>Ga0233432_10005786_pt1 | contig 10675 bp, 10 predicted proteins | sample SI_122_August201_6_FD_179870 | JGI IMG/M metagenome (GOLD analysis project Ga0233432, IMG submission 179870) | Seawater microbial communities from Saanich Inlet, British Columbia, Canada - SI_122_August2016_10_MG | ecosystem: Environmental > Aquatic > Marine > Inlet | place: Canada: British...
TGTCGATTTCGGTCTCGTTGGTCAGCTGTTCTGGGGACATATAGCTGATGGTGCCTTGTACTTTGCCATGCCGGGTCATGGTCAGCGGCAGCGCTTCAGCTTCAGGCTCAGGGGCATCCGGTGAAGCGCTTGGTTCGGGCGTATCCCAAACTTTGGCAAGTCCCCAGTCCAAGAGAACAACCTCACCAAAAGGCCCGACGAGAATGTTTTCAGGTTTGACATCACGATGGATGACGCCTTTGGTATGCGCATAGGACAATGCCTGGGCCACCTGCTCAATCACGTCAACCAGCTGAGTCAGATCATAACGCTCGCGGTAGTCGAGCACCTCACGCAAGGTATAGCCATGGACTAGTTTCATCGTGAAATAGTAGTGCCCGCGGGTGTCCCGACCCAGATCGTAAGTCGGCACGATATTCGGATGCTGCAGGATCGCCGTCACCCGGGCTTCACGAAGCAACCGTTTTTGCTCAACAGGATCCTCGGCAAACTCACGCCGAAGACTCTTGTAACAAATTCGGCGGGACAGATACAAATCTGAACAAGATTGGATCAATGATTTTCCACCTTTCGCGATAGGGGAAAAAAGTGCGTACCTGAAATTAGGATTCAATGTTTCAGCAAGGGGCCGATCGGTATCCTTCAGATCAACCTTTAGGTTCTCGGACTCATTAACGTCACTAAACTTTGGCACGATTGAGGATCCCTTGAATAACTTGTTGACCACACTTGGCAGGCCCAAACACCCAGTTTGCCACAGCGCTTTACGTCGTTTTAACGCTTGCCGTCTTGCAAAACAACCTTTGATTGACCCGTCTGGTCGGCGTCAGGCGGTCGCGCCTGACACAAGACGCGTAATCACGAAACAACCGAGCCGATCTGCGCACCTGCCGGGCACAAAGTGCGCTCCAGAATATTGCCTGTGAGTGCTTCGGATTAAAAAAGCGAGGATCCCCAAGGGCAGTGCAAGAGGGAGGGGCGCACTATTTGCCCTTGGGTTTCCTCAAGGATCGTAACCTGACACCAAGCCCTGTCACGAGGCTTCAGTGTCAGCCGGCGCCACACTCCTGTAAAGGATAGTTCGAATTTGGTTACGGTCCAAAGTACAGGGTCCGCCAAAGGCCAAAAAGCAACTTCGGCAAGTCATCCGCATTTGCTGATAAACTCAGTAGCATCTAACGCTTAGGTCTGAAACATTTGAGAAATCTCCGTCTGCAAAGTGCCGCATTCCAGAATGCTTGGGTTGTCGATGACCTCGAAGCTGCCTGTACCGCCTGGGTTAAACAGCTTGGGGTGGGGCCTTTTTTTATCACGGATTATGCCCCGGGCGCCTTTCATTCCGTGACGTATCTCGGCGCGCCGAGCGAGCTCGCAATGCGGATTGGCATCGCTCAAGCGGGACCCCTACAAATAGAACTTATTCAACCCATTACCGAGCCGAGCGCCTATCGCATGAGCGTTCCCGCGGGCAGTGGCCAAGGCTTTCACCATATCGGGATCTGGACAGAAAACTTTGATCAAGATCTTGCTGATCTCAATGACCTGGGCTACGAGACGATCAACGCGGGGCGAACCCGCAGCACCGACTTTGCCTACGTGGACGCGAGGCCCTTGCTGGGTTGCATGCTCGAGATCGTCACAAAAACACCACTAGCGGAACGGCGGTTCAGCGAAATTGCGACAGCCGCGGAAGGCTGGCAAGGTGACGCGCCACTCCGATACGCATGAGTAATCAACGCATCGCTTTCAGCGAGGACCTTCAGGACGGTGAACTCCGCGCCATAGAGCATGAGGGCCTTCACCTTTTGGTCAGCCGGGTTGCGGGTCAATACTTCGTAACAGACAACCTCTGCAGTCACGGGCGGGTCTTATTATCGAAGGGAAAACTTCGAGGCCAACATATTATCTGTCCCCTGCATGGGGCGCGATTCGATGTCACCACCGGCCAGTGCCTGAGCGGCCCAACGCAGCAACCCATAAGAACCTATGCGACAGAACTCAGCGCCGGCGAACTCACGATTCTGCTGCAAGCAGACGACGCCTTATGAATACTGTGGTCGGAATCAAACGCCTCGTTACCTGACGCGCCGTCTCGACGGCAGCGCTTTCACGCTTTCCCGATTAGATCGGCTAACGGTTGCGACCGCGCGTGGGAAACGCTATTTTGACGACTAGCCTTTCATTTAAAAGAGATCTCGTGACAAACCCCGTTAATTTTTTCTCAAAAGCGCTCCAAGACCAACCCTTCGAGGCCTATCAGCATTTGCGACAAGACGCGCCCGTCTACCAGGATCCCAGCACTCGGATTTTTCACGTCTCTCGATTTGAAGATGTGCGACACGTGCTGCAAAACCCAACGCTTTTTAGCGGTAAGACCCGAAGCGCTCAAGATCGGCAAACCGAGCGTCAGGCACGGGTTAATGAATTATTTAAAACCAAGGGCTGGCTTCCCACCGCCACCTTGATCGGCCGGGATGACCCCAATCACAAACAAATGCGGGCACTCTTTAACGAAGCATTTAGACCAGCAAAAATTCACGCGATGGATGGCTTTGTACAACAGACCGCAGAATCCCTGTTTGAAAAAATTGCGGAGGCTGGTCAGTGCGACTGGGTCCAAGCAATGTCGATCCCCCTGCCCCTGACCATTATCGTAAAACAAATGGGCGCGGATGAGGCCGATCTATGGCGAATAAAAGCCTGGACGGATGCCTTCTTCAAACGCATTAGCATGATGCTGACCGAGGAAGAAGAAATTGAATGCGTTCTGATGGAAATCGAAGCGCAACATTATTTTCAACCTATTTTTGAACGCCTGCGAGTCACACCCGACGACACCCTCTTATCGGATCTCGTGAACAGGGAAATACCAGAATGGGGCCGGACATTAACCGATGAGGAACTGCATGCGGAGATGATGGCGGATACGTTTGTTGGCGGCAGTGAAACCACAACGAACGCGCTATCTGCCGGCATCAAGCTATTGATCGAGAACCCAGCAGTTTGGGAACAACTCAAACACGATACCGAGACCCACCTGCGCGCGTTTATCGAGGAAGTGCTGCGATTGGAATCGCCCGTCCAAATGTTATTACGCCGCACGACGAGCGCAACGGAACTCAATGGCGTTACCATCCCAGAAGGCGCTCTGGTTGGTGTGCGCTATGGTGCGGCCAATCGTTGCGAAGGCCAATTTAGCTGCCCAGCAGACCTGCGCCTAGACCGCGACAAGCCTGGGGCGCACCTCGCCTTTGGCTCCGGAATCCATCACTGCCTGGGGGCGCCGCTCGCAAGACGAGAGCTCTGGTGGGGCTTCAAGACCTTTATCGATCGAGTCGAGAGCGCTGAATTTACGCCCGGCGCCAACGACTTCAGCTATCAGCCACATTGTCTGTTACGAGCCCTCACATCGCTGCAAATCAATTTCCAATTGAAGTCACCCTAGACCTAGCAAGACCGCACTCGCCCAACAGGACGGGCACGATTCCACCCCCTTAAACAACCGTCTTTACATCGGCCAGACCGTCTGCCGCACGGCTAACAGTTGTGGCAATTGACCGGGGGCACCTCTCGGCACCAACTCACCTTTCGATTCAAAGATGATCCAAACGCATTCTGATTGGGGCCAGCCATTCCGAGTTGTTTTAGGCTTGCTTGGCTTGCCGAAACCGCACTTTCCTATCGAGCCCTGATCAAAAAAATGCACGCGAGCGGCGCAACCGACAACAACAATAGCCAAGAACGGGATCTGTAAGATATTGATTTTATTGAGTCATCTTGCAAAAGATGGCCCGCCCGGAGAGATTCGAACTCCCGACACCCAGGTTCGAAGCCTGGTGCTCTATCCAGCTGAGCTACGAGCGGACTCCTGTTTGCGAATGCAAAAACAAGACGCGCAGTATAGGCAATCTGATGCATCCATGCCAGCACTCCCTGAATGGTTTATACTGTATAAATGTACAGTATTAAGATCAGAATTAACCAACGCCTCGTTACTTTGAGCCAGGGTGACACCGGCACCATTGGCGTTATGATGCGCTCGGGACAGCTACAATATTATTATTGGGGTGGGTTCTCATTGAACCTGCAGCGGCGTGTGAAGCTTAGCGTTGAGTCAATCCCGAACGAGCAACGCCGCAACCCCCGGCAACCCGGTGCCATGATTCAGGATTGGATGCCGCTTGCTGCCGACGAATGTTTATTGGGAAGTTTTGATGGCGTTCTGGTGATGGCTTATTTGCCGTTCACAATTGTGAAGCAACGCCCATTACACTGATCCGATGTTGACTTCACCACTGGTTAGAATCGGCGCCGCATCTAAGGTTTCTGCATTCATCATACCCGCAACCATCTGCACCGATGCAATCAACATATGACGCTGCCATTCCGGCAAAGCGCGGTAGTTATCAATAAAATCGGCTTGCAGGGGTGATGGCGAGCTCGCGAGTTTCTCGCGGCCAAGCGTTGTAAGCTCAATAAGGGTCTGACGGCGATCCCGATTGCCTTTGACCCGGCGGATCAGCTGATTGCGCTCTAAACGATCGAGCAATGAAGAGATGGTAGCCTGGGACAGCATCACTTCCCGTGCGATGGCACTCGGCGACGGCATATCCAGACTCAAGATTGCTTGCATCACCAGCAGTTGAGAGGTGGTTAACCCTGATGCTTTCAAAAGCTTTTTAGAATGTAAGTCGATGGCGCGCGTGATCTTTCTCAACCCGATCAAAATCTCATCGTAATCAGCCATCCCACCTTTCACCTTCTTTTTTGTCCGGCCGTATTCTAACCGAAGGTGCCCAGAATGTACGACTTTGGCCCACGCATTTTGGATCGACGAAGGCTAACAAGGCAACGCCGGGCGGCTTAATCAATTGCCCAACCATGCCGGCGCCGCAAGCAAACCATCATTCGCCTTGTGTAATAAACAGTATCAAAGCGACTCAAAGATCCTATTAGTCCACACGGGTTACGGCGAAGGCTGTCCGCCAAACCCTGGAGTCGGACTTCGACAACACCGAACCGGTTCAGTCGAGGCGGGCGATTTAAGTCATCAATCCTCGGTGATTGGAAAATCAAAATAAACCGTCGGATAAGGCTCTGGCTGAAACGTAAAATGCCACCATTCTTGGTCATAGTTTACAAAACCCTTGGCCGCCATGGCCTTGACCAGCCTCTGGCGATTTTGCTTTGCCACCTCGCTGAGATCAGCGTGCGCGGTCTGGCTCAGCCGATCGAAACAATCATAGTCGGAGCCGAAGTCGAGCAATCCAGCCGCACGATCTTGCGCAAACCGGTGCCGACAAACGCCATTGGAGGCTTTGTCCGAAGCCGCCGCAGGATCGAATTGCAATCGATAAAGACCAACATCAACCGTCGCCCCCCGACTATGTCCAGAGTGTCGTGCGATATAACCTTTGGCAAAGAGTTCAGACTTGTCTGTGCGCGGGAAATAATGGGTTTTCTGAGCGGCCTCTCGGGTCAGCGCCCATTGTACGAAATCGTTCGTTGCGCGCTCTGGCCGATAACAATCAAACAAAACGAGGCCATACCCTTGCGCAAGTAATCCTTGATGAACCTCAACTAGGGCTTTAGCAGCTGGGTTAGCCAAATAGCAGACCGGCGCCAAATAGCCCGCGATTGGCCGACCGACAAAATTCTGATCGCTTGCATAACGCATATCAGACCGGATCGAGGCATCCAGGCGCGTCACACGTTGAAAACTTTTCGGCCGCGCGGGCCGGATATCGCCGCCGATTGGTTCTGAGCGGATCCCCTCAGAATTATCCGACTCGTCGCTACCGACTGCCTGCAGCGGCAAGAGCAACCACAGCATAATCCAAGGATACCTGACAACCTTCGCTATAAGACGCACAATCCTTTCCTTTTTGCTCGCTGCTTGAGCATAACGAGCAACGCTTGCATTAAACAAGCACGAACATATTTGCGCAGCGGTACGGTCGCAAGCCGCTCAAGCCCAGAAAAAACTCGCCAGTGACGTTAGCATCATCTTATTGATTACCCTCGCTTAATCCCGCAAGCCGCCTTATCATTTTTCCGAGCAAACATTATCAGCGACCCGAGCAGAGCCTTTTTAATTCACAACTGAAACCGCGGAGCATCATGTCCAGATTCTTACTTGTTTTAGCCCTAATCGCCCCTGTCGTCCAAGCAGATCTTGAGTTCATTCAGTTGGATCCAGCGACGCTTAAAGCTCAACCTTTTTCCGACGCGGTGGTCATCGGCGATCTGATGATTTTATCCGGTCAAGTTGGAACCGATGGCTCAGGCCAACTTGTCAAAGGTGGACTCGTTGCTGAAACCCATCAAATTTTCTCGAACATGCAAGCTATCCTCATCACCCGGAACCTAGACTTGTCCCATATTGTAAAGTGCACGGTTATGATGGACGACATCAGCCAATGGGGCGCGTTCAATCAGGTTTACCTGAGCTACTTTAGCGGGCCAAAACCGGCCCGCTCAGCATTTGGTGCCGATGGTCTGGCGTTAGATGCGCGGCTTGAATTGGAGTGCTGGGCCAGAATGCCAAAAGAACCCGAAGACAAAAATACTGTATCGTCCTTAAATCGACTGATGAAGATCGTCGAAGCACTGTTTCAACGTTGATACCGAAAACAACCAGAAATCGAGGCGTGCTCAGATGCAAACACCGATACGCTCCCCAATCGAGCCGATTGCACGAGACAAAGGGTCGCAAACACAAGCTTGATATAGCATGATCGCTCCCTTAAAACTCAGCGCCGCCTAAACCATTCAGGTGACCCAATGCATTTTATGCGCTGCAGCAGAGAACGGCACGTTCATCGTTTAAGGCCGTTCTCCTTAAAAAAGAAGATAGCCCTTATGGTCGCTGTACTCACAAACACGAATAACCGGTGCGTCAGAAACAAGACTCCCGCAATTCTTGATGACGCAATCCAATTGCCCATCGATATTAAAGACTGCTGTGCTTTACTGGGCTCATCAAAAATGGCTTATCTACAAATACCAGTATTCATCAACGACACCGCCAGAAGTCTTTTACTGTGAAGACCTATGAAGCGATTGTGCAAGAGTCTAGAAAGTTATTTCGCTTGGCCTTGCCCCTCATGGGTGCGCAACTCGCGCAAATGGGCATGGGCGTCACGGACACCATCATGGCTGGCCAGTACAGCGCGATCGATCTTGCTGGAGTTGCACTCGGCAGCAGTGTCCTCTGGCCTGTCATGTTGTTGTTCATGGGTTGCATCCAAGCCGTGACACCAACGGTTTCGCAACTGAATGGCGCTAAGCGCTACCTCGAAATTGGCGAAGTCATTCGTCAGGGTCTCTGGATGGCGTTATTTGGCGGTCTTGCTGCCGCTTTAATTCTGAATCTGATCGGACCGATCTACGAACTGCTCGACGTCGAGGCGTCTTCAGCCAAAATTTCCATTGCGTATCTCAAAATGTGTTCCATGGGCATTCCTGCCCTGATGTGCTTTTTCGCACTTAGGTTTCTCGCTGACGGCATGGGCTATACCCGTCCCGCGCTGATAATTGCTGTCTCGGCGTTGTTATTAAAAATCCCGCTCAATTACGCCTTAATCTACGGCGCCTTTGGTTTGCCTGAGATGGGCGGCGTTGGCTGCGGTGTTGCGCAAGCCATCATCATGTGGCTCCAGCTAGTGCTCGTCATCTTTGTGGTGACCCGACGGCGATTTAACAAAACTCAGTGGCTCCGGCGCATCACTTGGCCAGACTGGCTAAGAATTAAAAACCTGTTGAGAGTTGGCCTACCCATTGGCGCCACGATTTTTGCAGAAATGGGCTTGTTTGCGTTCACCACACTCTTACTCGGGCGTTACGGGCCAGAGGTGGTTGCCGCGCACAACATCTCCATGAACATTAATGCCGTTCTGTTTATGCCGCCGATGGCCTTGGGCATGGCAGCGACCATTCGGATTGGATATCGGATTGGTGAGGGTCAGGCTGTGGAAGCCCGATCAACGGCGGGAATTGCCATCTTCAGCAGTTTATTGCTTGCGATCTTTGGCGCGTTGCTCATTTATCTATTTCGAGATCCGATGATCCAGCTGTACACCCAAGAAAACAATGTAGTGCAACTGGCCAGGCAACTGCTGATGTTCGTCGTGTTTTTCCTCATCTTTGATGCAACCCAATCGACCGCAATCGGCACGTTAAGAGGCTACAAAGATACGCAAGTCCCCATGAAAATCGCGCTTGTAAGCTATTGGGTGATTGGCTTACCCCTCGGCTGCACCCTGGGCTTTGGCTGGCTTGCGCCACCGCTTGAGGTATACGGATTCTGGATTGGCTTGGCTGCGGGGGTCGGCTGTGCATCCATTTTATTGTGTTACCGCCTCTTTAGACTCAGCGGCGATCCAGCCTTAATCCGATCGCTATCGGCCACCGCAGACCCAGAGCCCGGGCTCTGAGCCGCCTTACCAAGGCTCAAAGTTCTTGAGCCACAAACGCCCGCCGCGTCCTGGATAGGGATTAAACGCACTAAACCCAAGCAGTCGTTTAACGCGATCTGACCTATTTTGAAGCGGTTCAGCAGAATAGATTTGATTGCTGGCCTCCTCTGGCGTCAACCAGCCCACAACAAAGCTCAAATGCAGCGCCCAGCGCCAGCGATCTTGGGTAGCATTCTCACCGCCACCGTGGATCACTTTACCGCTATAAATTAAAGCATCCCCCGCCGCCAGTTCGGCGGGCATCGTTTCACCAGGCTGACCCACGCGCTCATAATCAGGCCATTGATGACTGCCAGGAATCACCCGTGTGGCACCAACCGACGCATCCACCTCTTCCAGCGCGAGAATCATACTGACCGTTAGTTCTGGGCAATCGGGCCAACCGTGCTGCATCACGCTAGACCAGTTATCTCCATCCCGGTGCAAGGTTTGAGCTGGCTCGCCAGGGCCAATAACCATCGCTTGGCAGGTGTTCATCCAATACTGCGGACCGCTGTCTTTGAGCAGCGCGTCAGCAATACCCGCTAGGACCTCATCTTCGAGTAAATCAAAGAAGACCTCAGACAACAGCCCAATACCCGTAAAGCGTTTGGTGTTGGCACCGTGAAACGTTTGCCAATAGCGCGGCCCACCCTCGGGCCCAGCCGCACGTTTCGACGCCTCGGCTCGAACGCTCGCTCGCAGTGTCTCGAGTCGAATGGGGTCAAGCATCCCTTCAATGATCAATGCACCATCTTTAGACAGTGCCTCGATAAATTCTGGGAGCGCCGTAGCTTTCGGGAATCGGTCCAAAATTCACTCCATCAACGAATTCAATTGCCTGATCATATCCTAGAAAATTGCGAGATTCTGTCGACGTCGCGACTGGTGCGATACAACCGGACTACCGCAAACAGCGCGACGAAGCCCACGCCACAACCCAGTCCAATCCAAAACCCCAACACCCCAAGGTTCCATCCCAAAAGGCCCCAACCTAAAATGGTGCCAACCGGTAGCGCGATGAGCCAATATCCGATGATCGAGATAATCATGGGATACTGGGTGTCTTTATAACCCCGCAGCGCCCCAATGATGGTTGCTTGGGTGCAGTCGAAAAACTGATAGGCCGCTACAATCAGTAAAACTTCGGCCGTTAACACCAAGACAGCGGGGTCGGAGGTGTAGATTCTCGGTAAGACCTCGCGGCCCAAAACCAAAACCAAACTGGCTAGAAAGGCATAGGTTGCAGAAATCAAAACACTTAATCGAGCAACCTTTGCCGCACGCGCATAGTCCTTTGCACCAACGTGATAACCCACCCGAATACTCGCCGCGGACCCAAGCGCCATTGGAATCACAAAAACAAACCAATTGAGGTTGCCACCGATGGTATTGGCGCCAATGGCCGCAATACCAATCGAGCCCACCAACAGACTTACCAGCGAAAAAACCGTCATTTCAAGAAACATGGTCATCCCTATAGGCAGCCCAATCTGCAAGATGCTTTTTATCGGTGCAAGTTTGGGTTTTAAAACCCGTTCAAATAATCCCGTATTGCGCAGCCAAGGCCTGCGAATGACGAGCAACATAACCCCAAGTTCAAACCACATCGTAATCGCAGTGGCCCACCCGCAGCCCTCGCCACCCAGTTCCGGCGCACCGAACAGGCCATAGATCAGCACATAGTTCAGGCCAGCATTTATAGGCAGGGTCGTGCCGGCGATCAACATGGGTAGCAACGTCTGACCCAGGCCTTCGCAGGCATAACGAAGCGTGACGTACAACATCACCGCAGGACAACCCCAGGATGCGGCTTTCAGATACGCCATTGCGATCGAAACCGCCTCCGGCGCGACATCAAAAAGAATCAATAACGGCTCGGAAATTCGAACCAACAAAAACAAGAGGACGCCAAAAATCATCGCGACCCAGATGCCCTGCTGGATCAGCGCCCCAACCGCAAGTCGCCGCCCACCGCCCACGTGCTGTGACACCATCGGCGTGAGCGCCGTTAAAACCCCAGCAAACAACATAAACAGCGGCCAGAGAATGACACCACCGATCGCGACGCCCGCCAGATCCAAGGAGCTATATTGTCCCGACATTGCCGTGTCAACAAACCCCATACCCATAATAAAAAACTGGGTCGCAATCATCGGCGCGGACAATCGCAGCAGGACGTTCAATTCACTCTTCATAGCTCTTCACTCGAAAACAGG
>Ga0233432_10005787_pt1 | contig 10675 bp, 8 predicted proteins | sample SI_122_August201_6_FD_179870 | JGI IMG/M metagenome (GOLD analysis project Ga0233432, IMG submission 179870) | Seawater microbial communities from Saanich Inlet, British Columbia, Canada - SI_122_August2016_10_MG | ecosystem: Environmental > Aquatic > Marine > Inlet | place: Canada: British...
ACAATACCGTTAGACCTCACAGCGCACTTGGGTACCGTCCGCCTGCGCCAGAGAGTATCATAACTGTAGACCAAAATCCCACTTTGCATTAACATTTATCATGGACCACCGAATGGGCGCATTCCACCGTTTCAAATCCACAATTTTTTATTAGTGCTAAAGTGGGACTAATTTTTTAAAAACCTCATCTTCAGGAATGCCACGCGTCTGCTTGAGGCAATGTTCTGCCAGAAAATTCTCATTAATATCTATCGCATAAAACCATACCTATTCAGCGGAAATTTTGTTCAATCCCAGCTTAATATTATTGTCGCTCTAACCCGAAGGCAGATATCGCTGTGCCTTGAAATAAGGCTTGACGTTCGTCTTTAGTAAGCTGCGCATGATCCAGCAGTTGAGCGAGCAGGTCGGCCCACCTTCTTTGCCCTCCACCAAGGTCCGTGACCGGAAAATTGCTAGCTAACATCAGCCGGTGAGGACCAAAGAGTTCGACGATCCTTAGCGCTCGACTTTCGATATCAGCAAGCGTGACTTCTGGACCGAAGGGTTCAATCAGGCCTGAAAATTTTATTGTGACGTTGGGATGTTTGGCAAGCTCTTGTACCCCCTGATCCCACATGTCCATTTCACCCTCATCGGCAGGGGGAAGACCGCAGTGATCAATCACAATGCTGGCCGAGGGGAGCGCTCTGGCTAGTTCTGCAGCATCAGGTAAAAATTGCGGCGGGCATAGACATTCAATTGTTAAACCAGCATCAGCAACACTAGCCAGCGCTGCAAGTGTGATGGGTGTTTTAAGTTCATCGACGCGCTGCATTCTGTTGAGCATCAATCGGATACCGCAAACCAGTGGGTCCTGTTTTAGGGTATCAATGTCGCAAGCGACTTCGGGATCAAACGGGTCAAGCCAACCGACAATGCCTGAGACATGGGGAATGTCACGTGCAGTCTGCCTCAGCCAATCGGAATGCCCACGGTTTGGAGCGGATTGAACCACTATAGCGCCCGAAACTTTTTCGCCGGCCAGAAAATCCGTCAAAAGAACTTTGTCCGCCAAGGGCCCGAGATGTGGTTTAGTCTGGAGGACAAGGACATCATCCTCTCGGTCCTTATTCCACAGATGGACATGTGCATCAATTACGCCGTCGAAGATCATTGTGAAAGGCCCATACTCTCTACCGCTGTCCAAAAAACATTCGGTATGGGTTTTGCCAATTCGGCCATTGTTTTGCTAAGCTGCCCACTGCTGGATGCGCCCAAAAGCGTGGTGTCGATCCTCGAGTCTCTTTTGGGAAACTGTAACGCGGCAGCGGTCAAGCTGACATTGTATTCCTCTGCAACTCCGGCGAGCGCGCGTAATTGGACGCGGACACCATCCGTAACTGGCTTGTAATTGAACTGTGCGGTTGGAGCATCTGGTTTCGCGAGGCAGCCTGAATTAAGAATGCCACCCGCCACAATTTTAGTGCTGTTCTCTTTCGCTTCCCTAAGCAATATTTTTCCTGCACTGCGATCCAGTAATGTCCAACGGCCGGCCACTAAAATCACATCGGCGGCATCAGCATGTAGCGCGGAAAGCAATCCATCAATTGTATTGCACCCTGCACCTACTGCGCCAATACGCCCTTTCGCTTGTAGTTTTCTCAAGACGGGTAAGCCTTCTGAAAGGGCTTGTTCCTGAGCAGCTTCGATATCATGCAAGAACACTATATCCAGTCTCTCGCGGTTCAATCGCTCGCATGAACGCTCTATTGACTCGGTGATCGCTTTTTCGGAAAAATCCCAAACATCTGCCTCACCTGTGCTGACGGGTCCAGCTGTAGCAAACCGACGGGTGCGACCACATTTTGTAGAGATAATAACTTCCTCGGCGGCATCTTGTAGCGCTTGACCCAACCTAACTTCTGCTTGCCCACCTCCATACAGAGGTGCTGTGTCAAAGTAACGGATACCAGCATTCAAGGCAATATCAATTGAAGCCATGGCTTCATTCTGATCGACTAAGGCAACCGCCGCTGTACCGAAACCGAGTTTTGGCAGATCGATCCCGCTCATGGAAAAACTGTGTCCTTGCCGCCTAGAGCCCGCCGCCACGAGGTTGAGATATGGTTAGTTACTGCAGTGAGGCTTTGCTTCTCATCTGCTTTGCGAAGCGCCGATATGATCGCAAGATGTTCACTCATGGCGCTGACAAGGCGATCCTTGCTAAATTTACTGTTCATCCGTATCAGCCGGACACGGTCATCAAGCTTTTGGTATGAGTCTGAGATCAGAGTATTTTCAAGGTTGGCAATTAACGAGTCATGCAGATCAAGGTCAATTTTCAAGCCTTCGGCCCCAAGATCTTCGTCTATGCGATCTTGCATCTCGGCACGCGCCTTCATTTCAGACGTTCTTTTATATAAATCCTCTAAAAGTGGCTCGTTTGGCGCCCGTGCCATTCTACGCACAGCTTCTTGCTCAAATATCATCCGGAGTTGGTATGCCTCATTTACAAAGCGCACGTCCAGCTTGATAATCTGAATGCCGCGCTGTGGCAAAAGGTTGACAAGTCCCTCCGCTTCTAACCTTTTTAATGCTTCGCGCACGGCTCCCATCGGGCTTTCCAGAATGTCACAAAGCTCTCTTTGCGTGACGAAAGACCCTGGTGAAAGGGTGCGGTCAAACAAACGGTTCTTAAACCGATCATAGGCGATTTTGCGTGATGGCACGTTCAATTTAGTCTCCACTTAACTCGGCGGTGAGTTGGTTAGATAATTTTGATCTTCTACAACATGCCAGCGATTTGCGTAAACTGGGTGGGTTGCTTCAGCCCAAGCCCGTAGCAATTTCTTATCTGCCTTACGACATTCAATTTTGGCAGCAATTTTTTCGGGGCTCCAGTGCAGCAAAATAAGATGTAGCAATTCTGCTCTGAGCTCTTCAAATTTCGGATTATCGATAAGATCAATCCGTTCAAACGGATCATCTTGTAAATCAAAAAGCTGCATCGGGTAACTATGATAGTAAACTAGCTTGTAGTGACCCCGGATGACAGCGCGCTGCTGTACAGAATATCCTTCTGCCCAGGACGGTAGGTCATCAGTACAATGCTCGATAAAGATGGGAGTTTCTTTTAGAGGGTCACCCGCTTGCCCATCGAGCAAATCTGCAAAACTACGCATGGATGCATTTGGCAGTTCCAGTGCCCCAACCAACGAGAGGATCGTATTGCCCAGCGATCCTGTCGAAACTGGCTGATCCTGCTCCGCTCCTGCGGAGATTCGATCTGGCCAACGCATGATGAGAGGTACGTTGATTGATTCTTCAAAGAAGGTGTGTTTCCAGAACAGCCCTCTTTCGCCGATATGATCACCATGATCTGAGACGTAGACAACCAGCGTGTCGTTAGCCAGATCATTGTCGTCCAGGACGCTCAGCAATGACCCGATATGCCGGTCCAGCTGCCGCACCAATCCGTAATATCCACGGCGCGCACGCATAACGTCCTCGGTCGAGGTCGCAGAAATTTCTTTGGCCTCGCGCCATGTACGGATCCAAGGATGTTCATTATTTGGGGCCTGCGGCTGACTTGGCGGTTGCACGGCATCTTTGACGGCATCAAAATCTTCCTGATTGGCGACGTAAGGTGCATGCGGCAACATAAAACTCACTGACAAACAAAATGGCTCTGCGCGGTCCGAATCCGCGTAGTTCTTGAGGAAAGACAGGCTTTGGGCAAGGATATCCTGATCCATCACTTGATAAGAACTTTGCCCAACCCCTGATTTTGTTATGCTATCTACAAGCGGACTGTTGGTATTATTAAGCACACCAAGGCTGCGCCGGTGAACCCCAGGCCAAGTCGGACTGTGATCTCCGATAGGCCGTTGGACATAACCGCGCATCTGATCCGGGCCCAACGAATGCATCCGACCCACAAGTGCCGGCTGATACCCCGTTGCGCCAAGACCATGCAGCCAAGTCGGAATGGCGCTATCGAGAATATCGTCGTTGGTCCAACAGGATTGTTCATAGGGCATTTTTCCGGTCAACATCGACATTCGCGCAGGAAGACAAACCGGCGAGGGGCAATAAGCGCGGGTGAACCTGGTTCCCTCGTGTGCCAGCCGGTCTAGATTTGGCGTATCAGCAGCAGTGTCACCTGCGCAGCCCATAACCCGCGCTGCATGCTGATCGCTAAAAATGTACAGGATATTTGGGCGTTTCACTCTATCAGAATTCATTCGGTTTCGTACCTTTCAGAGATCGCAGAAACCTGCATTTTTTTTGCCATGGAAGAGATGGCTTTGGCGGGGCACATCTCAAATTATGTTCATAAGTGGTGGTCATCCTTTTTCGGCCCCTGCATTTAGTCCTGAGCGCACATGTTTTTGCGATGCAAGGAAGATCAGGATGATCGGCAAAACGACGATAATTGCGGCTAGAATGGCCTCTTGCAACCCGATGGGAATGTTTGAGGCCGTTCGCGGATTAATCGCTCCAGTTGAACTGAGCAATGCAGTTAATCCGACCGGCAAGTTCAGCTTTGAATCATCAGAGATTAGGACAAAGGCGAGAAAGTAATTGTTCCAGTTATTGACGAAGCTGAAGAACGACACCAGTGCTATGAGCGGTTTGGACATAGGTAAGGCAATACGGAAAAATGTCTTAAAATGGCCGCATCCATCAATGCGTGCACTTTCGATAACACTAAGGGGCATCGAAGTTGTGAAGTAGATATAAGACAGGTAGACGCCAAATGGAAAGAATGCCGATGCGATGATCAAGCCAAAATAGGTATTTACCAGACCAAGCAAAGTCATTTCAAGAAAGATTGGCAGAACGATGGCCTGCGACGGGGTAATCATAGCAACCAACGTCATGATTAGAATGAAACGGCGACCAGGAACTTTTGCAATCGCTAAAACGTAGCCGGCCGGAATACATGATGCCAGCGTCAAAGACACGCTGCCTAACGTGTAGATTATCGAGTTCTTAGCCCAGACAAGCATCTGAAAATCGTTATACCCTGCCAGATTATCCCATGCTTGTTTGAGCGCATGCCAGCTGCCCAGCATCAAAGGCGGGTCGGAATACATCGACGATTCGGTCCGGGTGCTTGCAATAAACAGCCAGAGCAACGGCAGGCCATAGATAACCAGTGCAAAGGCAAGTACGGCATGAATGACGAACTGACCGGGCGTATATCTTCGGATAAACAATGGAATGCGCATGCTGGAGCCCTCAATCAATTTTGTAAAATTTGGTAGCGAAGATTAGGGTGAAAGCAAACAAAAATGGCAGAATAAGCGACAGTACTGACATGGCCGCTGCGATACCGAAATCACCAAAATTGAAGGCATAAAAGAACGAAAGCTGTGTCACGGACCAATCCTCTCTCACAAACTCATCTCCAGCCAGGCCGATCAGATGGGGTTCGACAAAAATCTGTAATCCGGTTGAAACGCTCAGGATCGTCATAAGTACGACAGTTCTGTAGATCAGCGGCAATTTTATCCGCATGGCGATCTGGAACCGATTTGCTCCATCAATGCGGGCGGCCTCTAGGACCTCGCCGGGCAGGCTGGCCAAAGCCCCACCAAAAACCACGATCCAGCCGCCAGAGTGAGCCACAAAGCTCATCAAAGAGAAAATCCAGGCATCTCCAAGCCCCTGAAAAGTATGTTGGCGATTTTCCCAACCAACAAGATCGAAAATGAAGTTAAAAGGGCTGACCTGTGGTTCCAGCAGAAACAGCCACAAAACCACCACGGCAGAAGATGCAATCGCACCCGGGATATAATAGACGGTACGAATGATAGTTGCGGTTCGTTCTTTCAGCGTATCCAAGAACAGCGAAAGCACGGTGACACCGATCACCATTAGAGTGATCCAGATCGTAACAAAACTCAGGACATTCTTAATCGCGGGCAGCAACCGGTAGTCATCCAATGCCGCACGATAGTTGGTCAAGCCCCAAAAGACATAATCAATCGTGTCAAAAAAGCTAAGGCCAAAAGCATAGAGCACAGGAAAAACGGCAAACATCATCATTAAAATTAGATAGGGAAGCAACAGGACGAAGGATGCGAAATTCTCACGTCTTCTGCTGCGCTTCCACCCTTGGGTTTTTTTTGTTTGGACTGTTGCCTTAGTCATTTCTTGCGCCAATATCTCATCATTGCTTAGGCAAGGGTCCGAACTAAAAATCCGGACCCTGCTGTGGACGGGTGCTTATGCCCGCTCCAGTATACTCTTATTCGAGAGCTACCTTGTAGCCAGCAAGCTTGGAAGCATTCGAAAATTCTTCCTGAATTTTTGGCAGCAGAGATTCAAGGCTTGCACCATTGGCAATGTCATTGACGACCGCCTTGGTGATCAGCCCACGGCTGTCGATCCGCAGTGAGGTATAGCCAGGATGCCCAAAGCTTGCACTTTCCAGCAGGATGCTGAACATATCAGCGTCGGCATAATAGCCGCTTGCATTGACGACTTTGCCCCAGGGGATAGACGCCGGTTGATGGGCAGGCATCGTTACGGCCGCTTTGGCAACGTCGGTGTCTGTTGTGACAAAGGTCAGCAGGTCAACGACAGCATCGGGATGCGCGGTATCTTTCCAGCCACCCCAAACACCACCGCCCCAGCTCCAGGCGACAGGTTCTTCTTGATGACTCCATTTGGGAGGATGTGCCACACCAGTCGTGCCGGGAGCGAACTCATAACGACGCTTGATGATATGTTCACCAAACCAGGTCGGACCGGGGATCATCAAGAGTTTACCAGCCTTGGCATTATCCACGAATCCAGCCTCAAAGGGCGCCTGAAGGGCCAGCGCGCCTGAGGCAATCATCCGGTCCACCATCTGTGCTGCCTCAACGCATTGTGGCTCCATCATATTGATCAACAGTGTTTCAGGGTCATCGGCTTTTGGTACAGCCAGATTACAATTGTTGGCCAAAAACGTTGATAACAATGGGACATTCGCGAGGATTGCGCCGGATACGATACCAGAATCATTTGCCGCTGCAGCTGTTCCGACCTTTTCATATTCTTCCCAAGTCTTGGGCACGTCAAAGCCAAGCTTATCCATCAAAGGCTTATTGTACCATAGAACGTAGTGCGCCACGTCATTGCGCAGGCAGATTAGTTTGTCACCCTTTTCGCATGGCGCATTTGATGTCGGGTAGAATTCCGCCACGGTTTCAGCGCTGACTTTGTCCGACAGGTCCATCAGATAGTTCACACGGCGGGTCGAAATCTGGGCTGCATAGTTGACGTCTGCCATCCATACCACATCAGGAATACTCGTACCGGCTTGTAGCGCAAGCTGCAGCTTGGTAACCGTATCTTTGTGCGCTACGGTGACGATATCAAGATCGATGTCGTCGCGTGCATTGTCAAAAGCTTCATAGATAGGCAGGCGAACAGGATCGCTCCAGACCGTGAGTTTGATGTTTTCCGCTGAAGCCGCCGAAGCGGTAATCAATCCGGCACAAACAAGCGCGGTAGATTGCCGGACTTTCCTTGGAATTAATTTCATTTTTTTCTCCTTTTTGGGATGGTTTACAAAATCACTCGCGTATGGCTAGACCCGAGCTGTCGAATATATGCAGTCTGGAAGACGGGACTCTCAGGATGATAGCATCCTCAGGGCGGACATCTAATGTGGGTAAAATTTGCACTGTCAAAACGTCAGCAAGGCCCACGTCAGCATAGACGTAACTGATATTCCCGTGACGATCGACGCTTTCGACCTTGCCGCTGATTTCCAAAGTATCAGCAGGTAGGGCAGTCTGCCCATTGGACACTTCAAGGGCCTCCGGCCTGATGCCTATGGTTACAGTCTCGCCTTCGTTCAGCGCCGAACGTGAGACTGTGTATCCGAAATCTGCTCCGGCAAGGGTCAGTTTTGCCTTGCCTCCCGCGTCAACGCTCACATCAGCGTCAAACAGGTTCATTTTGGGAGAACCTATGAATCCAGCAACAAATTTGTTGGCCGGACTGTCATACAATTCTTGTGGGCTACCGACCTGCTGAACCTCCCCATAGTCCAGCGCAACAATCCGATCTGCCAGTGTCATGGCCTCAGTCTGATCATGCGTCACATAGATGATGGTGGCGTCCAGCTTTCGATGCAGCTTTTCAATCTCAAGGCGCATGTTGACCCGCAGTGCAGCATCAAGGTTTGACAGTGGCTCATCAAACAGAAAAACCTTAGGATTGCGCACAATCGCACGACCAATCGCAACTCTTTGACGTTGTCCTCCCGACAATTGCGCAGGCGTCCGGTCAAGCAGATCTTCGATTTGTAAAATTTGTGCTGCGTCTTGAACGCGCTGTTTCACTTCCGCTTTTGGCAGCTTGGAAAGCTGAAGATTAAAGGCGATGTTATTCCACACATTCATATGCGGATAGAGGGCATAGTTTTGAAAAACCATTGCGATTCCACGCAGAGATGGGTCTTCATAAGTGACATCATCCCCATCAATGAGAATTTCACCATCGGTGACGTCTTCCAAACCTGCAATCATGCGCAGCAACGTAGATTTACCTGATCCTGAGGGACCAACAAAGACGATGAATTCACCTTTTTCAATTTGCAGATTCACACCCTCAAACAGCCGGGTGGAACCAAAGTGTTTTTTGATATTGGTAAGTGAAACAGTGGCCATGGTAACCCTCAGAGATCCCGCGCATCAACGTGAAATTTGTCCACGGCAATTTCATCCAACTGATCCGCCTCATAGGCAGCGCACAGCCCCGGCTCACCGCTGACCGTCAGAAAACCGTCGCAAATCGGAAGGTGGTCAAGTGTACTCAGGCCTTTTATTTGAGCCTCATTGATCACCAACTGTTCGAAAAAATCATTGTTTGGAATTGCCGCGCAAAGCTGGGCGTTAGCCATCCCGCCAGCATGCACCTGCGCGCGCATACCAAAGCTCTCCGCCAGATGGGCAACTTTGATTGCCCCAGTTAGGCCACCTTTCATGACCGTAGAGACCCGCATCATATCAAGCGCACCCGCCTCGATCCAGCTGGCCGCGTTCCAATGCACGCCATCGCTCGTCTCTGCCGCCAGAACCGGGATGCTTAGGTCATCACAGAGTTTCTTATATGCTCCAAGGTGGAATTCGCGCATTGGCTCTTCGTACCAAAAAAAACCTTCATCTTGCAAAGCGAGGCCGACTTGCAGCGCGTCTACATAATCCCAACCGGCAGACCCATCTAGCATCAAGATAGCTTCAGGGCCGACCCAGCGGCGCAACGCCTGGCACAGCTCTATGTCGCTCCAAACATCGCCCCATGCGTGCAATTTAAAGGCTGAAAACCCAACATCCATACACAGTTTGATATGCCGTTCATAGTCTTCTATCGTTGGAAACGTGACCGTCGAGGCATAGGCTTGCACTGTTGTCGCGTTCCCTCCCAATAACTGATGTACCGGCAACTCACATAACCGCGATTTCAGGTCCCATGCCAAGAGGTCTAGCAATCCGAACACCTTAATGTGAATTTCTTCTATGCGGTCAACTTCCCAAACTTGATGCCACAGGTCTTCAGTCATCAAAGGATTCTGTCCAAGAAAAAGGTGAAACCGGCGACGTACAAGATCAAATGCAAGCTCACCCGTTGGGGAGGTAACCCATGCGCTTTTGCCACAGTCGGTTTCCATACGGATCACTGCATGACGCGGCGTGGCACCTGCCGGATAACCATCTCTGGAACCAGGCAGTCCCTTTCGCCACGAAAAAGTGGGTGGCAATTCTGACTCACAAAGCCATACAGAAAAGGAAGAAATTCGCATTCATCTACCTTAAGTACTTAGTTAAGTATTTAACTGAGTACTTAGATAATTTCTGCAATGCAAGATATTTTTCATAACTGTTTCAAATTGATCAGATGCAATCTATGACTGTTCATCACCTACACTTGCTTTTTTTAAAGTGGTGAAAGTCGACTCACAAACTGCCATTGCCTCAACGTGTACTGCTCACAAACCTCATCTTCGGGAATACCACGCGTCTGCTTGAGGCAATGCTCTGCCCAATCGAATGCCGACCATCCGCGTGTTTCTGCTGCTAAATGCTCGCACTTCACCATTGTCTGCATCTCGATTGCCACCTCACAAGGCGCAGGCCAATGCCTCCAAGCAAAACGTTCTTGGTCTATTGAGAAGCTAAACTAGAAATTGCCGGACTATGTACAGAGGCAGGTCCACTTAGTGTGGGCCTGTTTTGCGTTGTGCTTAACTCATGTAAGCTGATTTTAATCTTAACCCTTTGACCAGCCCAACTCATCAATCAGCCGCCGTATATTCGGCATTGTGACAAATCCGGCAAACCCAATTCAGCCGCCGGTTTTTCGCTGAATATATTTGTTGAGCTAAGAGCGGAGGCGGTCACTGCGGTCATGCCTGCCTTAGCCAACTGCATCTTTCAATCACGGCAAGGAGCTGGCTTACATATGATAAGTTCGTTATGAGTGGTTTTAGTTTATGTTGCAGATACTGTGTTGAACACAGTAACAACAGAGCTACGGATTAAAGTATAGCGCACTATGTAGCGCACTGTATACTTGGCACTATAATATGTTGTTTTGAATATTAAAAATAATAATATATATTATCATAATCCGCGTGTCGGGGGTTCAAGTCCCTCCTCCGCTACCAAATATCACAATAAAAACTAACAAA
>Ga0233432_10005788_pt1 | contig 10673 bp, 9 predicted proteins | sample SI_122_August201_6_FD_179870 | JGI IMG/M metagenome (GOLD analysis project Ga0233432, IMG submission 179870) | Seawater microbial communities from Saanich Inlet, British Columbia, Canada - SI_122_August2016_10_MG | ecosystem: Environmental > Aquatic > Marine > Inlet | place: Canada: British...
CTGATTGTCGAAGTGCCTCGGGGTACAGTTGTTCGCGAACAAGGCACAGGAGATCTCATTGTTGATTTCAATCTGGAGGTCGACCATTGGCAAGTATTGGATGGGGGAAAAGGAGGTCGAGGAAATTGGCACTTTAAGTCGTCTACCCACCAAGTGCCTCGAGAGTATGAAGAAGGTGAATCGGGAGAGAGTTTAGAGCTTGAGCTCAGCTTGAAGTTGATTGCTGATGTTGGGCTTCTTGGATTTCCGAATGCAGGAAAAAGCTCACTGCTATCGAGGGTCTCCAATGCTCGGCCCAAAATTGCTGATTATCCTTTTACTACCATGACGCCCCATCTAGGCACTTATAGCTTTGATGCAACTCACCAAGTGGTGATCGCCGACATACCTGGACTTATCGAAGGAGCAAGTGACGGTAAGGGTTTGGGGATTCAGTTTCTAAAACATGTTGAGCGGACCAAGATGCTGCTTCATCTAGTTGAACCTTACTCTCCAGATGGAGCCGGTCCCGTAGATCGAGTTCGGGCCATTCGGCATGAGCTCTCTCAGTATTCTACTGTTCTTGCGGAGAGGCCTCAGATTCTGGTGCTATCTAAATCTGATCTTATGCCATCGGAAGAAGAAATCAGAGCTTGGGAAGAAGAAATCGGAGAATCCTTCATACGAATCTCTACGGCAACTGGGCAAGGAGTGGATGCTCTGATGGGGCAGGTGCAGCAACGGTTGAGAGACATAGAAGAAGGGGTTTGAGTCGAGTTGTTATTCTCGATAACCTTCGTTCTGCATGGAATGTAGGAAGCATTTTTAGGACGGCATCAGCGTTGGACTTCGAGGAAGTCGTTCTTTGTGGAGTTACGATTCGTCCTCCCTCGTCAAAGTTAAGGGAAACATCTCGTGGCACTGAAGAGAAAATAGGTTGGTCTGCCTATTCGAGTACCATTGAGGGCATTGAAAAACAGCGTGCATCTGGTTACCGAATTGTCGCCATCGAAGCAGTTGAAGGCGCTATTTCTGTTGATCGGTGGTCTCCGGGAGATAAAGACGCTTATGTTATGGGGAATGAAGCAAAAGGTTTATCCCAGGAGGTCTTGCAATCCTGTGATCAAGTTGTCAGTCTTCCGATGCCAGGTGGAGCTGTGAGTATCAACGTATCCTGTGCCTTTGCAGCGATGTCATATATTGTCGGATATGGACTCAACTCCAATAGCTGATCATCATCCCGTCCTCATGTTGGACCTGGGAAACGTCGTTTTCTCGCTCAATTTCGCACCCTTTGAGTTCTGGTTCAGAAAAACAATCTCTGGGAAGTGTGAGGAGAAAATTGAGGCATTCTGGGGAATCTACGCTGAATATGAAGGTGGTAACTTTGGAGACAGGGACTTTCTAGATAGAATTCGAAATGACTTGGAATCCTCGTTTGAAGATCGTGATTTTATTGCCAACTGGAATACCTGTTGGGAGCATGATATGCCAGGCTTGGATGCTTGGCTGGACAGGATAGTCGGGTCATTGCCTATCTGTGTCCTCTCTAACACCAATGGTATCCATATGGAGTGCTTTCTTCGGAAAAAAAAGGTCCTCCAACGGTTTGACCGACTTTTTCTGAGTCATGAACTTCGGTGCAGAAAGCCGGAGTTAGATATTTACGAAAGAGTTAGAGAAGAACTGGACGTGCCTCCTTCTTCGATTCTTTTTTTCGATGATCGCTCCGAAAACGTTGAGGGCGCAAGAGAGGCGGGTTGGGAGGCAGAAATTTTTGTGGGGATCGAAGAAAGTGCATCTCGTTTGGAAGAGCATCTGAGAAAAAATAGATGAAAGGATTGGCCTTATTCTTGGTTCTATTGTTTGCTCTCTCCTGTGGTGGAGGAGGGAGTGGTGACGAGTCCAATCTCAATTTTTTTTTAAAGGATCCAGAGAACAATGGAGTTGGACTGGACCTTCAGGGGGTGAGTTTCAGAGGAATGGAGTTGAGTAATGCGAATTTTGAAAACGCGAATCTTCGTTTTGCCGATTTTACCAATGCAACGCTCAACAATGTAAATTTTGTAGATGCAGATCTGACGGAAGCTGATTTTACCAACTCATTTCTCAACAACGCTGATTTTGTTAATGCGACCCTGACCGATACCGATTTTACCGATGCGGTGACCACTGGAGCGACCGGACTAGACTGAAGGTTTTAAGAGCATGGTTTGGGGAACGGAATTGAACTTTCTGAATGCTTCGCACGTTAAGAATAGAGAATGAGATCTCAAGGAGATAAAATGAAAAAAACTTTCTGTGCTTTCCTGATTTTTTGGACCGGATTAAGTTGTCTGTTTGCAGGTGCTTCGAAAGAACTGAAAAGCCTTAAGTCAGAACTCAAGGCTTCTCTCAATCAGTCCGTCCAATATCTGAGAGATCAACAGAAAGACGGCAAATGGATGTCTCATCCGGGAGTGACTGCGATTGCACTAGACGCCATTCTTGGGTGCTATCGAGGATATGAGGAGAACGACGGGCCTTGGATCAGAAAGCCAGCGTCATGGTTGATCTCTCTTCAACAGGATGACGGGGCCATCTATGACCCTAATTCCAGAGCTCCTACGAAGAACTACGTTACATCTCTGAGCATTATAACTCTGAAAGGCCTTAAGAACCCGGATTACGATAATGTCATCAAGAAGGCTCAAGATTTCTTGGTAGGGATTCAGGTTGATGAAGAGGAGGGGTATGACTCAAAGAAGGATTATTTCTATGGTGGCATTGGTTATGGTGGGGATCAACGTCCGGATCTTAGCAATCTTCATCTTGCGTTGGAAGCCTTACATGTCTCCAAGCTTCCTAAAGACCATCCTGCCTTTAAGAAAGCCATGGTTTTTATTCAACGCTGTCAGGATGTCGAGGGAAACACGATGGCATGGGCTGGAAGCAGCGGAGGCTTTGCCTATTCTCCTGACCTTCCGACCAACCGAAACCTGCCAACAGAAAAGGGGGAGGGGGAAGTTGTTGTGCCTTATGGTTCGATGACCTTTGCCGGCTTGAAAAGTCTCGCCCATTGTGCTGTCAGCAAGGATGACCCAAAAGTTACTATGGCTTTGGATTGGGTCTCTAAGAATTATTCTGTTGTAGAGCACCCCAAGTTCGGACAGAATGCTATTTTCTACTATTACCAAACCATGGCCAGAGCCTTAGAGGCAACAGGTGTTGATGTGATCAAGGTAGATGGAGTGGACAGAGACTGGAGGTTTGATTTGGCGAAAGAATTGCTGAAGCGGCAAAAGAAAGATGGTAGTTGGGTGAATGACAACCCTAAATACATGGAAGGGGTTCCTGTCTTGTGCACCTCGTACGCCCTCAACGCGATGAATGTGATTTATCGAGCTCTTTAAGACTGGGAGGGTATCGCCTCCCTCGAGTTATTTTCTTGCAAGTTTCTCGAATAACAGAACGGCAAAAAATCCGAAGAGGACCAATCCGATAGCCCCTAGGTGAGTCGGATCATCCCAGTAAGGTAGTAAAGCCATATCCTGAAGAATCTTATCTGCTTTCCCTTCCCTATGTATGTAGAAGGTCGTTTCTCTAAAGGGCCAGAGCTTGTGGAGTGAGCCGGCCATCAGTCCCGCTAGAGAACAGATCATGGCATCGCGGTGATGCCGCAGGAGCCATTGAAGGACCCAGCTGAAACAGCCGAGGCCTACCATGCATCCCAAAGCAAAAGGAAGGAGCTCCAAAACTCCGTGTTTCCAGAGGATCGCGAGAGAGGCATCAAGAGAACTGCTCCCCAGCAAAAGCTCCTTGATTCCTTCAAGACAATTCTTCAGTGCTTCGAGGACCTGAAAATATTTCCCCATGATGAGAAGAAGAAAGCTTCCTGAGATCCCAGGAAGGATCATGGCTGAGATGGCAACGGTTCCACTGAGAAAGAGGTTGAGTGGGGAAACTTCAGTTTCAACGGGTGTAGAGACGGTAACCAACCAAGCAAGGTGGGCGGCAACAAGAGCCATGCCCCAGTGGAGGAATAAACGGGTCTGAGTCATTCGCCCAACCACGATCAGACTTCCAATCATGAGCCCAAGGAAAAGCCCTCGGGTTAATTCTGCATGATCTCTGATGGCTGAGGTGATGAAGTGAGCCATCGTAACAAAAGCAAACATTAAACCTATTCCCAGGGGAATGATGAGCCCCATGTCGGCGATTTGCCAAGCTTCGCGAAAACGAAACCTCAGAGCATGAGGGGTTGCTTTGGCGACACTGGTCACTGCTCGAACCAAGCGCTCGTAAATGCCTGTCACCAGAGCCACAGTTCCCCCGCTCACACCGGGGACAATGTCGGCGCATCCCATGGCGAAGCCTCTTAAGGCAATGCCGAGAGGTTGGGGGCCCTCAGCCATTCAGTATCTCAGGACTTGCTAGAGGCCTTGGCTTTGCGTTCGCGACGCTCAGCGTTTTTCTTGCTCTGTTCAGCCCAAGCTTCTGGGTCGAATTCTTGAAAGATTTCCTCACCTTTTCTTTCAACAAAGAAGCCTTTTCTGGGGTCCTCGTCGGACCGAAGTGGCTTGAATCTAGAGAGGTAATCACATTTCGGGTAGCCATTGCACCCCCAAAATACACTGTTTCGCAAGCGACCTTTCTTTTCGACCATCTCATTCTCTCCGCAGCAGGGGCAGGTCACTCCCGTGGATTTGACGATGGGTAGAGTCTTCTTGCATTTAGGGTAGGCTGTGCAGGCCAAGAAATCACCATATCGACTCGCCTTAAGGTCCATAGGTGCTTCGCAATCAGGACAAATCAAGTCTTTGTATTTTTCCCTCAGAGCCTTTCGTTCTTCACTTTCTTCTCCGAGTGGCTTAGCAAACTTACATTTTGGGTAGTCAGAGCAGGAAAGGAACTTGCCCATTCGACCAAGTTTGATGATCATTTTTTCACCACATTCCTCACAGATTTCATCGGAAGGTTCGTTGATGACATCTTCTTTTTTGATTTCCTTGTCTTTCTTTTCGACTAGTGAATCGAAGGGGTCATAAAAGTCGTGAAGGAAGGGTATGTATTGAAGTTCTCCTTCGGCAATACGGTCCAGTTGGTCTTCCATTCCCGCAGTGAATTGTAGGTCGACGACCTTTGGAAAATGCTGAACCAGAAGGCTGTTGACGACTTCAGCTGTATCAGTTGGAGAGAGCACTTTGTTCTCCATTTCGACATAACCTCTCGAAATGACGGTGGAGATGGTGGGGGCATAGGTTGAGGGTCGGCCAATGCCTTCCTCTTCCATTTTTTTAACCAAAGACGCTTCGGTGAATCTCGCGGGGGGTTTGGTGAAATGCTGCTTAGGCTCAACTTCTTTAGCGTTAAGAATGCTTCCTTCCTCTAGGGCAGGTAGTAGCTTGTCTCTATCTTCCAGGGCTTCTTCTGGCCGATCTGAACCTTCGACGTAGATGCGAATAAAACCTGGGAAGATGAGTGTCTGTCCTGTTGCTCTAAAAGAGAATTCTCCAACCATGAGGTCCGTGCTGACAGCCTCGAATTCAGCCCGGGGGGCTTGGGTGGCAAGAGTTCTTTTCCAGATGAGGTCGTAAAGTTTGAGCATGTCAGGATCTAGTAGTTCCTTGAGAGTCTCGGGCTTTCGGAAGAGGTCGGTTGGGCGGATGGCCTCGTGAGCTTCTTGAGCACCTTTTGATTTCTTATTGAAACTACGGGGCTTTTCGAGTTGGTATTCCGAGCCGTAAAGCTCTCCTAATACCGCATGGGCTTGGTCTAAAGCTGTCTTGGAAAGGTTGGTGCTATCGGTCCGCATATAGGTGATGAGACCTGTGGCGCCACCTTCATCCTTGAGGTCGATCCCTTCATATAGTTTTTGAGCCAATTGCATGGTCTTCTTGACTGAAAAGCCTAATTTTCGAGAGCCGTCCTGTTGTAGGCTGGATGTAATGAATGGAGGGGCAGGGTTTTTTCTGACGGTTTTCTTTTCGAGGGTGGAAACAGAAAAGTTTTTGGCCTTTTCTTCAACTCTGTCTAAGACGGTCTTGGCTTCTTCTTCATTCTTAGGAACGAATTTTTCGCCATTCTTTTTAGTGAGGGGAGCTTCGAAGGCGATCCCTTTCTCTTCGAACCGTGCGGCAATGCTCCAGTACTCTTCGGGCTTGAACGCGCGGATTTCGAATTCTCTGTCCATGATCATCCTTACGGCAGCTGATTGAACCCGACCGGCAGAAAGACCAAAACGAATTTTTTTCCATAGAAGAGGAGATAGGCGAAAGCCAACGAGGCGATCGAGGATTCTTCGAGCTTGCTGTGCGTTGATCATGTTCATGTCGAGGGGGCGAGGCTGCTCGAATGCGTTCAAGATGGCCGCTGGCGTGATCTCGTGAAAAACGACTCGGCATGCCTTCAGCTGCCCTTTTGGATTGAGGATATCGTTGAGGTGCCAAGCGATGGCTTCTCCTTCGCGGTCCTCGTCCGTAGCGAGGAAGAGTTCTGTGTCAGGCCCCACCAGGGACTTGAGTTTACTGATACGCTTCTTCTTGGCTGGAGATGAGCAGTAGAGGGGTTTGAAATCGTTTTCGACATCAATACCCAATCGACCCCAAGGTAACTTTTTTTGTGCTTCTGTCAGGTGTTCTTTCTTTTCTGGCAGGTCTCTAATGTGCCCAGTAGAGCTTTCGACGGCATATCCGCGTCCGAGGATCTTTTTGAGAATTTTGGCTTTGGTTGGGGACTCGACGATGACGAGTTTTTTTGCCATGGATATGAAATCTGAAAGAAAAAAAGAAGCCCGAGGGCAAGGGGCGTGGTTTTAGGGCAAGTCGGGATCTTGTCAAACAGCCTAAGAAGAATGACGATTTTAAACTCGAACTGAATGAAAAAAAGAGTTAGCTTGATAAGCTTTTCTTGAGCCTTTTCGGGCTTCCCTGTATGCCGTTTTGGTTGAGTCGGCTTATCTGCGCTGCGTGTTCTCGATGTAATGTTTTTGTACGGCGTTCACCATGGACCTTTTTGTTTTGGGACCGGCAACGCCATCGACGACGAGACCGTTACGTGCCTGAAAGTCCTTGATGGCCTGCTGGGTCTGTGGGCCATGGGCGCCATCGAGAGGACCCTTGTATAAGCCTAGTTCCTTAAGCAGAAATTGAACGTCCCTTTTGCTGAGGCGCACGTTAACTTGCCTTTGGGGGAGAGTTGTTAGTGAGGGTATTTCAGTCTTGGGTGTCTTGTGTATCTTTCTAGGAGGGGGGAGAGGAAGGAGGTCTTCAAGGGGGCCTGGGCTAACGGGTGGCAAGCCTAGATCTTTCATGACTTTTTGGGGGAGCATGAAGCTATCCCTGTTTTTTGGAATACGATTTTTGTCAACAGGATACACAATGACGGGTCCAGTCGCTTCTTGAAAGAGCTCCGTGTTTCTTCTGGAACCTTCGTACCCGTGCGAGTGGCTACAGCCGACGAGAGAAAGAAGTAATAGGCCGAAGAGAGAACTGGAGGACGCTAAGCGCATTGTGATCTTTGTGCCTTCCTTAGTTCATGCTCGTCCGTAAGCGCCCCCTCACGATCGCGTCAACTTTGGAGGCATCGTCAACAAAGACGTCGCCAACAATCCTTTTTGCTTTGACCGTAACTTTGCCTGCGGAATACAGGTTGGACTCGAGTTCTTCTCTAACGAGAAGAGTTCCTGACCCGACCCTAATCTGTTCTTCTCCTGGAACACGATTGATGACTTTTACGGCCTTTAGGTTGAGGTCCGATTCAAAAAGGAGATTGGAATCTCTTAGGGTATTAACCTGAAAGATTGATGTTCCAGTTTTGGTCAGGGATTTTAAGTTACCGAACCAATCCTTAGTGATGTTGATTTTGCTGATGCCAACAACCCTTACGTCACCTTCATGACTCAGGGCCTTGAGTTTGAGCTGTCCATTAGCATCAATGGTTCCCTTACTTGGGCCAGAACTGGTCAGGTCGAGATGGCCATTGCTTTTTACTGTGGAATTGCGAGATCCCTTAATCGTTACCTTGAGCCATTTATCGCTAGAAAGTCCCCTGATGTCAAAAATGGCATCAGATAGAATATTGAGGGTTCCGGAGTCTAACTCCAGGATTGTGTATTCGTATTCAGTAACTTCTAGACTGCCAATTTCGACTTTTGCATCTCCTAAGACTGTCAGTCCAGAAGACAAGACTCCAATTTTGACCTCGGCAACAGAACTGGCGTGAACATGTCCTGACTGACGTCCTCCAACGAGGAGGTTCAAGGGGCCTTTTGTGGTCTGAATTTTTCCGGTGTGATCGCCAGCAAATGAGATTTTTGTTGCACCTGCAGATTTAATGTAGCCAGATCCGCTTTTAGCGGTCAGTTCCAGGGCCCCTTTGCTGATGGTGTCGAGCTGATGTAAACCTTGAATCGAGATTTTACCGGTTCCCATGGAGATGAGGCTGGCGAAAGATTTTCTTCGAGTTTCGACAGCTTTGAATTGCCCTCGACCCTTGATGTCGGTGTTGCCTTCAAATAGCTCGCAAACAATACTAGCATCTTTTCCTGTAGCGACTCTATGGGCGACCAGAGCTTTCTTGATGTTTGCCACGAGATTCTGACCAGCGATGAGGTCTCCCTTGGCATCATGAGCTTCCAGTTTTATGGAGCCGCCGGCTGAGATGTTGCCTTTATGCTGCGCGCCAATTTTAATGTCGAGAGAACCTTGCAGTGAGGAGATTGAACCGACAGATGCGCCTCCAATATTTAGCATTCCATTTCCAACAAGGCTGACATTACCAAACCGTCCTTTGACGACATTGAGTTTGGCGGATTTGGCACTGACAGAGATCGGTTGGACCCTTTCACCTAATTGGTGCACATCAGCATCAAGATTTCCCAAAGCACTCAACTGTCCCCCAAGAACTTTTCCGGCTTTAAGTTTGATGTCTTTTTCGCCAATGAGATCATGGAAGATGTCTCCCCCTATCTCTAGGTCGATTGACCCCTTGGCGGAGAAGGAGCCGTGGAGGTCTCCCTTAATATTTAGGTTGGCCTTGCCAGACTTAGATAGGAAATTGATGTCCCCCATTTGGTTTCCCTCGACATCCAACATGAGGTCTCCGGTACTCGTCATCACTTCTCCATGATTCTCGCCACCGACTTTGAGGAGCCCTCCCTTTCTCAGGTGGACATTCATCTTGTTTGCTCCCTTGGAGAGGATGGTTCCTTCATTGAGCTTGATCCATCCTTCGTTGAAACCAACTGAATTGGTTTCAAAAACAACGAGTCCCTTGCCTCGAATGTCGATGATTGGACACTGAATAAGTCCTTTTACCCATACAATCCCGTCTCCGTGGATGATAATGCGGTCGGCAACAAGTGACTTTCCAACATAGAGGATTGAGTTTCCCTGAATTTCAATCACTTCGCTGAAAGCTTCTTCTTCTGCGACCAAGTGAACTTTCCACTCCTTATCGGCTAGATTGGGAAGGAGAGTCTTGTTTATCTTGAATTCCTTTTGAGTTGCCTCTAGTTCCTTTCCAAGTTTCTGTCGCAGTTTTTGACCCTCATCTCCTGAAATTTGAGCAGGGATAAATTGCAACACCAGAATTAGGAAAAAGAATCTCGATAGGACCTTGAACATCTGGAGCCTCTTAAGGGTGGTTGGGATGGTAAAAAGCCTTATGGACAAAGGGGGTAAACGTCAAGTAGAGGAAGCTGTTTTCATGCCCCTTCGACCTAGAGAATCTGAACTTTTCCCGTCCTTAAGTCGTGGATTCCTCCCACGACGTCTAAGCGCTTATTTTCGATGGCAGTTCTGAGGAGTGAGGACTCTTTTGCGATAGCACTGACGACTCCCTCTGTGTGTGAGCGAAGTGCTTCCTCTTCATTTTTAGAACCCTCTGCGTTTTGTATCTGAGAAATAATGTTGGACAGAAGCTTCTCGAGAAAAGGTGAAGCTGCGGGGCTTTGTTTTGTCTGATGAGAGAGTGCCATTTTAATGGCTCCGCATTCTGTATGACCCAAGACCAAAATGAGGGGAATTCCTAGTTCGAGGACAGCATATTCCAAGCTGGCCAGGATTTCTGAATTGAGTACATTTCCGGCCACCCGAATCACGAAGAGATGCCCTGGTTCCACTTCGAAAAGGGTCTCGGGGCACGCCCGTGAATCCGAACAGGTTAGGACCACCGCTTTTGGGTGCTGACCTTCTCTGACCAACTTTTCCCTGATTCGATCTTCGCGATCAAAACCCATGTGGCCGGGATCAGAGTGCCGGCGATTGCCTTTGAGAAGTTCTGAAAGAGAAGGGTTCAACTTCAAGCCATTGAATTGAAGCGGTCCCAGTCCACGTAATTCTCGGTAGGTCGTCCTTCAGTCCACGCGAGATATTCCTGAATCATGGTATCTGACATCCTTTGAACCTCGTCATTGATGGACCCTGCGATATGGCTCGAAATATGTACGTTGGGGAGTTGAATCAGATGGGGTGATCTCACGGGTTCTGGATGAGTTACGTCGAGGAGTGCGGTGAGATCTGGTCGATCCTTCATGACACGATAGAGTCCTTCTTCGTCAACTTGTGCACCTCTGCCAGTATTGATGAAAACTCCTCCTTGGGGCATGCTTTTGAGCATTTCCTCGGAGATGATTTTCTTGTTGCTGTCTAGGTTAGGGAAATGATTGCTGACAATGAAGCAGGTGCTGAAGGCTTCTTCAAGGGAGGTTTCCC
>Ga0233432_10005792_pt1 | contig 10669 bp, 8 predicted proteins | sample SI_122_August201_6_FD_179870 | JGI IMG/M metagenome (GOLD analysis project Ga0233432, IMG submission 179870) | Seawater microbial communities from Saanich Inlet, British Columbia, Canada - SI_122_August2016_10_MG | ecosystem: Environmental > Aquatic > Marine > Inlet | place: Canada: British...
TGGCGGAGTCAGGCATGTTGTTATCTATTGCCTGCCTGTAAGCATCTATAATCAAGCATATAGATTATTTATTAAGTGCCGGCCTTCGGCACCAAATATCAGTAAAGTATGACTAAATACCTGGACCCTCACTAATAATAAGGTATTTACATACTGTAGGCCGGAACTCGAAGAGTTCCTGAAGCATAGATGGTCAATCCTTTAATAGATGTTTCTTGACCAACTAGGGAAGGACACCTATAATTCCCGCCCTTTCCGGGGGTATGTCAGAAATCCGGAAAGAATGGTTTTTAAGGTAAAAAGTTTATAAGTTTTGTTGCGGGGTGGAGCAGTCTGGCAGCTCGTCGGGCTCATAACCCGAAGGTCGTAGGTTCAAATCCTGCCCCCGCTACCACTTATTTAGTACGACGCAGATGGTTATATAAGTCTGCTGGTTTTAAAGAGACAGGCATTAACCGCTTGTCGGGCTCGACTCTTTATAAGGCCGTGGGAATGTCGCAGGTTCAAATCCTGTCTCCGCTACCACTTTTAAGGCCGGTATTTTTAGCCCCTATATGGGGCTTTTTATTAGGCTGAAAACGGTTGCTGTAGTATTTATAGTAGTAGTTGGAGTGGGCCATTGGCCCATTTTTTGTTTTTCTTGACGGTGAATTTGAATGAGTGCTTTTTAAATGACTACAAGGAATTCAGAGTTGAATGCTTTACTGGAGCCAGCAATTAATGCGCTGGGCTTCCGACTCTGGGGAATTGAATATAATCCCCAGGGTAAATATTCCATGTTGAGAGTATATATCGACAAGGAAGAAGGCGTTGGGATCGAGGATTGTGCACAGGCCAGTAGACAGATTAGTAGCATCCTAGATGTAGAAGATCCGATCAGTGGTGAGTACACCCTGGAGGTTTCTTCCCCGGGCTTGGACAGGGTTTTATTTTCCCTTTCCCAATTCGATGAATACCTGGGCTGGCATGTAAATGTCAGGTTAACAGAGAATTTTGAAAGCAAACGAAAGTTTGTAGGGCAAATAAAGAAAGTCATAAATGACGAAGTCGTAATGATAATTGGCGAAGAGGAATACACCATTCCTTACGAATTGATTGATAAAGCAAACCTGATTAGTCAGGTCTAAATCTGGCATAAGCCTTAATTTGTTTTAGTAAATCGCGTGAAATGGAGCGTTAAAAGGGTTTAATGAGATGATGAACAAAGAAATTTTAATGGTGGCTGATGCAGTCTCCAATGAAAAAGGTGTCTCAAGAGAAGTAATCTTTGGCGCCATTGAGTCTGCTCTGGCGTCTGCCACAAAGAAACGCTACGTGGATGAAGAAATAGATTGCGAAGTAATCATCGACCGCGAAACCGGGGATTATGAAACCTTCCGTGTCTGGACTGTTGTTCCTGATGATGAGATGGCTCTGTTAGGTTCTCAGTTCACTACTGAGGAAGCAGCTGAAGTAAATCCTGAGTTACAGATTGGTGATGTGCATAAGGAAAAAGTCGAGAACGTTGAATTCGGCCGTATAGCTGCACAGACTGCGAAACAGGTTATCGTACAAAAAGTCAGGGAAGCTGAAAGAGAGCTTGTCGTTGCCGAGTATGAAGACAAAATAGGTCAGCTTGTTTCCGGGACTGTCAAAAAAGTTACCCGTGATAATGTGATTGTTGATCTTGGTAACAATGCCGAAGGGCTTCTGCCTAGAGAAAATCTGATCCCCAGGGAAACTTTCCGCATCAATGATCGTTTGCGTGCACTGCTGTTGGAAGTAAGAACTGAATTGCGTGGACCACAGCTATTGTTGAGTCGAACAGCATCAGAAATGTTGGTGGAATTGTTCAAAATTGAAGTGCCAGAAATTTCAGAAGAAATTATTGAGATCAAGGCAGCTGCCAGGGACCCTGGTTCCCGTGCAAAACTCGCGGTCAAAACTAACGATGGCCGTATTGATCCGGTCGGTGCCTGTGTTGGCATGCGTGGCTCAAGGGTACAGGTTGTTTCCAACGAGCTGGCCAATGAACGGATAGATATTATTCTGTATGACGAGAACCCGGCACAGCTGGTTATCAACTCCATGTCTCCTGCAGAAGTGGCTTCCATTGTGGTAGATGAAGATACACACACCATGGATGTTGCTGTAGCAGAAGAAAATCTGGCCCAGGCTATTGGTCGTAACGGACAAAATGTTCGTCTTAGTAGCGAGCTTACTGGCTGGACCATCAATGTCATGAGCGAAGAAAGTGCCGCCGAGAAACTTCAGCAAGAGTCTGCAGGTACCATTAAAATATTCACCGATGCGCTTGATGTAGATGATGATGTAGCCGAAATTCTGGTACAGGAAGGATTTACCACTCTGGAAGAAATCGCTTATGTCCCTCTGGATGAAATATCCCAGATTCAGGATTTTGATGAAGAAATTGCCAATGAATTACGCTCAAGAGCAAAAGATGCTCTGTTAACCAGGGCTATAGCTTCCGAAGAAGATATTACCAGTGCTGGCATCAAGGATGACTTGTTGAATATGGAAGGTATGGACAATGGTCTGGCTCTTGCGTTATCAAAAATGGAAGTACTTTCCATGGAAGATCTTGCTGAATTGGCCATTGATGAGCTGATGGAAGTTCCGAGCATGACTGAAGAAAGAGCAGGTCAGTTGATCATGACAGCGAGAGCGCCATGGTTTGCAGATGAAGTTGAGGAGGAAGCAACTGAAGTCTCTTCCGAAGAAGCAGAAAAAGAGTAACTTTGATGAATATTTAAAAATTCGTCAGTAAATCTAATAGCAGGTTTTCACTAAAGCAGCAAATAGTGGGTGAGTTGAATGGCAGATGTAACAATCACTGAGCTGGCCAAAATGGTCGGTGTACCGGAAGACCGTTTACTTGAGCAAGTCAAGGAAGCGGGCCTGCCCCAAACTAAAGCCGATGATACGATGACAAACGATGAGCGCACTACATTGCTCATGTCATTAAAAAGTAAACATGGCGAAGACACATCCGGCGGAGCAACGCCCCGCAAAATCACTCTGAAACGAAAAACTGTTGAAACCCTGAAAACCTCTGACAATCAGGGTCGCAGTAAAGCAGTGAATGTAGAAGTACGTAAAAAACGTACTTATGTGAAGCGTAGTACTGAAGAAGCGCAGGTTGAAGCTGAACGCAAAGAGGCAGAGCAACGTGCACAGGAAGAACAGGAAAGGCTTGAGCTTGAAGCAAAAGCGAAAGCTGAACAGACAGAAGTAAGCAAGACTCCGGAGAAAACCCAGAGTGATGCGAAATCTACATTCAGTATTAAGAAAGAAGCTCAACCGGGAATAGCGGAAGTACTGATTGATGAGATCACTGAAACGCGCAGAGATCACAAGAAAGGCGCTACCAGAAAAGATGGTCAGAAAGATGCTACTGAGTCTCTCGACAAGAAAAAAACCAGTTTACATCGCCGTGGCAAAGTTGAAGAAGCCAAAAAATTCCAGCCACTGCGATCCAGTGATGACTTTATTCTGGATGAGGATGAGGTTTTTGATGACAAGACACGGAGACGTGGTCGTCGCAAGCTAAGTCAGGGCCAGAAAGAGCATAAGTTTGAAAAACCTACCGAATTTATTTCCCGTGAAATCGAAGTGCCTGAAGCAATTTCTGTTGGTGATCTTGCGCAGCGCCTGTCGTTAAAGAGCGGTCAGTTAATCAAGTCTCTGATGGGTATGGGGGTCATGGCGACGATTAACCATATTCTGGATCAGGATACCTCTACACTGTTGGTTGAAGAGTTTGGCCATAAAGTGAAATTGGTGTCTGACCATGCAATTGAGGAAAATCTGGTAGAGTCTATTGTCTACGAGGGTGAAGACCTGCCAAGGGCGCCGGTTGTAACAGTAATGGGCCATGTGGATCATGGTAAAACTTCATTACTCGATTATATTCGTAAATCTTCAGTCACAACAGGTGAAGCTGGTGGTATCACGCAGCACATTGGTGCTTATCATGTGGATACTGATCACGGCATGATTACTTTCCTTGATACTCCTGGACATGCAGCCTTTAGCGCCATGCGTTCACGTGGAGCACAGGCAACGGATATTGTAATCCTCGTTGTCGCTGGCGATGATGGTGTAAAACCACAGACTGAAGAAGCCGTCCAGCATTCCCAGGCTGCTGGTGTTTCTATAGTCGTCGCTATTAACAAGATGGATAAGGAAGGCGCTGATCCGGACAGAGTTAAAAATGAACTGGCTGCGAAAGGATTGACCCCGGAAGAATGGGGCGGTGATACACAGTTTATTGAGGTATCTGCCCAAACGGGTGCAGGTATTCCGGAATTACTGGATGCTGTGCTTCTGCAAGCAGAGCTTTTGGAGTTGAAAGCGATTGTAGATTGTCCTGCCACTGGTGTTGTCATTGAATCCAGGCTTGATAAAGGCCGCGGTCCAGTTGCCACTGTACTGGTACAAAATGGCACTTTAAAGCTGTCAGATGTGATTCTGGCTGGGCATGAAGTCGGCAGAATCAGGGCAATGATTGATGAGACAGGTAAGCAGATTAAAGAGGCTGGTCCATCCATACCTGTAGAAATACTTGGGCTGAATGGAACACCTGATGCTGGTGATGATTTCCTCGTTGTTAAAGATGAAAAGAAAGCCAGGGAAGTTGCCCAGTACAGAATGAATAAATTCCGCGAAACTCAGGTGGCGAAACAACAGATTGCGAAAATGGAAAGCATGTTCGCGACCATGGGCGCAGATGAAAAGAGCCTGCTTAATGTCGTTTTGAAAACGGACGTAAGGGGTTCTCTTGAAGCAATATCAGCAGCATTACTTGGTCTTGGTAACGAAGAAGTATCGGTAAATATCATTTCTTCCGGTGTGGGCGGTATTTCAGAAACTGATGTACAGTTAGCCCAGACATCAAAAGCTACTGTTATTGGTTTCAATGTTCGAGCCGACAAGGCAGCAAGAACACTGGTTGAAAACGAAGGTCTTGAACTGCGTTATTACAGTGTCATCTATGATCTGATTGATGATGCGAAAGCTGTCATGAGCGGTATGCTTGCTCCTGAACTACAAGAAGAAATTCTTGGTGTCGCTGAAGTGCGTGAGATCTTTTCATCGCCAAAATTTGGATCAATCGCAGGTAGCATGGTGATAGAAGGAACGGTCTTTCGTAGCAAACCAATCCGTGTTCTCAGAGATGATGTGGTGATCTACGAAGGCGAACTGGAATCACTGCGTCGTTTTAAGGATGAAGCCAGTGATGTCAGAAACGGCATGGAGTGTGGTATCGGAGTTAAGAATTACACCGATGTCCGTGTTGGCGACAAGATTGAAGTCTTCGAGCGTAAGGAAGTGGCCAGAACCCTTGCCTGATCCCATGCTTTTTCCAAGATACTAATCATGCCCAGAGTCTCAAAAAGAGTAGACAAGGTTGCTGACCTCCTGAAGAAGGAACTTGCTCTGTTAATTCAGACAGAAGTGCGCGATCCCAGAGTGGGGATGGCATCCATTACAGGTGTAAGGGTTAGCAAAGATCTTGCTCATGCAAACGTTTTTGTCACTCTCCTCGGTAAAAACGGCGAAGAAGAAACTCAGGAAGGTGTAGCTGCTCTTAACCAGGCCGCTGGCTTTCTGAGGTCTATGCTTGCCAAAAACATCAGTCTGCGGACTACTCCCAAACTTAAATTTATCTATGACAACAGTCTGGTTCGTGGTCAGTACCTGACCGATCTCATTGATGAGGCCCTGGCAAGTGATGAAAGGGATCATCATCTTAATGAAGATGACCAGGACCAGGACCAGGAATAAGAGTTCATTGAGCTCAGCAAGATAAACAATAATTAAAGATTTGGTGTAAGAGTTGGCAAAGCGACGACGAGGCAGAAACGTAAACGGCATTATCGTGCTGGATAAACCCGCCGGAGAATCATCCAACCGCAGTCTGCAAAGAGTAAAAAGATTACTTGATGCAGCTAAAGCCGGACATACCGGAAGTCTGGACCCCCTGGCAACAGGTGTTTTGCCTCTGTGTTTTGGAGAGGCCACAAAAATCTCACAGTTTCTTCTTGATGCTGATAAAAAATACCGCACTACCATTAAGCTTGGTATTAAAACTGCCAGTGGCGACTCCCAGTCTGAAACCCTGAGTACCAGTCCAGTTAATCTCACCCGGGAACAGGTAGAGCGTTGTCTGGACTCATTTCGTGGTGAAATCGAACAAATCCCCTCAATGTATTCTGCCTTGAAGCACAATGGAGTGCCGCTTTATAAGCTGGCCCGTAAAGGTCAGGAAGTGGAGCGTAAAGTACGTCATGTCACTATTCATCACCTTGAACTACTGGATTTCAGAGAGGATGAAGTCGATCTGGAAATAACGTGCTCCAAAGGTACTTATATCAGGATGATTGCGGACGATCTTGGCGATATGCTGGGGGTGGGTGGGCATGTCATTGTATTGCGTCGGCTACAGTCTGGCCCGTTCATGGAATCAGCTTCGGTCACTATTGAAACCCTTGAAGCTGAAGCGCAAACCCTTGGCCCAGCAGGGCTGGACCACTATCTACAGCCGGCAGACATAGCCGTTGAGGGGTTGGAAAAAGTCGATTTGCCGACAGATACAGCAGATTATGTGCGACAGGGCCAGGCAGTAATTTCCCGTGGCCTGCCCACCAGCGGAACAGTAAGACTCTATGATAATGGTGAGTTTTTCGGTATCGGTAAGATCCTCGATGATGGCCGTGTTGCCCCGGTAAGGTTGATGCTGGCAGGCCTCGAAAACGACTGAAGTCCCAGTGCCAAATGCTGTATCCGCATCAGAATTTATGCTATTGTACGCCCCCCTTGTGATCCGGGTATTTTGAATACTTGGGAACAGGGACCAGGGATGAAGATCAGGTAACTCTAAATATGCATGGTTATGCTGATTGAAAGGATTTCAAGAATTTTTACGCATATTCACAGGAGTAATAAATATGGCCTTATCCGCCGATCAAAAAGCTGAAATTGTCACAGAATACGCATTAGCTGAAGGAGATACTGGATCTCCCGAAGTTCAGGTTGCACTTCTGACAAGCAATATCAACCACCTTCAAGACCATTTCAAAGAGCATAATCACGATCATCATTCCCGTCGCGGTCTGATCCGCATGGTGAATACTCGTCGTAAGCTGCTCGACTATCTGAGAAGAAAAGATGTAAGTCGTTACACTACTCTCATCAAGAGATTGGGATTGCGTCGATAACATTTATAACCTGGTCAACATGGGGTTGGCCAGGCTCGTACGCCTAGAAAAAAAAGAGAATAAGATATGTTTAACACTGTAAGAAAAGAATTTAAATACGGAAATGACACTGTAGTAATGGAGACGGGAAAAATTGCCCGCCAGGCTACAGGCGCCGTTTTGGTAACAATTGGTAATACTTCTGTATTGACTACAGTTGTAGGTAAAAAGACTGCTAATCCAAATGCAGACTTTTTCCCCCTGACTGTTAACTACCAGGAAAAAACCTACGCTGCCGGTAAAATCCCGGGCGGATTTTTCAAACGTGAAGGTCGTCCAACAGAAAAAGAAACACTGACTTGCCGATTAATCGACAGGCCTATTCGTCCTTTGTTCCCCAAAGGATTTTTAAACGAAGTTCAGGTTGTTCCTACTGTTGTTTCTGCTGATAAAAATGTTGATCCTGATATAGCAGCAATGATTGGCACTTCAGCCGCTCTGGCAATTTCCGGAATTCCTTTTGCAGGCCCTATTGGTGCAGCAAGAGTCGGTTATACCGATGAAACTGGTTATATTCTTAATCCAAGTTATTCACAGCTGGAAACTTCCGCTCTGGATATGGTGGTTGCTGGAACAGAATCTGCTGTATTAATGGTTGAATCTGAAGCTAAAGAGTTAAGTGAAGACCTGATGTTGGGCGCAGTACTTTTTGCTCACCAGGAAATGCAGGTTGTTGTGCAGGCTGTTAATGAACTGAAAGCTGAAGCTGGCAAGCCTGATTGGGAATGGACTGCTCCAGCGGTGAATGAAACTTTGACAGCAGCAATTTCTTCAAGCTTCAAAGAAGGCATTAACGCAGCTTATAAAGTTTCTGACAAAATGCAGCGACAGGATCAGTTGTCTGAATTACAGGGTCAGGCCGTTAGCCAATTTGCTAATGAAGAAGCTGAGCCTCCAGTAAGTGCTGGTGAAGTTCAGGACATATTCTCAAAAATTGAAAAGAAAGTGGTACGCGGCAATATTATTGCGGGTGAGCCAAGAATTGATGGACGTGATCAAACTACCGTTCGACCAATTCTTGTTGAAACCAGCGTTCTTAACAAAACTCATGGTTCAGCCTTGTTCACACGTGGCGAAACTCAGGCTCTGGTCGTCGCGACTTTAGGTGCTATGAGAGATGCGCAGTTGCTTGAAGGGCTCGCTGGCACCAAAAAAGATGCCTTCATGCTGCATTACAATTTCCCTCCTTTCAGTGTTGGCGAAACTGGCTTCATGAGTGGTCCCAAGCGTCGAGAAATTGGCCATGGCCGTCTGGCACGTCGCGGTGTTGCTGCGGTATTGCCAAGTGAAGAAGATTTTCCCTATACCATTCGCGTGGTATCGGAAATTACTGAATCCAATGGTTCCAGCTCCATGGCGAGTGTTTGCGGAACGTCTCTTGCGTTGATGGATGCCGGTGTTCCTCTGAAAGCGCCAGTAGCGGGTATCGCTATGGGTCTTATTAAAGAAGACAACGGTTTCGCTGTGCTCACCGACATTCTTGGTGACGAGGATCATCTTGGCGATATGGATTTCAAGGTTGCTGGTTCAGCTGCCGGTATTACTGCATTGCAGATGGATATCAAGATTCAGGGAATCACAGAAGAGATCATGGAAACGGCATTACAGCAGGCACTTACTGCAAGAATGCATATCCTTGGCGAAATGAATAAAGTTATTTCAGAGTCCCGTTCAGAAGTATCTGAAAATGCGCCAAGTATGGGAATGATGAAAGTTCACACCGACAAGATACGTGATGTTATCGGTAAAGGTGGTGCAACCATTCGTTCTATTACGGAAGTAACTGGTGCCCAGGTTGATATCGATGATGATGGCAATATTCGTATTTATGGTGAAGATGCTACTTCCCGTGATGCGGCTGTCGCAATGATTGAAGAAATCACTGCTGAAGCTGAAATAGGAAGAATCTACAAAGGTATTGTTTCCAAGATTGTAGACTTCGGCGCCTTTGTTACCATCCTTCCTGGTAAAGACGGACTTGTCCACATCTCACAAATCGCTCAAGAGCGAGTTGAAAACGTTACTGATTTTCTGACTGAAAAGCAGGAAATTTTAGTAAAAGTTTTAAAAATAGATGACCGCGGCAAGATCAGCCTCAGCATGAAAGATGTAACAGAAGAAGAAAAGGCAAACTTTGTCTAATTGATTCTTCGTCCCTGCTAAAGGGAATGTAAGAAACAGTAAAAAAGAAACAAAAAAAGCCGGTGATGCCAAAAGCACACCGGCTTTTTTAATGGGGGTCAGAACACATTTCTTATATAAAGATAAGATCAGTTGTTGCTTAGCAAAAATATCTCAATAAGCGTTTAGTTCACCATTATTAAAAGAGTAGTGAAAATCTTTATATAAGAAATGTGTTCTGACCCCTATTTATTTAATGACCTGGTTTTTAATTTCCAGATGTTGTTCAGGGGTCAGGCGTGGGCCGAAATGGCTGACAGTTGTTGCAGCTGCGAGACTGGCAAGGTTACCTGCAGTTTCAAAGTCATGTCCTGCTGACACTGCATACAGGAAAGCACCGGCAAACATATCGCCTGCGCCATTACTGTCTACTGCTTTTACAGAGTGAGGAGCAATACTGATATTTTTCTCACCATCAAAAAGTAGCGCGCCTTCAGAACCGCATGTCACTACAATCTGCTTTGAAATTTTCTTTAGTTCTTCCAGAGATTCTTCTATGGTTTCCTTACCAGCCCATTCCCTGGCTTCCACGTCATTGGCAAAAAGTAAATCAACGCCATCATCACCAATCATGTCCTGAAGTCCACCACGGAAGAACTGCACCATGGCCGGATCAGACAAGGTTATAGCCGTTTTCACGCCATTCTCTTTGGCAATTTGACGAGCGTAGATACAGGCCTGACGACCGCTGTCTGAGGTTACCTGATAGCCTTCCAAATAGAGATATTCAGAATCTTTCAGGGCTTCAACATCGATTTCATTTTTTGACAGGGTTTCGGAAATGCCCAAGTAGCTAAGCATGGTGCGTTCCGCATCAGGGCTAACCATCACCAGGCATTTACCTGTGACACCACCATCCCGGGTCTGATTATCCAGATTAGTAGCAATATTGAGATGACCAAGTTCTTCCAGAAAGAAATCACCGAACTCGTCATTGGCAACTTTGCATGAAAAGAAAGTGCTGCCACCAAATTGCGAAATAGCATAAATAGAGTTACCAGCGGAGCCGCCGCCTGCACGTTTTTTCAGGCCAAACTTGTCCATTAAACGCTGCAGTAAGGTGTCCTGTGATTCTCCATCTACCAGGGTCATGATGCCTTTTTGAATACTTTCATGTTCGAAAAAGCTGTCCTCAACTTCAAATTCCTTGTCCACCAGTGCTGCGCCAATGCCATATACGTGATACTTCTTCATAACTTCACCCTTTTTTATTTACTGTTTTAATTATT
>Ga0233432_10005794_pt1 | contig 10667 bp, 8 predicted proteins | sample SI_122_August201_6_FD_179870 | JGI IMG/M metagenome (GOLD analysis project Ga0233432, IMG submission 179870) | Seawater microbial communities from Saanich Inlet, British Columbia, Canada - SI_122_August2016_10_MG | ecosystem: Environmental > Aquatic > Marine > Inlet | place: Canada: British...
ATTCAACATCACTGTCGATCAAGAAGACAAACTCTATCGTATTAGAGGTTTTATTGATAAGCTTTTTTTATATAAAGATAAGAGTACTGCCGTCATAAGAGATTTCAAAAGTAGTAAATCCGTATTCAAAGGTAAAGAATTAACAGATAACCTCCAGGATCTCCTTTATACCTTGGCTGTCAAAAAACTTTACCCCAAATTCTCGAATAGACAGGTCGAGTTTTTGTTCTTAAAATTTGATCTACATGCCTCGGGCAACGTAAAGATGCAGCCAATAACTGATGAAGAACTCGAAGGTCTAGAGCTTTACCTCACAGAAATACAGACTTTTTTAGATAACTTTGATGAAGATGATGCGGTCTCTAATTTTGCTGGCGCGCAGGGCTACCCTTCTGACGGAACCTTTGGTGGTCCCTTAATGTGTGGCAAGGATGGTTACAAGATATCTAAAGGCAGCCCCTTGCTAGACAAGAACGGAGAACCTATAGTTGCTTATATCTGTTCTTACAGGAAACCTATGGATTATTTTGTGGTCAAAAATAAAGATGGAAAAATAATTAAATCTGTTTTTTCTTCACAAAAAGACACTTTATCTTGCCGCGAAGATGAAGGTGAATATATAGAGGAAATGCACTATAGCGGATGCCCTTACTGGAATAGAGAAACCCCAAATATTGATGATTTTCTGTAATTATTGGTGTACATTTATTATGAATGACAGATACTATAGAAAGCATTTGCTACGAATACGCTGAAGATTGCTTGTTTTCACAAAAGCTAGCCTTCTCAGGCGCTCCTGTGATGTTAATATGCTATATTGAGCGTAAATATATCACAGAATTATCTAGATTTTTATCTAATCATAAGTATGAAGTAGCATCTGAAAAGAAAATGGGTAAACATTTTTCCTTGATTCGTTTTGAGCTGACTAGTATCAATTCGATTGATTTATAAAGGAGGGCATATGTTTTTAGCGGGTTTAATATTTATTTCGGGGGTATCTATATCTTTGGTTGCTGCTTATTTTAGCATAGTTGGGTTAGCCACTATGTTTCCGGGTTCCAAAGAGGCTATTATCATTATGGGTGCCGCCTTAGAGGTCGGCAAACTAATCGCAGCTGTATGGTTGCACAAAAATTGGCACAATGCCTTCGGGTTCCTAAGATATTACCTTCTTAGCGCGGTAATTATACTTAGCATTATAACCAGTATGGGGATCTTCGGTTTTTTATCTAAGTCTCACGTTGAGCATGGAGCGTCAATAGAGAAAGAACAGGCTATCATATCTCAAATTGAACATAAGATAGTCAGAAAGCAGGAATTCATAGCGCAAAGAAATGAACTTATATCCAGCTTAAAATCTTCAAGTACTAACTTAAAAGAAGATTCGAACACAATTATAAATAGATTATATGAAAGAATCAAATCATTAAAAGAAGAAGAAAAAAGTTTAATATCTATTCAAGATAATATTATATTAAAAATTGAATCAAAAGAAGAGGTATTAAATGAAGCGCTTAAAAATTCTAAAAAATCAACCGGTTTATTTTCTAGTAATACATATAATTCTACTTTATTATCACAACAAGAGGATAGAGATAAAATAGAACAAGACAAACAAAGCGCGCTAAAGAAAATAGAAGACATTAAATTAGAATTTAATACAAAAATCGAAGCAGTCAGGGATAAAATTGATGAAGCCCAGCAGGTTTCGAAACCAACAGTATCCTCGGATCCTAAAATAGAGTCCTACAGGTTGGATGTTGAAAAAGCTTACGAAGAAATCAACAACCTTGAATCTGAAAAGTTTGAGTATGGGTCTGCGCTTCGCGCTCTTGAGGTGGAAATTGGTCCAATTAAATATATAGTTGGCGCCTTGCAAGAATGGGTGGGTTTTAATGTAGGCACAGAGCAGGCCATCAGAATTATAATAGTTGTACTCATATTTGTGTTTGATCCTTTAGCTATTCTTTTATTGATTGCGGCGACAATTACATATAGCGCCTCGAAGGAAGAAGATTTACCTCCCGAAGTGAAAGAGATTCGAAATAAATTACTCGAAGAGCTTGAGGAGTATTTAAATGATGGCGGGCTCGCTGATCATTTTATTGAAAGAGCTAAAAAATAGCTTGACTTTTATGGTTCGTTATGTTACCTTGTATGGGTGACTATTCCTATATTTAAAAGCCATTTCTCAGTGGGTAAATCAATACTCACTCTAGATCCACCCAAAAGCAAAGATGACACAGACTCTCCGGATTCGGTGTTTGATATCGCAGAAGAAAACAACCTAGACAAGGTAGTGCTAATTGAGGATTCCTTTATGGGGTTTCTACAAGCAAGAAAAGTCTGCGATCAACTATCTAAGCAGTTAATTTTTGGCGTAAAGCTGGATTGCGTTGAAGATGCTACCTATATACCAGAAGGTAAAGAAAAAAAGTGCAACCATAAAATCATTATATTGCCAAAAAATTCCAAGGGCTGCGAAAATTTAAACGTTATATATACGATTGCAAAGACTGAATACAATGGATGTATTGATTTAAGTATTCTCAAGGAGTATTGGGTTGAGAAAAATCTTTGCTTGGTTATTCCATTCTATGATTCCTTTTTGTTTAATAACCTAACTTCTTTTCAATCGTGCTTTGTGGATTTTAACTTTACCAAGCCAACCTTCTTCGTTGAAGACAATGGTTTACCTTTTGACGCTATAACCAATGACGCGGTTACTAAATACTGCTCGGCTCATGGATTTAATACCGAAAAGGTTCAATCAATTTATTATAAAAACAAGAAAGATTTCTCGGCTTATTTGACATATAAACTAATATGCGGCAGGAATTCTTTTGCAGGCAGGGAATTGTCTTTAGAAAAACCAAACCTTGATCATCTTGGTAGTGATCAATTTTGCTGGGAGAGCTATATGGAAAAAGTATGAAAGCGTTAAAATATTCAGATATTTGTTTGGTACCTAATTACACTGAGGTTCATAGTCGAGTTGACTGCAATCCCTCTACGAATCTTTTTGGCAAAAAGTTTCTGCTACCAATTATTCCTGCTAATATGAAATCTGTAATAGATATGCATACATGTGAGTGGATGAGCTCACATGGTTTCTTTTATATTATGCATCGCTTTGATCGGGATTTAGCGGAAGATGTCGCCAATGCCCAAGACTGGGATAATATTTCATTTAGCGTGGGAGTTAAGACAAAAGATAAGATGGCTGTTCAAAAAATTAGTAAACGCGAGCATCGAGTAGACTATTTAACTATCGACATTGCTCACGGCTATTGCAAACGAATGAACACCATGGTTCAATGGATTAAGAAACACCTTCCAGATACAAAAATTATCGCTGGAAACGTTGCTACTCCATGCGCGGTAAGGGAATTAGCTAATTGGGGTGTGGATATAGTTAAAGTTGGAATTGGGCAAGGCTCTCCATGTACCACCAAAGATAAAACTGGATTCACCATGCCCATGTTTACATGCGTCAAGTTATGCTCTAATGTAACACTTGATAATGGAGGGGTTGTGCCAATCATTGCTGACGGAGGAATTAAATCTAACGGCGATATAACTAAATCTTTAGTGGCGGGAGCTAAAATGGCAATGGCCGGCAGTATGTTTGCGTCTTGCACCGACAGCCCCGCTTCAATAATTAATATTAATGGCGTAAACCACAAAGCTTATTTTGGCTCTGCAAGCGCGGAGAACAAAGGCCACAACAACAATATAGAAGGCAAACTAAATAAAATACCAAACAACGGAATGACTTATGGAGAAAAACTAAACGAGATAACCCAGGACTTGCAAAGCTCTATCAGTTACGCTGGTGGGATTGACATATCAGCATTAAAAGAAGTAAATTACTACGAATTATGATGGAAGATTTATTAAGGTTTAATAAAGACCAAAAGTATATGGTTTTTGATTTTGAAACTTGCAATCTAAATTTAGTTTCAGAGCATAACAAGCCTTGGCAGTTAGCGTTTTTAATCTATCACGGTGATAAATTGATTGAGTCTAATGACTACCACATTCACTGGGATGACCTAAGAATGTCTGAAGGCGCTCGCAAAGTTACAGGATTCAAAGATGCTAAGTACAAAAAATTAGCTCAACCGGCAGAAAAGATACTTGACCATTTTGAGAAATACCTGTATAATGATGAGTATATAAAGTTGGGTCACAATATTTTTGGTTTCGATATTTACATTCACAACATATACAGAAAACTTTTGAAGAAGAAAACAGACTACTCCTATCTAAACAGGTCAATAGATACTCTTTGTTTAGCTAAAGCAATACACAAGGAGATTGAATTCAAAAAAGATGATAGCCTTTTTCCTTGGCAGTTAAAACTAAATTCTTTTCACGAAAGAGGCATGAGACTAAACCTTGGCGCTTGCTGCAAAACCTATGAAGTTGATTTTGATCCGGCCAAATTACATGACGCTCTTTACGATATTCAAAAAAATTACGAAGTTTTTAAAAAAATGTTATGGAAAATTAAAATATAAATCAAAATGAAAAATGAAATAAATTGTTATCTAGAGTTGTATATTGATCAGTTAAATGCATTAAAAGAAAAAGCTTTAACTTTATATTCAGAACTATTCTCTAAGCCAGAAGATTATTGGCGAAAAAATAAACATGAGTTTACAGATTTATATAATAATATACAGAAATTAAATTACGAAAAAAAAGCCTTACAAGAATGCAAGAATGACTGCATATCCAACCTATGAGTTTTACCGATCAATTTACAGAGTATAAAGAATGCGTACCTCCCGGTGTTCGTTTGCCTAAAATAAAAATTAGTACCAAGCAATACCAAAACCTAGGCACACAAAAAGATATATCGAATTATGATTTCCTAAGAAAGCTTTGTCTCAAAGGTGTCAAAGACAAAGGTATAGAAAAGTTCCCTAACGCTCAAGAGTATTATGATCGAGCCAAAGAAGAGTTAAAGATATTAGAGGAGTTAGGTTTTATAGATTATATCCTGCTTAATTGGGATATACTTAATTTTTGCCACGAAAACAATATACCTACTGGGCCAGGGCGTGGAAGCGCTGCAGGTTCATTGGTTCTTTATTTGGCTGACGTAACAAAGATTGACCCCATCAAGTATGGGCTATTCTTTGAAAGGTTTGTTAGTAAAAGTAGAGCAAAAAAAACAGAGAAAGATGGAGTGACATACTTAGACGGTAGCTTATTGGCGGACGTAGATAATGACATTGCTTATGAGCACAGATACAAAGTAATAGAATATATTGAAAAGAAATACCCCGGAAGAACGGCTAAAATATTAACACTAAATACCTTGAGTAGCAAACTTTGCATAAGGGAGTGCGGTAAAATTGTAGGCGGGTACTCTGAGTCAGACATCAATGCAATCACAGCTTTGATACCTAAAAACTTTGGTAAAGTTTCTTCGATAGATGAAGCTATTGATACAACAGAAAAGCTTTCAGCTTGGTCTCAAGAAAACCCTGAAGTAATTAGTATATCTAAAAAGCTTGAAAATTTAAATAAAAATACAGGGGTACATCCATCCGGGATAGCTATCTCCCACCAGCAAATATCCAAAATATCACCACTTCAGCTCACAAATGAAGGAGCTTTAGTTACGGCTTATGATATGAATTGGGTTGCAGAGCTTATGGTCAAGTTTGATATCCTTGGATTGAGAACTTTGAGCGTTATATATGACGCTTGCTCTGCCTTAGATATTGACCCCCTTGAGATATCCTTGGATGACGAAAAAACTTTCCTACCACTACAAGAGCTTGAGCATGCTCACGGTTTATTTCAGATTGAGGCTCATACAAATTTTAGCGTTTGCAAAAAGATAAAGCCCACAAACCTAGAAGAGTTAAGCGCAGTGGTAGCTATTGCTAGGCCAGGAGCCTTAGACTTTGCTGATCAATACGCAGAGTATGTTAGAAGTGGAGAGTTTCAAAGCCAGCATGAGGTTTATGATGACGTGCTTTCTTACACTGGTGGTATTCCTTTGTATCAAGAGCAGCTTATGAAAATGGCAGTTAACATTGGTTTTACATTGGACGAATCCGAACAACTCAGAAGGATTGTAGGCAAGAAAAAAGTAGATCAAATGCCAGCATGGAAGGCTAAAATTGAAGCTAAAATAATTGAAAATCAATTACCGATAGAAGCTGGAGATGTTTTATGGAGGGTTGCTGAAGATAGTGCCAACTATTCTTTCAATAAATCTCACTCGATTGCTTACTCTACTCTAGCTGCCTGGACTACTTATTTGAAATTTAACCATCCACAGGAATTCTTTTTGTCTCTTTTGAAAATGACTAAATTTGAACCGACTCCACAGGCGGAGGTTTCAAGAATAAGCCAAGAGCTTCCTTTCTTTGGTATTAAGTTATTACCTCCTAGTATTTTAAAATCTAAAATGGATTTCTCTATTGAAGGTAATGATATTAGATATGGATTAAGCAGTATCAAAGGTATAAGCGAAAAGTCTTTAGATGCTTTACGGAAGTTTAGAGATGAGGAGAGTGAAAATAAATTTGATATATTTCTCGCGGCAAAACAGGCAGGGCTAAACATCGGGGTGCTTAGTGCTTTAATTCAGGCTGGAGCGCTAACTGATGACGCTTCTGCGGACAGATCTAAGTTGGTGCTTGAAGCTCAGATATTTAATATCTTAACAGATAGAGAGAAGCGAAACTTTATGGCTATTTCTGAATCTGATAATGTTGATTTGTTTGAAATATTCAAAAGAGTAACATCTTCAGAATTCAAAACTGTTGGAGATGACGGCAAGCCTTTGATAAAAGAATCTAGGTACAACACTCTTCGCAAAAAGTATGACCCCTATAAGAAAATTTATTATAAAAACGGAAGAAGTCAAAGCTTTGCAAATTGGTATTTTGAAAAACAATTATTAGGCTTCAGTTATTCATCTAAATTATGCGAAGTATTTAAGCATGAACATAATCAACCTAAAAATTCATTACATTTTAAATCTCTGGAACCTCGAGAGAGGGATAAGTATATATTCTCTGTAGCCTTCTCCAAGAAAGATAAATCCAGAAACGGAAATGTCTACATAAAATTAGAACTTGAAGATGAGTTCGGAAACGTAGATGCTATCTTATGCGATAGCGCCAGAGAAAAAAAGTGCACAAATTATATCGAAAACAATCCTATACCTAAAGAAGGAAGCATAGTGACAATACATGGAGAAAAAACTCGAGATGGAGATGCAATATTTATTAACCATATGAAAGTTATTGATGAAATGATTTACATGAATTTAAAAGATTTAAAATCTTAAGTGTATCATAATAATGAATATGGAAACATCACCAAATTTCACACCTAAAGCTCAACAATTAATCGCTCGCTCTAAAGTAGTAGCAACTTCATTAAATCATAAAAGCGTAGATGCAGCACATCTACTACTTGTGATACTTAACTCTAAAAATGATTTAGTTGAAGAGTTTATGTTCAGTCATGGCTTCTCGATTAAGGAGATAACTTCTTTTGTAATTACATTTTGCGATTTAGAAAAGAAACATGAAAAAGTTGAGTCTTGTAATTTTAACCCTACTTTTAACGCCTTACTTTCTGGAGCTTTTGAATTTTCCAAAGAACTGAAAGACTCATATGTCGGTGTAGAGCATCTATTCTTTTGCTTGCTTAACTCAATGGATGGAGCGTTATATAATTTCTTCAAGTCTCATGGATTTAAACCTAAGACTGTTGTTGAAACTTTTCTCATACTCATGAGGAGTGCTGATAAATTTGATGAGTTAATATCTCAACTACCTCAAGATAAATCTCAATCTAATTCCGCCCCTTCAACATCTTCACAGAACAAAAGCTCAGAAAGTGCTTTGGAAAATTTTGGCACGAATTTAAATTCATTATGCAGGCATGGTAAAATAGGTGAGATCATAGGTAAACAAGAGGAAATCAGTAGGGCTTGCGAAATTTTATGTAGAAAAATTAAAAACAATCCTATTTTAATTGGAGATCCCGGGGTCGGTAAAACTGCAGTAGTTGAAGGTTTGGCTCATGAAATTGTTAAAGGAAGAGTGCCTCCTTTCCTGTTAGATAAAGAAATTTACTCAATAGATTTAGCTTCAATGATTGCTGGCACTAAATACCGCGGACAATTTGAGCAAAGGATAAAAGCTTTAATCAAAGAATGTAAAGAAGATGAAAGAATTATATTGTTCATAGATGAGACTCATACTATCGTTGGAGCGGGTAGCGCTGAAGGAGCTATGGATGCCGCAAACATATTAAAACCTGCGCTAGCTAGAGGTGAACTTAAGCTTATAGGAGCAACTACATTTCCTGAATTCAAGAAGAACATAGAAAAAGATGTAGCTTTAACAAGAAGATTTGAATCAATTCAGGTTGAAGAGCCAAGCCCTGAAGAATGTCTCGCAATTCTTAAAGGTATAAAACGTTCATACGAATCTTTTCATGGAGTTAAATATCCAGTAAACGTATTAAAAACAATAGTTTCTCTATGTGATTTATATTTACCAAGCAGGAAATTCCCTGATAAAGCTATAGACGTAATGGATGAAGCTGGGTCTAAGGTTAAGATTAGAAATGCTACTCCCCCGAAGGCTATACAAGAAATAGAGAGAAAACTTTATGATCTTATTGATTTAGACAGAAGCGAAGAGGAGCAAGATATGTTGCTTAAAGATTACGATAAGTTAATGGATAAATGGCAACTGACCTCCACTGACCCAGTCTCTGATCAAGATATTCTAAATGTTATATCTCAAAAAGCCAAAGTCCCAAAAGAGAATTTAATTTTAGAGAAAGATAACAAAACAAAACTTGTACAAAAATCTTTATTAAAAGACGTAGTCAACCAGAAGGAAGCAGTTTCAGCTTTGAGTCGATGCATATTAAGAGCTAAAATAGGATTAAAAGAACATAAAAAACCTATCGGTTCTTTTCTTTTCTTGGGCGCGTCGGGTGTAGGAAAGACGTGGACAGCAAAAAGGTTAGCTAAGCATCACTTTGGTTCAGAAAAAAATATGTTCAGGTTTGATATGTCAGAGTATTCTGAAAAGGTTTCATCTTCCAAGTTGATTGGAGCAGCTCCTGGGTATGTAGGCTATGAAGAGGGCGGCGCTTTAATTGAAAGCATGAAGAAAAGGCCTCATTGCGTACTTTTGTTTGATGAAATAGAGAAAGCGCACCCAGAAGTACAACAACTCTTACTTCAAATACTTGAAGAAGGAGAGATAGAAGACAATAATGGTTATACTGCTTACTTCAAGGATACTATAGTTATACTTACTAGTAACATTGGCTCAGAACTTACCACTAAATCTACTCTTGGCTTTGCCCCTGACAGCAACTCTAACTCTACCAAGATTCATGATACCGCCAAAAAGATATTAAGTCCAGAATTAGTTAATAGATTAAATCAAGTTATTATATTTAACCACTTAGAAAAAGAACATTTAACTAAAATATTTAAATCTGAAACTTCTAAATTAAAAAAGAAACTTAGAAATAAAAAAATTAAAATAGATTACTCTCCCGAGGTAATAGACTGGATATGCGATACATCCGCAGAAGAAAAGATGGGAGCTAGACCTCTTAAAAGATTAATTCAACAAAATATAGAAGACCAAATAGTTAATTTTTACTTTGAGAATGAAGACAGTGACAATACATCTTTTTATTTTTACTTAAAAAATGATGATATTGTATATGATATAGTATAATTAATACTATTTTCAGCTCGTAATATGTGTATAACCATATTATGGCAGACAAAAAGATTTCTGAATTTCCTACCTTTGACGGCGATCAAGGACCCAAGACATACTATATAATATCAAGCGGAGACCCTGGTCAGGCTGATTCTGCAAATTATAGAATGCCGTTTACAAATCTTGCTGATGATGTTTTACTTTCTAATGCAGACTTAATAAGCGGAAAAACTGGAGCTTTTGATTTAACTACAGGTGTTTCTGGTAGCTTTACTGATAAATTACTTGTTAGTGGTGTTGAAGTTCTTACTGGCTTTTCATTTCCAGGAGCAGGAGGGGAAGTTATAGACGCCGACGAAGAAAATGTAAACTTTGGGGCTACGGAAGAAGGCGATGATAGAGCTGTAAATTTCCAGCAAGGTGGCGAAACTAGGCTAGAAATCAATGAAGATGGAGAAGTTGTGGTTTCTGATTCTTTTAGAGTTGGCGGCACAGAAGGTGGTTCTTTTACGACAGGCCCATCCACAACTTCTGTTTTCGAGGGCCCTGTAACCAATAATTCTTCTACCAACCTACTTGGTGCCACAAATTTAGCTGGACCAACAAACATAGCTGGTGCCACACAAATTGTTGCGCCAACATTCGACATAGGGGAAGATGTTGTCACAACAATTAGCGGTTCTACATTTTTGGAAGGCGCCACAACGATCAAAAATACACTTACTGTTGCTGATGGTAAAGCTACTACTCTTGGGGGAACTCTTGACGTAGCGGCGGGTAAAGCCACTACATTAGGCGGCAGTCTTACTGTTGCTGATGATCAAACTACGACTCTTGGGGGAACTCTTGACGTAGCGGCGGGTAAAGCCACTACATTAGGCGGCAGTCTTACTGTTGCTGATGATCAAGCTACTACTCTTGGGG
>Ga0233432_10005800_pt1 | contig 10662 bp, 13 predicted proteins | sample SI_122_August201_6_FD_179870 | JGI IMG/M metagenome (GOLD analysis project Ga0233432, IMG submission 179870) | Seawater microbial communities from Saanich Inlet, British Columbia, Canada - SI_122_August2016_10_MG | ecosystem: Environmental > Aquatic > Marine > Inlet | place: Canada: British...
CACCTGCTTTGATAATAAATTTTTCTCCATCAAAAAACCTCTGATCTGATGGACCGATTATTATTCTAACAACAGCTTGAGTTACAAACATTACACCAATACTAACCATTGCAAGTTGAACAGGAGGGCTTTTACTTACTCTATAATATCTAAAAACAAATTTATCAACTAAGAGCATGTACCCAATTGTTAAAATAATTGCAAAAGGGATGGCAAGTAATGCTGTTGGTAAAACTCCTAAAGAAATTCCAAGTGATTGAAAATACCAAGTGAATAATATGGTGACCATCGTACCAAAAGCCATCATGTCTCCAGTTGCAAAATTAGCAAATCTTAGAATTCCATAAATTAAAGTTACAAATATTGCACCTAATGCTAGTTGTGAGCCATACGTAAGTGCTGGCATAAAAATGTAATTCAATAATAATATAATTGCGTTTAAAAATTCCATACTATCCGCCTAAAAAAGAGCTTCTTACTCTTGGGTCGTTTAATAATTCTTGTCCTGTTCCTGAATATTTATTTTCACCTGTAACTAACACATATCCTCGATCAGAAATATTAAGAGCTTGTTTAGCATTTTGTTCTACCATTAAAATTGCAACATTAGTTCTTTTCACTTTAATTATATGATCAAATAATTCATCCATTACTATTGGAGAAACTCCAGCAGTAGGCTCATCTAACATTAACACAGATGGTTTTATCATTAATGCTCTTCCAAGAGCCACTTGTTGTCTTTGACCTCCTGATAATTCTCCAACTAATTGATTTCTTTTTTCCCTAAGTATTGGAAATAGTTCATAAATTTCTTCTATAATATTTTGATAATTATCATCTCTTAAATAAGCTCCCATCTCTAAATTTTCTTCAACACTCATTCCAGAGAATACATTTTTTGTCTGTGGTACAAATGAAATACCCTCTCTCACCCTATCTTGTGGTGAAAGTTGTGAAATATCTTTGCCATCAATTATTACTGAGCCTGATTTTAAATTTAAAAGACCTAGCATTGCTTTCATGGCTGTTGATTTACCAGCACCATTAGGTCCAAGAATTGAAACTATTTCACCTCTGTTCACATCAACAGAACAAGAATTGATGATATCAGGTCCAGTACCATAGCCACCCGTCATTTTTAAACCTTCAAAAAAAGCCATTAGTTCTCATCCTTTAATTTTGATCCTCTACCTAAATAGCTTTCTATAACTTTTTCATCTTTTTTAGCTTCTTCAGCAGTTCCTTCAAATAAAACTGAACCTTCTGCCATAACAATAACTGGGTCACATAATCTGCTTATAAACTCCATGTCGTGCTCGATCATACAGAATGTATAACCTTCTTCTTTATTTAACTTAAGAATTGCAGTCCCTAGATCTTTAAGTAATGTTCTATTAACTCCCGCTCCTACTTCATCAAGCAATACTAGTTTTGCATCAACCATCATGGTTCTTCCAAGTTCTAATAATTTTTTTTGACCCCCTGATAAGTTGCCAGCTAATTCATTTGATAAATGCGTCAGATTTAAAAAATCAACTACGTCTTGAGCTTTTTGTTTAACTTTAAGTTCTTCAGTTCTAACCAAACTTGGTTTCAGTAAGGCTGTCATTAAATTTTCACCTGACTGATTTGCAGGAACCATCATTAAATTTTCAAGCACTGAAAGATTAGTAAACTCATGTGCTATTTGAAAAGTTCTTAAAATTCCTTTAGAAAATAATTCATATGAAGGAACATCTGTCACGTCTTCATTATTAAATAATACTTTTCCTTGTGAAGATTTTAAATTGCCAGCAATTAAATTAAATAAGGTAGTTTTACCAGAGCCGTTGGGTCCTATGATACCTGTAATAGATCCTTTTTTAATCTTTAAAGAACAATCTGAAACTGCTGCCAACCCTCCAAAATATTTAGATAGATTTTCAATTTGTAAAATATTCTGTTCTTGATCCATGAAATTTATTTATTTAATCTTTTATGTATACTGTTGAGTGTCTTTTCTAAAGATTTATAAAAACCTGCTTTGGTAAGTTCTTTAACACCTTGTTCATTTAATCCTTTAGGTGTTTGAGACTCTTTTACTAAATATTTTAAATCTTTTTTAGAGTTTGCAACCGCATCTTCTGATAATGCTAAAAATAAAGATGTTATATATTTTTGAGCATTATTTCGTTTAACTCCTCTTTTAACTAACCAGTCAGTCATCACTCTTAATAATTCATAAAATGGTGCCATCATTCCAGAGGTTGACCAAAAATTGATTGAAGACTTTTCATTTTTTATTTCAACAGTAGTGCCAATTTTATTAAAAAAATCTTTTACTTTTTTATTGGGTGGACAAATAGGAACGGGTCCTTTTTTTAAAGATATTGGCGGTAATGGTATAGCTCTTATAATTTTTGCTTTAACTTTAATTGCTTTTTTAAGTTGAGCTAAAGTAATTGTTGATATGAAACTGATTATAGTTTGATTTGATCTGAACTTTAAATTTTTAATAATTTTTTCACCTACCGTTGGAGTTACTGATAAAAATATCCAATCACATGAATTAATAATTTCCTGGTTATCTTTACTAATAGTTATCTTTTTAAATTTTTTTTTTAAAGTACTAGATGTAGATTTATTTCTGTGAGAGATGATTATTTTGTTATATGAAATGCTAGAACTACAAATCCCAGTGATGACAGCAGACGTAATTTTACCCGTTCCTATAAAGCCTAATTTCATAAATATAGTTACTTTATAGTGATATTAGTGAATTAATTAATAAAAAAAGAACCTCTAATTCTCAACAGTTCTCTGCTTAAATCTTTATTTTCTTTAAAAGGTTTTCTTCCATGTAGCCAAAAATAATTATTAGCTACAATAGTTGATCCAGGTCCTAATTTAGTGATTACCTTATTCTTACTCTCCTCTAAACCATCTGATAATCTTTGTAAGAAAATTCCTTGATCCATATTTTTTGGCTCAGGGAATTGATCGATATATGAGATATTTGGCTTGCCTTTATCATCGGTCGTGAAAACTGGATGCTCCACTTTATATTCTATATTTTTACTTTTAGGAGATCCCCATACAAATTTTTGCTTTCCAATGGGATCATTAAATAAATCCTCACAATGTTCCCAGTCATCAAGATGCAACATTGCCGTTTCTCCACCCTGCACATTTTGTTCTTCAATTTTGGTCATAAGCAGCCAATCTGTGATCTCTTTGACATATGTCCCGTCTGTATGGAGATCCATATTTGTGTAGGCTTTTCTCAAATACGAGTCACTTTTATCTTCGTGCTTTACGAAAAATCTTGCATAATATTTTCCAGCCATTGCGTCATGGTTTGGATTGCCAATTAAATAAGCAATTGCTGTTGATAGTTTAACTAAAAAAGTATCATTAATTTTTGGACTTATATTTTTTGGTCCTATTATAAAGCAACCTGTGTTTCTGTCTCTAATTATTGAATTAAGTAATTTGCTTAATTTATTAGAAGTTAAATCATCTAAACTTTTGGCAATAGTAAATCTAGTAAATGGTTTGTACTCTAAAGCAGTAATATCAAATTTATTAAATGGAAATATTAATTTATCTAAAATTTCATCTTCAATTCTAATATCAATTATTCTTTTTGAATTTTGATGTTCTGTTATTGTTATTCCAGAGATATTTTCCATTAGAGATAATTACTTAGTAGCGCCATCATGATAGCAGAAATAACAGTAGGATAAACAAAATTTCTTTTAGATATAAAAAATATAAATAAACAAAATAAAACAACAGTTACTCTACTTAAATAACTTGCATCAGACAAAACACCTACTGGAAATATAATTGTTCTTGCTATTAATGCTGCTAGAGTTGAGTAGGCAAGACAGTTAAACCACTTAAATAATTTTGAAGTTTCTTTTATTCCTTGTGAAGAAATTGCACCTAAAAACCTTGAAGAGAAAGTTGCAAGGGACGTGACTAAGATTGCAAGAAATACACTAGTTGACATTTAGTTCTCCTATAAAATAAGCAATTGTTCCACCAACAAGCCCACCCAGTAAAATTGACCACTCTGGAGATAGAAAATAAAAAATTGGTCCTAATACCAGACCTAAAATTACTGCAGCTGTAATTTGAATAGTTTTCATTGCACCTACCATCATGCATAAAAAATAAATTGGATTTAAAATTGCTAAACCCATCATCATATTTTTATCCAAATAATCAGATGCGTAAAAACCTATAAATGTTCCTATTACTGCAGTAGTCCAAGTAGCACAACCAATTCCAATCCAAAAATCTATTCTATGTTTTTTATCAATACTTTTATAATTACTCTTCATTATCAACCATGCAGATACTGCTATAAAATGACATGAAAAGTAATATTTCCATTTTGGTTGGCTTTTATGCATCATTAATGGAAACAAAGAAACAGCCATTGGATAAAGACGAGCATTAACAAACCAAACAGCTAAAAAAATATTTAATAATGACGCTCCAACTAATAACGACTCAGCCATGACTAATGATCCAGGCAAAGCATAAGTAAGCATCGTTGAAAAAATACTTTCTTGAATATTAAATCCTAAATTTTTAAGAAGTGCACCTATAGCGATGAAGCAACATCCTAACGCAAGTGCTGGACTGTCTGGAGCTAAAATAGATTTGAAACCTTTAAAGAAAAATTCTTTATTAATCATTAACCGCCAAGGAATAATCTACCAACATCAGGATTTTTTAATAAATCATCCCCTTTGCCAGCAATAGCAGTTTGTCCTGATACTAAAACATAACCAATATCTGCAAACTCTAATCCTTTTTTTGCATTTTGTTCCACTAGGATAATAGTTTTCTTTTCTGTTTGTTGAAGGTCTCTTAATATTTCAAAAACCATATCTATATATCTTGGCTCTAATCCAATTGAAGGTTCATCAACAAGTAATACAGAAGGTTTCATAACTAGTGCTCTAGAAATTTCTAATAGTCTTCTTTCACCACCAGATAAAACTTTTGCTGGTTGATTTCTTCTATTTCTTAATCTTTCATATTTTTCAAAAATTCTTTCTGCTTCTTGATAAGACTCGTCCGTATTTTCTTTAGCATAACCACCCATTAGTAAATTTTCTTCAACCGTCATATCTGGAAAGACTGAGTTATCTTGTAGGATATATGCTATTCCACATGACCTAAGTTTTTCAGCTGGGGTTAAGTGAGTAATTTCTTTACCATCAATTTCTATTTGTCCTGAAAAAATGTTTGTAAATCCATAAATAGAATGAAGGATCGTAGATTTACCTGCTCCATTTGGACCAATTAAACATAGTGATTGAGCTTTACTTACACACAAATCAAAATCATGTAGAATTTCCATCTTACCATAACCAGCAGATAATTTTTTTATTGTTACGTGGTTATTGTCTGGAGATAGTTTTTTTAATTCTTCAGGTCCTGGTGCTTTTCCTAATACATCATATTGATTTGACATTATTGTGCTCCCAAGTAAGCGTCTAGCACACGCTTATCATTTTTAATTTCATCTGGAGTTCCGTTTGCCAACATTTGACCATGTGCTAAACAAAAAACTCTTTGTGCTAAATTCATAATTACTTTCATATTGTGCTCTATAACTAACAGGGTAATCCCATAATCTTTATTAACACTAATTAAACGATCTATAATTCCATTAATTAATGTTGGATTAATTCCAGCTGTTGGCTCATCCAACAAGAGCATTTTAGGCTCATTCATTAAGGCCATTGCTAGTTCTAATAATTTTTGCTGACCAAAAGAAAGATCTCCTGCTCTAAGTTTTCTTTTTTGATGAAGTCCTACAAACTTTAATAATGTTTCTGCTTTATCAGTTAAATCTGAAGGTATTTTTTGGAAAACTGTTAAAATCCCATCGTTTTCAGGTTTGTGGCTGATTAGCATATTTTGAATACAGTTTAATTTTCCATAAATTCGAGTTTGCTGAAAAGTTCTAAGTAATCCAAGTTTAGCAATAACGGGTACTGGTAACTCAGATACCTCTCTATCGTTAAATTTAATTGATCCACCATCAATTGGATAAGTTCCAACTATTGAGTTAAATAAAGTAGTTTTTCCAGAACCATTTGGACCAATCAGTCCTACAATTGAACCTTGTTCAACTGACATAGAGATATCTACGTTGGCTTTAACACCGCCAAAAGATTTACTTACATTTGATATATCTAATATGGCCATTATTTTAATTCTACCTGTGCCTTTCGGTCAGCTTCATCAATTACTTCTCCAAATCTTTCAGGATATTTTTCTCTTAACCATCCCATTAATCCTTCAGGAAAATAAACAACGATTACAATAATTAAAACTCCAAGAGCTACATACTGCCAGCCTAAGAAGTAAGTCCAAAAACCTTCTTTAAATAAATGAAATAGAACAGCACCAACTAGTGGTCCCCATAAAGTTCCTTTACCACCAAGAATTGCCATTAACACCATGAACACTCCAAATGTAGGTCCTGCAAATGCGATTTCTGTAGGTTCAATATAGCCATTGATGTGACCCATTAGTCCTCCTGCAATTCCAACAAAGAAAGCTGATACCATCCAACCTATAATTTTATATCTCATAGTATGAATACCCATTGCTTCAGCTTTATCTTCATTGTCTCTAATTGCGTTTAAAACTAATCCAAATCTTGTGCTGTAAGCCCACTTTAAAGTAATAAAAGTTACAACTGCTAAACCAAAACTTAAATAGTACATAAACTGTGATGATGATGCATTCGTTCCAAAACCTTTTGGCCAAACTGGAACTGTCATACCCTGTCCTGCTCCAATAATTTCAATTCCACCAGCAATTTCACCAGCAGCTATTCCTAAAGCTAATGTACAAATTGCAAAGTAGTGTCCTCTTAAACCTAAAATTCCATAACCAATTACTCCAGCAATTATTGTTGGAATAATTCCAGCTAACAATATTCCAACTCCAAATCCTTGAAAAAATTGTGGGATAGTGTGAACAAAAGTTTTTTCTCCCCCTGCATCTGTCCACTCAGCTAGTGAAAAAAACATTGCTATCTGAGTGCTTGAAGCAACATACATTCCAACACCAAAAAATAATATATTACCAAACGTGTTGTAACCCATCTGTCCTCCTTGAACATCCCAAGTCATCGCAAGTACAATTAAAATATAAAGAAACGACATCTGAAGTTTATAAGCTGGGAATATGAATGCTCCAGCCAAACCAAGAATTATTAAACCTGCATATAGAAATGTATTTTTACTCATTATTTCAGATATTCTCTTTTTCTTGATAGTTTAAATCTTCTATAAACAAGGATTAATACGAGTAACGAGAATACAGCTGCTATTCTAAATTCTGTTCCAAGTAGATAATCTGCCCATTCCTCAAATATTCCAAGGCCCATACCAGATATTGCAACAGCTGGTAAATTTCCAAGTCCTGCAATAATTACAATCATGAAAGATCTAACTGTGTAAGGTAGTCCTGTGTAAGGGTGCAACGTGAATGTGATTGCAATACATGCTCCTGCTATTCCACATAGTGCTGCATTTATTCCAAATGTTGCTGCATAAACTTTTTCAGTATCAACACCTAAAATTTTAGCAGCTCTTGCATTTTGAGCGGTTGCTCTAATAGCTCTGCCTAATTTTGATTTTTTCATGTAGATGACAAGAATAATTGCCGATATCACACAAATTGCTCCTGAAAATATCTTAGCATTAGGTAGTGTCACTGAATTATCAAACAACATTGTTGTTCCAAAATTTGATTGAGCAACAACTACATCGGCACCAAATGCAAAGTTCATTAATTGTTGTGCTAAAATACTAATTCCAAAAGTTGCAAGAATTGATGTAAATAAATCTTTGTCTACTACTTTATTAATAACAAGCTTGTACATTCCCCAACCAACACAATACATAATGATTGGTGATACAATTACTCCAAAGGCTGGGTGAATTCCTGATAAATACATGAAGTAAGCGATGTATCCACCCATGATTACTAATTCTCCTTGAGCAATGTTTATTATATTCATTACTCCCCACTGCAGAGCCATTCCATAAGCAATTAATGCAAATAAAATACCAAGTAGTATTCCATCCATTGAAGCTTGGACCATTAGTATTGGGGCTTGGAAAATTAAGAAATCCATAAATTTTATTTTCTATTATTTATAAAAAAATGCCCCCTATTTCTAGGGAGCATTTTACATATTAGGTATTATCTTTTTGACCAAGATGGAATTGGGTGTACCAACTCAGCTGATGCCCATTTTGTAGGAGCAACAACTTTGTTTTCACACTTACTACCATCATCGTTACATGATACTTGGAAAAGTACCATTGGCTTAGATACGTTTTGACCACCTTCAGCAAATTTTATGTTTCCATAAAAAGTTTGCATATCAGTTGCAGCTAAAGCATCTCTAACTTTTTTAGTATCAAATGATTGTGCTCTTTCGAACGCATCTTTAAAAACTAATAAAGCAGCAGAAGATTCAGCAGCTTGGTATGGCGGTGCATATCCGAAAGCTTTAGTAAAGTCTGCATCATACGTCATACCATCTTTAAAGAAGTTATCCGTATAAGATAGAGACTTATGCCATTGAGAAGCACAAAGCGCGTACTCAGAAGCTTTACCATGTTGCTTAGATAATTTAGCAGCATCACAGTGAGTCATTGCTAACATTTTCACATCAACTTTCATCTCTGAGATTTGTCTAACAGCTGTCAAAGCACCTTTAGTATGACCTGAAACTACAAGAACGTCCGGATTAGTAGCTTTTACTTTAGATAAAGTAGCAGCCATATCGTTAAGCTCTTTTGGTAACTTGTCATCTATAATGATTTTAGAACCTGTTCTTTTAGCAGCATCAAGAATACCTAATCTCACATCTTGAGAGAAAGCGTCTTGTTCAAATGCCATTGCAATCTTAACTGGTTTTCCACCATTTTTTTCAACTGCAAGATCAATTGCTACATCAAGATATAAGTTCGCTGGAGCTAGTACTGCAAATAAATATTTATAACCCTTAGTGAATAACGATCTAGACGCACCGTTTGCTTCAACCATAGGAACTTGATATTTTTCAGTTACAGGAGCCATAGCTTTAGTCAAACCTGAGCTATAAGGTCCAAGCATATATTGAACACCATCTTGTTGAATTAATCTTTCTGCAAGTTGTGCTGCTCTTCCAGAGTTTGATTCATCATCGTAATAAATGATTTCAAACTTGTAAGTTTTTCCACCAACTTTAATACCACCCATGTCATTTATTCTGTCAACTGCTAAGTTATAGCCGTTTTGAGTATGAACACCATTTGACGAGTATTTTCCAGTCAATGAAATAGCTGCACCTAAAATAATTTTATCCCCAACAACCTTCGCGAAAGATATTGTTGAAGCTGAAATTAAAAGAGCAATTGCAGAAACTAAAGTAATAATTATATTTCTGATTTTCATTTTATTTCTTCCTCTATTAGTTTTAAATTTAAAAAATTATTAAACCTCTAAATTAAACTTCATACAACCCTCAACTGGAAAGATGCGACCTAATATTTTTGAATAAACGCTATAATTATTGCAATTATAAGTAATACACACGCTGAAATTGTATTTATAACTTTTGGGTTTGCTTTTATCCAAACAATTAATTTTTTAGCAAGCACAGCATAAGCAATTAAAGATAAAAAATCTAACACAACATAAGTTGTGGTTAAAATTATAAACTGGATAATATAATTTGAATTAAAATCTATAAACTGTGGAAAGATTAAAGGAAAAAACATCCAAGCTTTAGGACTTAATCCTGCAACTAAAAATCCATCTTTAAAAAATGAAAAGATACTTTTTGAAGAATTATTATTTGAATTTATCTCTTTAGGTCTTGAGTTATAAATATCATAAGCAAGATAGAGTAAGTATGCAATTCCTATCCATTTAAAGGTATTTAGAAAATTTGGGTTATCAACAAAAAAAGATCCAAGAAAAAAAATCACTAAAATTGCTTGAATTGTATTTGCGGTAACATCCCCTAATGCAGTCCAGATACATTTTTGAACTCCATAATTCATCGAGTAAGAAATGATCACAATTCTGGGAGTACCAGGAGTGATAAACATAAATAAAATAATCTGTAAAAAAAGGAAATAATTTAAAGGAAGCATTTTAAAGGTTTGGATAGTCCTAAATAAAACCGGGAGCTAAAGATGGCTAAATAGGACTATCTTAAATATGATATTATCATGAGCCTAAATAAAATGCATTAATCATTTTTTTCAAATATAATGAAAATAGAGGATTTATGAAAAAAAAAGGTCACACCCCCATAACTAGAGTTAAAAACCCAGAACCTCATATATCAGATCCTGATTGGATTATTTGGGCTGCTTGGGCTGACCGAATTACTTTTGAAGAAATAGAACAAAAAACTGGGAAGACTGAAGCTGAGGTAATCAAGATTATGAGACGATCTATAAAGCCTGTTTCTTTTAGATTGTGGAGAAAAAGAGTTAATCAAAAAAGTATTAAACATAGAAAAAAATTTGAATACTCTAGAAAAGAAATTACTAGTAAAATTAAAAAGAATGATTATTTATAAGATATGAAATCAGTAACTATTTATACAGGTCCACTTTGCGCTTTTTGTGATGCAGC
>Ga0233432_10005801_pt1 | contig 10661 bp, 9 predicted proteins | sample SI_122_August201_6_FD_179870 | JGI IMG/M metagenome (GOLD analysis project Ga0233432, IMG submission 179870) | Seawater microbial communities from Saanich Inlet, British Columbia, Canada - SI_122_August2016_10_MG | ecosystem: Environmental > Aquatic > Marine > Inlet | place: Canada: British...
TTGTTATGGGCAATTGCGGGGTTGGGTTTGCGCCAGCAAGACCTGATCAACACGATTGGTTAATTCAGCTTATGGAAGGGGTCGAGGATATTCCAGGCAGTGCTTTAGCTGAAGGGATTAACTGGGACTGGGAAACGTTCCCACAATATTTAGATGCGTTGGAGAAATTTGACCGGTCAATTGACATTGGGACTCAAATTCCTCATGGAGCTGTGCGTGCCTATGTGATGGGGGAGCGCAGCGATCAGGTAGCGACTCCAGACGATATTGAAAAGATGTCGGTAATAGTTGAGGAGGCTTTGGCAGCTGGTGCGCTGGGATTTACGTCTTCCAGAACTATGCTACATAGAGCCAAAGACGGTGAGCCTGTGCCCGGTACTTTTGCCGGTCATGACGAATTGATGAGCTTAGGACGCGCATGTGGTCGAGCTGGACATGGCGTTTTTGAAATATCCAGTGACTTCGGAATGGGTGGTATGCACGGTCGGTTTCGTGAAGATGTCGATTGGATGAGCGCGTTGTCGAAGGAGACAGGTCTACCTATCAGCTTTATTCTAGCGCAGGCAAGCCATCACCCTGATGAGTGGCGAGAAATACTCCATTGGACCGAGCAAGCGGTATCCGCCGGTGCCAACTTAAGGGCGCAGGTTGCAGCGCGTCCGGCCGGCATGTTGATGAATTTTGACAATCCGATGCATCCATTTAAGGGCCACCCTACTTATTTGAAAGTTGCTGCCTTGAGTCTGGAAGATAAAGTAAAAGCCCTATCTGTTCCGATGACGCGAAACCAGTTGGTGGATGAATCCAGCACGTTAAAAGGGAAGTTTGATAGTTTCTTCGTCACGCACTTTGACAACATGTATCCTCTCGGTGATCCTCCTAATTATGAGCCGACGCCTGAGCAGAGTATTTCAGCTATAGCTAAACGTGAGGGCAAAAACCCACAGGAAGTATTGCTCGACGCCATGCTTTCGTACGAAGGTAAAGGATTTATTTACTACCCTATCATCAACTACGCAGATTCGAATTTTGATGCTATTCGCGAAATGCTCATTCATCCTCAGGCTCTTCTTAGCCTCTCTGATGGAGGAGCTCATTGCGGCGTGATTTGTGATGCGAGCTCGCCAAGTTATATGCTGACCCACTGGGTACGCGACCGCACGAGAGGAGATCGACTACCGTTAGAAGCGGTGATAAAAATGCAGACCAAAAACACTGCCGAGGCTTACGGACTTTTGGACAGGGGAGTTTTAAAGAAGGGAATGAAAGCTGACGTCAACTTGATTGATCTGGAAAAGCTGACTTTGTATGCTCCACAAGCTGTTAAAGACCTCCCTGCGTCAGGTAGACGACTGATCCAAAAGGTGGATGGATATAAGGCGACTATTCAGTCAGGCCAGATTACCTACCTAGATGGTATTGCTACCGGTAATCTTCCTGGCCGTCTAATTCGAGGTCCGCAGGCAAGGGTATAGTGACTTCCTGACACCAGTCTTCGATGAGACAGACCTTCAGGTTGTCTAGATACCTGCCTAAACTTGTGAGTGCCGGCAGAGATTTTGACTAATGCAAAACCACATCTTTGCTGCCTGTTTTGAAATAACGGTCGTTTGATAATAATCAGCTATGGTACTTGAAATTCTACCGTTTAGAGGTCTAAAGTATTTTAAACGGCATAGAAAAATTTGAGGCTAATATAAAAACCTTAGAATCATCTAACGATCATCTTAATGAAGAGAATAAAGGGGACGACATCATGGTTACAATGACACTTGAAGAACGGATCACACGCTTAGAAGATATCGAGGCTATCAAACAGTTAAAGTTTCGATACAGCCATATTTGTGATGACATGCATAATCCAAAGAACATTGCTTCAGTCTTTGCTTCGGATGGAATATGGGAGAGCGAGGCTTTTGGCGTAGCGAAAGGGCATGCTGAGATTGAAGAGCTATTCCGTGGGTTTGAGAAAATGTTTAGTTTCTCTCAGCACAATATGATGAATCCGATTATTGAGGTAAAAGGGGATAGTGCGACCGGTATATGGTACATCATGGGGCCCTGGACTCAGACTGAAGGAAATAATGAGACATGGATGGCTCTACGTTATGACGATGAGTACATCAAAATCGATGGGGAATGGAAATACAAGCATCTTAAAGTAGAGCTCAGGATGACTGCTGATCGCTAGGCTATTCGTGCTCTAATTAATTGAATGTTAACTGTTTTCGAACGTACGTTCTTGTTTTCCCATGCTCTAGAGTTTATTTTGGCTGATTAGTACGTACATATTTATATCTTTAAGCTAGCGTGATGCATTTTAGGGGGCGAAATGAGCGAAGAGTTTGATTTGGTTATTCGAGGAGGACGTGTAATTGATGGCACTAGACTGCCATCATTTGTGGGTGACGTCGCAATTAGAGACGGAAAAGTTGTTGACAGTGGGTCCGTAGTTGGCACAGGGAAAAAAGAAATTGATGCCACAGGTCTTGTGGTCGCTCCCGGTGTGATTGACGTTCACACCCATTACGACGCTCAACTCAATTGGGACCCCTATGCTTCACAGTCGTGTTGGCATGGCGTAACTAGTGTAGTCGTTTGTCTTTGTGGATTTGGATTTGCGCCTGTTAGGCCTGAGGATAGAGAAAGGGCCATGAAACGCATGACTCGAGTTGAAGCGATCCCTTATGAGTCGATGAAAGAGGGCCTTCGCTGGGACTGGGAGACGCAAAGAGAGTTCCTTGATTCCTTGGAAACACATGGGTTGGGAGTAAACGTTGCGAGTTACATCCCTCATTCTGTATTAAGAGGTTATGTTCTTGGAGAGGAAGATTCTAAACGCGCAGAACTGACTGACGACGAGTTAGAGCAAATGAAGGAGTTGATGAGGGACGGTTATCGTGCAGGAGCTTTAGGGTTGTCGACCGATCACAACTTGATTGACCGAGATCATGATGGAAGCCTTCTTCCTAGCGGAATAGCAAAAGAGGAGGAGTTGATTGCATTACTTTCTGTAGCACGCGAATTCAATGTAGGATCTGCAGAAGTGACGCCTCACAACTTACACTTAGGAGAGCCGGAGCAGCGTCTCCTTGAAAGATACTCAGATGCCAGCGGACGACCGGTGATCCACAGTGTCGTGATCCATTCAAACCATATCCCGGATAAATGGAAAGATACCCTAGAACGTATTGAAGCATCTAACCAAACAGGACACCGTATTTACGGTTTGGCTGCGGTGCACCAAATAGGTTCTTTATTTAACTTGCTTGAGTACAACTTGTTTGATGATATGCCTGCTTGGAATGCGGCTTTGGCTTGTCCTGTTGAGGAACGTATTAAAAACCTATCAGACCCATCTATTAGGGTAAAACTTCAGAATGACATTGATACTGTTTTAGATAGGGTATGGTCAGGTCGTTGGGACCGGATGAAGGTCTATGAAACAACTATTGAAAAATATAATGATCGATTTATTAGTGAAATCGCGGAAGAGGAGAACAAATCGCCCTTAGATATGTTTTGTGAGATTGCTGTGGCTGAAAAATTAGAAACATATTTTTATATCGAAGATCAGTTGGGAGATGATCCTGATGCTAATGCAGAAATCATGAAAAATCAGTATATCATCCCTGGATTGTCCGATGGTGGTGCCCACACCCAGTTCTTGTCTATGGGAAAATATGCGACGGTAGTGCTGTCTAAGCTAGTCCGCGATGACAAAGTTATGCCGTTGGAGGAGGCTCACTGGAGGATGTCTTATATGTCCGCCTCAGCTATCGGAATAGAGGGGCTTGGAACCTTGGAAAAAGGCATGCCTGCTGACATCATGATCTATGATCTCGATAAACTAGAAGTTACACCTGACCGGCCCTATTACGAAACAATAATAGGTGGCGGCAAGAGACTGGTAGAAAAAGCAAACGGCTATAGATACATGATAGTCAACGGAGAGGTTACCTTTGTTGATGGCGATTGCACTGGAGCTCTGCCAGGTAGAATTTTAAGAACCTCAGCCTATGAGCCGTCTTCAGTTCCTTCTTCAGGCAATGATCATGGATGATTCCACTTCGTCTAGAACTTGCCCCGTGTCTATAGAAAGCACAAGTTTGCTTGATGAGAAAATACTGGCAGATCCTTGGGAATTTTATGCCCAACTGCATGCTGAATGTCCCGTGTATAAAATGCCGGAGACGGGTATTTATGTTGTCACTAAGCATGAAGATGTCGCCAGCGTAATGAGGGATACAGAGACGTTTTCAAATGTAATTTTAGCGATGGAAGCATTACAGGGGGATAACGGTCGGCGTTATCAGGAAATGTTAAAAGAGAAGGGTTGGGAACATGTGCACGTACTGCACCGAACTGATCCACCAAAGCATGCTGGGCATCGCAAGTTAGTCGATCGTGTTTTCACTGCCGCACGTGTTCGAGATCTTGTCCCGGAAGTTGAATCTTTAGCGCATGAGTTGGTCGATAAATTTGTTGAAAAAGGCTCTTGTGATCTCATAAAAGATTTCGCTTTACCGCTTCCGGGAATGATTCTGGGTGAGCAATTAGGACTGGACAAGACGCAGTTCGCCCGATTTCAAAAATGGGCTCTGGCAATGCTTGCTACCAGTAATGAGATTATGTCAGATGATAGATTGCGTGAAATCGCTGATATAGAGCTAGATGCCCAACATTATTTGGCGAAAGTTTTTGAGGACAGACGCAACACACCTACAGGGGATTTGATTTCTGATTTGGTTCATGTTGCCGAAGACGGTGAGGACCCGTTTACAGAACATGAGTTACAAAATCTTTTGAACCAGCTGATTACGGGAGGTTATGAAACCACGACAAGTGCCATTGCCCACGGGTTGTGGCTGCTGATACAACATCCAGAGCAGTATGCAAAGCTTCGCGAGAAGCCTGAATTATTGAAGCGGTTTGTAGATGAAACTTTACGGTTAGAAAGTCCGGTGCAAGGGATTATGAGGTCGGTAACGAAAGACACGGTGCTTCGAGGCGTAGCATTGAAAGCAGGTGACACGTTGATTCTAAGATTTGGAGCGGCAAATCAGGATCCAGAAAAATTTGAATGTCCGAGGAAGTTTGATATCGAGAGAAAAAATGCCCATGCGCATCTGTCCTTTGGGGGAGGCATTCATGCCTGCTTAGGTCAACAGTTAGCCAGACAGGAAATTCTCATAGGGATAAGGGTGCTATTGGAGCGTCTTGAGAATTTTTCTATTGATGCAGATTTTCCAGAGCCGGCTTATGTCTATAGTCTTAACTTTAGACCACTCAAGGCTCTACCAATTAAATTTACAAAGCGTGCATGATAATTATTTAGGGTAAGCCTTGCTCGTATTACTTCGCGAATATAAGCCCCAGTATTATCGCGTCTAAAGGTGTTTTTATATGAAAAGAGTCGAATATTCGGTTGATAGTGGTGCTGCCATCATATCTATGAATAGGACTCCAGTAAATGCTATCGATCATGAAATGATTGATGAAATACATGACGCTCTCCTTTCGGCTGATGCGGATAAAAACGTGCATGCGGTAATTATCACAAGCAGTCTTCGCCAAATGTTTTGTGGCGGAATGGACCTTAGAATGATCGCTGAAGGCGGAGTGAAAGAGTTAAGAGAGTTTGTATATAAGTTCTATATGAAAACTTTAGAGATCCAATATTCCATGCGAAAGCCTACCATAGCGGCCATTAATGGGCCCGCTCGAGGAGCTGGTATGACTTTGTCTATTTCTTGCGATCTCATTTTGGCATCAGATGATATTGACTTGGGCTATCCAGAAGTTGATATTGGCTTGTTGCCAGCCATACATTATGTACACTTGCCTCAGCAAATAAGTCGGCATAAAGCGTTTGAACTTCTTTTCTTAGGGAAGCCTATTTCGGCATTCGAGGCGCAAAGTTTAGGCATAGTGAACAGAGTGGTTCCCGGAGAGGAACTGATGCCAGAATCTTTGAAAATGGCGGCATCTTTTGCAGAAAAGTCGCCAACTATAATCGCGCTAGGTCGGCAATCCTTCGTACGCGCTAATGATCTTGATTATCGTAGAAATATTGAGAATCAAATTGAAACTCTTTGTAATGTTTTCCAAACCCATGATGGGAGAGAGGGGCTTGCAGCGTTCCTCGGAAAGCGTAAGCCTGTCTGGAAAGATCAGTAAACTATTTAGCGGTGCGAATGGTTTGATTCGACTTTAAGATATTTTATAAACCAATCATGGGTGGTCTAAGCCCCTATCCTTCCCCTGTAGGAAGGATATTGTGCGGTCTCAGCACTAACAGAGTGTATAATTGTCCAACAGGGCTTTTTATTAGAATATTTTATGGCAACAAAGAATTTCGAAAAAAAATCAATATGTATTGGCGTAGCCGGAGATTCAGCTTCTGGCAAAGATACATTTGCGGATGCTGTCGTCCAGCTGTTAGGTTCTGAGGCAGTGACTGTCCTTTCAGGTGACAATTATCATTTCTGGGATCGGGAGAAACCGGCGTGGGAAGTGGTTACCCATCTTAATCCTATGGCTAACGACTTGTCCCGGTATGCTCGTGATCTCGCTGCGCTTGCAGCAGGGGATAGCGTTGAAGTACATGAATATGATCATTCTTTAGGCCGTAGTAGCGAGCTTTCAGTAATCGAGGCCCAACAGATCATAGTGGCTCAAGGCTTGCACGCTTTATATTCGGTGGAAATGAGGTCCCAGTACGACTTGCAAATTTACTTGGATGTAGATGAGGATATTAGGCGGAAATTTAAAATCAAACGAGATGTTCGAGAGAGAGGGCATCGGTTAGATGAAGTTATTGCGACCTTTGAGCGACGTGAGGCAGATTCGATTGACTTTGTTCGACCGCAGGCACAGTACGCAGATGTTGTGTTTTCTATTAGGAGCGATAATTTCGAAGCTTTGGGGCGAGATTCATACGAGGAAGACTTATCTCTATACCTTGAAGTAAAGAAAAAGAACAAACGATACTCTGAAGACTTAACAGCTACACTGGAAAATGTTTGTAAACTAGACATAAGTCAAGATGTGGTCGATGGGACGCCTATCCTTAGGGTACGTGGTTCCGTTACGGAGGCTTCGCTTTCGGAGGCAGCGGCTAATTTATGCCCCGAAGCACTTAAGCTGACTAGGTATAGCCCTCTTTGGAACAACGATATCGTAGGGCTTATACAGCTTATAACGTTGTACGAAATAGAACATCTAATCTGATATCTAAGGCCTAACGTTTATCTGCTTGGCTTTTGTTGCAAGACACATTATCCTCCATTGCTTCTTTAAGTATATATAGAGTTTTACGATGAATGATTTGTACTCAAGTCTTAGCTTTAAGCGTGGTCCAGCGATGAAAAATCGTTTTATGTTGGCGCCTTTGACCAATTCACAAAGCCATGAGGATGGTAGCTTGTCTGATGATGAATTTCATTGGTTGACCAAACGTGCCGAAGGTGGATTTGGTCTGACAATGACTTGTGCCGCTCATGTGCAGATAGAAGGGAAGGGGTTTCCTGGCCAACTAGGTATCTTTTCGGATGATCAGTTGCCTGGACTGACTCGGCTGGCATCAAAGATTAAGGAGCATGAAAGTATAGCGATAGCGCAGCTGTACCATGGAGGTATGCGATGTCCTTCTGATGTCATTGGTATGCAGCCTTTGTCTTCATCCGATAATGAAAAGTGGGGGGCTCGAGCAATGACCACTCAGGAAGTTGAGACCATGATTAGTGCTTTCGTTACCGCCGCTGCTCGAGCTGAGAAAGCTGGTTTTGATGGTGTTGAGCTTCATGGTGCACATGGGTATCTACTGGCCCAATTTCTATCTCCCGAAGTTAATAAGAGAACTGATCGTTTTGGTGGATCCTTGGCTAATCGCTCCGCCCCTATGTTTGAAATTATCGAAGGAATCCGATCTGTATGTGGAGATGATTTCATGATAGGGATGAGACTTTCTCCTGAACGGTTCGGTATGGACTTAGGTGAAGTCATTGAGATTGCTCAGAAGCTAATGAAAGACGGATTAATAGAATTTTTAGATATGTCTCTATGGGATGTGTTCAAGGAAGCAGAAGCTGAAGAATATAAAGGACAAAGTTTATTGTCGTGCTTTTCTCAATTAGAACGGGGCGATGTTAGGCTAGGAGTGGCGGGTAAAATAATGACACCAGACGATGTTGAGAAAGTTATGGGTATGGGGATTGATTGGGTCATGCTGGGTAAAGCCGGGATACTTCACCACGATTATCCTAATCAATTGAAGAAAAATCCCAACTTTGTGCCGGCAACATTACCTGTCTCTGCAGATTATCTCCGAAACGAAGGATTGAGTGATACGTTTGTTGAATATATGAAGGTATGGAAAGGCTTTGTTAAAGGCGCAGATGGTTTCGTAGATGCCGATGTTATTTTGAATAGCTAGACAATAAATGTGCAATATAATCTTAAAATACTTACCTAACTTTGCCGTTGAAATACCCGAGCAGCACTAAGGTATTCGAGAAAAATTGAACTAGTTCTTTGCTCTAATGAACAAAGTCTTGCCAAACTGTAGGCGGGGCAATTCTTCCGCTGCAGTTGAAATAGTGGTTTCAGTCGGAGGTCACTCCATACCCGACTGAATGCTAGAAAACGAAATGGTTGGTGGTCCAGAACTGTCAGTTGCGATGGACACAACTATTGTTGTACCGACAGGATATTCTGCGGAAATGGCTACTTATTAATTACTTCTCAACACCGCTTTTCCTATTGCTACATCGCTAGATCTAGCGGTTGAAGAAAGCAGTTGCCTGTGAGTATGATGATTGTGGTCTAGTCGGTTGTATTAAGGGGATAATACCATGGTCGAGTTTCCACCTGTTCCTATGCATGAAGCACTTCTGGTTCTAACTCATTTGCAGAATGACTTCTGGCATCCTGAAGGCAGTGGTTATCATTTTACTAAAGACACACTGCCGTTCCCTGACACAAAGGAACGTATCATTTCTTTAGTACATCAATGTCGTTCAAATAAAGTGCCTATTATTTTCCATAACGAAACCTTTCGGCCCGGCCACCCGGAGTTGAGCATTCGGCGGAATGGTTACGTTAGAGGATCAGGAAGAGTTTTGCAGGTGCCAGAGAGTAATATGGCCGTTCGAGGTTCCTGGGGCGCGCAAACGCTAGATGAACTTAAACCTGAGGTCGGGTCTTTTGAATATGAAGTCGATAATGCGAAAGTAGATCCGTTTACTTGTAGTGAATTTGAGGTGCTACTTAAAAATTCTGGCCGAACGATTCTAATTTTGGCAGGATTAGCGACGAACTTTGGTATTGAGATGACAGCACGTAGCGCCAACGAAAGAGACTATGGCGTAGTCATTCTATCGGATTGTACCGATAGAATGCTGGGTGATTATAGCGAACAGACCATGCAGAAGCTGTTGCCTTATTTTGGTCGGGTCATGACTTCTTCAGATCTTGCCAACGAGTTCTATGAGCAGTCTCCCCCGTAGAGAAGTGTTTTAATGACAATAGTTCAACTAGGAATGTTTTAATTTTTTATAAGGAAAAAAAATGGAATTTGGCATTGGGGTAAGCACGCATATAAATAACTGGAAGTTTATTCAGTATGCAGAAGAACTTGGTTTTGATCGAGCGTGGGTAGGCGATTCACAAATGATATGGTCGGACTGTTACGCAACTTTGGCTTTAGCCGCCCACAACACGAGCCGCATAAAGTTGGGGACTGGCGTTGCTATAACTGGAACTCGTATCGCTCCAGTGACGGCGCATTCGATCGCCACTATCAATGCGATTGCTCCGGGTCGTACATTCTTGGGATTAGGCACAGGTCATACCGCGATGCGCACAATGGGACAAAATCCGATGCGAGCAAAGGCCTTTAGCTCCTATTTGGAAACTGTCAGACACTTATTGAAGGGGGACGCTGTTGACTATACCTATGATGGCGAAACTCGAGAGATACAATTCATGCATCAGGATAGAGGTTTTTTGAATCTTGAAGATCTCATCCCAATTTATGTGGCAGCGAATGGCCCCATGGCATTAGCAGCTGCAGGCCGCTTTGGTGATGGGTTCATGACCGTTGGAGGGGAGCCTGAGGTATTTACACCTAAGCTGGATGCTATTTATGCTGGGGCTGCTAAAGTTGGACGACAACTGCCAGAGGATTTCCATACCGCTTTCATTACGAGTAGCTGTGTCTTACACCCTGGTGACAAGCTCACAGACGATCGTGTGATTGATGAAACAGGAAGTTGGGTGGCATGTGAGTTGCATTTTTACTATGAATTATGGAAAGACAGTGGCGAAAACGATTCGATCATCCCTGAATATTTCCAACCAATTTGGGAAGACTATCTCAAGAGAGTCGCTAATATGAGTCTTCCTGAAAGAGCGCGTTTTCGTCAAATACATGAGGGTCACTTGGTTTATTTACAGCCGGCTGAACGCGGATATATCACTCCTGGGGCAATAGAGGCTGGCACATTGGTTGGGGAGCCAGACCAAATTATCGAACATGTTCAAAAACTTGAATCCGCAGGAATGAAAGAAATTGCGCTGTGGCCACCGATGGATTGCGAGAGGAAAGTACTGAAAGATTTCGCTGAGCATGTAATGCCTGCTTTTCGCTAAATTTTTTT
>Ga0233432_10005807_pt1 | contig 10653 bp, 21 predicted proteins | sample SI_122_August201_6_FD_179870 | JGI IMG/M metagenome (GOLD analysis project Ga0233432, IMG submission 179870) | Seawater microbial communities from Saanich Inlet, British Columbia, Canada - SI_122_August2016_10_MG | ecosystem: Environmental > Aquatic > Marine > Inlet | place: Canada: British...
CTATACTACTACTAAGGTTCTCACTACTACTGTTACTACTACTATAAGACAGTCTACTACTACTACGCATACAGCTATCACTACTACTACTACTACTAACGTCTAGTAGCATATGCATATTCTAATAAAAATTTTTTGTTTGATCTATGTGTTGTACAGCGGGGCCTTACACAGTGTATGCTTCTATCTCTAATAGGTTATTGGGTAAGTCTAATTCCAATAGCAGTTTGAGTTTTTCTGCTGCTAGTAGTGTGGGGATTTGATTGGCTAGGGTATTCTTATCTGTTTGGTCGTAGATTCGATACCATGTTTTAGGTTCTTGCATACTGTTCAAGTTCATCAGCCAACACTGTACGTAGTAGAGGTTCAAGTTCCTCAGTGTTTGTGATGTTGTGATGTAGTTGAGTTTGCTGCTTTTGAGGATCTCGAGATAGGCCTAGGCTACGGCACACATGAGCACTTGATGTGAAGTTGTTGCTCCACATTATGCTACAGTTTGGCAACTGTTTTGCACGTTCAAACTCTTGTAATAGTTGTTTGAGTCTATCGCGAGCCGCTGGCGCAGTTACCGCTCCACTAATGCCCTGTCTAGTCAAGTCTTGCCATAGGTTTTGTATGGGATCAGAATGTGCGTACACTATGGTTACGTCAGCTGTTGTGTGCTCAGGCACATGCCAACTCACTGTGTACTGTGCAGTGTTGTGGTTCAGTACGGTTTCAAGTAAACCTGTGTCGGTATTGGTATAGATAAAGTATTGCATACGTTTATTTATTCTTCCATCACAGCTCTATCAATCTCCCATACATCTTCATAGTTCACAATGTGTGTGGTGTGATCGTAGATGTCAACCACTTGTAGACGTTGGCTTTCTCTGTCTCGTGTGGTGATTACTCCAACGCTTTCCCATGCTTGCGGGCCGCGGGCGGCTTCGCCGATCTTTAGATCAATCACAGGTCTGTTGTCGTGTGCGATCATGCGTGTGGTTCTGTACTTGCAGGCCCATAGTTCTCCTGCTGTGATATCATTTGGTGTCATAGTCGTCCTCCACAGTATTTACGTAAGGGGAAGCTTTTGTTTGATCAATGTTGAGAAAGATCCAACCTTCACCACAGCGTATACAGGGATCGTCGGTGCGTAGGCCATAGCGTTGTGGGTTTGGATAGTCTGTGAGCCTGTCCACAACAGTTGTTGTACCTGCACAACCTGTGAGTAGTACAGCTAGTACAGCCCCTGTGATTATGCGCATACTGCACTCACGCACAGTGTGAATATGTTGCCGTCTTGTAAAAATCCTATCACGACAGGTATTAATAGTAGTAGTTCCATGTTGTTTTCGCCTTGTTTTGCCTAGTTATACTATTATAATACATTCACTTGGGGTGTTTGTCAACATAAATATTTGTATGAAAACAGAGGAGACTCCAATGACACTAAAGAACATCAGCCTTAATTTAGAACTAGGACAAACCATTCTAGTGGGACAGAACAATCAACCAGCAGAGATTACCAAGATAGAATTTCATGAAAAGTCAGGGGAGGTCACTCTTAATACAACACGCGGTCCAAGAAAGGCACTCACGTTTAAACTAGTAGAACCCAGTGATGACCAAACGAGTAATCCAGCCGATCGTTATCGCTAAATACTTGTATGAGAGTAGATGAAGTTTTTACCAGTGAACAAGACCTAGCAGACTGGGCTGCATCACGCAGTCTATGTACTAGTTCTAAACCAAACTCGGCTCTAGGAGCCAGTGCCCTTGCAAGTTGTAAAAGTCAAGGCTATCGTCGTCGTGAAGGCAACAAAAGTCACAAGCTAGGCAAAAGCAAAAACTCAAGAGTTAAAATGGGTGGCAAGAAGATTAAAGGTAAAAAGTACGGCGGTCCGTTACCTGATTGGGGTACACGTAAGAGCACCAAAGGATAACCTGATGCAAGGAAGCTTAATAGTTGCAAGTCCAAGGTTGGACAAAGGAATATTTGCTCGCACAGTAGCACTAGTAACTGAGCACAATCGCAGAGGAACTACAGGAGTAGTTCTAAATAGAACAAGCACTACTACTGTAGAAGATCTTATGCATAAGATTGGCATGCACGGACACCCACCCTACAACGATCTAGTACACATGGGTGGCCCTATTAACGAAACTGCTATTCAAATGCTACACACCAACGATTGGTATTCAGCAAGTACCAATGTCATAAACGATACATTCAGTATCAGTCACGACAACTTCATGTTAGAAAAAATGGCAATGAACAATACTCCGCAAGAATGGATTATGCTTGCGGGCTCAGCAGGATGGGCACCAGGTCAACTAGAAAGTGAACTAGATGAAGATTTATGGTTGACAATTGATGCAAACCCTGCTATAGTATTTTCAAGTAAGAAAGACGAACTATGGAATATAGCAATAGAGATTTACAGTCATCAGATGGTCGAAAGCTTCTTTTAGATCATTTGCGTAATTTGCAAGCTAATAATAAAGAAGGGTCTAGCAGTTGGATCAATGCACAACAGCAAATAGATCAGATCGTCGCGGAAAGGTTCCTAGACTATCTGAATAGATAGAAAGGACATTAACAATGTTTAAGAGACTAGCCTTAGCTTTGTGTATAGGTTCTCTAAGCATGAGCCCTGCACTAGCACAACAGCAAAATACTGCAAAAACATTTATTACAAAACAACCATGCGATGAATTATCAAAGATGATGGATGTCATCAAAGGATACGAAGAAGAATTATTATTCATGGGCGAAGGAATGTCATTTGCAGCACAAAGCGGCATGGGCTTTATGGGTGGCATGATGTTCTTTACTAATCAAGAAACAGGCACATGGTCAATGTTACAGTTGTATAGAGACGGCACAGCATGCCTAGTAATGAACGGCAGAGGCTTTGTGCCTTATAGTGGCCCTAAGATACTAACTGAGCCTAATTTATAAGATGTGGGTACTTGTTTTTGTATACTTTTACGATGCAGTGCCATACGTAGAAAAGGTATCAACACATACTGACATGGTAGAATGTTTCCACGCTAGAGAAGCTCTAGCATTTGAAGTAGGCAAAGGAGACGGTTACTTCAAACCCGAACAGCAAGCCATCTGTATTAACATGAACGGGTCTGACATATAAATATTATCATAGCAGAGGATATGAATTTTGGCAGACACACTGGTTCTAAACAAAGACGGGCAACCGATATCGTTGTTACCACCTTCGACCATACAGTGGAAGGAAGCAATCACATACTTATGGTTAGACAAAGTACACGTACTTGAGTGGTACGATGATTGGGTAGTGCGTAGCAACAGTTGGGAAACAAGAGTACCTGCAGTTGTTATGATGAAAGATATGTATCGTCGTCGACGGCGACCTAGGTTCTCTAAATATAACGTTCACCTAAGAGACATGTTCACCTGTCAATTCTGCCTACAACCCTTTCCCCAAAAACAATTAACATTAGATCACGTACACCCTATTAGCCTTGGTGGTAAAACTAATTGGGAGAATATTGTTAGTGCATGCAACCCTTGTAACAGCAGAAAGGGCAGCAAGTTAATCAAACCTAAGAATGATCCTTACTGCCCTGACTATTACGACCTTGCTAATAAACGCAAACAAATGGACTTCGAGTTACGTCATCCAAGTTGGGAAGCGTTTCTTACTTGAGCCAAGCAATCTTTTCGCCGGCTGCTTCTCTGCGTTCTTGCTCTGCAACACTACCTGGATAGCGCCAAGCCCATACAGCAACTAATGCCATAAAGCCTCCGCTCCATAATGCTGCTTTAATATTTCCTGTACTAAACCACAAAAATGCTAAACTACTAGACATAACTAATACCATAGCATATTTGCCCTTGGTAGGAAATACTTTCTTTTGTGTCCAGTTTGTTAAAAACTCGCCAAACCACGGATGGTTATACAACCAAGCATGTAGTCTAGGAGAACTTTTAGCAAAGGCCCATGCAGCAATAACAAGGAATATACTAAATGGTATTCCCGGTACAATAAAACCTACATATGCCATTCCAACACAAAATAGCCCTAAGGCCATATACAAATATTTTTTAATCATTAAACACCTTCCTGAGAGCCTCAACTAAGTTGCTCATCATCGCATCAGTATGTAAAGGAGTAGGCGCGATGCGTAAGCGTTCTTCTCCAGCAGCCACCGTTGGATAGTTGATTGGCTGAATGTAGATGCCGTATTCATTTAATAATGCGTCACTCATAATTTTACATTTTTTAGCATCACGTACCATTACAGGTACAATATGGGTACATGCAGCATCTAATACTTCAATGCCTGCATCTCTTAACATGTGTGTGAGTGTTTGTGCCCGTTCTTGATGTTGTATCCGTAGTTCGTTATGATCTTGAAGATACTTTATGGAAGCAAGAGCACCAGCGCAAAGAACCGGGCTTGAACTGGTGGTGAATATAAATCCACTGGCTACACTGCGGATTGCGTCTATGACTGTTCCGTCGCCGGCAATGTAACCACCCTGTACTCCAAAGGCCTTACCTAGTGTGCCATTAATTATATCAACTCTATCTTGAATACCTAGTTTTTCTAGATACCCTGCTCCACGCTCTCCATACAATCCTACCGCATGAACTTCGTCAATATAAGTCATAGCACCATAAGCGTCTGCTAAATCGCAGATCGAAGAAATTGGAGACACATCACCATCCATGCTATACACGGACTCGAATACAATGCAAGGGACTTGATTCCTGGCGGCTACTTGACTCAATTTCTCCTCTAAATCGCTCATATCATTGTGCTGCCAAACAATCTTTTCAGCACCACTGTGTCGGATACCCTGTATAAGGCTTGCGTGATTCTTAGAGTCACTCAAAAACACAATGTCGGGAATGATATTGCTTAAAGCAATTAGTGACCATTCGTTTGCAACATAAGCACTAGTGAACAGTAAAGCTTTTGGCTTACTGTGTAACTTTGCAAGTTCCATCTCTAGTGCCACATGATAGTGTGACGTACCGCTTATGTTACGAGTGCCACCTGATCCACTTCCTGTTTGATCAAGGGCGGTGTGCATAGCATCAATCACAACCTTGTGTTGACCCATGCCGAGGTAATCATTTGAACACCAATTAACTATGTTCTTAATAGCATAAGGACCATACCATATACTTCTAGGAAAGTCACCTCTTTCACGCAGTATATCGTTAAACACACGATACTTGCCTTCTTGTTTAAGGGTGTCTATTACATTTTCAAAAGGAATTAAATCTATCATAACAGTATTTAAATAAATACAAGCAACGGAGAAACAAATGCGAACTACTGATATTATTAGAGCTGTACTAGATTTACTAGACAGAGATGAACAAGAACGTGCCAATCCTATGCCAGCAGAGCAAGGTGAGCCAGAAGCCAGTCGGTTCAAACAAATATTTACAATGTTAAGCACTCCGAGCAAAGGTCCACTAGGCAATAGTCCTAATGAAGTAGTTGCAGATATTGAAGCAGTAACAACACTTGCAGGCGGCGGACTAAACGGTCCTAAAGATCCTGCAGACATTAGAGTAAAAGACCCAGGAGGATATGAATAATGCCAACTAAACGTGAAAGACAGGATGCTAAACTTGCATTAGCTAATGCAGACAGAGCAGCCCGTAATGTAGTAGAGCCAGGCCGCTATGCAGATGTCACAGCAGACGCAACACAACTGCCTACTCGTTACGCTGTAGGTGACAACAATACAAACAATGTAGTAAACAATGCTAACACAGGCGGATTGAAGCTAGGCAGGCCTTGGGCAACATAAATGGCTAATCGTAAATACTATGATTTTGATATGATGGTAAGCGGGGGCTATATCTCCGACCACACATTCAATCACAAGTTCGGTGCTGTTGATGGCATTGGCAACAATACCACAGGCACAGTATGGGACATACCAAACCAACTTTATCCTTGGACAGCATTAGACACTCCAGCAATAGTAAATGTAGAACGCAACAATGTAGGCGACAACGGCATTACTGTAACTGTTGAAGGACTGGACGGAGACTACAATCCAGTAAGTGAAGACATTACAATCACAGATGCAAATCAAACAGGCTCACAGTTGTTTAGTAGAGTGAACAGAGCATTTATATCAGGGGCCGCAACCAACGCTGGCGACATCGATATTGAAGCAGGTGCCGCAGGTGGCACAACAGTTGCTAGAATACAAGCTGGCCTTGGCCAAACACTAATGTCTGTGTTTACAGTTCCCGCAGGCAAAACAGCATACATTCATAGAATAACAGCAACAGCACAAGATGGCAAAGATGCCACAGGCTGGATGTATGTGCGTGAAGTGAATGGAGTAACAGCATTTCGTATCAAACATACTTGGGAGTTCTACGGAGACGCCGGACAATATCATTATGACTTTGCATTTCCACTGCCAGTAAGTGAAAAGTCAGACATTGATATGCGTGTGACTACTCGTGATAAGAATGGTAGATACACTATAGCATTTGATGTTTTACTTGTGGACAACGATTAAGCCCCAACACTTTTTAATAAATACTGTTAATATTATGGCAGGGACATATAAATGGCAGTTAAATTTCAGTTAAGAAGAGATACCGCAGCAAACTGGGCGGCAGAAAACACAATATTAGACATCGGAGAACCGGGAGTTGAAACCGATACTCGTAAACTAAAAATTGGCGATGGTTCTACAGGTTGGAACGCTTTATCGTACACAATTATCCAAGAGTTTTCTGAACTCACTAACAAACCAACAACTATAGCCGGATATGGCATAACTGATGCAGCATCTTCTGCCGATGCAGCGTTAGCACAAACAGCTCTTCAATCAGGCGACTTGTTTGATGTGCAAGGTTCTGTGTTTGGTGATGATAGTACAATATTAGTTGATGCTGTTAATAATAAACTAATTGGCGAATTAATCGGAACAGTCAGTAGTTTATCAAATCAAACTACAACTGGATTAGCTGAAGGAACTAATGAATACTTTACACAAGTTAGAGCAAGAGGGTCTGTTAGTGTAACTGATGCCGGCGGTGACGGTTCGTTAGGGTATGATAATGGTACTGGAGTTATAACTTACACTGGTCCTTCGGCAGCTGAAACTAGAGCCCACTTTTCAAACGGCACAGGTGTTACAATTACAAACGGCGAAGTTGCAATTGGACAAGCAGTTGGAACAGGCAACAGTGTATCATTTAATAATGCAACACTAACTGGATACCTAAGAGGTCCTGCAAGTTTTGTAATTGACCCAGCAGCACACGGTGACGATACAGGTACACTAGTTGTAGCAGGTAACCTACAAGTAGATGGTACACAGACTGTTATTAATAGCACAACAATTAACGTAGGCGATAAGAATATTCTATTAGGTAGTGCTGCTACTGCTGACACGCAAAATAACAATGCAGGTATTACAGTTAAAAGACCTGATGACGGTAATGCAACACTTAACTGGAATGAAACTGACGACGAATGGGTATTTTCTCATAACCTTGATGTAGTCGGAGCCTTAGAAGTAAGCACTGCCAGAGCGCAACACACCACAAGAATTACATCACCTTTATTTACAGGATTAGCTGCTGACGGTTATGTTTCTATTTACGGTGATGAAGATGCAACATCAGGGTTATATGTAAAAGATGATGGTTTTGTTGGCATTAACTCAAACGATCCTGGCGAACGATTTTCATTAGTTGATGGTAACATGCAAATTGTTACAAACAACAACCAAGGTATATACATGGGTCCGTCATCAAACTCTTATGCAAACTTTGGTAGTGGTGTTCCTACGCTACATATACAAGGCACGAGTGCAGGTAACGGACGAGCAGGTGCAGTACGCTTTAAAGAAAACGACGACACTGACACAGGTGCAATTTATAGTACAAATGGTGCAGACGGCTATGGCGGACTAGTGTTTGCATCTTACCAAGGATCAATGCGATTCTCAATGGGCACACTTGCTAGTAACGATGTAGTTCTTACCCAAGATGGTGATTTAGGTATTGGTAACCCAACTCCAACTACTCGATTAGATATAGCAAAGTCTGCCACAACTGGTTCAACAGGACAATATCCGGGTATACGAGTCAATAATACAAGTACAGACTTGACAGGTAGTAATGTTAGTGCAGCAGATATTCAAATCCAAACAGAAAATGGCGCAGTACAAGGACAATTAGCATCAGTAAGTACTAGTGCAGGCGCTGATCGATATGTAAGATTAGGAGCTCTTAGTAACCATAGAATACAATTTATGACAAATAGTGCAGAAGTAGGCACTTTTTCAGGTAATGGTAACTTTGGTGTTGGTGACTTTGGTGCAACTGTACCAGGGTTAGCTAACGGTACAAATATAGAAGTTAAAGACGGTACAATTGCAAGATTAATTCTAAATGACACCGGCGGAGATAAAATTAGTATCGGCAATGCTGCTAATCAACTAGCAATCTATAACGAAACCGATGATTCACCTATAATGGTTATGAATACCGAAGAGCATACAATAACTCACACTAACTTTGGATTTAGAATAGGTACTGCTGCTACTGGATCTAGTTTTAGTGCAACAACTATGTTTGATGTTAATGTTCCTTACGGTTCAGGCGGCACTGGCATATTTGGTGTCATAAGACTTGCAGTTAGTCTAAGTGGTGAACTTGGATTAAACTCAGCTGCAAATAGAACACAAGAAGCTACACTAACATTTAGTAGAACTGGTGCCAACTCAGGTGGCGGAAATACTACAGCAGAATTTGCAATTGATCTAGGAAGTGCTACTTCTACTGAAATTGGCACACCTGATATAGGTGGGCTAACAATTACAGTTAGTGTACCTGCAGCAAGTGCAGCGACACAGGTTTGTAATGTAAAAATTGCTGGTTCAGCAAATACTAGTGTTATCTTTAGAGTAAAAGGTGCTGGGCAGTACATGGGCGATTCAGGCGTAACCTTTACCAACTTGATTAACTAATCAAGATTAACCCCTACTAACTTTTGGAATGTTGACAGCTCAAAGCATGAGTCTCTATTCCGGTTTTGTTAGCAGGGGTTGCTTTTTTAATGTACTTTTTATTATAAGACTACGTCTTTGATTATACTATTTGTATTATTATTTACCGTTCACGAAAGCATAGAACTTTTCAGCTGCTTCTAATACAGCTTCTGTTCCAGGTACATCTGGCATTTGTACATTCATTGTAACTTCACCTGTGTCCTGATCACGCTTTACAGTTTGTTCCCAACCTGCAAACTTTGCATGATAATCATTCCAGATGTTACCTTGCGCCATCTCTAGCACCTTTGTACGAATTTCGTAACCGTTCTTATTTGTTGTGATTTTTGGCATTGCAGCCTTAAACATTTCAGCAACTTCCTGCGTTTGTTTAAAGATGGCTTCGCCGTATTTGGTTTCTACTGACATAATATTCTCCTTGTGTGTATGTGTGTAGTGCTATTAATATAGCAAAGTATTTAGTGTTTGTCAACCACTCACGTAGTTTTGTTTAGGTCGGTACCAATTCTTTTGATGGTACAGTCTAGCTAAGAGATCAACTATCTCTTTTTTGTCTTTATCATCTGTTAATGACGACTGGAGTTGAAGTAGGGCGTGTTCAATACGCTCTACATCTTTTACTGTTAAATTAAAATTGCCATTAGGCTTCATACTTATAACTCAGACATTATCTCTTTAAGTCTTTTCTTTGACTTGCCACTTACCTTTGCACCTTTAATTGCATCAACACCTTCTTGTGTCAACTCACCTACAACAACAATAGCAATCATACCCATGCTCTTGTGTGGTGTGCATTGATACAAGTATACACCTGGCTCGTCAAATGTATATGTGTATTCTTTTGACAGTTTTGATTTCTTAGGTGCGTCCCAACCATCTGGTCCTGCAATGAATTCTACATTGTGACCTTTTGATGTTGGTAGCCATGTGATTGAATCTCCTACTTCGATAGTTGAGATGTCTTCACTGTAAACCATTTTTGCTCCATCATCACGCTTGTTCAGCATGTCAACGCTGATGTCAGCTGCAAAAGCTGAAGTAGATAATAGACCCATGAGGGCTACTGTAGATAGTAATTTCTTCATGTGTATTTCCTTTATGTGTATATGTGTAGTGTGCCATTAGAATTAATAGCGTGTATTATATATAGCATGGATTAACCCGAAAGTCAATCCATGTATACCTAGGTGTGCTGTTTCGTAGCAGCTTAAAGCTGGCCTATCGAATGAGCCATAACACCAATACATAATGCAGTTAATGTAACCATGCTAATTGCATCGCAAAGTTCGCCGGTACATCTTACTTTCATATTGTTTATTAAGTTTTTCATTTCGTCTCCGTGTGTGATAAAGGGCAGCTACTTGCCGCCCTTCTTCTTTTCTATTGGTTTATTAAAATAACTATGGTTAGGATCTAACATTAACTTGTTTTATACAGGTTATGTTTGAACTCACTAATTTCATTAGCTGCTTTATAGTAACCGCTTTGGCGCAGTTGGTGAATGGCCATACAGTAACTTCTGTATTCCATTGCTTTAATAAATCTCTTAAACATTACTTGTCCTCCAACATTAATCTACGAGCTTCTTCTACATAACCTAATCTATGTAGTTCACTAGC
>Ga0233432_10005810_pt1 | contig 10649 bp, 8 predicted proteins | sample SI_122_August201_6_FD_179870 | JGI IMG/M metagenome (GOLD analysis project Ga0233432, IMG submission 179870) | Seawater microbial communities from Saanich Inlet, British Columbia, Canada - SI_122_August2016_10_MG | ecosystem: Environmental > Aquatic > Marine > Inlet | place: Canada: British...
CCCAAAAACAGTATATAAAGTCAATTTACAAAGTCGACTAAAGAAAGATAAAACTCTTTTGGAAGATGCTTTTAAAAATCTATCTAGAGCTCCTAAACAAGAAGCGCTTTTATTAAAATTTTTACAATTAAATCAGGAGCTTTCTGGAAAAGCCATTTTGAAAAAGAAACTGCTCAATGCTTCAAATCATTCAGCAGCTGTACTAAAAGGATTAATCGATAAAAATATTTTAGAAATTGAAAATATTGAAGACAGCAGGATTAAAGATGTTTCTGAACCCTCTAAAAAAATGCCTATTCTTTCCAAGTTTCAAGAAAATGCTTGCAATGAAGTTAACCAATATTTTAAAAAGGGCAGTAGTTTGCTGCTTCATGGAGTCACTGGAAGCGGGAAAACAGAAATTTATATTAAGCTTATAGATCAGCAGCTTAAAAACAACAAAAAAGTTTTGTATTTACTTCCTGAAATCGCTATAACTACTCAAATTATCCAGCGTTTACAATCTTTTTTTGGCAATAGAGTAGGTGTTTATCACTCTCGTTTTAATCTTGGTGAGCGTACTGAATTATGGTATTCAATGATGAATGAAAAACTCCATCAATACGATATTATTTTGGGAGCAAGATCTTCAGTTTTTCTTCCTTTTAAAGATTTAGGACTTATAATAGTAGATGAGGAGCATGAATCTTCCTATAAACAAATTGATCCTGCTCCCAGATATCACGCTAGAGACGTTGCTTCAAAAATGGCACAAATACACAGTGCAAAATTATTGTTGGGTTCAGCAACACCTAGCATGGAAATGATGGAGCTAGTTGAGAAAAAAAAGATTGGATATGTAGTTTTATACAAGAGATATCACGATGTTGCTATGCCCGAAATACAATGTGCAGATTTAAAAGTTGCTCATAAGAAACGAAAAATGCATGGCATATTTACTCCCATGTTGCTCTCGGAAATTCAAAATACTTTAAAAGAGAATAAGCAGGTGATTCTATTTCAAAATAGGAGGGGTTATGCTCCTAGAGAAATGTGTATGGTTTGCAGTTGGACACCAATGTGCATCAACTGCGATGTTAGCTTAACAGTTCATAAATATAATCCTGTAATGAAATGTCATTACTGTGGATACAGTATTAAACAAGTTGAAAATTGTAAAGCATGCGGATCTCCAGAAATGTCAAAGTTGGGAATTGGCACTCAAAAAATAGAGGAAGAGTTATTCAAGCACTTGGGAAAAGAAATTCGTGTAAAAAGAATGGATTGGGATACTACTAGGAAAAAATCTTCTTTTCAAAATATTATTGACCAATTTGAGCAAAAAGAGATAGATATTTTGGTTGGTACACAAATGGTTAGTAAAGGATTAGATTTTGACCATGTTGGATTGGTGGGCGTATTGCAAGCTGATGATTTACTACATTATCCAGATTTTAGAGCTTATGAGCGATGTTTTCAGCTACTTACTCAAGTAAGTGGGAGAAGCGGCAGGAAAAATGAACGCGGTAAAGTTATCTTACAAACTTTTGACCCTTACCATTGGGTAATTAAAAAAGTTATGGAATATGACTTTAAATCATTGTATAAACAAGAATTAGCCGACAGAAAACTTTTTAAATATCCTCCTTATTATAAGCTAATTAAACTGCTGCTATTACATAAAAACTCTAGTTATTTATTAGCCGGTGCAAATTCTCTTGGTAAGGTTCTTAAAAAGAGACTAGGTGACAGGGTCTTGGGACCAGAATTTACCATTATCCCAAGAATAAATAATTATTATAATCAACAAATATTATTGAAGGTAGAAAATTCATTGTCTTTATCTAAGGTTAAGGAATATGTACAGCTAAGTATTAATCGTTGGTCAAAGGTTGAGGGCAGTAAATCTATAAGAGTAAAAATAGATGTAGACCCAATATAAAAGCTTTTTAATTAAATGGGTGTTTCTTGTATTATATTAGTTCGTTGAAAGCGTGCGTTCTGAGGGGCTTGAGTCTTGGTTAATAATTAATTCTTTAAATCTGAAAATAAAGGACTTTTTATTTTATTGTTTTTAAAAGGTAATTTCCTTTTTTTGATTCTTCTACAATTTTATCCATGGTTATTGTTTGTACATATAATGCCTTTTCTATTTGATCTGCTGCACAGTCTTTATGCCACATAAAAGGAGATTCTACAATTAACCAATCTACATTTGAACAAGCTCCATATTTAAAAACAATTTCGTAGTTATTAGCTGCGAATACGTCTTCTAATCCATTTTCTTTTAATTCTTGTATTGGTAGTTCATCAGGATTCATTGCTGCTATAGAAAAAAGCTCATTGTCTTCTTGGTTATTGCAGTCTTTCCAGAAATAAAGCTTTCTAAAGGCTTCAATTCCCCCTTTATAATCTGTTATAATAAAAGATTTTGGAATTACTAAATTGGCTAAGTGAATGTATACTGGCATAAAAATCAACTTAAATATAAAGAAGCTTATTAAAAATAGGGTCTAGATTATAGAATTATTAATAATTTAGATTAATTTTTGTTGTTTTGATAGAAAAAAACCTTAAGGGTTAGAGATTTGATGGGTTATTAAAAATAAAATCACACGTTATTTTTCTTTAAATAAATAATATGGATAGAAAAAGGTTCATTAAAAAATCAATTTTAGCTACTGTTGTTGGATCTATAACTCCACATATACTATCAGCAGCCAATTTTAAAAATAAAGAATCTACTTATAATAAGTTGATTCAAAAAGTTGGTTTTAATCATTTACCAAATAAAGAATTTAAAACAATGAATACAGTGATTCACAAAGCAGACTCAAGAGGAAATGCAAATCATGGTTGGTTGAGGTCTTATCATTCTTTCAGTTTTGCAAACTACCACAATCCAGAAAGAATGAACTTTGGTTTACTTCGTGTTTTAAATGACGATAATGTCCAAGCAGGAATGGGCTTTGGAACACATCCTCATGACAATATGGAGATTATATCCATTCCCCTCGAAGGCGATTTGGAGCATAAAGATAGCATGGGAAATGTAGCAATTATCCAAAAAGGAGATGTTCAAATATTAAGTGCAGGAACTGGCATTACACATTCTGAGTACAACAATAACCAAGATAAAGAAGTTAAATTTCTTCAAATTTGGATTTTTCCAAAAGAGAGAAATGTAAATCCACGTTATGACCAAATCTCAATAAGAGATATTGAAAAAGACAACGAATTTTATCAAGTATTATCACCCAATAAAAATGATCAAGGAGTTTGGATAAATCAAGATGCATGGTTTAATCTTGGGAAGTTTACAAAAGGGAGTTCAGACCAATATAAAATTCAAAAAAAAGGAAACGGAGTTTATCTATTTGTTATTGAGGGAGAAGTTCAATTAAATGGAGAAGAACTTACTATGAGAGATGGGATGGGAATATGGGACACTGAAAGTATAGATTTATTAGCTTTGAGCGATGCTCGAGTATTACTTATGGAAGTGCCAATGAAATTATAATTTCTTACAAGTTGTTAATGATAATGAAGGAAAATTATATAACCTACATAGTTTTAAATATCTCAAGACTATTAGCTGTTATCAACAAAAAAACTTAACAACAAATCCAAAATAAAATGAATATAATATGTAAAATAGCAATACTATTTTTTGCTAGTTCGTTAATCATCGGATGTGATAGCAAAACTAATTTAGAGGTAGATGGCAATGTGAACAATGTAGTTTCCAATTTCTTAAGTGAAGTAAAGTCTTTAGAAAGCGATACCAATATTAATCCAATAATTGCTTTCAAAGAATTGGCAGATGAAATATCAGATACCAAGATGGTCATTTCCAAAAAAAATATTAAAAAAGTATTAATTAATTCTAAAAAATATTCCAATTGTGTAATTATAACTGGCAATCATACTATTGTTAAAATTATAAGTTTTGACAATTGTCAACCATCAGGGTCTTGGAAAGCATGTATGCCTTTAGTAGAAGGATATATAAAGAAGGGGAAATTAAACTACAAGAAAGACTTTATGAATAATGTAATTGGAGCACCTGACAAACAAGAAAGAGTAGCTTATTTCTTTAATATTGATGAAATAAAATCAAAAATAAAAGCTCACTCTTTTGAGAAAACTACCTATTCATCTTATTACAAAAATGGTAATATAAAAGTAACTGGACTTGGATTCGAAAAGTTTGATAGGTATTTTGTTTCTACAAAAGCTGGACTAGATCTAATGGAAGGTCCTGGATTAAATTCAAAAAAAATAGCAAATATCCCAGATAATACAGAATTATGGATAGAATCTATTGAAGGAAAATGGCTTAATATATATACCATTTTTTATCTTAATGTTGGAGATAAGGGTTATGATAATGAACAGATAGAACCTTCACAGTTGAAGGGGTATGTAAACAAAAATTTTATTGAAATAAAACCAGATTCAATTAAAAAACCTGGATTTTGGACTTATTACTATGAATCAGGAGAGATAGAAAGAGAGGAATTACATTCTGTAAATTTCAAAAAAAAAATACATTATGATGATAATGGGTTTATTACCAAAATTGAAGAATTAGATGGAGACGAGAATGATTTATTAGGATGGGGACCTGACATGATCTCCAATACTTTTCATAAAAATGGCAAAATCAAATGCGTCAATGAAGGAAGTGCTGGTACTGCAGTAAGTTATTGCTTTGACGAAAATGGCAAAAAATTATATTCATATGATTATGAAATTGGTGATTATGGATTTATTTTATCTAAAGATATCAGAGATCTATACTTTCGAAATTACGAAGAGATATCAAAAGAAATAAAAAACCTTAAAATTTCTGATGACAATGTTGCAGAAAAAATAGAAAATACAGCAATAGAAGAAAATATAATTTTTGAAGAGGAAACTAATAAAAAATCACCTAGTTATTATATATGTTATACCGAAAATAATAACAATAATTTACAATTATGGATAGGTTTTGATGAAAAATCGAACGCCTCCAAAATAAAATACAAAGGTATGAATCTCGAAATGGACTTGGTTTTTGTAAAGGAATTCAATGAGAATCCTGACGGACCTTATCCTGTCTTAGTGGAATATTATAATGAAATATATCAAGAAAAAGTAAATGGGGTCTACAAATTAACAAAATCGGGCAATTGGTATTATGCAGTATATACAAGAGGAAGTGACAACAAACAGTTTAGTTTTACCATTGATAATGAATCTAATAATTTTGGTAAAACTCCCTGCTTTTAGAATTTGGTATAAACAATATAAAACCTAATTATTTTATAAATAAAAATAGAGTAGCAGCTGCATTTTTTCTTTAAAGTATCTGTGATTTTTAATTCCAGCATACTTTTTTGATAGTTTTACAGCAGAATCTAAAAGACATTAAAACCTCTTTTAGTCAAACATTAGGAAATCATAAAAAATGAAAAAAATAATTTCAATTACCTTATTAGCAGTTAGCTTAATTGCTTGCCAAAATAACAAAAGCAGCAATAATCAGGATGCAAAAATTCTTCAATTAGATCAAAAAATCAGTCAACTATCAAAAGAAAAAGTAATTGAACAGCAAAAAAAAATCAATTTCCAAGAAGAAAAAAATGAAGTAAAAATTAGTCAAATCAAAAAACTAAAAACAACATACACTCATATAAGAGCTAAATTTATAAGTACAGACGAAGGAGATTTATTTTACTACAACTTTAAAGACGAAAAAGGAATAGACTTTAGCTTTTCATACCTAAAAGACGAATCTTATGAGTTGTTAGACGCTGGGCTAAGTATAAATCCAAAATACAAAAATAAATACTTTGATATATTCTACCAAGCTGAAAAACATGACTTGCTAAGGTGGGGAACTAAACAAGATTATGATGTAGTAATAAAAATGATATTAGTTGAAGAAAATAATTCTATTGAAGATGGGGTAACAAGTGAAGCATCAAATTCAAGTATTATAGATAGTATTTCTATCATTTTACCAACTTCGTTTGATAAGGTGGATTTAGATTCTACTATAGTAAGTAAGACTTGGGTAGGATTGTTTAGTAATGAAAACGATAACAGTGTAACACCTCACAAAACTAAACTAAAAATGAAACCAATACACAGTCCGATGAATGACCAAGAAGGAGAAATGAGCGGAATAAAGATTTATTGTGAAGGCTATTCTAATGATCCTATGCTGCTCATATCAGGAATTGAAATTCCTGAAAACATAAAAATTGACTCCTACAAAGGACTCAAATATAGATTATTACCTGGAGAATCTATGCAGTTGGGAGTCAACACCATTAAAGCTTTAGGTACTATGGACGAGTATGATAGAGTAAGAGACTATAAATTGTTAATAACAGGAAAAAAGAACGGAACGAGTATTGAACAAATTTTCTTAGAGCAAGATTATTTCGATGATTCCATGATTCGGTTTATTTGGGCTGGAGATATCGACAAAGACGGATTACCAGATCTATTTTTGGATATTTCCCATAAATATAGTTTTTCAAATCCAGCATTATTTCTTTCCTCCAAAGCAGGTGACAACGAGTTGTTAAAATTGGTGGCAGAGATTATATTATCTGGGTGTTAATTCTTGAGGGACTTGATGTCAAAGCTTCGAATTCTATCATCTAGTTTATTTAATCAAATAATTTCCTCAGGTTTCGCCTATCTTTTTTTGTAGGTCTTCCTATAATACCTAAGCTTCTATTTTGCCTTTTCATTATTTCGTGCTGCTCTATTATAGCTATATCTGTTTTAGTTGTAGTTTCAATTGTATAATCGCTAACAAGTTTGGGTCCTATTCTTGATTTAGGTAAGTCAATAATCTTGAAGCTCTTCCAAATGGGAACTACTTTAATGGATATAATATCATTTTGCTTAATTAGTTTACTTGGCTTTACAAGCTCTCCATTGAGTTTAACTTTATCACTATTACAAGCATTGGTGGCCATGGATCTAGTTTTAAAAATCCTAATTGCCCATATGTATTTATCAATTCTCATTGTTCTGTAAAGTTAATTTTCTTAGTATTTAATTTCTTTTAATTATGTAAAGATTATTTTGGGTTAGAATTTATTTGTTTTTAAATTATTTTAATGAATTAACTCTAAATTTTAATCTTATAAATATTCAAAATAAACTTCTATTTTTGCTTCGTATAATCAATTTCTAGAGAAAAAAATCATGAATAAATTTTTAGTTCTAATTGTTTTATTTATTTCTCAATCTTTTATAGGGCAATCAATTGTAAATACCGAAAAATTATTCACTTCTAATGATGATGGGCTAGGGGTGTCATCCGAATTGGCAGGCAGCTCTATTTCTGGAAATGCTTCAGTTTTGTTACTTGGTTATTCCTTGAACTTTTCGTACAAAAAAAACAAAAATTATTTTAAATTACTTTCTGGAGGTCAATATATTAATAAAGACCGGCAGAATGTTTCAAACAGTCTTTTTACTCAATTTAGGTACAATTATTTTATAAACGATAAAAGTAGATTTTTTAGTTTTGTTCAAGTTCAAAGCAATGCTATTTTGTTAATAGAAAGAAGATTTTTAGGTGGCGCAGGGTACAGGTATAACCTTTTTAATTTCAAAAAAGATTCTTCCACTAGATTTGTCTTAGATGTAAGTGCTGGTGTTATTCAGGAAGAAGAATTATTAAATAGAGACAATTTACCACAATTAGAAAAATATTATACCAACTACTCAAGATCTATTTTCTCTTTGGTTGGCATTGTAGAAATAAAAGATAAATTCACAATTGTAAATACTACCTATTTCCAGCAGCACATTAAAAATTCAGACGATTATAGATTATTAAATGAGACTAATTTAATGGTTAGTATAAACCAATGGCTTTCATTAAGTTTAGATTTAGAATATCGTTTCGACAGTGATCCACCTTCCATATTAAAAAATCGAGATTTTAATACTAACCTTGGTTTGGTATTTAATTTGTAGAAAGTAAATAAATCTCCCTTTTTCTAAATTTTAATAATTTTCATGTCGTAATAATTAATATACCAAGTATATTTGAGCCAATGTTAAGTTACTCTGTCTATAAAAATGAAAATGCCTCAAAGTGGGTTACTTTTATCCATGGTGCTGGTGGAAGTAGTTCTATTTGGTTTCGACAGGTAAGGGCTTTTAAAAGTGAATTTAATATTCTATTGATTGATTTAAGTGGCCATGGAAAAAGTAAATCTAGGTTTAAAGAAAAAAGCAAGCAGGGTTATACCTTTGAAGTGATTAATAAAGATATTATAGAAGTAATTAATCATTTAAAAATTAAGAAATCTCATTTTATTGGGGTGTCGTTGGGCACTATTATAGTTAGAGATTTAGCCGAAAAAAATCCAGACTTAGTAGAAAGTTTAGTTTTGGCAGGAGCTATTTTAAAGTTTAATGTTCGCTCTAACATGTTAATGAAATTTGGTAATTTTTTCCGATCCGTTGTCCCTTACATTTTATTATATCAACTTTTTGCTTTTATAATAATGCCTAAAAAGAATCATAAAGAATCTCGATCACTACTTGTAAAAGAGTGTAAAAAGCTTTACCAAAAAGAATTCATAAGATGGTGTAAGCTTACCGCAGGAATTAATCCATTACTTAGGTTGCAAAGGTCTAATGATATTAAAATACCATCTTTATATGTGATGGGGGCAGAAGATCATTTATTTCTACCTTCAATTAAAAAGGTCATTCCAAATTACACAAACGCATATTTACATATTATCGAAAAATCAGGACATGTAGTAAATGTAGACCAGCCTACAGAATTCAATAATAAAGTGATTAAATTCTTAAAATCACTAGATAGTTAACTATTGATAGTACTTTTAAGTTGTTTGAACAAACTCTTCAAAAGAATCATTGTAATAAATGGTAATTTCCTCCCCTTTATTAATGTTGGTTTTAGCGGCAAATGTTTGAATTTGGTTTTCAAAATCTTTTTTGATTACTTCAGCATTTGGAATTCCGTTATGGTTAAAAAAACTTCCAGCATCGCTTAAGCAAATAGCATCATATTCTTCTTGCCAAGGAAATTGTAAAGTAGCTAATTTCTCAGGTAAGTTTTCGTTTACATGAATTAGTACCATATGGCTTTTAACTATTACTTCTCCTTTTAAAATATTAACAGATGCAAAAACACCTTTTCCATGTACGGGAGATTCTTTTACGGTAACCATACTTTTCATATAATCTTATTTAGTTTTGTTAATTATTAGATAAAAATGCAGTTGAATTACCTAATTTTTTTGAATTTATTCGAAATTAGAAAAACGTTTTAACTAATGTTGGTTTTTAGAAATATATTTCTTGAGTTAAACAAAAGGCAAAATATTTTTTTTATTAGCATATTTGCCAAAAATTAAGAGTTCAATGATTAGAACAATTTCAAGTACTATATTTTGTCTTTTTTTTACGTTTTCCTTTGCTCAAAAAGGTCAAATAATAGGTAAGGTAATGGATCAAAAATCCAATTCTCCTATGCTTTATGTTACGGTAAGTTTACATAATAACAGCGATACATCACTTATAAATGGGGTAATTACAGACAATCAAGGAAAATTTAAGATAGAAGATATTACATTAGGAAATACTTACCTTTTAAAATGCTCATTTATTGGTTATCTCACTCTCTATAAAAGGGTATATTTTGATGGAGAAAAGTCTATTAATTTGGGAGAAATTACCATTGCTCCATCTGTTGAATTGCTTAAGGGAGTTGAGGTAAGGGCAGATAAACCCATGGTGACTTATGAAATAGATAAAAAAGTAGTAAATGTAGAACAGATGAATACTGTTGCTTCTCAAACTGCAGTGCAGGTATTGGCAAATATTCCCAGTATTTCAGTAGATATTGATGGAAATGTTTCACTTAGAGGTTCTCAGGGTTTTTCTTTACTAATTGATGGTCGTCCATCGGCTATGCCTATTTCAGAAGCACTTCAATTAATACAGGCTTCAAATATTAAAGACATTGAAATAATTACCAATCCCTCTGCAAAATACGATGCTGAGGGCACTGCTGGAATCATAAATATTATTTTAAAGAAAAATATTTTACAAGGGGTTTCTACATTAATTAATTTAAATGGTGGCAACTCTGCAAATGGCACAGACTATTGGAATTACGGAGCAGATTTTTTAACTAGTATAAATAAAGAAAAAGTAAAATTTAATATTGGTGGGCAGTGGGTAGATAAAAACAGATTTAGAGACATTGAGCAAATTAGAATTACATCTATTGGCGATGAGCAGTCTAGGGTAAATAGTAATGGTTTACATCGTTATTTCGGTACTAATTATGGGGCCAATGCTGCAATGGAGTATAAGCCTAACGAAAGTAATTTTATAAGTCTAGGTATGAGTGCAAATGCTAGGCAATGGAATGCAGCCGCCAATTATATTTTCGATGAATTCGCTAGTGATTCTCTTATAAACTCCTATCAAAATAGGGAAAGGACATTGAGGGATTTCTTTTTTCTTTCCTCTTCTTTGGGCTTCCAGCATTTATTTAATAGAAATAAGGAACACTATCTTTCTTTTACTTCTACTTATAATTTATACGATGGTAAAGAAGACGCCCAAACCGAATTTTTTACAAAAGAAAATATTTTCCAAGGTGG
>Ga0233432_10005811_pt1 | contig 10649 bp, 7 predicted proteins | sample SI_122_August201_6_FD_179870 | JGI IMG/M metagenome (GOLD analysis project Ga0233432, IMG submission 179870) | Seawater microbial communities from Saanich Inlet, British Columbia, Canada - SI_122_August2016_10_MG | ecosystem: Environmental > Aquatic > Marine > Inlet | place: Canada: British...
CCGCCATATCGTGCAGGTGCTCGCGGAAGAAGCCCGACATGCCGGGGTCGATCTGTGTTTCGGCTCAACCGTAACGGAAGCACAGCCGGACGGGCGTCTTATGACCGCAGACGGACAGGCCTTTTCAGCCGATCTGTTGGTCATCGCCAACGGTGTCAATTCAGCCCTCCGCGATGAAAGCGGTCTCCTGACGAAACGCCGTCTGGAGCGGGACGGCGCCGTCCGCATCGCCATTCCACGTCTGCCGGATGAAATCGCGTCAGCCGCCATTGACGGAACACCAATGATCGAGGCCTGGGCCGATAACCGGCGCGTGTTGTACTGCCCGGTCGACAGCGGAAGATTCTACGTGCTGCTCGGCAGCCTGGCCGAAGATACCGAGGCGCGCGCGACACCCATTGACCCCTCGGTCTGGAGCAAATCTTTTCCGACCTTGCGACACTTCTTTAATCGCGTGGCAACGGAGGCCGATTGGACTCAGGCCCGATGGGCACAATACCAGACGGTCACGCTCCGGCACTGGTCGACACAGAAAATCGCCATCCTCGGAGATGCGGCCCATGCCATGCCTCCGTATCTGGCCCAGGGCGCCGGACATGCCATGATGAACGGCCTGGGGCTCGCCGTGGCGCTCGACGCGGCTCCCGACCTCGCGTCGGGCCTCGCGCGATGGGAACAGCGCGAACGACCACTGACCGATCACACCCAGCGCTGGACACGTCTCTACGGCAACACGCTATTCCTGCCCGACCCGCTGAAGAAACTCGCCATCCAGGCGGAGCAGCATATCCCATGGCTTGCCCGACAGTACGCCCGCGCGGCGAACCATCTGCCAACGGGCTGCGAAAAGACATGACAGATCGGGCAATCCGCTAGCCGCCTTACCGCCTGTTTCTGCTCTGGCGGGTGAACACGGATATGAGATACAATCCCGGCATGGCAGCCTCATCCCTGCAATTCACCCCGCTTGGTCCCTATATCGGCGCCCGTGTCGACGGCATCGATTTGTCAGAGCAAATCGACGACGATTCTGCCGCGATGCTGGAAAAGGCGCTGGCCGATCACCTGGTGCTTGTCTTCCCGAAACAGTCATTGTCTGAGGAAGACCAGATTCGTTTTGCTGGAACCTTCGGCGACGTCAGCCAGCATCTCCGCCCCGATGCCCTGCGCAACAAGGGTGTCCCCGCTGCGAACCCCGCCGTGATGATGGTCACCAATGAGCGCAAGGATGGCAAACCGGTCGGCTACCTGCCCGACGGTGAAATTTTCTACCACACGGATTCCTGCTTCATGGAAACGCCTCAGCGTGCCGTGTGTCTGTACGGGATGGCGGTTCCGGAAACCGGCGGCGATACGATCTTTGCCAGCGCGTGCCGGATGTACGAGACCCTCCCTGCAGACCTCAAAACGCGGCTAACAGGCCGCAATGCCCTGAACTCCTTCGAGTTCGGAATTTCCGTGAAAACGGTGGAAAAGTTCGACCGCGACAAGGCGGTGTCTCACAGCCACCCCGCGATCGGCATCGACCCGCGCGACGGGCGCCGGTTCCTGTATATGAACGAGTTGATGACCGAGGAAATTGACGGGCTGTCGGAGGCCGAGAACCGCGAGACGCTCAAGGCCGTGTTCGCCCATATCCGCACCTCGCCGGATCACTACCGCCATAAATGGCGCATCGGCGATCTTGTGCTTTGGGATAACCGCCGCGCCCAGCATGCCCGGACCGACTTTCCGCCGGATCAGCCGCGCAAACTGCGCCGGGTGCCGGTCGCGGACGACACGCCGGTAACGATGGCGCCCGCCTGATATAGGCCAGCGGATATACTTTGATATTTGCCCCCGCGCCTTTCGCGGCCCAGAATAAACCAACAAGAACAACTCATCGCGGCAGGAGGAAATAATGGCGACATATTTACTGGTGCACGGCGCATGGCATGGCGGCTGGTGCTGGCGGCGGGTCACGGACATCCTCCAGTCCGCGGGCCACACCGTTTATACGCCAACCCTGACCGGGCTGGGTGAACGTGCGCATCTTGCAACCGCCGATGTCGACCTCGACTGTCATATCCACGACGTGCTCGGCGTGATCGACATGGAGGAAATCGACGACGCCATCCTGTGCGGGCATTCCTATGGCGGACAGGTCATCACGCCCGTCCTTGACCAGCGGGTCGAGAAATTCCGCGCCGCCGTCTGGCTCGATGCCTTCGTATCCGTGGACGGACAGTCGCTGATGGATGGCTGGCCGCCGGAACGCGCCCAGCATGTCCGCGAGGAAGTCGCACGATCGGGTGACGGCTGGAAAATGCCGCCCATGCCACCTGAATATTTCGGCGTGATGGATGCCGACGACGCCGCCTGGGTCACCCGCCGCTGCGTGCCGCAACCGCTGAAGACGTTCTCGCAACCGGCACACCTGACCGGCGCATGGGAAACCGTGCCGAAAAAAATGTACCTGCTGGCGGAGCTGCACCCGAACAGCAGCTTCGACCGGTTCTCGGTCCCGCTAAGCGAAAAACCCGATTGGGACGTCCGCAGCGTTGCGTCCGGCCACGACGTGATGATCGACACGCCGGAATTGCTGGCGGAGATATTGCTGGAGCTGGCTTAGGAACACCCCCTACCCCGCCAGCGCCTTGTAATACGCAACACCGAACCCCGCCTCCGCGCGCGCCTTGTCATTGAACGGCGCTTTCAGCCCACCCTTGAAGCGTTCGTTGACCAGCCGTTGCCACGTCGCCACCGGATCACCGGGACAAGCATATTCAAACCATTTACGCCCGATGGCGACATGGCCGATTTCGTCGCGGTAGATGGTCTCCAGCACTGCGGCCGACTCTTTGTCCTTCGCCGTGCGCAGGCTGTTGATCATCCGTGGTGTGACGTCGAGCCCGCGGGCTTCCAACACCAGCGGCACGATGGCAAGCCGCGCCAGCAGGTCATCTGCGGTGTCCTGTGCCGCCTGCCACAACCCGTCATGGGCCGGCAGATCGCCATAGGCCGCGCCAAAGTCGCCGAGCCGGGACGAGAGCAGCAGGAAGTGCTTGGCTTCCTCATCCAGCACGGTCAGCCAGTCATTGTAGAAATCCATCGGCATCCCGGCACCGGGAAAGCGGACAAGAATATCGGCGGCGAGATCAATGGCGTTCAGTTCTATATGCGCAAGCGCATGGAGCAGCGCGATACGCCCCGCCTCGCTCTGTGCCTTGCCGCGCCGCGGCATCTCGCGCGGGAGCAGCAGTTCCGGTTTTGCCGGGCGTTTGGGCCGGTCGCGCGGCGCGGCCCGGCCGATATCGGGGATAATACCCGCCCGCCAGTCGGACACGACAGCGCGCGCCGCACCGGCTTTGGCCGTGGCATCGGGCGTGCCGAGAACACCTACAACCCGGTCGGACAGGGTCTGGGTCAAAATTGTTTCACGTGAAACATGTTATCCACATCTTGTGGGTAAGTGGGAGGTCACAGTGCCTTTGCCGCTTCGAGCACTTTTTCGACATGTCCCTTGACCCGCAGGTTACGCCAGACCTCGGCGACCTTGCCTTTCTCGTCGATCAGGAAGGTTGTGCGCACGATGCCCATATAGATCTTGCCGTAGTTCTTCTTTTCCTGCCAGACGCCGTATGCCTCGCAGATGGCGCCATCTTCGTCGCTGATCAGCGTAAACGGCAGATCGTGCTTGGCTTTGAAGTTATCATGGCGTTTCACGCTGTCTTTCGACACGCCGACGATTTCGGCACCCAGCTTCTGAAAATCATCCAAGGCGTCGCGGAAACCCTGTGCCTCGGTCGTGCAGCCGGGTGTGTCATCCTTGGGGTAGAAATACAGAACGACTTTCTTCCCCTTCATATCCTTGAGCGACAGGCTGCCCTCGCCATCCGTGACACCTTTAAATGCGGGCGCCTTGGCGCCGGGTTCGATAGCGCCGGGTTCAATAGCGCCGGGTTCAATAGCCACGTCTTCGTTCTCCTTGACTGCATTCATTCAATAGCGCGCAGGATAGCCGACATAGCGCCCATAAAAAACGGCGGCCTCGCATGGCCGCCGAATTAATTCGTAAAAACGGGTGAAACGGCTGTCAGGCTGCGATCCGGCGTCGGCGAAGCATCGCCAGACCCAGCATACCGACCGCCATCAATCCGAAGACACCCGGTTCTGATACGGTCACCAGGGACGACCGCAGGTCGACACCACTGATACTCGATCCGAGCCCTACGGAGCTGAGCTGCGCACCCGTCAGGAAAATCGAGGACGTTCCTGTAATTCCGTCAACCAGGTGCAGATCGGCCCCGTAACTGGCCACGAGGAAATCGTCGCCAAAAACCGCGAGATCCTCAAAGCCGACGCCCGGGGTTGCCAGGAGCGTTCCGGAAACAACACCGGCATCGCTGACCTCCCGGATGCCGTTGCCGCCAGCACCAACATAGAGCTGACCGGTCGTTGCGTCTTTGCCGAGGGCATGACTGTGATTGGGTAGAACATCGCCGGTAATCCCTGCATCGACAAACCCGGTAAGGTTTATGCCCCTCAGTCGCTGGGTACTCTCATCGATACCATAAAGAATGCCGCCTTTGGCAGCGCCACCCTGAAAGTTCTGCGCAAGCGCACCGCTATACAACAGACTCGACGCGCCGGTGCCTGTATGTGTCGAATAGAGCCGGGCTCCATTCCGATCGAGGTGCAGGACACTGTCTGACATTTCGTCATAGGCAATGCCGATAATCTGGCCGGGGCTCGTCAATCCACTTAGATTTCCGAGTGCCGAGAGCGTGCTGGTGCTTGTGTCGTACTGCGCCGTGTTGCCCTGAGAATCGCCGATGTAAATTACCGCGGCATTCACCGGCGACGAGGCAACGAATGCAATAGAAGCGGCGGCTATAATCGCCTTGGCAGAGGTAAGAATTCGATTTTTCATGACAGCTACACCTTTTGCGAATGACTAATCGGGCAATCGACACATCGAATATTTCCAGCGCGTCAGTCCCGTGCAGGCATAGTTATGCAATTTGCGTGCCAAAAATTTTCCCGTTATATATCAAAGGGCTGAATAGATACGCGCTATAGAACCGGTACGACCTGTAAAATACACCGACAGTTCATATCAAAATAGACCGGCGGATACGCGAACACCCTTTGAACGCGATATCCGCCGGATCGGTGCTATTTCAACGTACTGAAAACATCAAGGACGGCCTGGCGCGATGTCGCGGCCACGCCGGCATGATAACCATCCTTGGTCGGCATGGAAAAATTATGCCCGGTCCCATCATGGGCAACGATGTCAGCATGATCGTGTTCTGCATAGGCGGCGCGGATTTTTTCGACTGCCTCCATGGGCACGACCGGATCATCCGCGCCGAAATGGAAGCTCACCGGGCAGGATTTCGGTGGCATCGGGTTGAGTTCCGCATCGATCATTGTGCCGTGGAACGCTCCTGCGGCGTCGGCGCCAAGACGTGCCACTGCATACTGGGCATACCGGCCACCGAAGCAGAAACCGAGCACGGCGACTTTACCGTTGCAGCGCGGATTGGCGCGCAGGTCTGCCAACAGGTCCTCGACGTCCTTGTAGCCCTGCTCCACATCGAACGCTTCATAGCGGCCAAAGGCTTTTTCCATATCGGCTGTCGGCCCCGGCATGACGCGCCAGAAAATATCTGGAACCGAAACGACAAACCCGTCCGCCGCCCAGGCATCGGCAAGCGCCATCATTTCATCATCTGTGCCAAAGATCGCCGGAATTATAAGAATACCGGGGAGTTTATCATCGCCATCCGGCTCGCTCAGATAGCCCTCGTAAACCTCGTTATCTCTCGTGGTATTGGTAATTCCCTTGCTTGGCATCTTCTGCTCCCTCTAGGTCTTGTTTTGAGTTATTGATCTTTGATCTATGACGCGGTCGGCGGGAAGACAGTGTCGAAATGCTCTTTTGTCCGTTCCGCCGTCACCTGCATTGTTTGCACCAGCGCATCGAAGTCAACAGCACCACACGCCCGCGCAAGCATGGTTTTCAATGCCGGGGCGGCCGTTCGCGCGTCGATACTACCTTCCACCGTCAGGCGGAGAATACCTTGCAGGTTTCGCCACAGGCGCACGGCCTCCACCAGGTCGCCGGCAAGCGTGCCGTCGATCAACCCGGTATCCCCTGCCCTCATCAGAACCGACATCGTATCGCCAGCCAGAATCTCCGGGTGCTCACTCGCATGACGAAGCTGGACATACTGGGCGATGAATTCGATATCGACCAGGCCACCTTCAAGATTTTTGACCGACCAGACATCATCGGTGCCGTGTTCCTTGCGCAGGCGGGTGCGCATCTCGGCCACATCCGCTCGGATTTTGTCCCCGTCACGCTGGACCATCAGCACAGACCGCATCACGTCCTCAAACCGAGCGCCGAGGTCACCTTCGGCGCACACCACACGGGAACGCGTCAGCGCCTGATATTCCCAGGTCCAGGCATCCGTCTGCTGGTATTTCGTAAACGCCTCCAGCGACGAGGCGATCGGCCCGGCACTGCCCGCCGGCCGCAGCCGCATATCGACTTCGTACAGCCTGCCTTCACCGGTCGGCGCGGTGATCGCGCCGATAAAACGCTGACACAGGCGGGCGTAATACTGGCCGGGTGAAAGCGGTTTCCTGCCATCTGATTCAGACACGTCCGGCGGACAATCATAGATAAACATCAGATCCAGATCTGAACTGACAGTCATTTCCCGGCTACCCAGTTTTCCGAAAGCGATAACGGCCATGGTACCGCCCGGCACCTTGCCGTGATCCTCGGAGAAAGTGCGTTCGATCTCCGGCAGCAGCGCCATCAGGCAGGTATCAGCAACATTCGACAACGGCCCGGACGCATCGAGCGGTGACAGGCGGCCTCGGAGCATATGAGCGCCAATCTGGAACACCTTGTCATTGGCCCACCGGCGCTCGATATCGAGAAAATCCTGGAAGTCCCGGGCCTGCTCTCCCGCCTCGCCCAGCTCGACGGCCATTTCCTGAGCGTCCGGCACAGCATCGAAAAAATCGGCATTCAGGACACCATCCAGCAAAATCGGGTACCGGCTGAGCCAACCGGCCAGTTTGGGGGCCGCACTCATAATTTCGGCGACCAGGTCGAACAATCCTGGATTGGCCGTAAACAGCGAAAACAGCTGTATCCCGGCTGGCAGGCCCTGAAGAAATTCGTCGAACCTGCGAAACGCCAGGTCAGGATTGGGCGATGCGGCAACCGCTTCGAGCAGAACGGGGACAAGCTCCGTCAGCAGCTCGCGGGCACGCGCACTCCGAACCGCCCGGTAACGCCCCGAATGCCAGACACGAACAATCGTCGATATCGTCGCCGGCTCGGCAAAACCCATTTCAGCGAGATTTTTCAGCGTGTCCGGATCATCTTCCGCGCCGGTAAAGACAAGATTGCCCGTACCCGCAAGATCGCCTTCGTCTTCGAACAAGGCGGCATAATGCTTCGCGACCGTCCGGAGTTCGGTCAGCAGCTCACCTGTAAACGCTTCCAGCGTCTCATAACCCAGGAAAACCGACAATTTCAGCAACCCTTCGTCATCATCGGGCAGTTCATGGGTTTGACGGTCATCCGTCATCTGAAGCCGGTGTTCCAGGCGCCTGTGAAAATGATAGGCCTTCGTCAGGTCCTCAAGCGCCTGCTGCGTGACGTGTCCGGCGGCGGTAAGCCGGGTGATTGCCTCTATGGTGCCACGTACTCTCATCTCCGGATCGCGACCGCCCCAGATAAGTTGCTGGGTCTGCGCGTAGAATTCTATCTCCCGGATACCGCCGCGCCCGAGCTTGATGTTATGCCCCCCGACCGCGATCTCCGCGCCGCCCCGATGGGCATTGATCTGACGCTTGATCGACTGGATATCCTGGATCGCGGCAAAATCGAGTGACCGCCGCCACATGAAAGGCCGCAGCAAATCGAGAAAAGCATGACCTGCCTGCACGTCCCCGGCGACAGGCCGGGCCTTCACCATTGCCGCCCGTTCCCAGTTCTGCCCGGCACTTTCGTAATATACTTCGGCCGCCAGAACGGAAATCGCCGGCGGCGTCGCGCCAGGGTCTGGCCGCAAACGCAGGTCGGTGCGGAACACATAACCATCCCGCGTGCGCTCATCCATCAACGCGACGAGATTACGGGCGAGCCGGGTGAACAGGTGCTGCAGGCCGCCATCGCCTGTAAACGGCACGGTGTCCTGGTCGAACAGGACGATCAGATCGATATCGCTGGAATAGTTCAGCTCGCGCGCGCCAAGCTTGCCCATGCCGAGGATGATCAGGCCGCTATCGACCTCGGGATCGTCCGGGTCGGGCAAGGCAAGCTCTCCCGCTTCATGGAGTGTGCGCAAAAGATGACAGCAACTCGACTGCAGGGCGGCGCAGGCGAAATCGGATAAAGCACCTGTCACCTGCTCCAGCGACCATATATTCGCGATATCGGCAGCTCCAATGGCCAGTGCCGCCCGGCGCTTTGCCACACGCAACCGTTCTTTGACCTGATCTGTTGTCTCGCGTGCAAGCGCGGATCGGTCGGCAGCCGCTGCCCAGGCATCGTCGAATGCTGCGTCAGGACCGTATTCGAGCAATTGCCGGGCGAATGGCAGATCGGAAATCAGGCACTGGCTCAGAAACGCACTATTGCCGAATATCGCCGTGAGCAAGCCCGATCCATGCCGGTCTTCTTCGCCGGTGGCCTCGAGTACGGCCATTGCATAGCCGGCCAGGTCAGGATCCTCGCAGCGTGCAGCAGCCTCACGCCAGCGCTGGCGATGAACCTCCTCCTGGCCGGTATTTCCGGCTACAGGCAGACGATCAGTGCCATTGCCCCATATTTCCGAGAAAAGTGCCAAATCGAGCGTTCCAAATCGGTTAGGATTCCAGCACACTGCGATTCAGAGTCCGCAACGTCAAGAACGAGGCGGGATTAACATTTAGCGTCGCCCATGGTTTCCGGATGATCCGCAGAACATCGATCGTTTGCCTCGAAGTGCTATGCGGCATTTTGCTGGTGCTGGGGCTGCTTGTCGCCGGGTCTGCCTGGCGGCTGTCGCAGGGTCCGGTATCTATCCAGTTTCTGATGCCCTACGCGCAGGATCTGTTGCAACGCCAGGATACCCGCTTTCGGGCTGAACTGGACGACCTCATCCTCACCTGGGCGGGATGGGAACGTGCGCTGGACGTCCGCGCACTGGGCGTCCAGCTTATCGAAAAAGATGCCGTGCGACCGGTTGCCCGCATTCGCGAAGTATCGGTAACCCTGAGCGCCCGCGCCCTGACAGAAGGGAAAGTCGCACCGACGAGCCTGGAGATCATCCGCCCCCGCATCGGTCTGATCCGGGACACGGCGGGCGCCTTCCAGTTCAATATGGGCGCCGCGACCGCAGAACCAGGAACTCCCTCGGAGCCGGTTGCCAGTGGAAGCGGCGACGTCCTGGCGCTGTTGCTGAACGAGCTCTCCGGACCCGCACAGACAGAAAGCAGCCTTCGATATCTCAACCGGGTGAGCGTCGTCGGCGCAGCACTTCAACTGGAAGATCGCCAGCTGGGTATCAAGTGGGGCGCCCGGCACGCAGATATAACGTTGGAACGGGCGCGTGTCGGTTTGCGGGCGACGTTCGATCTTGATGTCGACCTGCGGACATCGCGGCCTGAACTGCATGGCGAAGCCGTTTTTGACCGGTCGGCGAAACACGTCGACGTCGATATTGATTTTGCCCGTCTTAATCTCGGGCTGCTCGGAGATCAGTTTGCCGCTCTCGGGGAACTCAAGGCTCTAACAGCAGAATTCGGCGGCAAAGGGAGCCTGCGCATCACTCTCGGTGGTGACATCGAACGAGCTGAGTTCAACCTGAAAAGCGGGCAAGGGTCTTTTGCCACACCAGCGGCAAGCATACCGGCATATGATTTCAAAAGCGTCACAATCGATGGTCGTTTGAACCGGAACCCGGATCAAATCCAGATTGCGGGCGCCACGGTCGATTTCGGCGAGACGCAAGCAACGCTGGCCGGTGTCGTCACCCGCGTCGGCACAATCGCGGCAATCAACGCGACGGTCACGATACCTTCCATGCCCGCCGACGACCTGAAAAAATTCTGGCCACCGGGGGCCGCAAGCGGCGCCCGCAAATGGGTAACCGGCAACATGCGCGACGGCGTGTATCGGGACACAACAGCGAGCCTCACGGCCCGTATACCGATAGATGGCAAGGACTCAGGACAAGTTATCGTCGATTCAATCAACGGGCGGATGAATATCTCCGGCGTTACAATCGATTACCTAAATCCGATGCCCCCCCTCAAAAACACGGTTGCGACCGCCACGTTCAGCGACAGCCGTTTCGACTTCGCCGTTCAAGGCGGCAATGTGGGCGACTTGACACTGGACGAGGGCACGGTCGCGATCAGCGGTCTCAGTTCGCAAAGCGAGGTACTGGCGCTTACGGCAGTGATCCGGGGCCCCGTCCGGTCCGCGCTCGACATCGTTGCCCACCCAAGACTGAATCTTTTGTCCAAGATCGGTCTGAAGACAGAGGGGGCCGCAGGCGTTCACACGACCCGGCTGGAGATCGAAATCCCCCTGATCTCCGAGCTGAAAGCGGAGGAAGTTCAGGTCAAATCCGTATCCGACATCACCGACC
>Ga0233432_10005818_pt1 | contig 10641 bp, 9 predicted proteins | sample SI_122_August201_6_FD_179870 | JGI IMG/M metagenome (GOLD analysis project Ga0233432, IMG submission 179870) | Seawater microbial communities from Saanich Inlet, British Columbia, Canada - SI_122_August2016_10_MG | ecosystem: Environmental > Aquatic > Marine > Inlet | place: Canada: British...
GCACCGTCGCTGTGCGAGATGCGGCGCTGATGAATGGGCTGCTAATTCATGGTCTCGATTATGACGATACCCATTTGGCCTCGGTCGTGCATTGCTCGGCGAGTGCCCTGCCGGCCGCGCTGGCGCTGGCAGAGAGCAGGGGATTAGACGGTCAGACGCTACTGTTGGCAACCTTAACGGCAATCGAGATTGACGCTTTGCTGGGTATGCAAGCTGGAGGCGTGTTTCAACAGGTCGGATTTCACCCCACGGGTGTGGTGGGCGTATTCGGTGCTGCGGTAGCGGCGGCGACGCTCATGGGGGGGGATCTCGACGCGCTGATTAGAACGCAGGGTATTGCACTCAGTCTTAGTAGCGGCAGCATGGCATTTTTAGATGATGGCAGTTGGACCAAGCGTCTGCATCCCGGGTGGGCCGCTTCGGCGGCGCTGCAGGCTGCGTCGCTGGGTGTGTCAGGTTTTGAAGGGCCCGGCGACGCGTATGGCGGACGGTTCGGGTTTTACGCACTCTATGCACCTGGGGCGAAAGTAGACACGGCCGCAATCGCTACGTCGTTATTTTCACAGTGGTCCCTCGAGTCAGTGGCGATCAAGCCTTATCCGATTTGTCACTTTAATCATGCTCCAGTCGATGCGGCCTTGGCGTTACGCGCTGAGCACCACTTGGCACCAGAGCACATCGCGTCGATCACGATTTTGTTACACGAGCGACAGTTCGGTGTTGTGGTGGAGCCCTTGGAGAAGAAACGGGCCCCCCAGAGTGAGTACGATGCCAAATTCAGTGTGCCCTATGCCGTCGCCACAGCGCTGTGCAAAGGTGTTTTCGGGTTGTCAGAGTTGCACGACTCGGCGAGGTTAGATCCCGCAGTGCTTGACCTGTGCCAGCGGATTGACTGCGCTCACGATGAGCGATCTCGCTATCCTGAGGTGTTTTCAGGCGGTGTTCGGATCACGTTAAAAGACGGCACCGTGCTAGAGCAGTTTGAGCAGGTGAATCGGGGTGCAGAGGGGCAGTTACTGCCTGCGGAGCAAGTGCGCGACAAGTTCATGGCAAATTGTGCGCTGAGCATCACTGCCGAGGCAGCGGAGTCGATTTGGCAGTGTCTGATGCGACTCGATGAATTGGAGGACGTGGCGAGCTTAACGGCCTTGCTGCGTACGGAATAGACAGTTACCGAGCGGCGCGTCGCTCATAGGAGTACAACATGTTGATGAAAGCCGGTGGCCAGATCATGAGTGCGGCGGAGTACGAGGAAAGTCTCCGTCGTTATCAGCCGACCGTCTACGTGGACGGAGACCTGATTGAATCGGTGGTCGACGAACCGCGATTACAACCCGGTATTCGCGCGGTGGGTGTGACCTACGATTTTGCTCAGCGACCGGAGTATGGCGGGTTGATGCTGGCAGATCAGGCATCGTCTGGAAAGACCGTCAATCGTATGCTCCATATCAACCGTCACTCGGAAGATTTGCTCTCCAAGTTGGAAGCGGTGCGTCTGATTTGTCGTGAGAGTGGGTGCGCTCAGCGCTACCTGACACACGACGCGCTCAATGCCATTCATCAGGCGACTTGGCAGATTTCTGAAGATACCGGTGGGGAGCAGTACGAGCGGTTCTTAGCCTACCTGCACCGTGTGCAAGATGAAGACTTAACGCTTGGGGTTGCCATGACCGATGGCAAAGGGGATCGCAGTAAGCGACCGGCTGATCAGGTGGTGGCGGACAGTTATGTTCATATCCAAGAGCGCAGGGCTGAGGGCATCGTTATTTCAGGCGTCAAAGCCATTGTAACCGGCGGACCTTACATGCACGAACTGTTGGTCATGCCCTGCCGCACCATGCGCAAGGAAGACGCTGACTTCGCAGTGTGCTGTGCAGTACCGATTGACGCGAAGGGCTTAACGATTATTTCCCGGCCAGCCGGTCGGCCGGGCGAGGCAGATGCCCATTTTAGCGCCAAGTATGGGCAGAGCACGGCGGTGTGTCATTTTGACCAAGTGCTGGTGCCCTGGGACCAGGTGTTTTTTGCGGGTGAGCATGACTATACCGAGCACTTGGTGACCTCCTATGCCAATCATCACCGACACAGCTGTATCGGTGCTCGCGCGGGGTTCGGTGACCTCTTAATCGGTGCCGGCGCGCTCATGACCGAAGCCAATGGATTAGACATGGCCACGGTACCGCATCTCCGAGATAGCATGGCGGAGTTGATTAAGCTGGTAGAGGGGTTTTTTGCCTGTGGTGTGGCTGCTTCGGTATACGGAATAGAAGATCCCAGCGGCTCTTGGATGCCGGAACCGATATTCTCTAACGTGGGCAAATTGTTATTGGCAACGCAAATTTACGACATGCACCGGATTGCCCACGAGGTGTCAGGGGGACTGATTGTTGCTTTGCCGGGGCCTGACGAAGACCATAACCCCGCGACATCCGGGGATTTAGCGACGCTACTCGCCGGTCGTGCTGACATTCCTTACGATCAGCGCATGCAGGTGGCTCGATTTATGGAGGACATCACTGCCTCGTCGACGGCGGGGTGGTATTCGGTCATCAGCCTGCATGGCGGCGGTTCACCGCAGGCGATGAAACGAGAAATCTTTCGACAGTACCCGATCGAGGAACGTCGGGAGCTGGTTGAGCGGTTACTTGATCGAGGCGTCGCGGATTCGGGCTCATCTGGCGCGCCTGCGCGGCAAAAGCAGCCCGGTCAGTGTTGCGCCGAAGGGTGCCAGCCTCCGGCAGCAGAACAAAGCGGCGAGTAGCGCTATACAGGCCGGTTCCTGATACAGGTGTATTGCGATTGTAGCGCGCCGTAAGACGTTTTCAGGAAACCGCCCCGAGGCACTTGACCTCGGGGTAGAGCATTCCTGAGGCGCTCAAATCGCCTTACGCCGTTGGCTTGACCGTTTTCATCGCCGTTTGCAGATAGTTTTGCTCGCCGACACGGTCCATCAGTGACAGCTGCGTCTCCAACCAGTCAACGTGCTCTTCTTCGGCTTCTAATATCTGTCGCGCTAAATCTCGCGACACGAAGTCTTTGTTTTGTTCGCAGCACTCGACGGTGGCAATCAGATCAGCGTGCGCGATATGTTCCAATTGCAGGTCGCATTCGAGCATTTCTCGAGGCGTCTCTCCAATGCGCAATTGCCCCAAATCTTGTAAGTTCGGGATGCCCTCTAAAAAGAGGATGCGTTCGACCAACGCATCCGCATGCTTCATCTCATCGATCGACTCGTGGTACTCGTGCTCTGCAAGCTCGACGAGTCCCCAGTCTTTGTACATTTTGGAATGCAAAAAATACTGGTTGATGGCGACCAGCTCGTTATACAAAATTTTGTTGAGATGCAAAATGACGTCAGCGTGACCTTTCATAATCCTTTCCTCGACTTTTTTCGACAGGCGCAGTGTAGTCGAAATAAACCAAGAATAACACTAAGTCATTGTTTTTATTGGATAAAACGAATCAAACTCATTCGTATTCTCAGCTACTGGCACTCAGTAGGCTGTTGCCGTTGGCGCCCTGTTGTCCATGCAGAGTGTCTTGTACCAACTTGCTGGCGCGAAACAGACATTTGCCACACTGGCTAGAGCAGCCTGTTTTGACTTTGACGTCATCAATGGAGCGAGCGCCCGCCTCGACTTCTTGGACGATTTCCCGATCAGTGACGCCTTTGCAAATACAGATGTACATACCGCAATAGTATGCTAATGAGAATGATTGTCAACACTATTCGCGTTAATCGCCGTGATGTTGCTGATAAACTGGGCCGCCAACCCGATTCTGTCGAGTGTGCCAAGGCGGCTGTGCTAGAAGGGCACTCCCAGCGCTGCTGGCGGCAGTATGGTGGTTCGTTTCATCAGTCTGGCATGCTGGGGGTCAAAAGGGTCTCGGCGATGCATGGTGCAGGCGTTGTCCCACAGCAGCGCATCGCCCGGCCGCCATTCGTGCGAGTAGACAAATTCAGGACGCGTTGTCCAATCAAATAAAAATGCCAGCATCTCTGCGCTTTCCTCGGCGTCCCAGCCCACAATCTCTGTTGTCATGCCGGGGCACAGATACAACGCTTTCCTGCCGGTAGCTGGATGTGTCCTGATCAGGGGATGATGGATATCCGGTGAGCGTGCCTTTTGCTTTGTATTGGTGGGTACGCTGTAGGCTTGGTTAAACGCTTCGTAGGATTGGTTGGCAAGACAGCCTTCCAATTTGATCCTAGTGGCTTCAGGCAGGGCATCAAAGGCGGCACACATATCGGCAAATTCGGTATTGCCGCCCTCAGGGGGCAAAATATCAGCCATCAGTAGCGAACCGACAGCCGGTTTGGGCAGGTAGATTTGATCGTAGTGCCAACCGACCTCCGTATCGGCCAGAATACCAATCCGTCTTCCTTCGCGCTCGATATTGGACACATAAAGAATTTCCGGATGCTCCCGCGACAGATACTCTTCTCGAACGTGAATTTCTAGCGCACCAAACTCCTTGCTGAAGTTCACCAAGGTGGCCTCGTCAAAATGTTGATCTCTGAACAACAGCAATTTGTGCTCTGCCCATAACGCCTTGATGGCGTCGATAGCAGCTTCTGACTGGGAAGCGCTGGGATCAAAATCAAGCACCTCAGCGCCAAATGAGGGACTTAATGCGCGCGTGGCGTACATATTGCAGGCTCCAATTAAAGTAGGATTAATTGTACGGACATTTGATTTGAATGCCAACCACAGCAGACAGGTTGCTGTTTAATGAGGCCTAATCGCCAGGTCATGGCGCTTGATAAAGGCCTAGCGGGCCATCTCTAAGGACAGCACGCCAACAATGACAAGGCCGATACCCGCTAGTTGGCTGAGGGTGAGCATTTCGCCGGTCAGGTAATAGGCCATGACTGCGGTGGCAGGGGGACCTAGCGTGCTAATCAAGGCTGCGCGGGATGCCCCCACTCGACGCACGCCCTCTGCCATCAGCAGTAATGGGAGGACCGTCGAGAAGACGATTAAGGCGACGAGCGTTAGCCAGGCAGATCCGGAGAGATCAATGTTTTGCCAGCCACTAGCGATTTGATAGTGTCCGAAAAAGCCCACTGCCGCAGAGGTCATCGCGACAAACGTAAAGAAGCTGCTGCCCAAGCGCTGCGTGAGGTCTGCGCTGACCAAAAAGTAGACGGCAATGGTGAGAGAGCAAAAAGCGATCCAGCCCATCCCAGTCCACTGCTCAGCCGTCAGTGAGGCGCTCAGTGCGCCGGTGACCAGTGTAACCCCCGCCGTTGTCAGCAAAAGGGCGAGCACGACGGGTGCCGAGGGCGCTCGGCGGTGCATCACAGTGGTGATGAGGACCACAAAGATCGGGTAGGCGAACAGTAAGGGCCGTTCTACGCTGGCAGCAACGATGGTGAGCGCATAAAAATTAGCCAACGCACCGAGGTAGTAGCACAGCAGACCGACACCGGCGGCGATCATAAGATCTTTCCGGTGAGTGATGCGATCCTCAGAGCTGCTTATATTGTTACGGTAGAGCCAAGCAAGGAGTGCAAAGCCAGGCACGGCAAGCACGGACCTAATCGCAGCGACGTCATGAAATGAGAGCCCCATGCCGTAAAGTGCTTTCGCGAAGAGTCCTTTACCCGCGAGGAGAATGGCACCGCCCGCAACCAACAGGCTCCCGACCCAATGGTTCGACGCGGATGACGTCAGGGGGAGTCGCCTGGAGCATTGAGCTCGGTGAGGATCTCATCCGTGCTAAGTACTCGAGCCCATAACCGCTTCAGCATGGTCAGGGTCGCCTGCTGCATGTCTTCGCTGTCTGTTCCGGTCCCATCGCTCGCCACGACGACTTGGTACTGTAAGTCGCAGGCTTCCATTGATGTCATGGCCACACAATTGTTGGTGGAGACGCCGGTGGAGACCACCGTTGTCACCCCTAAAGCGCGCAATGCACTGTCGAGTGCTGTCGAACGGAAAGCACCTTGTGTGGTTTTGTTCAGCACCAAATCATCGGGCCCCGGTTTTAATGCGTCGACCACCTCGTGTTCGGGCTGACCGGCAATGTTATTAGTGGCTTTAATGATCGGTGCGATATGCGGCGGAGCATCGCTGGCGTCTCGGGCGTTGGCGCCATAGGTTATCCAAATAATCGATGCGCCAGCAGCGCGAAAGCCCTCGATGAGCTTTTGTATATTTGGAATCAATAGCTGTTCGATGCGGTCGAAGCGGTACTCTGCTGAGGCACTGTTACCTTGTTCTGCGAGTAATTTACCGAGGCCCATGTGCCGATTACCGGTGGCATTTTGCATGTCGATAATGAGCAATGCGGTGTGCGCCGGATCAAGGCTGAACTGTTGGCTGAATGCGTCAACGAAACTGGGTGTGCTCATGATGACCGGAGTCCTTGAAATGTTCGTACATTCTAAGTCATATTGGGTTCACTGAGGGTGAGATCTTTGTGAGGAGGCGGAATGGATAAGTTTGCACAAGCGGGATATGGGCAACGGGATATCGGTTTTGGTGAACGGCCAGCCCTGCTAATGGTGGATTTTCAGCTCGGCTTCACCGATGCGAGTAACCCCTTAGGGCGGAGCGATCACGTTCAGCAAGCGGTCGACAATACAGCGACCCTGCTCGCTGCCTGCAAGGCTCATCATATTCCTGCTGCTTCTTGTGCGGTGTCATGGGGCGGGCCGGATGAAATGGTGTATTGGAAAATTGATTCGCTTTACGACGGTAGCTTTTATCACGGCCATCCCTGCACTGAGATTGACCCGAGGATTCGCGAAGAGGGATACGTTTTTGAGTTTATTAAAACCGCACCTTCGATTTTTTACGAGACGCCACTCAAGCCGTGGCTAGTGAAGCACTGCATTGATACGACTATTATAACGGGCTGCACAACGTCTGGCTGTGTTCGAGCCTCGATTGTCGATAGCTTTTCTGCCGGATTCAGAACGATCGTACCCGCAGATTGCTGTGGCGACCAAGATGCTCAGGCTCATGACAATAACTTGCAAGATGTAGGCCGTCGCTACGCCGATGTGGTCGACTTGCAATTTGTGTTGGACCACCTGAATAACACTCATCAATAACCGCTAAACCTTAATTTTAGGAGTTCAGTTATGCCTATCGCCCACATCAATGGCCATGACATGTATTACGAAGTGCATGGCGATGGTCCGCCTGCGGTTTATATCGGGGGATGGGATACCTTCTGCCATGGGCGACATCACTACTTGGCGCGGGGGATGACGGACCAGTTTTCAACGGTGATTATTGATTATCGTGGACTGGGCGAGTCGACCGATGATTATTCAGTGCCGGCCTCAACGCAGCTGTTTGCTGATGACATTATTGCTTTGCTAGATCATCTGAACATGAAGTCCGTCTACTTTGTCGGCTTGGTGGGCATTGGTGCTTGTATCGGGCAGTGGGTTGCCTTTAAAAGGCCTGATTTGGTTCGGTGTATGGTTAACATGGGGTGTTGGACTTGGGCTGATTCGATGCTGAGCGATCAGCTGACAGCGTTTGGTGACATGCATGAGCATGCCGGGTTTCATGCCTTTCAGTCCATGGTGGCTTCGCTGTCGTTTCGCCCCGAATACTACAACGCCAATCGAGCAAAATTATTGGGTAGCGGCGGTGTCTGGGGCGCACTAGAGGGTAGGATTCCCACCCACCTCAGATTCATAGAGGCGTGCTTGGGCCACGATATTCGACCGCATCTCAGTGATATTGTCGCCCCCACGCTTGTGATTCATGCGGGCGAGGATATGATCACGGGGCCGAGGACGACCATGCCGTTAGAGGAGGGCTTGCCGAACTCAGTGGGCGTCAGTATGGATCGAGTGGCTCATGTGGTGGCCGGTAAGGAAGAGAAAATTATCTTTGGTGAGATCCTATTCGATTTCCTGAACGCACACTGAGCGACTTCTTTAGCGCCACCGAGGTTAGATAACGCCCCGCGACGCGAGATCTTCGAGATTTTCCACGCCCAGCTCTCGACCAATGATGTCGGCATTATCCGCGCCGAGACCAGGCCCGCAGTGGGTGCTCAATCGTTGGTTGTCGAGCTTGATGGGGTTGCTGAGTCCGCGATACTCACCAACCTCTCGATGCTCCAACGTTTGCATCATGCCAGCAGACACTACAAAGGGGTTGTCGAGCGCATTGGGTAAGTCGTGGACGGGAGCGACCGGGATATAGGTCTGCAATCGTTCGAACCAGTGGTCGGTGCTGGCTGTCTGAAAAATGCTGTCGAGCGATTCGGTGAGCGCATCTCGATTGTCTGCGCGCGCTGCCATTGTGCTGAACCGAGGGTCGTCTGCCAGTGCAAGCTGGTCGAGACGCTCCAACAGCAAGTGCCAGAATTTATCGGTCATACACATGATGAAGATCCAGCCATCTTGAGTTTTATAGAGCTGTACTGGGGTGTTGTAGGGATGGGCTGAACGCGCCACGCGCCCCGTTTCAATGCCGTGGTTGAGATACCAGGTGCCGGGGTAGGTTAGCTGGTGCAGCGCGACATCAAACAGGCTGATGTCCACGTCGCGACCGCCCTGCTGCGCCCGCGCCAACAATGCGGCGACGCACCCCAGTGCGGCAACCACGCCGGTCATGAAGTCAATCATCGATAAGCCAAAGCGCGAAGGCGGGGTCCCGGGCTCCCCTGTGACGGAGAGAAAGCCGCACTCCGCCTGCATGAGGTAGTCATAGCCTGGCCAGTCAGCCCGGTCATTGTCACGGCCGTAAGCCGAGATATGAGTGCAGACGATATCGGACTTCACCGCCTTTAACGCCGCATAATCTAGTCCCAGTTTTTCGGGTTGGCTGCCACGAAGATTGTTCCACACGACATCGCTTTTGCGCACGAGATCATGAAACAACGCTCGCCCTTCATCGCTTTTCAGATTCAAAGTAATACTGCGTTTAGCGAGGTTAAAGGCCTGAAAGTAGGCGCTGTCGTCGTCGGCCAGTGTCACAGAGCCAGATTGCCTGGCGGGATCTCCCCCGGTGACGCGGTTTTCTATTTTAATGACTTCTGCCCCGAGCTCAGCGAGATACATTGACCCATAAGGGCCCGCACCAAATTGCTCAATGGCGAGGATTCGAATACCGGCGAGGGGTTTGATCATGATGTGCTCCGAAGAATGTTTGATCGGCGTGGATGATACCTTGCACCTGTCTGCAGATTGGTGCATCGTGGCAGAGTAGGTGAGAGTGTAGCAAATGTCCGGTCAATCGTTTCTTGAGCGTGATGATTTGTTTTGGAGACCCAAGGGCTCGCACTCTTCGCTGTAATAACACAATAAGATTCATAACAAGAGGAGGCCACTATGCCTTATCGTCTTGGTGTCGACGTCGGCGGCACATTCACCGACCTGATTCTCGTTGATGAGAAATCAGGGTCTATTCACACCGCAAAAGTCCCCAGTACGCCTGCGGACTCCTCCATCGGCGTCATGAATGGCGTTGCCAAAATTTGCGATAACGCGGGCATCGACCCGAGTGGCATATCACAAGTGATGCACGGTACGACGGTCGCCACCAATACGGTCTTGACCGGCTCAGGAGCGAAAGTTGGGTTGGTAACGACCAAAGGGTATCGGCAGGTGCTTCAAATTGCGCGCTCCTATGTGCCCGGTGGCCTAGGTGGCTGGGTGATTTATAACAAGAGCGCGCCCTTGGCACCGCTATCTTGCACTATTGAGGTCGATGAGCGGATGGGTGCCGATGGTGCTGTCGTGCGTGACTTGAACGAGAAGTCAGTGATTCGAGAATTAAAGAAGCTGAAAAAAGAGAACATCGAAGCGCTGACGATATCGCTCATTAATTCCTACGCGAATCCGGCCCATGAAAAAGCGGTTGAGAAGCTGGCTAAGCAGGTTTTGCCAGGCGTGCCCGTCTCACTGTCGTATGACGTGGTGCCAGAAATGCAAGAATACGAGCGCACGATTACCACCGTGGCCAACTCCTATGTGAGACCTAAAGTCGCGGACTACGTTAAAAACCTTGAGCGAAAACTCAAGGCCAGTATGAAGGATGTCAAATTGCATATCCTGCGCTCCGATGGCGGAATGGCGTCTGCCAAAGTGGCTCAATCACTGCCGGTAAACCTGCTCATGAGCGGACCTGCCGGTGGGGTTTCAGGTGCTGTTTGGGTGGCCAAGCAAGCAGGATTTGAAAATCTACTGACCTTCGATATGGGCGGAACATCGACGGATGTTGCGCTGGTCCAAGACAGTAAAGCGCAGCTGCGGCGAGAGACGACGGTGGGAGATGTCACCGTAAGAGCTTCATCGGTAGATGTGAGAACGGTGGGTGCTGGCGGAGGCTCCATAGCGCACGTCCCAGAGTTGACGGGCGCGCTGCGCGTCGGCCCAGAGAGTGCGGGTGCTGAGCCTGGCCCTGCTGCTTACAACAAAGGGGGGGAACTCCCAACGGTCACCGACGCCAACGTAGTGCTGGGTTATCTGCCCAGTGAGGTTCGTCTCGGTGGCGATATGGAAATTCGTCGAGATCGTGCTGAAAAAGCCATTGCACCGATCGCTAAGTCGCTCGGTATTTCGGTGAAGCGCGCCGCCGCCGGAATCATCGATATCGTGAACGAGAATATGTATGGCGCGCTGCGTCTGGTTTCAGTTGAGCAGGGCTTTGATCCGCGCGATTT
>Ga0233432_10005822_pt1 | contig 10637 bp, 19 predicted proteins | sample SI_122_August201_6_FD_179870 | JGI IMG/M metagenome (GOLD analysis project Ga0233432, IMG submission 179870) | Seawater microbial communities from Saanich Inlet, British Columbia, Canada - SI_122_August2016_10_MG | ecosystem: Environmental > Aquatic > Marine > Inlet | place: Canada: British...
TGGAAGAACTTAGATTCATCACTTTCGGGTGGAAGGAACATTTAAAACCCCACCGGAAAAATTTTGAATAGCGGAACAACTATCCCCCCGTCATTAAAAAAAGGGGTGGGGGAGAATCGCTCCCGAAAATTTTTTTAGGCGCATGGAATTGGGAACCCCCATTCTCCGGAAATTTTAATGGTTTTTGGAACCATTTCTCACACAAACAACTATTACATCTAATATAAGAAAGGATAGATACACTAAAGTGTATCTATCCTTTCTTAAACTATCCTTATATTATTAATTTTTTTATATTATAACTTTAATATACTGAAATGGAACATTTCAGTTAAAGTATAATTCGATAAAGATAAAGACAATCTAAAGAGATTGTCTAAAATTAAATAGAGTAAACTATTTAATTTATATACATTGAAGTAACTTCAATGTTATTATAATTATAAAGAATCATATTAATGATTCTTAATGATATATTTATAACTGTCTTAATACAGACAGTTTAATATATACTAACCTTGTATAGGTTAGTTCTAATCTACTATATATAATTATCTATATTATATCTATAGTTATTATATTATATTATATATGATAAATAACTGTTATAATGTTATAATGTTATAAGTTATTTATATATCTATGTTATAATCCCCTCTGGTATACCGACTTATACATATTAAATAAACGGGTGCAACGATCAAATATATAGTATAGGGGATACCCACCTATACCATAAGACTAACCACCTATCAATACGCACGTGTGGGGGGAGTATATGCCTGTGCGTCATCTATCAAGAAAGTACGCCTGTGTGGGTGTCTCACGTGAGACAGGTGTGGGTGCATTGTATGGGCGCCCCCAATGCGTCCAGTAACGTGCTTGCCGGAGTGTCTCACGTGAGACGCTTTCCTGGAGTGGGACCCGGATTTAGTCAATGGCGCCGCTGCCGGAGATGTCCCAATTGAGACAACGATTTGACAACCCTTCGGTCCCATTATTCGCAGGTGCTGTCCCAATAATCGTCCCAAAATGTTGACAACTGATTGTACCCTGTAAAAAGGGTGTGGGCATTTTGCCCATCAAACCCCTATCGAGAAAAAATATGTCAAACTTCACCTCAGAACAAAACGCCATCATCAACGCTCCATTTGCAAAGGGTACTGTCACTCACATCAATGCTTTCGCCGGATGTGGTAAGACCTACACAGCAAAAGGGGTAGCAGAGCAGTACATGGCAGATCATGCCGGATCTAAAATCTTGGTCATGCTCTTCAACAAAAAGAACCAAGTTGAAGCATCTGAAAAATTTGGACCTTTGGCACAATGTCGAACATCTCACAGCATGGCATGGCACAAGGGGTCGCAGTATCAACGTGCAGGTCAGTTGGGTGACAACTCCCTGACTAGCATTGTAGGGAGTAGGGGCATCAACCTTCTTTTCCCTAACACCGAAAGGAATGACCTTTTCAATTATGCTGATGTGATTCAGCATACTGTCAGAAACTTCATGCTCTCCGGTGACCTGACCATGGAACTAGCAAAGGTTCCTAGCAAGTTTTCTCTGGATCAAAACTTTGGTGTTGAGTTTTCTACCGATGCTGAAACCGAGTCTTTCCGTTCTAAGGTTCTTAAATGTGCTAAGGGTTACTGGAACGCCATGGTTGACCTTTCTAGAACTGATGTGAAACTTCCTTCTGATGGTTACATCAAATTGTTTCAACTGGATCAATGTCAGTTGGGTTTTGATCTGATCCTTTTTGATGAGGCACAAGATGCCAATGGAGCAACCCTTGCTATCCTCGCCAATCAAAAGAACACTGCAATTGTGATGATCGGTGACGCTCATCAAGCGATCTATCAATTCCGTGGTGCTGACAATGCCTTTGGACGATTGCCTGCCTCTGAGGGTCAAACCTACTCCCTCTCAGAGTCTTTTCGCTTTGGTGCTGAGATTGCCAAGTCTGCCTCTGTAATCCTTTCTGGTTTCAAAGGTGAGTCTCTATCTGTTAAGGGTTACAAGGAAGGTGACAGTATCTCTAATGCTCTCCCAGAAGGTGCAAAGCACACCATCCTTTCTAGGACCAATACAGGCGTGTTTGAGTCGGCAATCAATGCTCTGAGCAATGGTCTTGAGGTTCACATCGTGGGAGGTTCTAAGGGTCTTAAATTTAACGAGATTGAAGACGCTCTTTACCTGTCACTTCAACAACCTAACAAGATCAAGGAAAAGATGGTTCGTGACTTCCATTTCAATGGAGGGTACGATGCTTTCGTTGAAGAGATGGAACTTTCTAAAGATGCAAATTATGGGCGTGCAATCAAGATGGTTGAAAACTACGGATCTGAACTACTGGGCATGATCAAGGAAGTTAAAGAATGCTCTGTAGAAGAGTGTGATGCTGACGTTGTGCTTTCCACTGGTCACAAGAGCAAGGGCATGGAATGGGAAAATGTTATCCTCGCTGATGACTTCCCTTCTTTCTTTGACAAGGAAGGGGATCGTAGAGCAGACCTTTCTGACGCCATGGTCAACCTTCTCTATGTGATGGCAACTAGAGCAGAGTCAAGACTGGTCCCTAACACCTGTCTCCTTGAGATCCTAGGGCAAAACTAGGGTCACCTAGGGGGGATCGGTTGCAAGATCGGTCCCCCCTTTATCCTTCCCTTCCTTACCACCTAAAAAGAGAGCAGAAACATGAGAGCAAATAGTTACAAGCAAGTCACTGAAGAAGAGATCAGAGAGTGTCTAGGCAAGTGGACTCAGGTCCAACCGGAAGGGACTAGAGAACTCTGTTTTGAGTTCCCCTTGCGTGATGGTGTTGTGTTGCGTTGCATGACCTCAGTATCGGCAGGCGTTGCCAGAAAAAAGGGTGGTGATGCGATCAGGGTCTTTGCTCTGGACACAAAAAGGGGCAAAGGGTACATCTCAACCAAAAGGGTTTACAGAACCCAACGATGGTCAGACAATCTGAGGAAAGCAGGACTGGCAGTTTTCACTGAAGCAAAGGCACGTTTACAGCAACAAGGGAGGTAAGGTGACTGATTACCCCTTGGGATCTTTGGGATGGATTCTAAGGGGTATTTTGGGACAAAAAAGGTTGGTTCCGGTTTCTCCCCTTGTGTATCGGTTTTCATGGTGACCCGTACATGGTCCCCCTGTTTTTTTTGAGGGGGAGGGGGGTGTTGGGGATACCCACCTATACCAAGACTAACCACCTAATCAATATAGTATGGCGGGGGATTATACGCCCTAAGTAGGGATGTCAAGAGCATGGGGCAACGCTTGTCTCAAAACTTCACAATGTGAAATTTGTCTCAAGGGGTTGCACAAATTGCGTAGCTCGGATAATCGCCGCCGCCGCTGATCCCTATCGGGACCCGGATTTTGTCCAGAGCGTGATACATGTTTTGAGACACTTTTTTTTATCAAGGCGAGTTGTCTCATCTCTGAGGCACTTTCTTTACTTCTGGTGATGCACTGTATCATCCTTTTTCCGTTACTTTCCGTTCTAAAGGATACCACCATGAATACCTCTTCTGTAGTTTCTGCCATTCGCAACCTTATCGCCAAGGGCACAAAGGGTGCGACTTTCGCCATCCTCACCACCGAAACCGAGTCCAAGTCATTTATGAACAAGGGCAGGGGCGTGAATGCCAACCCATTTTTCGGCAAGGTCGTCAAACGCTCTTTCCTCAATGTCTGCATCGGCTTTGACTATGCCAATGGCGTAAACAACCTTGCCAAGAAAGAAGGCAAAGAAGAACGTGAAACACAAGCACGTTCTTGGGGCGTTGTCTCTGAGGATCGCATCTTCATCGACCACAAAGAACCTGCCTCACACCTCCGCACAAGGGTGATGGGAACCATGCAATCACCTGTTTTCATCAACATTGAAACAGGCGAGGAAGTTGAAAAGACTGAACTGGAACCATGGTTGAAAGTTTCTAAAAAATCTTCAACTCAATCTGACCTTGAAGGCGAGGTTGTTGAGCGTGACTACGGAATCGCTTCCATCCGTACAATCAAAACCAATGGGGAAACCTTAGACTTCACCTCTGCTCCTGTGGTCCAAGACTTTTCTGAACTGGTCGAGGGCGTGATTGCCTAACGGCAAGGGAAAACAATCCCAAAGGGATGGTCGAAAGATCATCCCTTTTTTTATGCACCATTTTAAACGCTCTAAACGGCATCTAAGGGTAACGGAACGATCAGGTGAACGATGACCCACCTAAACGCTAGGAACGCTCTAAAGGGGCAATTTTAAGGGTCTGGTGATAGGTTGTAACTGGTGAACGATCAGCCAAGGGAACGCTCTGAACGATTGTCCCACGCTGAGACATATTTTAAAAAAAGACTTGACGCCTACCCAGGTCCCGCCAGGGGAGGTTGTCTCATGTCTCGGATAGTTTCTGGACAACTGGTTGTACCTCGTAGCATCCTGTTTTCAACCACCGAGGATAAAAACATGGATTACAAAACAGAGGTCGCCACAGTCATCTCCAACTTTGAGAACAAGGGTTTTCTCCCAACTAGGGTTTGGGAGGGCGAGGAATACGTCAAAACCCCAACGGCAGAGGAGGCACTGGCTAATGTCCTCAGTGTTGAGGAAGCAACGCTTTACCTCAGAAGGTCACCTTCAGAGAAGGTCAGTTTGCTGTTTATCATGGGCAATGGCGAAGGCGAAGCTGTTGCCGATTATGGTTGCTCTGATGGGCTATGGGAGGAGGTAAACAAAATAGTTTAAGGGCATGTGTCTCAAGGGTGTTCCAGTAGGTTGAACACTCTTGAGAGCATGTATCATACCTTTTCCACCATTTAGGAGTTCAAAAATGACAAAACGAGTTCTAGTCGCCTGCGAGGAGTCGCAGGAAACCACCATTCGCTTGCGTGCCATGGGCATCGAGGCATTCTCAGCAGACATCCAAGAATGCTCAGGGGGTCATCCTGAATGGCATCTCCACGGGGATGTTCTCCAACATCTTGACAAGGGTTGGGACATGATTATCGCCCACCCTCCCTGTACTTTTTTGACAAATTCTGGGGTTTGTTGGTTGACTGGCAAGAAGGCAAAGGAAGGTCGTTGGGACCAGATGCGAGATGGTGCTGAGTTCTTCAAGAAGATCATGGAGGCAGATTGCCCACTGATCGCCATCGAGAACCCAATCATGCACAAATACGCTGTCGAGATCATCGGCAGACGCCAAGACCAACTGATCCAACCTTACATGTTCGGACATGCAGAACGCAAGGCAACCTGCTTCTGGCTGAAGGGTTTGCCACTTCTGGAAGGGACCAAGGATGTGAAGGCAGAGATGGAAGCATTGCCAAAGAATGTTGCCCAACGTCTCCACATGCTCCCACCTTCCCCAGAACGAGCAAAATTGAGGTCTAAGACCTTCGCAGGGGTTGCCGATGCAATGGCATCCCAATGGGGCAAGATTGTCCTAGAATCGTAAAACTGCCAGTGTGACGGGGGCGCCCCTTCGGGGGTGTCCCAACACTAGCACAACGGAGAGAACGGATGGAACTTTGTAAATGTGAAGACCCACGGTTGTGGGAACGGTCTGACGGTGCAGTACAATGTGAACGGTGTGCTTGCCTGTCCCCTGACCACGATCAACCGGATTGCCTACATGTACGGACTAAATGGGAGATCAAGGCGAACGGTAGTCTCCTGACCTGTATCGAGTGCGGCGATGAACGGTTGATCGTCCCACTGTCTCAACGGTGAGACAAAAACCAGGGGAACGGTTGACAACCCAGGGCAGCGGAACGGTCTCAAACCTGTCTCAGGTTTTGGGACACTCCCTAGACAACTGTCGATGGGGTGTACAATGTTCTTAACCTGACGAGGAACGAGAGAGGGGAAAAGTTTTAACTTTTTCACATATGTGAAATTTTGAACGGATTTCCCCGCTTCCGTTACTCGCCAGTGTTCTAGGATTATACACTTGGGGATCAGGCGTCAACGGTAGCGTCTCAACGGTGAGACAAAAACCAGGGGAACGGTCGCTGTCTCAAATGTCGGGAACGGTTGACAACCTATCCAACTGAGTAAACTGTCACCACCAACCTTTAGGAGAAAACATGACATCTTTAGTTTTACTATTATCAACATCCTCAATCTCTTTCTTCCTCTTCCAGTTGTCTCACCTGTAACCCATTGGTTGACACCTGATCGTGCATCATACACTGACTACTCAACCACCAAGGAGTAACCATGAAAAACATTTTCGACACCATTCGCAACTACCTATTCTGCAACCATGCTTGGATGACAATCAAGGACTTTACCACCGAAAGCAAGATGGAACAGATGATCCGCTTGACAGATAGGACTGTGACCCCAACCAATGAGTACCAACTAGATGCCTTGACTAGCAAGAAACACATCTTGATTGCCGAGTGTGAGTGCTGTGGGAAGATCAAGAAGTTCTCAACACTGTTCTAGTTGACAACTGATCGTGCATCATACACTGACTACTCAACCACTGGAGAACAAAATGATAATCAAACTTGCTAACACCATCCATTCAGTCGCTTTAGGGAACTATGTTCCATTCCAAGGGTTCAACGAGGATGCCATCATCGCAAAGGTACAGAGACACTTGGATGTGTCTGACCACGATATCCGTGTGGCACTTGAGTACATCTGCCAGAAGGGGGTGTGAACATGAAACAAATCACTTTCGACGAGTTTGAGACAAAGTTCCGCCCCCTCTCTGAAGATGGTTCAATGAAGTGGATCGACAAGAACGACCAAGAGTTCCTTGACGCTCCCATCGAAAACATCTGGTCCATCATCGAGACTGAGGGCGATCCTGTCATCATCAGCGGGTGTCACGCTGTCAACCGACTGGATTACCTTGTGTGCGAGGTAGCAAGGGATAACCAAACAGACGAGTTTGAGGTAACAGATTGGTAAACAACGACCACCTAGACGGCATGCACCTGTACGAACTGGACTGTGACCACACTGTCTTCTGCCACTACCTACCCAATGAGGGGAGAACCCTTGTAGGGGTGCGTAGGGACGAGGATGGGGAGGTCAGGGATCGTGGATACTCTGAGGGGAAGATCCTCTCTGAGGATGACCTACGAGAGAAAGCGTCCATCGTACTGGGCATTTGAGACACAAGGTTGACACCTGACCATAGCACATACACTTAACCCATCTACCAACCACTTAGGATACACCTATGAATAAAGCATACCTTATCAACTCAGCAGACCGCACTGTAACTGAGGTCGAGATCGACAACTGGCAGGAGATCTCCCCCATGTTGGACGCATCCATGTTCTCTGTCGTTGGGATGGGTTCTGACGACCTCTACGTTGACGATGAGGGACTCTTGGGAAGACCGGAGTCATTCTTCTACGTCCGTGGTCACCAAGACCCCATCGCTGGCAAGGGACTTGTCATGGGGCACGATGACATGGGAGAGTCTACCGACCCCACCCTGACCCTTGAGGGAGTCAAGGAAATGGTCCTGTTCCCATCTGACGCAGACAACGCCCTCATCGCCTCCAACGTGGAGTTCATGTTCGGTTGAGACAACCACGGGGCATCCTTCGGGGTGTCCCACCTTTTTCACATTTCACAGGAGACCAGGATGTACGGAGAATTTGTAAAGGTTTACGGCATGAAGGTATGGGTCTGGTGCTGTCCAAGAGACCCCAAGGAGGAACTCGAAGGACGAGCGAAGGCAATCTATCGGGGGGCACAAGAGAATGGACTTACGGACCTATTTTTGAAGGAATATTTGAGGGGAGAGAAGTCAATGGAGTGGTGTCTCGAACAGCAGAACAAGTATGCCTCATAGGTTTGACAACTGATTTATCCCTGTAGTATGTCCTAACCACTTTAGGAGATCAAAATGAATAAGCAAGTAAGGGGGACCAAGATGTTCCCAATGCCTTCCAAGAAGAGCAAGGCAAAGCGTCGCCACCCTAAGCACAAGAGCAAGGGGTGGGACTGAGACACTGGGGTTGACACCCTAATGTTCCCCATATACTTACACCTCAACCACAAGGAGAAAACATGATCATCGAAGTAGAAATGAATGCCTTCCAAAACGGCAAGATCCGTCCAGTAGAGGTTCCCTCTGATGCGATCCACATGGACACCAACGAACTGCTGAACATCGTGTTCCACAACGGGCAGAACGACTTCCAACCTGTCGAGGGTTGTTGCTCTGTGTCCGTGGATGATGTTATCCGTATCGGTGACGAGCGTTGGAAGGTTTCCTTCATGGGGTTTGAACTCCTCCCTGATGAGCATGAGGACTACGAACTGGACGACATTGGGGACACCCAGGCAGAGATCAACGAAGGGGGGTTCTAGTGGAGGTCCACGGGTGGACAGTCAAGACAATCCGTCCAGAGAAGTATTACTTTTATGTTGCGGTAGAGACTGAGGACACCCGTGAGCGTGGCGGGTACTATGTCCTTAATGATGTATTTAAGACCCGTAGGGATGCCAACTGGGAAGCGAAGTATTACGAAAGAACGGAACAGAGAACTACGCTCACGCTCGATAAACAGGGGTGGAGATTTTGTAAGGGTGAATTGAACTATGATGTTCTTGCCGAGAAGGTTACTGAGTGGGGGTATTGACACCTACCTCATGAACACGCTCGCTTACATAGACGTAAAGGACGCTCAAGGCAACCCTGTGGGGTGGATCAAGTACGATCCAACGGTCAGGAAGAAATGGATTGCCTTGGGTGCTTACGGTCGCATAGGTGAGGCAACGAGCAAAGAACACGCTGAACGGATGTTAATAATCAACGAGGATGAACGGTGAAACTGTTTTTTTATGACGTAGAAGAGAACGGTCAGAAGATCGGAACGGTCAAGTATGATGGTTACCGACCAAGATTGCAGTGGACCGCACTTGGGAACGATGGGCGGCGGATCTCCGATGTTGAAACACACGAAGAGGCAGAACGGTTGATACGAGATCAACGGTCTTGACAACTGACCAGGGCACGTAGACTACCTATTCAACCACTGGAGAACAAAATGGAAACCAACCAAGTCATTGACAAGATCCAACAAGAGATTGGATATGCCCACTACCTCTTTGAGAGATGGGAGGACGAGAAAGAGTACGAGGATATTGCCGACTACGGCAAGGCATTCTCCAAGAAGATCGGCATGACCGCAAAGGCAAAGTCCCGACCCTTCTCTTTCACAGTCAAGCACCAAGGTGATACCATCACCCTCAAGGCGAAACTCACAAAGACTGCTGTCTCATGGGAGTTGTCGTCTACTTGACAACTGCTGATCCCCAATATACTGACTACTCAACCAACCACCAAGGAGAAAACAATGCCTAAACTTTACCTCGCCTGTATCCGTGGATACTCATACATCCTCGATGACAATGGTCTTTCTGCGACCTACATGGGGCAGGGTGTGACCACCTTTGAATCCCACAAGGAACTCTTGGATGCCTACATCGAGGGTTGCACCGCATCTTTTCCCTCCCTGCCCAATGCAGAGGATTCCTATAACGTGCATGACTATTCCAACGAGTACCCTTCTATCAGTCTGAAGAAACTCTTTGCCAAGTTCTACACCCCAGTGTGGACCAAGTACGGAACCCCTACCAATGAGGAAACTATCCTTGTTGATGACGGACAAGAGTATGCCACCCTCAAGTATTCCAAGGATGGGGACCATACGCTGTCCCTCAAGAACCTTTCCCTTGATCACCTGTCCCTTGAGCGTGTGATGAGTTTGCAGAAACATGCTCAACAGATCATCGCACGACATATCAAGCGATTCGAGGAAAAGTACGAGAAGGAACAACGAGAACTCGAACTTGAGAACATGGGGGTAGCGTAATGTCTGACCATAGCACCTACAATAACCTTTCAACCACCGATGAATTAATGGAAGGATACAACCACGCCATTAGCACCCTCGCACAGAGGGGTTATGCTTCGGGTGTTGTCCTTGGGACACTCTATTACAAGGACATCTTTGAGGACAAGAAGTTCCTTGGTCTGTTCCCTTACCGCAAGTATTGTGGGCATGTGTCTGTTTTCCTTGAACCTCAGTATGGGAGGATTATGGTTGAGCGTAGAGATGAACATTCTCAGTTAGTGTCTCAACTCCGAACTACCGAAGAGCATGGGGATTGGGGGAATAACTTTAACCAAATGTTGGAGGACATGGAGAAATGACTGAACTCGAAGAGAAGTGTAAGGCATACGAGAGTGCCTTGGTGTCCATCAACAACTGGCGGAAGAACCAGGATCCCGACTTGAAGAATTGTGTCTACCTCTACCAAGCAGAGAGTGTCTTAAAAGCAGGGGGCGTACTTGACAGGCATGGTAACTTCGTACAATAACCTTTCAACCACCAAGGATAAAACATGACTGTAGTAACTGTAATCAATGACAACTGTATCTCGAATCAGTTCTTGTTCACTGACCCCAAGAAAGCGGAGGCAAGATTCTGTGAGATCATCCGTGAACTAGACCCTGAGTTCCATGAGGAAGACGGGGAAATGGAAATGGCACTTGAGGATGGGTATGTCGAACTCTCACATGAGACTGTCTGTATCGGGCAACCAGAGGTAGTGGGGTAGATAATGGACGAAGATAGCATTGAATACCTCGCC
>Ga0233432_10005824_pt1 | contig 10634 bp, 10 predicted proteins | sample SI_122_August201_6_FD_179870 | JGI IMG/M metagenome (GOLD analysis project Ga0233432, IMG submission 179870) | Seawater microbial communities from Saanich Inlet, British Columbia, Canada - SI_122_August2016_10_MG | ecosystem: Environmental > Aquatic > Marine > Inlet | place: Canada: British...
AGGTCATCAACGACGAGTGCTGCGCGAGCGGCAATTTTCACACCGAAAATGGCGACATTTGCTGCACAACGGGCTCGCCTTGGTTGGACAATGATGTTCACAGATGCTGTGACGGCGAAACATACGGGCCTCTTTCTGACCAAAAGTGCTGTCAAGGAACGATCCATGGAACCAACAATGAGTTGTGCTGCGAGGGTGAAAACAAGTTTATTGACGGTAAATGCTGTAATACACATTACAAAACGCAGGATTTGAACGGTGATGACAAGCATGTGTGCTGTGAATCTCCAAGTATACTCATCGATAACAAGTGTTGTGATACGCCGTACAAGACTGCTGGAGCACAAGGCGAGCAAGTGACAATGTGCTGTGATGCTCCGAATACATACCACGGACCCGAAGATAACAAACAGTGCTGTTTTGAACCTTCTGTGGTGACATCTACTGACAAATGTTGTGTAAAAGAACAAAATTTAGAAGATCACTGCTGTGATTCTGGATCTCCATACAAGAAAATGGATGATTCTTACGACTGTTGTGAAGGCGAGCTTTACAACAACAGCCGCGCTTGTTGCATCGGAAACGTTGAATTTTTTGATGACTATAATGTCGTATGTGTGCAACCTTCTGCTCCGGCTTCTCCTCCGTCTGTTTTGATATCTTCACTTACAGACACCAGCATGGGTTTGATAACTTCAGACGGTCACAACATACAATCACTCTGGTGGGTGTGGCTTGTGTTTGTGTTAATGGCGATCTTGATTCCAGCGATCATGGTATACATGTGTCGCACTCGTGCCAAAGTAAAGAGGGTAGGGCAAAAGTATCGCCGACCTTCGATGATGGAAGGGTGGACCATGGAATCTCGCCCCATACTCGTAGAGTATAGCAGTGCGCATCGCTCGACTCGCTCGTCACCGCACTATTCAACACGAGTTTGAAACTCTGGAACCTTCGGTCTCGAACCTTTAGAAAATGTTCACGAAAGAAGCTGGTTCGAGGTTCCTAAATAACAGAGAAGGGGCTGTTTGGAGTGAGCGTGCGATCTACATATTCCTGTAGTTTTTCCACCACTTCTTCTTTGCTGCCCGGGGGGATTGTGATGGGTGTGTGAAACTTGTGGAAAGAAGAGCGATTGAACTGCGTGTATGTACGGTATATAAAGTCTCTGTGGTATTGATCGATGAGAGAAATGTAATCCAAGTCCACCGTTTTTTCCGAGTTTCGAGACCGTTCTTGTATACGTGCACTCGCAACTTCGGGTGAAACGTCCAGAAATGTCAATTGGACATTCAAATCATATTGCAGTAACGACATCATCCCCTCGTACAAATACATGTATGCATCCATATGCACTGAATCCAGATTTGAACGTGCAAAGACGCCATAGTTGGACCACGGCGATCGTTCCGTAACCACCATTTCCACGTCCGGTTTCTGAAGCGCTTCATGCAACTTTACGACTTGAGGCATCAACGCACACGCCTGAAACATGCCCTTGTGCAATGTGCCATCGTAAAGACCTTGTAAAAGCCCACATTCTTCCCATCCTTTTACATCTTCATCTACAAAAGCAACTCGGTTGTCGGTTTTGTAGCGTGTCTTCAAAATCTCGAGCGTGGTGCTCTTTCCTGTGCCAATGTTTCCTTCGATGGTAAACACCGTCTTCATGTTCTCAGAACCGAACCTTCTTTCGTGAACAAGAACCTTTAGAAAAGGTTCAGAACAACTAGCGTAAGCTGGTTCACGAAACAAGAAAAAGCTTTTAGCGTATTTGATCAAACCGACCCTCAAACCGACCTTCAAAACCGACCCTTACCAAACACTTTAGTATTATTTCATTTTTTGTTATCTCCTAAGTGACCGTCGGAAGCCGCGCATACGCGGCTTCGCCACTTAAGAGATACCATTGATGCAAAGTCATAACGCAATGCCTCGTCGTGTTTCGCGTAGGAGGAGCTGCACTACGTCCAAGTGACCCTCTTCACTCGCATAACGCAATGCTGCATCGTCTTGTGCGTGTATGTCGGCACCACGGTCGAGGAGGAGCTGCACTACGTCCAAGTGACCCTCTTCACTCGCCCTAGTCAATGCGTCATCGTTATCTGCATGGACGTTGGCACCGCGGTTGAGGAGGAGGCGCACAATTTCCAAATGGCCCTCTTTACTCGCATCACGCAATGCTTCGTCGTTGTCCGCATGCATGTCGGCGCCCCGATCGAGGAGGAGGCGTACCACATCCAAGTTACCCCAATAACTGGCCCAACCCAATGGCTCATCTTTTTTTGCATGGATGTCGGCGCCGCGGTCGAGGAGGAGACGCACTACGTCCAAGTGACCGGTTTTACTCGCCCAAAGCAATGCCTCATCGTCTTCCACATGAACATTGGCACCGCGGTCGAGGAGGAAGCGCACCACCTCCAAATGACCGTTTTTACTCGCATGAAGCAATGCGAGCTGGTCATCTGCATGTATGTTGGCATCGTAGTCGAAGAGAAATTGTATTATATTCAAACGACCGTTTTGACTCGCATCACGCAATGCCTCATCATTTTGTGCATGAATGTTGGCGCCACGGTCGAGGAGGAAGCGCGCCACCTCCAACTGATCATTACAAAATGCAACAAGTAATGGCTCATCGTCTTGTGCATGTATGTCGGCGCCGTGGTCGAGGAGGAGACGCACCATCTCCAAGTGACCATACTCACTCGCATTACGTAATGCCTCATCTTCTTCCGCATGTATGTCGGCGCCGCGGTCGAGGAGGAGGCGTGCAATCTCCAAGTAACATTGAGCACTCGCCGTACGCAATGTATAATAGTCGTTCGCATGGATGTCGGCACCGCGGTCGAGGAGGAGGCGCACAATTTCCAAATGGCCCTCTTCACTCGCATCACACAATGCGAAATCGTCTTGTGCATGAACACTGACACCGCGATCGAGGAGGAGGCGCACTACGTCCAAGTGACCGTTCCAACTCGCATTACGCAATGCTTGATCTTCTTCCGCATGTATGTCGGCGCCATGATCGAGGAGGAGACGTACTATGTCCAAGTGACCATATTTACTTGCATTACGCAATGCCTGATTGTTTTGTGAATGTATGTCGGCGCCGCGATCGAGGAGCAGGCGCACCTTATTAACATCACCAATTCTGCTCTCAAAAAACAGATTTTCATCCATTTGGTTTGCCCAATCCGGCTTACAATGTCGAGAGTACCAAATGCGCCAAGGAAAGTGTTGCGGCTTGTCGTTACACCCTCTCGTTACGCACGCTCGCTGCCATACCGACTCATCGCATCGCCGCAAGACGGACCACTTGACCAAGAGCGTGTAATCGGGCGATTGAGAGGCGTGTTCAAGAATGAGGTCCTTCAATTCCTCGGATAACAACTCAAAAAGGGTTGGGTTTTGGTTATTCATAGCTCTCGTGAACCTTTAGAAAAGGTTCACGAAAGAGGTGGTTCTGAACAACTAGCGTATTTTTAGCGTATTTGACCAAACCGACCTTCAAACCAATTTTCAAACCGATCCTCACACGTTTATTGGTCCTCTGCTTCCATTTCTTCGATTTCAGCGTGTTTTTGTGACGTGAATCTTATCGTGTATGATTTTGAGTGTTGAAAATCGGTGATGCGCAATTGACGCGGTTGGCGCGTCATACCGGACGATCGCAATCCTGAAGCCATGTACCTTGGTGCGGTCAATTCGGTATCGGTGCAGTGAACAGAGCGTAGAAAAAACATCGAAGGTAAGTGACGGTTGTCCCCCGTGTCGCGCCAACGCAGATAGGCTCGATGGTTTCGTTCCGTTCGCCGCCCAAAAAATGCAAGTTTTGCACGTGTATTGCTTTCTTTGAATTCGACGGTCGTGTTGAATCCAGACTCGAGCGCGTACAAATTCATCATTCCATTTCGAAGTGAAGAGTCGTCTCCCATCATATTCTGACAGAACATGTGCTCCACGTGCATTTTCATAGGGTGATTGTTAGGTATCTCGTCGTAAGGCTGAGGGTCGTGACCAAACATCTTCAACATATCGAGCCAAAATTTAGCACCAGGTGGTGTATTGTGTTTATCATTTTTACCACGAAACCACCTGATGATCTCGCTGTAATCTTTTGGATCTCGCGAACCCCATCGCTCTTGAACTTCGTAATACTGCCAAAATCCTCGTACGTCAATGCGGTATTTTGAATCAGGTATGGTCAAATCGCGACGTTTTGCCACACGTATCAAATCGGCCTCTGCGAGGGTAAGGTTACAGGGGTCTTCACATTCTTCTAATAGACGCCTCAGTTTGACGTTTTCTTTGCGCAGCTCTTCGGTACAAACGTCGGTGTAAGAGTTGTAAGAATCTTGATTACGACTTTTAACCTCTTGAACCTGTTCAACCTCTTGAATTGTTTCCAAAGGCCTTTCGTCCACCATTTCTAGTCGATCTTTTTTCACACTATTACGTTCAAATTTAAAATCCTCAATCATTTGTGTTAGTTTGTTGACTTGTTTTTGTGAAGTTTGTGAGTCTTGTTTAGTCTCTAACGCACTCAGTATCACCAATCGCTCGGTAAGAGTCGCGCCGGATTTCTCTTCATCACGCATACGATTTTCGATATCAGTGGTGGATAAATTGGATTGAGGCTGTGCCTCCATTTGAGATTGAAGGACATTTTGCGTTGCAACCAGATCGGTCTCTACTTGCCCTCTTTTTATTTCGCTTTTTTCAAGCAGGTTTTTTACTTGAATCAATTCAGTTTTGACTTGTATCAATTCTAATTTGAGCCGTTCAATTTCAATCTCAAGATCACGTTTTGTTTTACATGGCATTTTTTCCAATAAAATGATGAATTACGCTAAAATATACTGTTAGAAACTTTTAGCGTAAACAACCAAGACAAAGCGAGGAGCAATGGCAAAACGCAAGGCCGAGGAGATCAGCACGCTGCAGATGGCATCGTTGCAGCAGACATTGGAGACGGAGCAGGGGTTGTCGTGTGCATTGAATTACCTGCTCGATTCGAAAAACTCGATGTTGCGTCAACGCATCAAAGACGAGGGGTTCGTGGTGGCCAAGAAGGAGCGGGTGGAGAAGTTAATGCATGAGATGCAGTCTTTGGATCGGCGTGCAGAGTCTTCCCAGGATGACAGTCAGCGCAGCATCTATGTGAAGACGATTACCGAGACGCTCGATGACTACAAGAAGGTCGGTATTGACATGACCATGGCCGAAAAGAAGACACGTTTTGAAGGAGCATGTGTGTCCAACGCTCGATATGGCTACTCTTCACATGGCGAGCGCTACAACCTAGCCGACGGCATGGTTCATGTTGGCGACAATGACACTCACATGCCATATAACAAGGCAGAAGAGTCCTGGCACACGTATTACGCAGGAGAAGAGGGATGTGCATGGGCTTTTAAAGTTCTTCAAGCACTCCACGTCCCACACGACATGTACATGGTCTTGGTGCCGCAGCGCATTGTGAGTGTAAAGTGGCGCGTCAACAAGAGTGAGGGAGGAATCGTGGAGGTTGAAGACGATGAGGATTGAAGAAAGTGAGAGAGGCGAAGGAGAGGCTAAGTGGATTGATTTTATACGCTAAAAATATATTGTGGTCTGTAGTCGTCTGTATTAGTTGTCATTGTAAAAATCACATTAATGGGTCAACATATATCACTACCAAGGCGTGGTGTCATCATCCACCGTCGCCGGTATACACCCTACACTGCAAATGGATCTGTTTTGGTAGGTCTAGCTGGACAAAAAGGGGTTGGTAAAGACGCTTTTGCAGACGCACTAGAAATGGCATTTTATGATTTTCATTCACATCCAATGAGACATGCTTTTGCAGATGGAGTCAAAGACCTGATGTGTGCGCTTTTTGGCATCACTCGACAGTTTATCGAACATTGGAAGAATATCGACACAAACCCTCCCCGATTCAATACAACAATGCGCGTGGCTATGCAAACCATCGGTGAGCAAATGAGGACGCTTCAAGAGGACGTATGGGTCAACAACCTTCGAAACGAGCTGCGTGGCGATTCGATTATCACGGACGTTCGCCATGAGAATGAGATTAGCGCTTTGCACAAGTGGGGTGGTAAGATCGTGCTCATCGTGAGAGGAGAACCGAATGATGACACGCACGTTTCAGAAGTGTCACTCAAAGAAGCAACTAAATGGTGTAATGAAAACATCAAACCTGTCAAATCGACCGATACAAAGGAGAAGGCCTCCTTTGTGTCCATGACGTCTGTCCAAATCCCACCAGATGCGCCCAATATCGTAAACTCGATTGATTTTGTAGTTTTCAACGATTCGACACTCGAATCACTAGAAACGGTGGCCAAGTCCCTTCTTGAGTCCATTGCAAAAGAGGTGTCGGAGTACGAATCGGACGAAGTAGGTTCGATGAATATCTAAATACGCTATAAATTACCCTTTTAAAACCGATGGTAGGAGACAGACTTTCAGATGCAAGATTTATTGTATGTAATTTCAAGAAAGATCGCTAAAGTGCATGTAAAACACGTCGATGCAGCCGTTCAAACCGATTTTCAAACCATATTTCAACCAGATACCCAAATGAGTGAAGAAAATGACGAGAATGTCGAAAAGTCTTTAGAAATACCTCACGAAAATGTACAATGTCCATCCGAATGGGTTAAAACTACAGACCATTACATTCGATTAGGAGACGGTGTTTCATTCACCAAAGACGAAATGATTGATTTTACTACCGATGTTGTATGCAAACAAGAACCATATCTTTCTCTGCCTGGCATGGTGCATTTTTACAAGGGTCGTGTTCAATATTGCACAAAAGAACAGGCTGAATCGATCATTCAGAGTCTATATAAAACGTATTTATCATCACCGACTGATGAAATTTATTGTACACCATGTCTGCAGTTTTATTCTAAAGGCACACAAGATATTGTCATAAAATTACAGTTTACACCCATAAAATCAGATGGTCAATTCCAAATTATTATCGATACAAAGGATCCTTCATCTAGAAATACGATCGAATCTTATGTACTGGCCGAAGGCACCCGTGAAAGTCTCGTGATCAATGACGAGGATCTCTTCCCTTCTATTTACGATTGCATTCAATACATACCCTATTTGTTTTTTGAGTTAGAGAATCATTCGAATTCATATGCAACATTTCCAAGATTGCAAGTGACCGAGTCCACGTTGTGTATCAACAGTCGTAGTGCGATTATCGATTTAGAGGATGAGGTATCGGAGCTTGAAAAAAGGCTTGAAGCTCTTCGTAAACGGAAGCAAGAAATTGAAGGTGCGTCTCGTAATGTCCGTCAGAATGCCAGTGTATAGATTAAGAATTGCTTAAGATTTCCTGATGCGATCACACTCTGTCATAAACTCAAGCACTTCAGTTGGTGACAGGCGCCATATGGCCTCTCGCGACGCTTCGAATTCTTGCGCAGCGAGTGCTTGGCACACGTGAGCCTCGCAATACTTCCAGCGCGTGAATTCGATAGCACATCGAGGGCATCGAAACAGATGCTTTTTAACACGACACTCGTTGACAGTCAGACGTGACGCATGACAAAATTTGATGTACTTTAGCGCTTCGGTGAGATTGATTTGTTGCTCTTTTACAACGGTATCCACCATGTCGCGCACCACAGCTACGACCTCGTTGTGTATGCATTGATCCTTGAAGGATTGACGGCGCTCCATACTCTCCTCCACATCTTGTTGCAAATCCATGCTGTCAACAGACACTCAACAGGCACGCATCCTGTCCAGTACAAGTTCAGTGCGAGTTTGGTCTTAGCGTAATATAAACAACTGTGAAAGCTGATAGTAAAAGGAGTGGAGAACGGAGCTATGAGCATTCGTCGGAAAGAAACACCGACAAGACCGGTGCCACACGCAGCACTGGCGGGGTTTGCAGTATCGCCGTCGCCTCAGACAATTGAATTCAAAGAGGATGCTACGGTAAATGGCTTCTTTCGAAAAAAAAGTTCCGATGATCAGTATCACCGATACGACCATCACGATCAACAGAGCCAATATGCCCCTCCTCGCAGTATTTCATTGGCGTATATCTTATTGAATGATGGAAGAGAGTCGTGGGCACTCATGATCGGGAACGATGTGTACCCAATGGTGATGAGCGGCGACATTTGGACAGTGTTTCAAGTCCTCACTTCCTCTCCGGTGAAGCCCAACGACAAGATGGTGCAGCGTGTGCTAGACGGGTATTTTCAAGGATGGGGAAACTGGATGACGGAGGCGGCTTCCGAGCTGAAGAAGATGGGCTATCGAGTGCCTTAAAGTGTTTGATTTTTCGATTCGCAATTACAGACAGGACACTCAAATTCCCCTTTCAACCCGTCTTCTCTCGACCGTTCAAGCACGCGCCGAACTAGACGCGAGGGCGACTCTAAACTGACTTGCATGCCGACAATAGTGAGGACTCCCAATAAAACGATTGTAAAAAATAAACGATAGCCACAGGATGACGGCGGGTTTGGTGTGCGGCGACCTTTGGTCGTGATGTCATCGTGATCGCGTTCGGAAAACGAACTCACCGGTGTCAACGACCCATTGTACACTGGTATACCCTCAAGTTTTCGGAGAGTGAACGTCTGCGACGGGATCGGTTGAAAGAGACGCTCCGCTCGCCCCACACGCTCTTTCCGTATCGTGTTGTGCATGATCATAAAACGATCGATGCAGTTCTTTTTATTTAGAACAATCTTTTTATTACTTTTCTATATTCGCTAAAAAATTTAATACTCTATATTATTCATAACAACAAGACTCGTGGTTTCATATGCGTATTGCGATATGTTTCTTTGGTTTGATTCGAAATATCAAATATACAATATCAAGTATACGTAAAAATTTGATCAATCCTTTGCGTAAAAGGAATATCGTCGACATATTTGTACACTCATTCATAGTGTCAAACTACAATAATCCTCGTGCAGGAGAATTCAATATGACGCTGAATGTTGATGATATACATCGTTTAAAACCTCTGTTATTTGAATTAGAACTGCAAGGTGTGGTCGATGAAAAACTAATGGATCTCTATGCTGGCTCAAATCTCAGGTATTCGTGTACGACTACGCAAAACTTTATTAGACAAAAATACAGCTTACACAAGGTCTTCAAAATTATGTCATATTATGAATTGAACAAGGGTATCAAATACGATTTTTTGATAGCTGCTCGGCCAGACACCATGGTGAATTCAAAAGTGTTCATACCTGAAAAAATGAATGCACGTATAGCTATTCCTAATACACATCAAAACGAAGGTGTAAACGATCGTTTTGCGATGGGTAGTCGGGATTCTATGGCTATATATTTCAACCAATACACATATCTTAAATCACATGAAGGATTACATGCTTGGACGACAGAAATGTTTGTTTGCAACTATTTAAAGCATAAAAAGGTGTCTATCATGATTGTTGGCGTATGCATCATTAGAAAAAGGGCCAATGGCATTATCCCCGAATATGACAAAATTTCACATCCTTTTGCTCAAGTTAGTTATCCAACATGCATAGGTTTCAAAAAACATACGAGTGCAAAAAATCATCCATGTTTGACTTTTTGGAATATTTCAAAGGTCCCAAAAATCAAGATATCAAAGCGCATTCGTCATTTGCGTTTACAGAATCCTCAGAAAAGTCAAATAAGTGAAAAAAGAATAGAAAAAGACAGATGGAATTGGATAAAACAGTTGTTTAAAACAAAAGCTCCAATTATTGACCAGGATAGTTATCAAAGAGCTCATAGTGTCTGTGAAGGGTATTCGACGGTGGTTTATACTTCATATGCTGATAACAAATACAGTCCTGATTTATCCAAATTGATAAAAACCATGTATGTGGATATTTGTTACGTGGTGTTTGTTGGAACGCAGCCTTGCAATGCAATGAAATCTCTACAATGGCATCTAATATGTTTTTCGAGTGAATACGGTATATCAAATATGAGACGAATGTCCAAAATACCCAAGTTAATACCGCACTTGTTATTCCCTGGTAAAACAACGGTATACATTGACACAAAACTACAGTTAATCGCTGATGTGCATCAATTGATCAATTCAAGTTTACCCAAATTATCATGGAATTTTGCAGCGTTTGGGCATCCTGTGCCATGTGCACATCCCAATTGTCAGCGTGTGTTTCATTGGATGCGCAGAGAAGCCGTTTTGATCGCAATGAGTCAACGAACGGAGTCAACATCTTCATTGATTGAACAGATTAGAAACTATGCAACTAACAAAACAGTCCCAATCAGGAAGTATAATGTGTACATAGATACAGGGATTTTGATACAACGAAATGCGATTGATTTGTTCAATATGTGGCTGAATGAGTTTTTAAAATATGATCACAGTGATAGAGATCAATTGAGTTTCGCACACATAGTCGCCGCTCACGACTTTGATGGAAATCACATACTTCCTCCAAAACCACCATTTTGTACAAACTATTGTCATTGGTGGTATTCTGAAAACACGGCTCTACTCAATCGACATGATCAAAAAAACTCAAAAAAATCGCATGAAAAAATCATATCAAGGACATTATCCGACATATCATGTGGTTGGTGAGAGGTTGGTGGGGGGT
>Ga0233432_10005825_pt1 | contig 10632 bp, 8 predicted proteins | sample SI_122_August201_6_FD_179870 | JGI IMG/M metagenome (GOLD analysis project Ga0233432, IMG submission 179870) | Seawater microbial communities from Saanich Inlet, British Columbia, Canada - SI_122_August2016_10_MG | ecosystem: Environmental > Aquatic > Marine > Inlet | place: Canada: British...
CCCGAACCCATTTGATGGTATGGACAACACCGATGAAACCAACCCAATGACTTACCCAAGCCCAGAAGAAGAGTTCAGAGCCTTTCTTCTTAACCCTAACAGTAATAATTATGATCATGATTTCAGTGGGGACTCTGCCAAACTCAACAACCTCATGGCTCACGTCTATTATGAAGCCTATGACCTAGAGCATCGATTGGAGCTCATCGGTGGGTCCAACTACCTTTCTGCGCCGATTGGATTCGAATGGGACGACACCTGGACGATCAATATCACCTCGACATCAGGCTACGACGACCGTCCATCCTCAACCCGCTCCCACAATATTGTGGCTGTTCCAACCAACCGTTCATCCGATGGCGAGATTCATATCAACAGCTCCACAGGGTGGAATAGAGCCTATAGCACTTTTCATGGGGTAACACGCAAGCAACCCATTGTAAATTACGACAGAGTCAACAGTCCTGATGAAATCGAAATTGATGAAGGTGCCATTAGACACAACCTATATGGCAATTTTCATGTTGCTGGAGGCATGCATGGACGCTTCGACACTGATGCAGGCATCAACATTCGTTCCTTTCTAAGGTACTCTGAATCCAATTCAACTCAAGCCGGAAACATGATCTACTCCATCGATCTAAATGGAAATTCTTCGGCAGCTTTTGACAACGCCATTCTGGAAACACCTGCTCTCGACTTAGGCCTTCGAGTCATCACTGAGGATGGAGCCGACCTTGACGCTGACGGTCTATATGGCGCAAACATCACCATCGCCGGCAACCATGGTATTGGATCAACAACCATCTACGCAGACAGCCCCATCATTCCTAATACAGCGGCTCTTTGGACTAACCGTTGGTTGGTCTATAGCGATAACATCGGCACCGGACCAGAGTATCTAGAAGTTGCGACTATTTCGGGATGCGCCCTGACCGTGACAGCAACCACGTTTGCACTCGATGGAGGCGAACAGTTGTTCCTGATTCCGGAATACCACCCCGATTACATTGAGGCTACTGACACAGATTCAGATCACCCTTATTACGAAACCATTGTTCACGTGCCCGGCGCTCACCAGTTTACAGTAGATTGGTATGACAGCAATGACGCTGGCGGAGCCCGAGTTGTGAACGCATATTATTACAACATCGTTTCTGATAACTGGATACCCATTGCTGGCTCGATCAACAGTGAAAACTACGTCAGACTGCGATTTTCATTCAACGTCCCACCAGGAAGCTCATCTCGACCAGACCTTGCAGCACCCGCTCAACTATTTGGCATAAAAATAAACTACAGCATTCGCAATGATGCCCCACCTATGTATATTCTAAATCGAAATTAAAACCACCTTTCCCAAGGTTGAATTTTATCAGTCATGAAGTATAAGACGAACACTTCAAAAACTCCGTTTCAGATGATGCTCAACCGAATTAAACGAAAAGCTCAATTCTCCATGGTGGAGATCATGGTTTCCATCAGTATTATCGTCATCCTTTTGGGCATTCTAACGACGGCCTTGGGTGACGGGGTCGACGGAGGAAAAATTTTACAAACCAAAGGGGAGATTTCTAAAATGGAGATGGCCCTAAATCAGTATTTACAGAACAATGGTAGTTACCCTAGTTATACGGGTTCCATCAAAGATCTGCCTGTTTTAGGCGAGCTTCAGAACCTTGAAGATTTCGAGACCATTGATGCTTGGGGTAATGAGATCAGATACGTCAGCCATCAGGAATACAGTGGCAACGCCCTTCTCGTAGCTCAAAAAACAGTTATTGGGCCCGACATCATCTTTTACAACCATCGGTTCTTCCAGCTCATCTCCCCGGGAGAAGACGGCGAGTTTGGCGACTATTTTGCCGACAGTGGTTTAACCGATGAAGCACGCGACAACATCTGCAATTTTGAAATCAAAGAATGACTTCAGTAAAGAACATGAAAAAACGCTCATTTACCATCATTGAGCTCCTCATTGTTGCAGGGCTCATCGTCTTTATGTCCGCTATGCTTCTGTCTGGTATTTCTGGAGCGTTCACTAAAAACTCTCAGGCTAGAACTAAAGATGTCATTCTAAAGACCGACATTGCCATCAGATCCTATAAAAAGAATCACGACGATGGACTTATGCCCTTTTACAACACATGGACCCAAGGAGCTTTAGTGGCGGACGGCACCGAACTCTCCATATCAGCTAATTTAGTAGCTCTGGAAAAGTTCGAGGAAGTCATTTCAAAAGATCAGAATGGGACTTGGGCTATCCTCGATGCCTTTGAGTCAGAAGATTACCCCAATGGTCGCCCCTTGTGGATCATGTTCAGTCAGGATTACATGACGTCGGATAACACCGATCTCTCACAACCAGCTTATACCACGGATGGATACCCAGCAGCAAGAAAAGTACCCATCGTCGATCAATACTATGAACCAGAGGGCTACCACATCATCTCAGCTGGTCCTGATGGCGACTTCGACACCGACAACGACAATATCTATAATTTCAACCTTTACTAATCCGATCAGTTCCGAACCAACTCCGTTCGGAATCGTCTCCCAAGAGAAGCTCACCCAATCGTCGGTAGCTTCCTACTGAGCCAACGGAACTCTCAGATTGAGTCGCATCTTTGTTGCAATTGAAGAGCCACTCCCCTACAAACAGGGCTTTCTGTTTGCTTTCATAACCTCGACCTGATGCGGCATAATCCTGAAGGATACCTCGAGCATAGCGGACCTTACATCCTTTCCCTTGCTCATCCACCACTTCTTGGATCCATTCGAGGCGAGTGGAGATTCCATCTCCACCAATGCCTAACCCTTCTGCTTCTTCCACCATCTTGAGGAAGATCAGAGCCCACAGACAGGCTTCGACTCCAGTCTCCAAAGCATCGCCCTCCAAAGCTAAGGCACATTCCCCAAGCTCTCTCCACGAATCTCTGAGAAGGCTGACCTTCTCAGGCAACTCCTCTTGTAAGGCCAGAATCACTTGCTGACATTCCGTTTCGAGACTGAGGGGCTCCTGAGCTGGCTTTTTTATTCCAAATAGACTTTTGATGAACTTCATGATTTAACAGCCTCAATGTCGAGCGAAATCTGTCGCGAGAGAGCTTCCAGACTGTCAAAAGTGAGCTCACCTCGTATGAGTTCAAATCCTCTCACTTCAAGGTAACGGCCATAGAGATCACCCTCCCAGTCCAAGATGTGAACTTCAAGGACATGATCCACTCCTTGGACCGTAGGCCTTACACCAAGGTAAACCAAAGCCTTCACTTTGTTCTCTAATGGGCCATCAGGTGTATAAGCCCATGCCGAATAAACACCATTTGGTAAAGTTGCCCTACCCTTCATAGAGAGGTTCGCCGTAGGATAACCCATTGATCTGGCCTTGCCCTGATCCTTCTGAACATAGCCCCCGACACGATAACTTTTACCCAGCATGGCTTCAACGTCATCAAGCTTTCCATTTCTTAACGATTTTCGAATGAGCGTTGATGAAAGGTCTTCATTCCCAAACCTAACAGCGGGAACCAATTCGACTCGAATTCCTAATTTTTCACCGAGGAAACACAAGTCTTCTGCACTCGTCTCGCGGTTTTTCCCCATTCTTGCGTCTTCTCCCACGACTAAAACCTTAACATTTAGCCCATTTTTCAAAATTTCTAAAATAAACTCTTCTGCACTCATATTTCGAATTTCGTCCATGAACTCAAGTGTGTGCAGCTCTTCAACACCTTCTTTGTCCAAGGCCCGAATCAGCTGCTCCGACCCCATAATCCTCTCAAAACCGGGCTTTGGCATGGGAGAACGGAACGTCCAAACGGCAGGAGTCAGTCCCTCCTCATTTTTCCAATGAACAAGGCGCTGAAGAATTGACTGATGCCCTGGGTGGACTCCATCGTAGACTCCAAGAGCCAAGACGAGAGCTTTCTGTGGCTTGAGGTCTCCCGGGTGTCGATGATGAAGAATTTTCAAGGGTTGGTTGACAGGGAGATGGCCCGGAAAAGATGATTGTTTTGCCCCTCACCAATGCACAACCGGGGCCAATTTGGGTAGATTTCCCATGCATCCCTTCTTACGATTTTGTCATCGAATTTGAAAGGCCTTTTCCTTCGTTCGACAGTTAGCGTGCTCCTCTTTGGTGTCTGTGCCTGGGTGCTTCAGATCCAGATTAGCGAACATCGAGAGTCTCTCTGGCTCCTAAAAGATGAAGCTCCCTCATTTTGGCTGAGAATCATCTCAACCATTCTCCTCTTCGGGATTGCCATGGGTATTCGATCCCACCGATGGGTTCTCTGTCTTAATCGACCTGATCTCCTCAGCCTTTCCTTTCGCTCTATCGCCATCGGCTACCTCGTCCAGTGCCCTCTCTCCAAACTTGGTGAAGTTGTCAGAATGACGAATCAGAAACGTCATAGTGATCTCAGCCTAGGAGAGATTCTCTCAACCGTGACCATTGATCGGCTTTTGGATGTTTTCTTTTTACTCCTGCTCCTTTTCATTAGTACCTTTCTCGGCGGAGGACTCATTCAGGAAAATTTTTCCGAATTTGAAGGCCTTCTCCCCAAACTCACCCTCATGTTTTTTCTACTGAAGATTTTTCTTATCTTCATTTTCGTTTTTCACAAAAAAGTCGGAAACCTGATCTCCTCCATTCCAATTCTACCAACGAAACTCAAACAAGGGCTCATATCTTTTCTAAATCACTTCAATATCGGACTGAAGAACTGTCGTTCATTTCCAATGCTCACATACCTGCTATTGAGCACAATCGCGATATGGGTGCTCTATTTCGTCATGTTCTACCTCCTTGTCTCCCCTTGGTCCGTGATGCCCGATCTCACGTTCGATGAAGCCTTCATTCTTTTTATTATTGGAACACTCGGTGTTCTAGTTCCCGTGCCAGGAGGACTGGCCATGCCGCTCTTCCTCCAGCAGGGGATTCTTCTCATTCACCCTGAAGTTGGTGAAGGCATGTCTTTGAGTATCTCACTCTTCGCATATTTTATCAACTTTTGGTTGGTGAATCTCGTCAATGGAGGCATTAGCTGGGTTTGGCAAATGTTCGTTCCGCCCCAACAGGTTAAGTTAACCCATGGATGAGGTCGCTTCAAGAGATGAGATCCAGTCAATCCTGGAGCGTCAAATCGACGATGGAGCGACCTTCTCATCCATTCGGCAGAAGCAGACGTTGGTTCATCGTGAAGGGATCTGGTCTGGACATAAGAGTCATATAGAAAGAGAAGAATCTTTCACGTTCTGGACCTTGAGTTCTCTATTTAGAGGCACATGGATGAGTGCATCTTCCTCATCCTTAGATGGCCTAAAGAAGAGTCACGATCGTCTGTTAGAAGCGGTTAAGGATGTCCTCGATTATCGCGGTATACCCGTATCAACTCAGCATGCCCTCGCCCCAAAGCCGGTGAGACAAGTGAGAGATGGCGGGCTCAATGCCGAAGCTCTCCCACCTGATGAGATTTTAGGTGAATTTCTTCAGGAATGGCGCCATCTATTCTCCCATCCCTTAGACATCAAATACCAAGACCGCCTCATTCACTCACAATACTGGGATAGCGAACACACTCTTGGAGAAAGTTTCTTCGTCAACGCCGAACTCAAGGTCTCTGTCCTTGAGGGAGACCGACGGGAAGAGAGAAAACTCTACCACTGTGCATCCACACAGCAGCCCCTTTCCCTACAAGAACTAACATGGACCAAAGAACTGAGAAGGTGGAACAGAACTCTTTCAGAAGAAGTCTTCCGAGGACCCAATCCTGAAGATTTCTGTTGGATACTGTCCAGTCGAGCCTTTGCCCAGCTCATCCAAGGCACCCTCGGCCCAACACTCTGTCTCCAAAGGCCTGATCCATTCTGTGAAGACATGAACCCCGCCTCCCTCGATGAAGAAGCTATCGCACCTGAATGCCTCACCATCACCTGCTCGCCTGCTCTGTCTGGAGACAACGTTGTTGACGAGGAGGGTGTTAGAATGCGATCACTGCCACTCATTGAGAATGGTATTTTGAAGCATTTCCTCATGACGAGATCTTCCGCTCAACTTCTCCACCGAAGCCTCCCTGTTCACAAGAAAATTGTCCTCCCGGGATGTGCACGACTCGATTCAGACAATCATCAAATATTTCCTGACATGCGATGTGTCGAGGTCAGTCCGGGAGCATCTCTCGAGAAGGACTTGAGGTTATCTCACGTTCTCATCTCCGACCTTGAAGTAACACCCTTAGGTGGAACCAAAGACCGATTTATGATCAGATCTAACAATGCTCTCGTCAACAAATTTGGTGGCCAACACCGTCGCCACCTCCCCTCCTTCTCATTCGTCGCATCACGACAAGAAATTTGGTCACGACTCCAAACTATTGGAATCGAATCTGGATTGATCACCCTGCCCTCACCAAGGGCCGTCTACGAAGAACCCATGTCATTCTTCAAAGTTCCCATGGCCCGATTTTCAGGATTCCCATGCTCCTGGACCTAAAAAAGGCCGAAGACCACTTTCAGTACCACATCAGGAAGCTCATCCGGAGTGCTAAAAAGGAAGGCCTTCACCTCGATTGTTATGGTCGTGGAATTCTTTCCTCAGAACTTCACCTTAACAACCTCAGGAACGGACCTCTCCATTTTCGACAGGAGCACGAGTGCCTGCTGCTCTTCCGCAATGAGGAGCAAGTTGCACAACACCTTCTCCATCTGGATTTGGAAAAGGAGATCGATCAGTTCAAAGTTTTAGAGCTCATGATCAGAAAGCTCGAGACAGCGCCTCTTATCGAAGGACTTGATCAATTCCCCCAATGTCACCTTCCCTCTCCTCCTCCTCCTCTGGATGAAAAACTACTCACCCTAAACATGAAGGAGTGGCTTGATCACTTCAAGTCTCGATATCTCATTGACGTCCCCAAGAAAATGCTTTACGACGGACTCATGAAAAAGGGATTAATGTACCAATGCCACCTGGGTGAAGAAACAAATTTTAACATCACTCGAATGAGTTTTTTTGATCATGAAGTAAAACAGAGAGGGCCAGAGCACGTTATTCATCTTCACCGCTCTGGACAGACCTTACGAGAAATGTATCTGGACCCCGTAAGAGTTATCTGTAACAGATTGTGGGATTCCACCCCTGGAAATGACTCCGACTTAGAGGGCCCTGTTCCCCTACTTCTCAGTGATGTGGTCATCAATCGCTGCTACACGGCACTGGAAACGCATCGTGGTGACAACCCTGACCAAGACTGGTCTTGGGCTCGCCCATTACAGGATGACGATGGTTTTTCCTCACCCTTACTTCGGATGGACCTCCCTCACGATCACCCCATGTTGTCAGAGTGGGTCATGGACCACTTCAATACGCGCATCCTTCCACCTGGTCAGATGAAGCTCACCCAAGATGATTTTCTCAAAGGAAATATCCCCAGCGACAAACTTCTCTATCTTCAAGATGCTCATGTTGAATTTGAGAGCAATAGCCTTTCATTCATCACCACAGCAAGCTCTGTGATGATCCACAAAGGCAGAAAAGCATTAACCCTCATGAATAAACCAATACGGTTCACACTGAATCCAGAAGACATATCTGGCGGAATCTCCTCTCAGAAAATGTCCTTCCATTCTTACGCGAATCTCCCCCCCGTTTGGCTTCCCTCCTATATCATCATGGAAGGAGTTGATATCCAATCGGTTGATGTGAGTTGATCCAATGACGATCGACTGGAGTCTACAACCCTCTCTGGAACCTCTTGCACACCGACTCCGACCCAGACTCCTCGATGAGGTCATCGGTCAGGAGCACATCATCGGACCCGGTCGACTCCTACGCCGTGCCATCACCACCGACCGGCTCACCAGTCTCATTTTTTACGGCCCACCTGGCACCGGAAAAACGACTCTAGCCCAAGTTATCGCCGAACACACCCAAGCCCACTTTATGTCCATTAACGCCGTGCTGGATGGCGTTTCCAAAATCCGACAGTGTGTCGAAGAAGCAAAGGGCCGTCTATCAGGCGTACAATCTAGGTCCATTCTTTTTGTTGATGAGGTCCACCGATTCAACAAATCACAACAAGACGCTCTGCTCCCCCATGTAGAAAATGGGACGATCATCCTGATCGGAGCCACCACTGAGAATCCTTTTTTTGAGGTGAACAAGGCTCTGGTTTCTCGCTCCAAACTCTTTGAGCTTCGTTCTCTTGAAAGGAATGAAATGCTCAGCGTTTTTGAGAGAGCTCTCTCCCACCCCGATGGATACGGCGAACTGGAGATCAACTTTCATGATAACGCAAGAGATCACCTCATCGACATGAGTTCAGGTGACGCCAGATCACTCCTCAATTCCATTGAGCTGGCTATTGAACCTGAGCCGAAAGATAAACCCATCACCATCACCTTGGTCATGGCTGAGGAGTCGATCCAAAAGAAGGCCGTTCTCTACGATAGAGATGGTGATGCTCACTACGACACCATTTCAGCCTTTATCAAAAGCATGAGGGGTTCTGACCCCGATGCCTCTCTTTTTTGGATGGCCAAGATGCTACATGCAGGAGAAGACCCACGATTCATCTTCAGAAGAATGATCATCTGTGCGAGTGAAGATGTGGGGTTAGCTGCACCGAATGTCCTCGGGCAAGTGATGGCCTGTTTTCAGGCATATGAGATGATTGGACTTCCCGAAGGTCACTTCCCACTTACTCAAGCATGTCTCCTCATCTGCAATGCTCCCAAGAGCAACTCCACTCTAGGTTTTTTCGACGCTCTCCGATCTGTTCATCAAGGAGCAGATTCACACGAAGTGCCAGCCCATCTCAAAGACGGCAGTCGCGATGGAGCTGAGCTCGGACACGGAGTCGGTTATCGATACCCACACGCCTTTGAAAACCATTGGGTCGCCCAGCAGTACTTACCCGATGCCCAAAAGGGAGCCTTCTTCTACCACCCCAGTTCATCTGGAGAAGAGGGAGACGTCAAAAAACAGATCGAAGAACGTCGCCTCGCAACTTGGGCAGCACTCAGTGAGAATCAATCTCCTCTCGCCAGTGCTTTTTCATCTGGACCTTCAGACAAGGACTGGGAGCAACGAAGTTTAGACAATGCCTCAGAATCAATGAGAATCATTATTGACTCCATTCTCCAAACAGCCGAGCTCAAGCGCGACCATCTCGTCCTTGAACTTGGGGCTGGCTCTGGAGTTTTAACCTTCAGGGCTATGGAAAAGGTTCGTGTCGGTGGAGTCGTCGCCTACCTCAAAACACTTGAAGAAAAACAGAACCTGGAAAGTCAGCTGAAAGGAACCGACCCCTTTCATCACCCAGAACTTAATCTATTCGATTCTCTAGACGAATTCTCAAAACAGATAGCTGGTCATCGCTTTGATCGAATCTTCATCCGATCTTTCTTTGAAAGCAACGAACAGGCCTCCCTGACCCTAGACATTCTTCGTCATCACCTTGCAGAGGGCGGCCTTATCATCCTTGGGCATTTCGACCTTAAGCAGGACCAGCGCCTGTCACAGCTTCTTGCCCCAGACCACCCCGTAAAAGATATGAAAATATTTAAACGGTTTCAGAAACTAGAAGAGGATTACTTCTCTGATGGAACTTGGTTCTGCCCTGAGGACTTTCTTTCAGAAAACTCATCTTGGGAGGCACATCATCAGCAACAAACCTTCAGAATTCAGAAAAGGCTAAGGGAAGACCAAATCCTCTCATGGCTAAAGCCATCCGCTCCTCTTGGAGCCATGATTTATGAAACATCAGGAGAAGACACAAGGTCAGAGGTCACCGACTTGCTAACAGAGCACTTGGCAGGAAATCATGAGTGGGTCCGTCACTTCTGCCTTTCTATCTTCAAACCCAAGAGATGAGCTGATCCGTGCCTCTTTTCGAGAGGCAAGTCTACTTCAGAGATATATTTTCTTCATTCTCATCAAAGACGTGTGTCTTTTCCAAAGAAAAACCAAAACGATAAGGTTTTCCATACTCGAGTTCTAGGTGAGAGTCTGCCTTGCTGATGAACGTGTTCGCTCCGGTATTGCAATAAAGAAGTTGTTCATCCCCTAGGCGCTCAATAACATCTATCTTTGCCTCAAAGGTCGCCTCGACTTCATTAGAAGAACTGTCATTCAATAGAAAGGTATCTTCTGGACGAATACCAAGAAAAGATTTTTCTGTTGGGTTCCCCTCCAGTTTATTCTTAACATCTACATTCAGACTTGATTCAGAGAAAACACCATCTCGAAGACTTCCCTCTAAGATATTCATGGGTGGCGTCCCAATGAATTTAGCCACAAAAATATTCTTGGGTCGATCATAAACTTCCAGAGGCGTTCCCACCTGCTGGATATACCCTTCACTCATGACACACATTCGGGTACCCAAGGTCATCGCTTCAATCTGATCATGAGTCACGTAGATAACTGTCGTTTGAAGACGTCGGTGAAGGACCGATAGCTCCTTTCTCATCTCAACACGCATCTTTGCGTCGAGGTTGGAAAGAGGCTCATCAAACAGAAAGACCGAAGGTTCTCGAACAATGGCTCTTCCAAGGGCAACCCTCTGACGCTGCCCACCAGAAAGGGCCTTCGGCTTTCTTTCAAGATAGGGGGTCAACCCAAGGCTCTCGGCG
>Ga0233432_10005833_pt1 | contig 10617 bp, 6 predicted proteins | sample SI_122_August201_6_FD_179870 | JGI IMG/M metagenome (GOLD analysis project Ga0233432, IMG submission 179870) | Seawater microbial communities from Saanich Inlet, British Columbia, Canada - SI_122_August2016_10_MG | ecosystem: Environmental > Aquatic > Marine > Inlet | place: Canada: British...
TCATGAGCGCATCTGATTTAGTTGCACCAGAAAGCAGCCTCAATGAATGATTGTGGGCTTGCTCAGCCAGGGTCTGGAACAAAACTGGTCGAACCAATTTCTTATAAAGCCATCTCATAAAACTCGGCAGCAAAGTTATACAGCGTAAAAAAAAGAGGAAGCCAAAATAAAGACATTATTAAAGTATCAAAATAAAGGTGGGTCATTACGGCAATAAAACGAAAATACGATTCCACTGATTTCAATCAAAAATTGAAGTTTTATTCGTTGAACGGTTACTAAAGAAATGACAGGGACACGATTGACAATGATCAGTCAGAGTCCTATGTTATATGGTATTCATTCATCTAAAACCTTTAATTCGTATCGCAAAAGAAAAAAAGCATTGACAAATGTTTGAATCTTTCAGAAATTATCTTCACACACGGTAACGAGAATAAAAGCAATGAGAACAAAAACACTACTTATCGCGGCTGTGCTAGGTGCAGCGGGACTAGCTTCCGCTTCTGCGCAGGTGACCTCAGTGAACGCTGTTGGTTACGTTAACAAAGATCTAGCTGCTGGCTTGAATCTAGTTTCTAACCCTCTCTCCAACGGTGGCAACGCCATTGGTGACGTGATTCCTACTGCTCCTTCCGGATCAGTTGTTTTCGCATGGAACGGTGCTGGATACGATTCTTCACAGTTTGTTGTTATTCCTGGCGTATTGTCCGGATGGCAGCCTGCTGACCTCAGTCTTCCTGTCGGTGACGGATTTTTCATCCAAGCAGCCGAAGCAACCACTATCACTTTTGTTGGCGAAGTCCTTCAAGGTGGTGACAGTAACAAAGACGTTCCTGCTGGTTTGAGCATTCAAGGCTCAACTGTTCCTGTTTCTGGAACAATGACAGATCACGGTTTCCCTGCTGGTTCAGGCGATGTCGTTTTCTCATGGAACGGTGCAGGATTCGACTCTGCTGAATATGTAGTCATCCCTGGAGTTTTGGAAGGCTGGCAGCCAGCTGATCCTACCTTGGGTGTTGCTGATGCTGTCTTCGTTGACAAAGCAGAAGGTGGTGCATGGGATCGTAATTTCTCCATCAACTAACTTGTTAACACACCAAACAAACCCTATAGGACACTAATATAGCTATGAAAAAATTCGTATTAACGGCGCTATGCGCACTAGTTTCTGTAAGTGCTTTCGCACAAGGAACCATTCAGTTGTCAAACATTGGCAAAGGCATCGTATCCATCGATGGTGCAGCCGCTGGACCTGGCTCTGCCACTGTTCAGTATGCTGATGCTAACAACAACTTGGTTGGTGGCACAGCTTCCATCCTTGGTGCTGGATTCTTCTCCGGAGGATCTACCACTCTTGACGGATTGACTGGCGAAGTTACACTGAAACTTGCTGGAACAGTTGACGGAGCTGCTTACTCCTTCTCTGATCCTTTCACTGTTTCTCTTGGTGGAGCTGGAACTCCTCCTTCTCCTGCAGCTGCATTGCCTGGAGATTTCTCTGGATTGAACATCTCAACTGTTGCTGTTCCTGAGCCTTCCACAATTGCTTTGGCAGTTCTCGGTGGCGCAGCATTGTTCTTCCGCCGCAGAAAGTAATTTGAACTTTACCGTTCTCATCAAGCCGTCCTCAATGCGAGGGCGGCTTTTTTTTTTGATTGGTTGGTCGAAAAATTAGAGTTCTGAGTGACGATCCAGTAAAGGTTGAATGGATCTAATAGAGGTGGAGTTGAAGAAAAGTTACTTTTATAGAAAAGGTTTTCTTCAAGTTGGGAGAAAATATGAAAAGTGTTTAATTTTGAATAAGTCGACACTCACCGAAAATTACTTTTGGGTGAGTGTCGACTTGCCGGTAAAACTAGTTGAATACGTATTTTGATTTTTGCAGTGTATGAGGGTTGATGGTTGAATTGAGTTCTATATGAGATCTGAATGATAAAAGAATCAGTTTTGGCCTTTGGGCTAGTTGTAGAGCCTATCAGGACTCTTGTTCGTGATTATATGGGATATTCAAGGCCAACAAATCTCATGAAATGAACGATATAATTAAACAAAATAGAAATAAAGTTGGCCTGAATTTTGCTATTTCAAGGAATTGATGTATCTTAAACACGCATCCATTCTTTACTTACGCCCGTTCGAAAGTATTTTAAATAGAAATAATTTGACGATTGGCTTGAAGTGATGCAGATTGAGTTCCAATTTTATTGGGAAAACGCACGTACTAACATGAATAGAGTTATGAAACTAAAACCATCAGGCGGTTGCCGGACATTTCTGGCGGCCTTCGTTGCCACACTCGCCAGTGTGGCCCAGTTGTTTGCGGCTAATGCCGTAATAACCTGGGATAATCCGGCTGATATTGTATACGGCACAGGGTTGAGTAATACTCAGCTGAATGCCGCGTTCACAAATTCAGATACCGGTGCCCAGTTAACGGGGACAGTCACTTACACCCCATCGGCCGGCACTTTTTTGAATGCCGGGATTCAACAAGCTCTCAAAGTCACTTTTACTCCTAATGGAGGACAAGGGATTGCGGGGGGGTCAGTTGATAAAACTGTATTTGTCAACGTAGCCAAGGCTGCGCTCACAGCTACTGCCCCTAGCGGTACTCCTGAGTATGGTGCTGGTGTGGCCGCTTTCAAGGCAGCTTTGAAAGCTGACGACGTTAGTTATTCAGGTTTCATCAGCAACGGGGTCATCACCGATGGAAAAGGTTCTATCACTGTTGTACCTACTTTGAAGTTGGAAGCTGATGCGACAACAAAAGCAGGATCTTCTAAACCTGTATTGTTTGATGTGAAGCCTGTTGCAACCAATTACACCATCACGGCTGTAAACGGTACGATGACGGTTAGCAAGAAGGCACTTGTTTTTACGTTGGCCGACCTTAATAAGCAATATGGTGAAATCCCAGTTGCCAACGACAACAATATCGGCGCAGGTGGCGGTGCATTTGGTGCAATTGCACCAGCATCCGGAACAGGCATTGGTTGGCAGGGAGACGACAGAACAAAAGTCAACATCAGTCAAGTTCACAGTGTCAAGGTTGACTCATCCGTTGGAACTTACGATATCACTGTCTCACTTTCTGCAGCCGCAGCAGGTGTGCTAGATAATTATGATGTGTTAATCAATAACGGTAGTTACACCGTCAATAAACGTAATTTGAATATCACCGTCACACCTGGCGGTGGTAATGTGATTCTTTACGGTGGGGATTTTCCTGCTTTTGGTGCAAGCTATTCCATTGATGAGGGAACCTCCCTTTTCAGTATAGCCGATGTTGCCAAAAATGGTGATGCGCTGAAAACATCAAAAGGCGTTTTGGATGTTGCAGAATCACTTAATCTGCCAGCAGCAAATTCCAATGCATCAGTAGATGCCTACGATGTAACAACATCAGGTGGGACCGCTTTTGGAGGTAATTACACCATAGTTCGAGTGAAGGATACGCTCACAGTTTCCAAAGCACCATTGACAGTCAAGGCTTTGGACAGAACAAAAATAACTGGAGTTGCTTTACCAGGTATCGCGAACTTGCAGATATCTTTCCCTGACCCAAGTCAGCTTAAATTTGGTGATGTAGCATCAGGGATCCTTGATCCTTACCCACCAAAACTGAAATACAGTGCGAATGCCTATCTTGCTCCTTTATCTCCTAACCTGAGCGATGGACCTTCCCTGAAGGTAGGAACTTATGTGGATGCAATCGAATTTGATGGCGCGCCCGCAGTTACCAATTACGCACTTACCTTGGATAAAGGTGACTTGATCGTCACATTGCAACCTTCTCAGCTCACATGGGCTCCGGAAGCAACAACATTGACGTATGGTAAGGCTTTTGAGGCTAAACACCTCAATGCAAAAGGATCTACGGTTTATCTGAACCTCGCTGGAGATCCGACAGATCTCACCGGAACTGTTACTTATTCTGGTAAATTGGGCGATGCTGCGGCGATTCCAGTAATTGCTGGTAATACTCTTGCAGCCGGCACATGGGTGATCACAGCAACATTTACTCCTGATGCGGGACAGCCTGTTGATTTTGGAGTGGGCACTTATGCTGTCAACTTTACTGTCAGCAAGGCATCACTTAAAGTCACCGCCAATGAACAGACCAGAACTTACGGTGCTGTCGCATTTGATCCAACTAAGGTTAAATACGAGGGCTTTGTTCTTGGAGATGCTGCAGGAGCGCTCACAAAATCGCCAACAGTTGCTGACCCAAGCAGTGCAGCAAGCAATGTCGGAGAATACTCCATCATTGCATCTGGAGGTGAGTCATCCAACTATGCTTTCAACTATGTTTCAGGTAAACTCAAAGTGACAGCTGCTACGACAGCGGTCACTTGGGATCCGGAAGCAGCTGGTGTTGATGTCAAAAAACACATCACTTACGGAACTGCTCTTGCAACAACTCCGAACACCAATGCCAAGGGGCCAGACGGAGTTCCTGGAACGATCACTTATGATATTAACATAAACGATTCGCGAGCTCTCACCGTGCCTACGCATTCTGTGACAGCTACATTTACTCCAACATCGGCAAATTACAGCAAATCAACATCTGCCAAAACCCTGAATATTCTGAGGCGTTCTGCTGAGGTTGTCCCGCAAGGGTTCGATATGGTTTATGGCGATGACATGCCATCTATCAGTGGTACATCAGATGCAGCCAATAAAGGTTTCTTGGATGGTGATGGTATCGTAACCACGTTCAAAACCGACGCTATCAAAGGTAGTGATGTTGGAGTTTACTTCATCACGGCTGAATATGAAGACACTAGCGGCCGCCTCAGGAACTACACCATCAAATTGAACTCCGGCGACGAAAATCGGATCAATGTTAACAAAGCGATTGTAAACATTGAAACGGTTAACAAAGGAAGTGCTGTCAACAATGCTCAAACCACATTGGCGTTGAAACTTTCTGGTTTGAAAGCGGAGGCCGCTGTGCTCAATGGTGTTGAACTTACAGCTGCTCAAATCGTTGCAGCACATGGTAGCAAAGAAATCAAAATCGGTGACAAAACTTACAACAATAATGATTCAGGACTTGCTGACAGCATCAAGGCTTTGAATCTTTTGGCTAAGGTATTTAACGCCGATGGTTTCCCTTCCTTTACGGTTCCTGATTTCTCCAATGCAATCGAAAAATCATTTACCATCAACACTGTTTTGGATACCAAAACTGATGATGGTGATGGTATTTCAATAGCCGGTAACTATGATCTTGGAACAAACACTTCTGGAACATACAGCGTTGGAAAAGCTGAGCCTGCTATCAACTGGGCTGACAGTGGTTTAACATATGGGGATGCTGTAGGCGATGGAAACCTGAATGCTACCGTTGCTGACGCTCGGCTTCTAGTCAAAGACAAGGAGGGAACATTTACCTACCGAATCGGCGATGGTAATGGTGAGTCTGCCAAAGGTCTTAAACTCCCTTCAGGAACTCACAAATTACATGTGACTTATGTTCCTCACGCAGACAACGCCAACGCGTTTCTCTCCGGAACAAAGACAGTTACCCTTACCGTTGCGAAGGCCAATCTGGATATTCGTATTCCTGCAATCACAGGATATGTTTATGGAGATCCTCTTCCTCGAATAGCCGCATCTGAGCTAACGTTCGGTACCAAGGTTGGTGACAAGCTTACCAATTCATTTGTAAACGGTGATGATTCAAACATCTTCGATCCTGCTAACGGAGGTATTCAACCAGTGGTTGCCATCGTGCCAAACAGGATTATTAAGGACAGCGTCTTCTCGGTAGCACACAGCCCTGCAGACGTTATCTTTGGTCAACTAGCAGCCAGTAAAAATTACAATCTGACTGTCTTTGAAAGCACAATGGCTATTGCACGGCGTCCTATCACAGTGAAGGCTGGTGATTCGGTAACAACATTTGGTAACTCCACTTCGTTGGGACTCGAGTATGCTAACCTTGCACCTGGCGAATCTGCTGAAAACTTAACCAACGTTGGTTTTGCTTTCCTGAGCGGACAGCCCAACATTGCCTTGCTAGCTCCTCAGGTCTACACTGTTTTTGCCAACGGTGCATTTGGTGACAATTACTTAGTCACTCATTCCACCGGGACGCTCACTGTTGCTAAAGCTCCTGCAACCATCAATGTTGCCGACACAGCAGCTGTTTATGATGGAACTGCTAAAATGGTCTTAGTAAGCACTGTGCCTGCAGGATTGAGCAACAGTGTCACCTACAATGGTGGAACAGATGCGCCAGTCAATGCTGGCACTTACACCGTCGAAGTGAATGTCAGTAACGTAAATTACGCTGGAACGTTTGTCAGTTCACTGACAATTGCTCCTAGTGTGGCAACTGTTACCCTTGGAGACCTGTCACAACCATTCGATGGAACAGGAAGAGCCATTTCTGTCACTACCGCTCCTGCAGGGGTTGCTGTAGCAGTTAAATACAACAACAACCCGGCAGCACCTACACAAGCAGGTTCCTATTCTGTGGAAGCTAATGTCTCAGATCCAAACTTCTCAGGCTCCGCCACGGGAACTCTTGTGATTGGCAAAGGTGTCGCGCAGATTGCGTTGTCAAACCTGGCTCAGGTTGCTAATGGTTCTGCAAAAGCAATTGGAGTTTCTACCTCTCCAGCGGGTCTCTCAACAGTTGTAACTTACGACGGTGCAGCCACTGCCCCATCTGCTGTTGGAACATACGCAGTAAGTGTAACTGTTCAGAGCAGTGACTATGATGGTAGTGCTGAAGGAACATTGACTATCCTTGAAGCCGCTACCATCAACTTTGATGGTCTGTTGGCTACATATACAGGTGATCCTTTGACTCCAACGATCACTACCACTCCAGCTGGTTTGAAGGTTAATGTCACCTACAACAAAAACCCCGCTGCTCCACATGAAGCAGGAACATACGAGGTAGTAGCTAGCATTGAAGACGCAACCTACAGTGGTAATGCCAAAGCGTTATTCGAAATTACCAAGTCATCAACGGCTACGATTACGTTTGTTGCCAGCAGTCTGAATGCACCTTGGAACAACGTCCAAGCTCCTCAGGTAACAACCGATCCTGCAGGTTTGGCTGTGAGAATGACTTACAACGGTAGCCTCGAATTGCCTAGCACACCTGGGGAATACGAAGTGACAGCCATCATCAACGATCGTAATGTAAGAGGATCAGCAACAGCTACATTCACGATTGGCAAGTCAGCGCAGGACATTAATTTCCCTGCAATCCCTAATTTGTCTATTAGCGGCAACCCAGTCATTCTGGTGTTGAGTGCTACTTCAAATTCAGGATTGCCGGTTAAATACATCGTCTTGAGAGGCGGAGCCACGGTAGACGGCAACTTACTAACTATCTCTCAGCCAGGATTAGTTTCACTGACTGCTCAACAACTGGGTAATGAAAATTACTTGCCTGCAGATGAGGAAGTTCGCTCATTTGAAGTTACTGGAACCGGTGTTCCTTTGGGAGCAGCTCAAACCGAAGCTTCCCTGAATGACGATGGATCCGTCAGCTTGGGTGTATCCGGAAGCCCATTCGAGTCATTGAGTATTTACTCAGCATCTGTGGTGGACGCTGAATTCAAGCCAATCGTCAAAATCGTGCTAGATGCCGATGGCAAGGGTTCATACAACACCGCTTCCGATGCAGACCAACGGTTCTTCCAAGTGAAGTAACCTAGTATTAGCGTTTCATAACTTTATCATTCAAGCCAGGGGCAGTTCGACTGCCCCTGGTCTTTTTTTGTCCTAAAAGGGAGTCAGATATGGCGTGGATCAAAAAAATTATTGGCTACCTGAACGGCCGGTTATTGAAAGACTTGAGTTTAACGGTCTTGCTACAGCTTTTTGCTCGTCTATTTCAGATGCTTGGTATGTTTCATGTTGCTAATTGTTATGGCGACTTGAATGGAGAATCAAACAAAGCCTTGGTGTCTGCACAATATGTTCAATTCATACTTACTTTTGGTTTAGATATCGTAGCTGTGCGGCATCTGGCTGCGAAATCCATCATCTTTGAACAATTAATCTCGAGTTTGTTTACCATACGACTTTGTCTTTATGGGATAACATCCATTCTTTGGTTATTGGGTTTATGGGCCATGAATTTGTCACCAGAGGAATCCATTCTGTGGTGCGCCGCAATCTTGAATCTCTTTGTGCTCGGTATGAATTTTCAGTGGGTTTTTCAAGGTCTGCAAAAAATGCCTTTGTTCTCCTTGATTCAATCGCTGACCTCTATTGTCATAGCCTCCTATTTTCTTCTGGTATTCAGGCCTGGTATTCATATGGGAGCTGATTTATGGGTGATGGGTATCATACAGGCATTCGTTACCATTAGTTCTTGGTATTACATACGTCGCCAATGGCGTGTTTATCTCATTAACTTCGGTGATATCAAAAAACTACTCAAATTTGTAGTCGAAGGTTTACCGAATTGGATATTTGGTCTTTTTTATAATACGCTGATTACTTTTGGAATGTTGAGTATCAAAAGTCTTACTTTAAACGGGGACTTTGAAAATCAGGATGATTCTTATGCCAATCTATCGCGTATTGCCATGGCAACACAAATGATCCTGGCCTTTGGAGGTTCGGTTATTTATACACGTGTGGTTGTCTGGAGAAACGAAAGGAGCGACTTCTTTTTCAGAGTAACACTCATATGTGGAATGGTTATTCTTTCCGGACTGGCGAGTTGTGGGATTTTGCATTTGTCATATCCGTGGTTGTATCCCTTGTTATTCCCCGATGAAATATTTCATTCAGCCGGGCCTTACCTTTCCATCACCGTTTTTGGGCGTTTTCTAGGACTGACTAGTGGTATTCTTGTTTGGAGTTTACTTGCATACCACAGAGACTGGCTGACTGTTCAATGCGCCTTTTTCCCGGTTTTAGTCAGTGTCATATTACATTTTTATTTCGTGCCTCGGTATGGTTTAGTTGCAACCACATGGTTATATATAGGTGGAGAACTTGGGCTTTTTATATGCTGTTTTGCTGCATTTACTCACTTGAAGAAACAAATACTAAAACCCGTTTATGAAAAATAGCGCACGTCATCTCCTTCAATGCTACCTGACATGGAGTCATTTGCGTCATAACTCCGGTTTGTTTTCACTTCCTGATGCTTTGCTTCAAATTCATCGTGTGGTCTTTCCGGCTCGACTCAATGACCTCTTAGCCAACAAAGGTTTCAAGCGCATCTTACGGATTACTGATAAACTCAAAAGTGATCAACCCGTCCAAATCCATTGTAAACCGCTTCATCTTGATTTCCTGTGGAATGGTGTCCTTGATAATAATTTATTCTTCATGGTGGAACAGGAATGCTCCGATCTGAATCCTCACTGCTACACAACGTTGCCCATTCAAATCAATGGCATGCGCCACGTCATTGATGTTGGCGCATGCGAAGGCTTGTTTGCCTTTCGAATGGCAAAATTAATTGATCAGGTAAAAATCCATTGTTTTGAACCCAGTCCAATCATGGCTGATTTGATTCACGAGGGAGCAAGGCTGAATGGAGTATCGGATTCTGTACTAGTAAAATCCGATGCACTCTTGGATCAAAAGGGTTTTGTTAAATTCATGGCGTCCGAGTCACCGGATGCGGGACGGGTTATACCGTGTTCTCACGATGACCTGGGTGCGATCAAGTCCAACAGCCTGGATAATTACTGTGATGAAATTGGGCTGAAATTAAGCTCTTCAGATCTGATTAAAATTGATGCTGAAGGCAGTGATTTCGATGTTCTGAAAGGGGCTCGTCATGTAATTGAAACCTGCAGACCACAAATTGCAGTCACAACTTATCACCAGGATGATCACGCAGAATCCATTTTTCGTTGGTTAAATGAACTGGATCTCGGGTATTCATTTCGCTTGAAAGGGTTCTCCTTCTGGACGAGCAAACCCAGACCAGTGTTGTTGCAAGCAAGCACATTGAAATAATAATCATATCATCATGCAACCACACATCTGCCGCCTATGTGTAGTAACTGCAATCTGCGCATACAATTGTATTTTCAATTTTATGAGACCACTCATCTACTTTGGCTGATTGCAAATATGCTTTGAGTTGTAGTGCATGCCATTCTTGGTCGCCAACTATTTTAGCACTGCAACGATGGTAAGCATGGAATAGTGCTACGCCCATTTTTCCTTAACACATCTGTCTTCAACGATCGTATGCGTAACGTCTATTCGCGTGATTGTCTTAGTATACGCTTTGTCCACGAAAGTTTGTAAGGTGTGAACATCATATTAAAACATGCACGAATCTGTAAATCTAAGTCCCAGATGATCTCAACGACTTGTGGTAAGCTTCAATCGCTAACTCTGTTTCGGGCATGGTCCGCTTCATTCCAAAATTTGAACCGGTCATCAACTTTAAAAGTCTGTCTCTGGCCGAGGAATCCATACAATCAATTCCACATTTTTAAATTAAGGTCATAAATATCAAGCCCACATTACTCAGTCTTCACTCTCACTGAGCTATCAAATCCATTCTGAGGGTGCGTGTTGCCTCTGCAATCAGTCGGATTCTTCCCTGCGTTTTTTCTCCCATCTGGGTTTTGCACGTTCAGGCAGTTCTTTGTCTACCTTGAC
>Ga0233432_10005836_pt1 | contig 10613 bp, 2 predicted proteins | sample SI_122_August201_6_FD_179870 | JGI IMG/M metagenome (GOLD analysis project Ga0233432, IMG submission 179870) | Seawater microbial communities from Saanich Inlet, British Columbia, Canada - SI_122_August2016_10_MG | ecosystem: Environmental > Aquatic > Marine > Inlet | place: Canada: British...
ATCAGCATGGGATTGATCATTTGAAAAAGCTAAGAAAAGAAAAATAAGCTCTATTTAAATTCTGTTTTCAAAGCCTCAATATTGATTTATTGGGGCTTTTTTTGTTTTTAACCGTGGTGTATAATTCCCTCAGTATTTTACATATTGTAATTTTTTGTTACACTTAGCTTTTATTATATTTTTAGTTAAATATATTTTTTCATTCGTGAAAAATAAAAAACCAATTATATTGAGCATTATGGCATAAATTTTGATATATATAATTATACTGAGCTATATAATATTTGTAGCAAAAAAAATTATTTCAATATGAATAAGTTAATAACTAAATATTTTTATTTTATTCTACTTAGTGGTAGCTCGCTACTTTATTCCCAAAATTACTCCCTTAGCTTTGATGGGGATGATGGTATATCACTCATAAGTAAACCAATAAGTGGTGTCCAAAATCAATTTTCTATTCTTTCTTATTTTAAGACTAACAACCTGTCTTCTGTTCAAGGAATTTATGGCCATGGAGGTGGCTACCAAGATCTAGGCCTTCTCATTCAGCAAAATAATGGTTCATATCAACTGCAGTTTTACATACTTACAAGTACTTCAGAGCAAGGATATGTTCATGCTCCAGTTGATGCTGATGTATGGAATTTTTTAGCGGCAACTTATGATGGTCAATCAATGAAAATTTATGTTAATGGTGATTTAATTGATGAAGTAGCATTTAGTGGATCATTAGATTGGAATGCTGGATCTAATTTCTTTGGACCAAATATTGGTGGAGGAAATGATTGGCTTCCGACATTTAATGGTCAGCTTGATGACATTTCTTTTTGGACTAAAGTATTAAGCCCTGAAGAGATATTAAATTATATGGTAGAGTCACCTTCTGGTGATGAAGATGATTTGGCTGGTTACTATAATTTCAATGAAGGCGAGGGTTCTACTTTAACAGATTTAAGTGGTAACGGTAACGATGGTATGATTTCTGGAGCTTCTTGGAGTGATGATGTACCTTCTTCGCCTCAACAATCATCTCTAAACCAATCGTTAAGTTTTGATGGAGAAGATGATTATGTAGCCATTATAGATGATGAATCCTTGACCAGCACAAGCATGATGACTATCAGTGCCTGGTTCAAAAAAGTGTCCGGTCCCGGCTGGATGAGCCTTGTTGGGAAAGGGACTTCCGATGCGAATGAGGAATACATCTTGATGCTCAAGGATGACCAGGTGTATTTTGATGTTGGGCAAGGAGGTGGTCCTTATCTCCAGCAAAGCACAACCATTGATTCTGAGACCTGGCACCACATCGCTGCCGTTCATACTCGCAGTAATGGTATTTCCACTTTGAAGGTGTATCTGAATGGTGAAGATGTTGGTGGAACAACAATAGGTTCCACAAGCACTCCCAACGATAACAGTCATACCCTCACTATCGGTTCAAGATTCTCTACACCCAACGCTCTATTCAATGGTCAAATTGATGATGTTCGCATCTGGAATGATGCATTAGTTGGTCAGCAGATCCAAGAAATTATGTATAACAATCTGTCTGGCTACGAAGATGGATTGATTGGATATTGGGACTTCAATGAAGGTGAAGGTTCTACCTTAACTGATCTAAGCGGTAATGGTAATGATGGCTCAATCGATGGAGCTAGTTGGAGTAATGATATCCCACCAACTCCTCCAATTTCAGGAGGAAATAACGCTCTGAGTTTTGATGGGCGTGATGATTATTTACAAAGCTCAAATAATATTAGCCTTAGCGGAAATTCTCATAAAACGCTATTAGTCCGATTCAAGTTTGATGAGACCCCTATTGGTGTTCAGTATGTTGCTGGGTGGGGCTGGAATGGAGAAGGCGGACAGCCTGGCAATCAAAACTTCTCTATTGCTAGTGCACCATTTAATCACCCTGATTTATACTCAGAAAATAACAATTTAATGATGTGGGGTGTTGGGACAGCTAATGTAACAGATATTCAATTTAATTACTTTTTAAATCCAGGTGAATGGTGTGATGCAGCAATTACTCATGATGGTTCTGAACTTAAATTATATATTAATGGAGAAATGACGAATTCTGCTGATTTTAATTCTGAGGTATTTGAGAGCCCCTTAATTTTAGCTAAACAAATTGGGAACTATGATGACAGGCAGTGGTTTGATGGTAATATCGACCACGTATTAGTGTATGATAGAATTTTAGAAACTTCAGAGATTCAACATATATACAATACTAATTCTCGTTCAGATAGCGGACTTGTTTTGGGCTATAGCTTAAATGAAACTGATGGCCAGTTAGCTAGTGATTTTTCTAATTCTGAAAATGATGGCAATGTTTTAGGTGCTACATGGAGCGGTGATTCTTTTACCCCTCCAGTTTATGGTTGTACAGATTCTTACGCTAATAATTTTAACTATGAAGCAACAGCTGACGATGGTAGTTGTAGTGGTTATGTAATTAATGGTGATTATTCCCTAGACTTCTATGGTGCTGGAAATGTAAAAGTTCCAACAAGTAATAATTTGCCATTTTCAAATTCTAGTCGAACTATGACTGCTACCTTCAAAGTTAACAACTTAAATGAGCAAGGAATAATTGCTTATGGTGAGCCTGGAGAACTACTTTCTTTTGGAATCACTATTCATCAAGGAAAATTTTGTGCATCTGGATGGAGTAGCGATTTGCTTACAGATATTTCTCCTGAAATTAACCGATGGTATAATGTGGTTTATACATATAATGAGAATGGCACAAGAAAATTATACATTGATGGCAATTTACTTGCTCAGGATAATACAAATTTAAATACAGGTTGGAATGATTATATTATTATTGGGGATTGGACTAGCGAGACCATGCCATTAAATGGTAAAATATTTGATATTTCAATTTGGGATTCTGTATTAAGTAATGATGAAATAAATTATTATTTAACAAATCCTTTCCCAGTAGATGATGTAAATCTTGTAGGTTATTGGAAATTAAGTTCAGGGCAAGGTGATATTATTTTTGATCACTCTGGTAGTCAAAATCATGGAGATATTTTTAATGTAAATTGGAGTTTAGATACTCCAATTCCTAGCGTGATATTTGTTCCTAGTGACTTTTCTTTAATTCAAGAAGCAATTGATTCTGCTTCAGATAATGATACAATATTTGTTGCTACAGGTGTGTATAATGAAAATTTAAATTTTAATGGGAAAAGCATTATTCTTGTTGGCGAAGACCCTCAAAATACAATCATAGATGGAGGGAGTGGCAATACTCTACCCACAGTAAAACTTTGGGGCTACAATTATTCTTCGTCTACACAAATCTCTAGTTTTAAAATACAAAACTATGGAAATGATGGAATTTCAATATTAGATGGCGGTAGCCCTAGGATAAGCAATTGTATTATATATGGTGTACATGGTACAGATAATGCTGGCGGGATATACATTGGCGGTGATGGCATTGGTTCTTCAGTTATAATTGAGCGGTGCTTGATCTATGGAAATTCAACAACGACTGATGAAGGTGGCGGTGTTAGAATAGCTAGTAACAATGGAAATTCTTCTGCACAAATAATTAATAGTACAATCACTCAAAACTCCCCTGAAGGTATCAAAATCCATGGGGGGGGCACCCAGGTTGATATTGTTAATTCGATTATCTATGATAATTCTGAAAACAGTATCACTAACCAAGGAAATCTAAATATATCTTACAGTAATCTTGAAGGTAATTTTGCTGGAGGTGGTCTTATAAATTTAGACCCAATGTTTGTTAACCCGTCTAACGGAGATTTTTATTTACAATCGGGTTCTCCTAGTATCGATTCAGGTGATCCAAATTCATCAAATGACCCTGATGGCACAATCGCAGACATGGGAGCATTTTATTATAATCAAGATCTGAGCCAAAATACTAACGTAACACTTATGGTTAACATGCGAGACTATCAAGAAATAGAACTTGAAAATGGAGATATATATTCTGGAGATCTATCAGAGGGCTTATTTGTTGCAGGTGGGAATATAGGTTTTATGGCTGATTCCTTAGACGGGCAAATAGGTTATCAAATGTTAGATGATGATGGTGATTTGATTTACAAGGTTACTATAGAGCTTGAAAAAGATTCTTTGTACTGGTATAAATTTCGTATTGGTCCAACAGATGGTAACTGGCAAGGAAACTGGGAAAGTATATCTGATTGCGGATATGGTGATTATAGTGACAGATATTTTTCTACGACATATGAAAGTAATCAAACAGTAGGTCCATATTGTTTCAACAGCTGTGAGAATTGTGAAATCCCAAATAAATCGCTCAGCTTCGATGGCGTAGACGATTATGTTGAAATTCCAGATTCAGAAATATTAGATGGAATGAGCCAGATGACTATACAATTTTATATGAAGTGGAATGCGTATCCTTATCAATCTTATGGTAAGGGAGTTCAGGTTTTAGAAAAATGGGAGACAGCTAATTCTAATCCAACAGGGTCTTACTCTTTTTATACTCATCATGATGCAGACATGCTTACATACATGGTTCAAACTGAAAATAATCAGTTAGGGGTTAATATTGATTTATCTGCAAACATGTCTTTAGGTGTTTGGTATCAAGTTACTGGTGTTTATGATGGACAGTATTCTTCTTTATATTTAAATGGGATTTTGCAAGGTGAAGTAGAAATGAGTGGTAATGTTGCATCAACTCCTTACTCATTGGAATTAGCTAATGAAGGAAATGTTAATTCTACATTTTTTGATGGCAGCATTGATGAGGTTATTATTTGGGACATAGCCCTTTCGCAAGAACAGATTCAATCAAATATGTATGTTGATTTAAGTGGTAATGAAACTGGTTTAGTTGGCTATTGGAATTTTAATGATGGCGAAGGAAGTGTGCTAACCGATCTAAGTGGTAATGGTAACGATGGAACTATTTCTGGTGCTACCTGGAGCGATGATGTTCCTCAGCCGCTTTATTCTGGACCGGAGTGGTATGTATCTGAGAGTGGTTCTGATAATAATAATGGTTCTCAAGATTACCCATTTTCTTCAATACAGTATGCTATTAATTCATCTAATGATGGTGATTCAATTTTTGTAGGTCCGAGTACATATTTTGAGAATATAAATTTCAATGGCAAGGCTGTTAGAGTAATATCTATTGATGGCCCCTCGATCACAACAATAGATGGTAATCAGAGCGGGAGTGTTGTCACTTTTAATAGTGGTGAAAGTTTTAGCACGTTTATATCAGGCTTTTCAATTATAAATGGCAATTCAGATTTTGGTGGTGGAATAGCATGTTTTGAATCAAGCCCAACAATAGAAAACTGTATTATTAGAAATAATTCTGCAGGCGGCGGTGGCGGCGTATCTTTTAAAAATAATTCAAACCCAGTTCTAATCTCATCACTAATTGAAGATAATGAAGCTACTCTAAATGACTTAGGCGGTGGTGGTGGTGGTATTAATTGTGATATGAATTCTAGTCCTACTGTGACGGATGTGATTATTAAAGCAAATACAGCTGAATGGGGCGGCGGCGGAATAAATATATCTGATAACTCAAACCCAATTATCTCTAGTGTATCGATCATTGAAAATACAGCTAGCGATGTAGATGGATATGGTGGAGGTATTGCTGTTGAACAAAATAGTAATCCTGAATTAATAAATGTAGTTATCGCTAAAAACACAGCATACTATGGTGGAGCATGTAATTTTTATGTAAATGCAAATGCGGTACTTTCAAATGTTACCATTGCTGATAATAGTGCTCAATCATATGGTGGAATTTCTAGTTATAATTCTAACCTTACTCTAATAAATTGTATCCTTTGGGGAAATTCAGGTCAATCTATCTTTGCTTCACCTGAATTAGATAACGTGACTTATTCAAATATTGAAGGTGGATATAGTGGTGAAGGTAATTTTGATGAAAGTCCTAATTTCTGTAATCCTGCGGTAGGTGTTTATAAACTCTCAAATAGTTCATCTAGTTTATTTAGTGGACAAGATAGTTCGTATGTAGGCTTTTCCCAAGACCCTGGCTGTAATGAGCCATATAGTAATTACTCGCTTAGTTTTGATGGGGAAGATGATTATGTCGAACTCCAGCAGATTACAAATATTGGTTCTGTATCGAATACAGTTTCAATGTGGGTCAAGATACCAGTTGTTGGCCAAGATAATCTTAATGAGGGCGAACGAGTTGGTAATTTATTAGGTAACTATGACTCTTCTCCTAATTCAAATTGGGAAGTGACACAAGGTAAAATCCGAATTTATTGGAATAATGGTGAAAAAGATATTAATGGAAACTTAGACTTAAGAGATAATCAATGGCATCACCTTGCATTTGTTAGGGATAAAGAAAATAACCAATATCTAGCATATATTGATGGAGAGCTAGATGTTGTATCCGATGGCTCTGGTAGTGATATTTCATTTAACACACCTTTTCTAATGGGTAAAGATTACAGATCTGGCTCAGGTATCCCTTTTCATGGGGTTATTGATGAAGTATCAATTTGGGATATAGCTCTTACCCAAGGAGAAATTCAAAATCAATCCAGCCGAGCATTAAGTGGATTTGAATCTGGATTAATTGCTCATTATAATTTTAACGAAGCAAATGGAGATACTCTATTTAATGTAACAGGTAATGGTAATGATGGAATTATAAATGGCCCTACCTCAACAGATGGTGTCCCTCTTCAAGCCCCAGTAGCTCCTGATCCTGAAATTTATGCACTCAATGTTGACATTAATGGTAATGATGCAGTTATGTCAGTAGATGTAATAGGAGATTATTCGTATATAAAGTGGAGGCTTGATTGGACTGATTCATTATCCTCATACAGTGAGTCAATCAATTTTGAGAATTTGAGTCCTGGGCTTCATTACGTTAGAGTTTCTCTTTACAGTAATAGTAATGGACAAATCACTGATGAGCTACTACAAAGTTTTTATATTTTAGATGGGCTGACACAACATTATTATACTGATTTTGAAGATTTAGACGATAACGGTCTCCCAAGTGATTGGAGTTCTTACTCGAATGGGCAGGGATGGTATGTTTCTGATGATCCTTATTTTGAGTGGTGGACCGCAGAGCCTGGTGTAGGCAATGTAATTATCTCAAATGACGATGCTGCGGATAACAATGGAAACGATGAAGACTATAATGATGGTAGTTCAGATTATCTTAATTTCCCTATGTTAGATTTTACCTCATTTGGTGGTCCGGTTGCCTTAGAATTTGGGAGTTATTTTACAGGTCAATGGAATCAGTCAGCATATGTAACTTATTCAATTGACGGTGGTGATTCATGGGACCGATTGACAAATATTAGGGGCGGAGCTCATTGGCAAAGACAGTACATAGATCTTTCAGGTTTCGAGAATTATGAGTCTGTTATTTTAGGGTTTCATAGTGATGATAATGGTGGATGGGGTTCAGGTTGGATTCTTGATGATATAGCTATTATTGATGCATATGAAACAACTATATCTCTCACTGGAACAATATTTAACGCTGAAGATGGTTCTTTCGTTCCTGGTGCTATAGTGGTTGCGGTTGAAGAAAATAATATTAACAGCGCCCAAACGATGAGTGATAGTTCAGGAAACTATAGTTTAAATGTTTTAAATAATTTTAATTACTTCTTGTATGCAGATAAAGATGGCTTTCAGGATCAAAATCAATTTGTATCAGTATCCGATAGCAATAGCTATATAGATATTTTCTTAGATCCTAATGAAGAAGCTGTAGATGCTATCGTTGAAGGTACATTAACGGATTGGTATTCGAACGCACCTTTATTTGAAGCGAGCGCATTATTTGCTTATACCAATGATGATGGTGAAATGGAAACCATTGAGTCTACTACAAATGAGAATGGTTATTTTATGGTTCAAGTCCCTGGTGAACAGGATTATGATCTATTTTTATACGCAGATAACTACTGGGTAGAGCATGATGCCTTCTTCCTTGGTTCTGAAGAAAACCAAGTTCTTAGCATTGGTATTCCTCCGATCAATTCTGCTGCGAGATTATATGGTACTGTAAAAGACATAGAGTCAGGCGATTTGATTCCTTACGCTGAGGTTCAGCTTAATTGTGATCAAGCAAGTGACTGGGATCACACTGGTGAAATAGGTACGTATCGTGTATTTAATTATTACCCAGGTGATTGTGATAATGGAATTTTAGTTGTGAGTGCTGATGGGTATGAGACAAGCATACAGTCTGTTGATGGTATTGATTTTGAGATTGGATCTTCTTCTGATCTTGATATTACTTTAATGCAAGGTGATGATCCTGATCCTGGGATGTTATCCGGAACAGTATATTCCAACATTAATGGAAATCCGATAATGGGAGCAAGTATTAGCGCTTATAATATCACAACGAGTCAACTTTTTGATACAAGCGCAGATAGTGGTGGCTATTTCTCATTAGAACTACCTGGATCAGATTATTCGATTTCAGTTAATGCAGATGGGCATCAAGAGTTTTTTGCAAATATTTATATCGAGCAAGGTAACTCGCTTGATACCGTATTCTATCTTGACGAGGCTTATTCTAATATGCTTTTTGGTACTGTATATGGTTCTGATGGGAACTCTTTAGAAGGTGCAACCGTAACAGCAAATATTAGTGGTTACTATGATTATAGTGAACTTGCTACAGTGTCTGCGGTTGATGGTTCCTATGAACTTACCGTTCCAAATGGAAACTTTGATTTATCTGCTTCACTAACTGGATTTACTATAGCTACAGTAACTGACGTTTCAATTGAAAATAACGATCAAGAAATTAATTTCACACTTGAAGCGGTTGAAGCTTTTGATGGTGCTGTCATAGGTGCAGTATATTTCTTTGGAAACTTGTCTGGAACAGCGACCATTAGTGTCTGGAATGATATTTATAGTGCTGAGACTGCAACAGATGATAATGGTTCTTATCATTTAGATCTTTTAAATGGTACATATTCAATATTTGTAACAGCAAATGGATATAATAGTATTTTTATGCCAGATGAAATTGTAATTGAAAATAATATTCTTACTCATGATATTCATTTCACTCAATCAGGCTTTGTTCAGCCGCCTTTAATTACTAGCTTGACAGATGTTCCAGATGATCAGGGAAGAGAGCTAGATATGTTATGGTCACCTGGTGATCCAGAAGATTACGGAAATTATATTCAGTATTCTGTGTGGAGAAAAATTGATAACCTCCCTCCAGGCACACCTGAGCTCTACCATTATATTTCAACTACTGAATTTGATGAGAGTCTGTCATTTTATGATAGAGTGGTTCCGACATTAAGAGATGTAAATATTGATTCAGCTCATATGAGTACATTTATTGTTACCGCTCACACAGATGATCCTTATGTGTTCTTTGATTCTCCACCAGTTATGGGAGCTTCGATCGATAATTTATCTCCAGCTGTGCCATCGGGTGTATCTATTAATAGCACTGAAATGGGAGAGTCTAATTACAGTGTAGATTTAACTTGGTCTAACCCTGTAGATGAAGATTTTGCTTACCACAATATTTATAGAACAGACATTAGCAGCGATGATGCAGCATTTGTCTTTCAGACTATTGAATCAAGTTATACAGATTTAGTTACCAGCTGGGGCAATTATGAGTATTGGGTAACGGCCGTAGATCATAATGGAAATGAGAGTGACCCATCAATTATTGAGAGTATCGAACTGGCAGTTGAAGAAGAGCTAATTCCTGAGGAGTTTGCACTTGGGCAAAATTATCCTAACCCGTTTAATCCTTCTACGCAGATTCGTTATGCGCTCCCTGTGCAAAGCAAGGTAACGATAGTGATTTATAATATGCTAGGTGGAAAAGTTCGCACTCTAGTAAATGACTATCAGGATGCTGGTTATCGAAATATTCTTTGGAATGCTACAAATGATATTGGTGCACCAGTTTCTGCTGGGATGTATATCTATACGATTCAAGCAGGAAGTTTTTATCAGGCAAAGAAAATGATTTTATTAAAATAATTCAATGGAGTATGTAATGAAAAAAACAATCGTTGTACTGACCGTATTTGCTTTATCTATTTTGTGGGGTCAAAAAGAAATTTCTGCTAATGAAAGAGACGGAGAAGCCACTATCAATGAAAAACTCAATGCAAATCAAGTAAAGACTATTGATCCTGAAATGATACAACAGATTCGTGCTTTCAAGGCGACTAAAGAGAAAATGCATATAAAAAAGGAAATGATGAATGGGAAACCTAGTGGACCAAAATCTTTTAAAGTTTCAAATAGTGAGAGCAAATTTCTAGCTATTAAAAAAATCATAGACCAGATTAAAGATGATAATCAAAATATTTCTGTTGAAAGAATAAATATCAGTAAAATAGTTACAAACTCTAAAGAGTTGAATAGAGCTATAAATTATAAAAAAGGAAACGATTCAAACTAATCTGCTAAGGTTTTAAAAGCATGAAGAAAAACTTAAATAAAATATTAATATTATTTTTTGCAACTCTTTCGTTGAGCTTTGCTGTAGATAATTATGCACTAGATATTTCTTCAGATGGGCATGTTGATATCGGTAATTT
>Ga0233432_10005837_pt1 | contig 10612 bp, 7 predicted proteins | sample SI_122_August201_6_FD_179870 | JGI IMG/M metagenome (GOLD analysis project Ga0233432, IMG submission 179870) | Seawater microbial communities from Saanich Inlet, British Columbia, Canada - SI_122_August2016_10_MG | ecosystem: Environmental > Aquatic > Marine > Inlet | place: Canada: British...
AACTCCTCCTTAGCTCAGTTGGTTAGAGCATCTGACTGTTAATCAGAGGGTCCTTGGTTCGAGCCCAAGAGGGGGAGCAAAAAGGTTTACAGAGATGTAAGCCTTTTTTTGTTGGCTCTCATTGCCCTAACCATTTGATAAAGCCTTCTAAAAGCAGAAAATAACCGCCTTCTGAACATCTCAAAAAACAAACTAAATTTACAAAAACTAGCAGACATTTGGCAGACATTTTACACTTTAAAATAAATTAATTGTTTCAGTTCTAGTTTTTTACAAAACTGAATAGCTAAGGAAGAAAAAAATAGATGTAATATGAATAGTTATTGAGTCTAGTAATGGAGTCTTATTGAACCAAAAAATATCAGTTGAATAGTAAAATATGTATTTGATAAAAACTGAATATTCCTGCTAGAAAATATTAGAAAATCAAGTCCAATAAAAAACCCCTAAATTTCTGCAAGGGTTGTGTTTTAAGTACTGTCTTGTTTAATTCTTTATAATTCTCTTTGTAGTTAGTTTAGTGCCATCAGAAAGTAGTAGGATGTAAACTCCTTTTTCTAATTGGCTTATGTCTATACTATTTGTAGTAGATTGTTTCATTAGTTGTTTGCCAAGAATATCATAAATAACAACGTTTAAATTAGTGTAATTACCTTCAATGTAAACTATATCTGAGGTAGGATTTGGATAGATTGAGATGTCTAATTGTTTTAGGTCATCTACACCAGCTGTTGAACATTCTAATTCATCTCCAGTAAATAGCCATCCTTTGTTGTCTATTAAACTTTGTCTAGCGTCCTCTCCAGAACAATAGGTTAAGTTAACAGCACCAAATAAAACATTAGGCTTAACATTTTGCTCTGCCCAATCTATTAATAATGCATCGTAATTAGTTGTAGATAGGCCAGAGTTGTCAAACATATTTTCCATATTAGTAACACTAATTATATTCCATTCACTAATATCTTGGTTAAAAGAGGTTGCTCCAAAAAACATAGAATTCATCGTAGGAACATTAATAGTATTCCAATTACTTATATCTTGATTGAAAGATATTGCATTAGAAAACATAGAACTCATATCTGAAACACTAATTGTGCTCCAATCGCTTATATCTTGATTAAAGCTCGTTGCACCTGAAAACATAGAACTCATATCATTAACACCAATAGTATTCCATCCATTTATTTCTCCATTGAAAGATATTGCATTAGAAAACATAGAACTCATGTCAGTAACACTAACGGTGTTCCAATCATTTAAACTTTTATTAAAAGATGATGCACCAGAAAACATAAAACTCATATCTGTTACTCCTAATACATTCCAATTATTGATATTTTTGTTAAAAGAAATAGCGTCTTCAAACATGTTTTCCATAGTATCTACAGAAAACACCTCCCATTCGCTTATATCCTGATTGAAAGACGATGCACCTTTAAACATGAAACTCATATCTGTAACATTAATTGTATTCCAATCACCTATATCTTGGTTAAATGATGATGCGCCAGAAAACATAGATTGCATGGATTCAACATTACCGGTATCCCATCCACTTATGTCTCTATTGAAAGAGAGTGCGCCAGAAAACATAGATCGCATGGTTTCAACATTACCAGTATCCCATCCGCTTATGTCTCCATTGAAAGATATTGCTCCATCAAACATTTTAAATGTACTTCTAACTTCGGATGTATTCCAATTACTAATATCCTTATTAAAGGAAGATGCATTATCAAACATAAAATACATAGAATTTACATTACTCACATTCCAATCTCCAATTTCTTGGTTGAAAGAAACCGCGCCTGAAAACATTCCAACTGTAGAGGTAACATTACTTGTATCCCAATCACCAATCTCTTGATTAAAGGAGATTGCACCATCAAACATATAACTCATGGATTCAACATTACCGGTATCCCAACCACTTATGTCTCCATTAAAAGATAGTGCTTCACTAAACATTCGGACCATTTCAGTAACATTACTTGTATTCCAATCCGTGAGGGATTGGTTAAAACTATCTGCCCCAAAAAACATATACTCCATAGAAGTAACATTGCTTGTATTCCATTCACTTATGTCTTGATTGAAAGATTTAGCTTCAACGAACATCCAACTCATATCAGTTACATTACTAACATCCCAACTATTTAAAGGTTTGTTAAATGATTTTGCATTATAAAACATAAAATTCATATTAGATACTTTACTAACATCCCAAGAACTTAAATCTTGATTAAATGATGCTGCATCTCTAAACATATCTTTCATATTTGTAACGTTACTAGTATTCCAATCGCCAATATCTTGATTAAAATCTTTCGTTCCACTAAACATGTTTTCCATATCAATTACCCTACTAACATCCCAATTACCAATATTTTGATTAAAAACCATATCAGCAGGAACATGGCTAGATTTCCCAAACATCTCCCTCATGATGATAACATCACCTGTGTCCCAATCATCTATTGGTTGATTAAAATCATCTGCTTCATAAAACATTTTACTCATAAGTCTAACATTGGAAACATCCCAATTACTTATATCTGCATTAAAAGTACTTCTATTTTTGAAAGTGCCTGACATATCATCTACATTGCTGACATCCCAATCTGGCATTATTCCATGAGGACTATTATTACACAGCCCATCAATTGGGTTTGTAGCTAAACATTCGTTTACGGCATGATGCCAATTATCATCTGAAAGTTGAGAATACGATACGGTAGAAAGTGTAATTGCTAAAATAAGTAGTGTTTTTTTCATAGGTGTATATTAATATTATATTAATAAGGTGAATAAATTTTAAAAAGGTTGCGTGGAAATTAAAATATTAATAATAGCTGGTAAAGCTTAACTAATCTTCTTTTAGATTTGCAAAGATTAGGTTATTTAAAATAGTAAATTCATAGCAATTCAATATTAAAAAACTAATTATGTTCATGAAAAAAAAGATTCACAAAAAAATCTTAAAAACTAGTTTTAATTTTTTTAATGTATGAATATTGATGAGATTAAAACACTAGGTTAGATTAATTTTGAATAAAACTATAATCAATTTCTTTTACTGAAATTTTTTGATATTCTTTTGCAGATTTATTGTTAAATAATTTTTTTAATTCGTCTATTTCTTGTTGATTAAATAATAAAACCAAATTTCCTTGTAGTGTTGGTATTGGGATGTTCTTTTTTACTTTAGGGCAAGGATAGTTCTCATTCCAATATGTAGTATCTAAATGTAAAATATATTTTTTAAATTGAATATATTCTTTTTCTGTAAATTCAAAAAAAATGTTATTGAAGGTAAGATGGTAATGATCACAGTTAGTGCAAATAGTTAACTCTCCACTTTTTACTTTTCCTATTGTTTTTATATAATTACACATAACATTATTTGTTTATTTAGATTTAATAAAAATTATTTATATTTGTAAATATAAAATAGAATCATTCTAAATAAAAATATTATTAACTATTTTTTAGATTATATTTTTATATAAGAGTGAATACTATTAATTCTTGCAGATAAAATTAATTCTACTCTCTTTACTATTTAATTTGAATTTAGCTCCTCAGAAATGAGGAGTTTTTTTATTGAAGATTATTAATTTTTTACATCTAATGCATCCCTTAGGGCATTTCCTATTAACATAAAAGCCATAACCAAACTCATAATTGCTAGTCCAGGAATAACCGCTAAGTAAGGTTTTCCTAGAATAATATAATTGTAGTGATTTTTTATAATTGCTCCCCAAGATGGAGTAGGAGGTTGAGCTCCTATTCCTAAGAAACTTAACCCGCTTTCTATCAATATCGCTGCAGCGAAATTTGCTGCAGAAATTACAATGATTGGTGCAATAATATTAGGTAAAATATGTCTAAAAATAATTCTAATACTAGAAAACCCTAAAACATAAGCAGCCTCTACATATTGTTGTTGTTTGGTTGTTAATACTTGTCCTCGAACAACTCTAGCGACCTCAACCCACATGGTTAGCCCAACAGCTATAAACACTTGCCAATACCCCTTACCTAAAGCTAAAGTTATTGCGATTACCAATAGCAAAGTAGGAATAGACCATGTAATATTAATCAGCCACATAATAAATGCATCTATTTTACCACCATAATATCCAGCAACTGCTCCAATACCAATACCAATAAATAAAGATATAAATACAGCAATAAATCCTATAAAAAAAGAGATTCTAGTACCTATTAATAATCTGCTCAAAAGATCTCGACCATATTTGTCTGTTCCAAAATAGAAAGTTTTCTTCTTTATGTATTTTTTTGGTGAGTTATCTAGTAATGTTAATTTTATTGTTTTTGGTAACCGATCGTCATAACCAATATATTCTAACTCTTCTTGATGTATTTGATATGATTTAATAGCAATCTCTGTGTTTGTTTGTGTATTTCCCAAGAAAATTCTCTTAATAAGTGATTGTGAGTTTTTTTCTTTTGATGGAATAGATAACATATTTACAGAGAAACCTGGCTCTTTAGAATGAATTTCTATATGCATTTGGTTTGCATTCTGACTATTGTCTGGAGCAATTAAGTAACCAAACACAGCAATAAATCCACAAAAAACAACAAACCAAAAACTAAATAAGCCGATTTTGTTTTGCTTAAATTTTTGAAGAGCAACTTTGGAAAGTGATTTTGATTGATTCATCATTGATTCAAAAATAAAAACCTGATAGTTTTTATAAACATATCAGGTCCTTAAAGTTTTAATTTATTTCAGGCTAATTTTTAACAATCTTTTGATTGTTCACTAACTTTAATTGACTTAAGACATTTAATGCCTCTGAAATATACAGATCTTTTGATAGATTTTTGTGCCAAGTATCTCTTTTTTCTTTTAAATCTTTATTTTCTTTTAAGAGAGGTACTTCATAACCAGGGGAATTGAAAGCTAATCCTGATTTATACTTGAATACTGATTTAAATTTTTCGGCAAAGTTTTCTTTTTCTTTTGATTCTTTTTGATTTTGTTTGTAGTTTAAAGCGTAAGAATAATCATCTTGCTCTTTCTTTAACCACTTTGCATATTCGTCAATCAGCTGAAATTTAGGATCTTTATTAATTCTTTCTATACTTGACGTAACAACATCAGAAAAGTTACTATAAGAGTTCACTTGAGTATAGGATGCTTGAGGTACTTTATCCCAAGGTAATGCTCCTTCAAGATCGCGCTCTCCATATTTCATATAACTAAAACGGGTTGGCATTGCAATATCTGAATAAACTCCTTCAACCTGAGTAGAACCTCCATTAATTCTATAAAATTTTTGAATCGTCATTTTTAAGTATCCCAAATCATCCTTATAATTAGGATAAAATTTATTAACAGGTAAAATATTTTGTACAGTCCCTTTACCATAGGTTTGATTACCTCCTAGGATAACAGCTCTATTATAATCTTGCATAGCTGCTGCAAAAATTTCTGATGCTGATGCAGACAATTCATTAACCAATAAAACCAGAGACCCTGTCCATTGAGTTCTAGTATCGATATCTTGTTTAACTACAGCAGTTTCATTTCTATATTTTACTTGAACAATTGGTCCTTTGTCAACAAATAAACCTGCTATTTTTATAGCTGTATCTAAAGATCCACCTCCGTTATTTCTTAAATCAATTAATAAACCTTCAACATTTTCCTCTTTAAGGCGTTCAATTTCTTTTTCCATGTCTTTAGCTGAATCTCTAAAGTTTCTGTCATCAAAATTGATATAGAATTTTGGTAAATCTATTATTCCATATTTTTTTCCATCTTTTTCTACTGTAGATGACTTTACAAATGTTTCGTCTAATTGAACTATATCTCTAGTAATTGTAATTACTTGAGTAGAACCGTCAATTTTTTTCTTGACTGTTAATACTACTTTAGTATCCTTTGGTCCTTTAATAAATTTTATGGCATCATCTAAACGCATACCTACAATATCAACAGGGTCCTCATTTTCTTGTGCTACTTTTAAAATAATATCTCCATCTTCTAAATCACCTTGTTTCCAAGCTGGCCCTCCAGAAACCAATTCTACGATATGTGTGTAAATACCTTTCTTTTGAAGACGAGCACCAATTCCTTCAACTTTACCAGACATATCTTGATCAAAACTTTCTTTAATATTTGGAGGCATATAAATGGTATGAGGTCCAAAAGCTTCAGTAATACTATTCAAAAAAGTCGAAAACCAATCACGATGTTCCAATTCATCTATCCTAATGTATAAATTTTCCATAGAGATCATAACTTCTGCTCTTGCCTTTTTTTCTAAGGTAGAAAAAGATCTCTTTTTATAAGACTTGTCTTTTTTAAACTTTTCTTTATCTAGCTCTTCTTGTTCTTTAATTTTCCCTATAGTTTGTAATTTGAGCTGTTTTCTCCAATAATTTAGAAGCTCTTTTTCAGAATTAGCATACTCTATTTTTGTATAGTCTAAATCAATAATTTCATCTTTCTTGTAATTAAAAGGCTTTTTTAAAATAGTACTGTAATAATTTTTTGCATTTTTTATTTTATTCAAAAATCTACCGTATACAAGTTTATAAAAAGCGATGTCAGATTCCTTTAGCTGATTGTCTATTTGAAATTTATATTTAGAAAATTCCTTAATATCGTTTTTTGTAAAATATCTTTTAGATTGGTCTAAATCAGTGATAAAATTATTGAATACTATTTCAGAAAAATCATCATTCAATTCTTTTTCAATATAATGACCTCGCGTGAGCATGTAGTTCAATACAGAAATTAAAACCTTGTCTTTTTCTGGATCTTGTTGGTTAGTAATTTTAGGATTAGCAAAACTAATACTGCTTACAAATAAAAAAAGAGTTAGAAAAGTGGTGATAAGTTTGTTTCTCATGAAGATTTCTATTGTTGAGTGATTTTTTATAGAATATTTAATGCTGATAATTATTGAATCTAGTTTTAGATTCAAAACCAAATTTAAATTATTACTTACACAAAAATAATTAAAAACCAAATTAGACCCTCTTTACAAAATGTTAAAAAATATTCTTATTTAATTGGCTTACATTTGTATGAAATCTTGTTAAAAATGACAAATAAAAGACCTCTAATATTAGTAACAAATGATGACGGTATCACGGCACCTGGAATAAGAGCATTAATTCAAATTATGAATACAATAGGCGATGTTATTGTTGTTGCTCCAGATAGACCCCAAAGTGGAATGGGACATGCTATCACAGTAGATAATGTATTACACTGTAATCCTATTACTATAGATGATGGTCCTCAAATTGAATATAGTTGTTCAGGTACCCCCGCAGATTGCGTAAAAATGGCTGTTAATGAAATTCTAAATCGTAAGCCAGATTTATGTGTTTCTGGAATAAATCATGGAGCGAATTCATCTATAAATGTTATCTACTCTGGAACAATGAGTGCCGCCGTTGAAGCAGGTATAGAAGGTGTTCCGGCTATTGGATTTTCATTGTTAGATTTTAACTATAAGGCAGATTTCAAACAAGGTGAAGAATTTGTAAAAAGAATTACATTGAATGCTTTAAAAAATGGTATTCCAGAAGCAACTGTTTTAAATGTAAATATTCCAAAATTAAAAAAGGAGCATATAAAAGGGATTAAAATTTGTAGACAAGCGAATGGGTATTGGCGAGAAGACTTCGATAAACGAAAAAGCCCATTTGGAAAAGAATACTATTGGTTGTCTGGAGAATTTGTGAATAAAGACAAAGGAGAAGATACCGACATATGGGCATTAGAAAATGGTTATGTTTCTATTGTACCGGTTCAATTTGATTTAACAGCACATCACATGATTCAAAAACTAAATTCATGGGATTTATAAAAAAAGAAATTTCTATCGGTTTTATAATTTCTGTTATAGCAACTTTCTGTGGTATTTTTTTGTACTTGCAATATTTTTCTAAATATGGATTTGAGGAAACTATTCTTATGATTAAAGAAGGAAATTTATATGCCCAAGTATTATCATTATCAGCTCTACCCAATCTCTTTGTGTTTTTTATTTTTATCAAGAAAAAACAAGATTACAGAGCAAGAGGTGTTTTAATGGCTTCTATTTTAACTGCTTTGGTTACCTTTGTATTAAAATTCATGTAGTTTAAAAGTTAACATGACTTCAAGTAGATTTGGCAATTTATTTTTTAGATTAATTTCACTTGACCTAACAATTTCATTCATATGAAATACTATATCATAGCAGGAGAAGCTTCCGGAGACCTTCACGGTTCAAACTTAATGAAAGCTTTGTATAAACAAGAAGACAAAGCAGATATAAGGTTTTGGGGTGGAGACCTTATGAGTACAGTTGGAGGAACTCTCGTAAAGCACTTTAAAGAGAGAGCATTTATGGGATTTGTTGAGGTTTTTATGAATCTTAATAAGATACTTAGAATGATTTCTTTTTGTAAAAAAGACATCCTAAATTTTCAGCCAGATGTGCTTATTTTTATTGATAATTCAGGATTTAATTTGCGCGTAGCTAAATGGGCAAAATCACAAGGATTTAGGACTACTTATTATATTTCTCCTCAAGTTTGGGCTTCAAGAGCCAATAGAGTAGAAAAAATTAAAAAATACATCGATGAGATGTATGTAATTCTCCCTTTCGAAAAAGAATTCTATAAGAAATATAATTTCGATGTTACATTCGTTGGTCATCCATTAATTGATGCCATTGCTGATAGAAAGCAAGTTGACGAAATTAAATTTAGAAATGAACATCAGCTAGGAGATAAGCCAATAGTAGCTCTTCTTCCAGGAAGTAGAAAGCAAGAAATTACAAAAATGCTATCTGTCATGCTATCATTGGTTGATGATTTTTCCGATTATCAATTTGTAATCGCAGGAGCCCCCAGTCAGAACTTTTCTTTTTACAATACAATTATTGGATCTAAAAATATCTGTTTTGTAGATAATCGAACTTATGATTTATTAAGTATTTCTCATGCTGCCCTGGTTACCTCTGGTACAGCTACATTAGAAACCGCTTTATTTAAGGTGCCTCAGGTAGTTTGTTACAAGGCAAGTCTAATCTCCTACCAAATCGCTAAAAGGATTATTACACTTCGCTTTATTTCTTTAGTTAATTTGATTATGGATAAAGAAGTTGTTAAAGAATTAATTCAACATGATTTCACAAAGAAAAATCTAATTAAAGAATTAAATATTATTCTAGATGTTAATTATAGAGCATCACTTTTTGAAACTTATAATGAGCTAGAAGAAATATTGGGAGGAAAAGGCGCTTCTGAGAATACAGCTCTATCTATACTGTCAAATTTTAAATAATTTTTTTTTAGTAACTTTAACCTGCTATGAAAAAGTTGCTAGGTTATAAACCCTTTCACTTTTTACTATTTCTTGTTTTAGGTATTGGTTTTCAGTTTTACACTGATTGCTGGGATTTTGGAATAGTAACTTCTCTATGTGTACTTTTGTTTCTATTACTCTTTTCTTATTTTCTCAGAAAGTCTAGATTTTTTGGTTTATTTATTGGATTTGTATTTTTTTTGATAGGTATATGTATTCTAAACAATAGTGATGCAACAAAAAATTACAATTATTTTGAAAAACACCTAACTAATACCTCAAATGCAATTTTAGCAATAGACAAAGTCCTAAAACCAGGAAATTATCATTACAAATACGTAGCTGAGGTACTTCAAATAGACCATAAAAAAACTACTGGTAGCGTACTTGTAAATATTGAAAAAGATAGTGTTGAATCGTTCTTTGAAATTGGAGATCATATCCTTATAAAAAATAAATTTATTACAATTAAAGAATCATTAAATCCTTACCAGTTTAATTATAAAAACTATTTAGCAAAACAAGGAATTCACCAACAAACTTATGCTACAAAAGAAGAATTGTTGTTGTTGGATCAAACATCAACATCCTTTTTGGGGTTTATAGCTGCCTTTCGGTTAAAAATTCAGCAATCATTGCAATATTGTGGCTTTTCAGAAGATGAATTGGCTATTATAAATGCGTTATTGTTAGGGCAACGGCAAGACATTTCTAAAGAATTAACAGCCAACTATTCTAAAGCAGGTGCCATTCATATTTTGGCAGTATCTGGCTTACATGTAGGTGTTATTTTATGGATGTTTTCCTTTGTGTTAAAACCCTTAGAAAGATATAAAAGAGGAAAAGGCATAAAGCTAGCCTTGGTACTATTATTTCTATGGTTTTTTGCTTTATTAGCAGGAATGTCTGCATCGGTAACAAGAGCTGTAACTATGTTTTCAGCCATAGCCATAGGCCAATTTTTCAACAAAAGAAATGCTATAGAACAATCATTAATTTTCTCGATGTTCCTATTGTTGTTATTAAAACCTCTATTTTTATTTGATGTAGGTTTTCAATTAAGTTATTTAGCTGTATTTGGAATTATTTGGGTGCAACCGGTATTTTATCAATTATGGAAACCCAAATACTACATTATAGATAAAGGGTGGCAATTATTTACGGTTTCTTTGGCGGCTCAGATAGGGGTTTTACCACTAAGCCTATTTTATTTCCATCAATTCCCAGGATTATTTTTTGTCTCAAATTTACTGATTATCCCTT
>Ga0233432_10005841_pt1 | contig 10607 bp, 7 predicted proteins | sample SI_122_August201_6_FD_179870 | JGI IMG/M metagenome (GOLD analysis project Ga0233432, IMG submission 179870) | Seawater microbial communities from Saanich Inlet, British Columbia, Canada - SI_122_August2016_10_MG | ecosystem: Environmental > Aquatic > Marine > Inlet | place: Canada: British...
TGAACTATATTCAATTAAAAACTATTATCAGTTGGTTTGAAAATCAACAAGTTGACAAAGGTTGGAACAAAGGTGCTAACACTTTTTATGCAAATACTAAACTGAAAGGATATAAAGGTGCCGTAGATTGTGATTTATATTTGTGTTTTCAACCTATAGAAAGTGAAGTTAAAAATGGGTATACGCCAAAAGAAATAGGCGTTTTGGGATATGCCTCACTTAAAACAAAGGAATATGCAAAAGTTGGTTTAACAACATTTATTGCACCAGCGTTTCGTTATCAAAATTTTCTAGTAGATTATAAGAATATAATTAATCCTACTCAAACGAAAGTCTTAATTTGCCTACCTATTGGAGACCATTCTGCATTGAATATACTTAACATGACTATTCCTGTATTGAATGAAAGCAAGATCAAGGTTCTTGTCAAAAAACATCCTGTCGGGCAATCTATAAAATGGTTACTCACTCATTCACAAGTAAGCATGAGTGACAATTTTGAATGGGTTGATGGTGACTTTCATGCGCTTTTAAAAGAATCTACTATCTTTGTGGGGTCTTCATCATCCACGTGTTTTGATGCAGTGTTAATGGCTAAAAATGTCATAATTATTGCTTCTACAGGTTTTTCTTATAATTATATACCTGAAGAAATAAATAGTAAAAATTATAACTGGGTATATTCCCAGGAAGATTTCAAGTTATCTTTATATAAAGCTATGGCTACTAATAAAGAACCATCTAGATATAAGCTAGAAGATTATTTTTCGCCAATAACGCCAGAAAGCTGTAAGAAATTAATAACTTAAGTTATTAATTATTAGCAGCGTATTCGATTCCCTTACTTTCAGCTGAGGCTGCTCCATCCCAAAATTCACTTTTAAATTCTTTAGCTAATTTATCAAATTGTTCTAAAGCAGCGTCGTCTTCACCTTCTGCAATTTTAATTTCAGGCCAACGTTCTTTTGGGAAGTTTACGTACATATTAAAAGTTTTCACTAGTCCATTGACTTGTTTACGAGGAAATTGAGGCATGTCTAGGATAGAACCAGTTGCCACGAATGATTTAACTAATTCATCAGGATTAACTAAATTTAATTTTTCAGCAACGTCTCGTAAAGGTGTGCCGTGAAATGGACTGTATGGATAGGCATTGCGATCGGTTGCATCAATTTCTCGATTTAATAAAATTGTATCGAATGCTAATTCGTAGGTTTCTTTGGGGAAACCCAAAATATTATTTACACTATAAGGAATACCAACTTCATTGACTATTTTAAAATTATTAATCATTAATTTATTAGAGACATTTCGATTTAAAACTTTCTTCCTAAATTCCTCATTACCATGTTCTAGGCCAAATGAAATTCTAGCACAACCTATTGCTTTTAGCCTTTCAAAACGTTCTCTATTTATCGTTTCAACTCTAGTTTGACACCAAAAGGGGAGTTTGATATGTTCTTCATAAATATCAGCAAATTGTTCAAATTCATTTCGAGACCATGAAAAGAAAGTGTCAGCCCAAAAATACAAATATTCAGCTTTCATTTCTTCTTTGTAATACAGTAATTCCCTTTTGATATTTTCCATGGATTTACAGCGTAAATACGATTTACCCTCATCTTTTTTATATAATACCATTTGAGAGGGGCTATTGCAGAATGCACATGTATAGGGACACCCCCGATGGGTTTCTACTGGAAACATGCGGTATACTTTTCCTCCCATTGGTCGATAAAAACGAGCCTCTTCAAAAATAGACATATCAATCAGTGGGTTTGCGTCCATGTTTATCATTGACGCTTTAGTAATGACAGGAACATTGTCTTTTAGATAGCAAATATTAGGGATTGTATCATAATTTGGCTCACCTTTTTCCATTTGTTGGCAAAGTTTAAGAAGAGTTTCTTCTCCTTCTCCTTTACAAACAAGGTCAATTTCTGGATAGCTCAAAGCGAGTTCTGGTGAAAATGTTGGGAATACTCCACCACAAATGGTAGTCGTTCTATTTTCACCAAGAGATTTTAATAGTTTGATTCCCAAGGGGAACATGTCTTCGGTAGCGGATAATGCTAATAAATCTGGTTTAAAAGTTTTTACTTTTTCGGCAAAATCTTCATAGGGATCTGACGTTAATTCTGTGATTTCATTAGGCATTTTAAAAGGGCGAGCCATTAAGCGGTCTGCTTTTGAGCCATCTGAATCAAAGGTTTCACCATCGATATATAAATAATAGGTTGTATCGAATAATTCAACCTGAAAGCCTTCTCTTTTTAAAACAGCTGACAATAAGCCAATTGCTGGAGGAAGCATGTTCATGCCTCGTAAGTTAGGGTATATTAATAATATTTTAAAGTTAGACTTCATTAAGTTATTTTAATTAGAATCGTGAGCATTATAGTAAAGATTAATTATATTCTACCTGATTTATGATTCAGTATAAATTTACTTTTATTATTTAGGTGATAAATGTGAGTATTTTAGGATACGGATTATTTGAGGGTTCTGTGTAGAGAGTATTTTACAATTTTTCATTGGGTGGAGTTCTTAATATATAAAATCGTCCATATTGGCAAAACACTTTGTGTCCTAATAAAATCAAAAGAACGTTATCAAGACAAAACTACTAATTGAAGTAAAAATATGCAGTAAACTCTAGGCTGACTGAGATCGTTTATGAGTTATTATTAAGAGTTTCAAAACATTTCATATTGTAAACTTTTAACAAATGGTAGAGTAACCATAGAAATTATGTCAGAAAAGATAAACATTAAAACAGAAAAATATGTAAAACACCAAAGTTTTACAGACTTCTCAATTAGTGCTGATTTCACAGAAGATTTATTAAAAAAGCTTAAATTTGTTTCTGCACAGTTAGAAAATAAAAAAGATTCTTACCAAAAAGAAGTTGTGGGCAAAGCTCTTTCTTTTATTGCAGATAAAAATAGTAAAACATTTTCATTGCATGCAAATACAATTGAGGAGATTAAAAAAATCTCCAGTCAAGATCTTGAAAACTATCTTTTTTATAGGTATCGTTATGAGGTAAACCCTGAAGAAAAAATATTAGACGATTATCCTCCATGCATACAGATTGAACCGGTTTCAATGTGTAATTACCGTTGTGTTTTTTGTTACCAAACCGATCCAAAATTATCTGATCCAAAAAATGGACATATGGGTACAATGTCTGTAGATTTATTCAAAAGAATCATCGACCAAATTGAAGGGAAGATTCAGGCTGTAACCCTAGCTTCTAGAGGTGAACCGCTAATTCATAAAGATATTGATCAAATATTAGCATATATGAGTGGCAAATTTTTAGCATCAAAAATGAATACCAATGCATCACTATTAACAGAAAAAAAAGCACATGCTATTTTACAAGCTGAATTACAAACCTTAGTTTTTTCAGCTGACTCTGCAGATGTGGAATCGTATAGTCAATTAAGAGTACGTGGAGACTTAAACAAAGTTCTCAAAAATGTTAAAATGTTTCATGATATTAAAGAAAAACATTACCCACAAAGTAAACTAATCACTCGAGTCTCAGGTGTCAAAGTTAATGAAGATCAAAATTTAAATGATATGACTGGTTTCTGGGGAGACTATGTCGATCAAGTTGCTTTTGTTCAGTATAACCCATGGGAAAATATTTACGATATCGATGTGAATGATGAAAAAAAAGCATGTACTGACTTATGGAGAAGAATGTTTGTATGGTGGGATGGTATTGCTAATCCCTGCGATATAGATTACCGCTCTGAGTTACAAGTTGCTAATGTAAAAGATGTTGATATAAAATCTGCATGGACAGGAAAAATGTATGCAGATTTACGAAATAAACACTTAAGTGCTAAACGAAAAGCATGTGCTCCATGTGACCGGTGTCACTTCGTTTGATTTTGAAAACCTCAGTTTAACTCCCTTTGTATCATCCGACGGGCACCTCATTTCACAGGCAAACTTCGACCCTTCAGATTGAATAAAGTGAAGCATGGCTAGGAATTATAGTTAAATTTAATAGTATTTCCCTAATATACTTTAGTTTCTCAAGCTTGAGATAATAACTGTTCAAGTGATAATTAGACTTTAATTTTTCTTGTAAATTTAAAGAGCTAAATAGTTGAAAAAATTTATTAGTTTAATCATCTGAATTTATATATTCTTGCTCTGGAACCTCAGATAATAATTTTTCACCTCTTATGAATCGCAGAGCTTCTTCGGTGGCTTTAAGTTCCATTTCAAAACGGCAATCTTCAGTACATGAACCCATGTGACAAGAAAGATAACAATTATCAAGATGAATCAATTTGCCACTGTAAGGCTCATTATTAAATACATCTATTGCTGCTCCTGCGATTTTGTTTTCTGATAATGCGTTGTATAAAACTTCTTCATCAATTATGCCACCACGTGAGGTATTAATTAAAAACACATTTCTTTTCATTAAATTAATTTCTTCAGAACCGATCAGAGGATAATTTTTTTTGTTGAGTGGAATATGAATAGAAATGACATCACATTGGCTATAGATTGTTTTTAAATCGACATATGTTGCATTATACAATTCATATAAATTGTGATCGGGTTTAATATCGTGTACATAAATTTTTGCAGGAGAAAAACCTTGTAAATGTTTGAGGACTTTTGAGCCAATTCTACCAGTTCCTATAATTCCAATTTTACTGTCGCCCAGCCTTTTACCCATGTGCCTTTGCCAAATCCCATCTCTTAATTTTCGGTCAGTAAGAGGTGTGTGACGCAGACCATTTAGAATATGGCTCATGGTAAGTTCAGCTACTGCGGCAGAGGGTGCATCAGGTGTATAACTAACTGCAATACCTTTGCTTTTAGCATAATTCAATGCAACATTATCTAAGCCTATTCCAACTCTAGAAATCATTTTTAAATTTTTTGCTTTTTTTAAACTTTCAATATTTAGTTGCTCTGTTCCCGCAATGATTATTTCACAATCTTCAATGTATTGAGGTACTTCATCGGGCTTTAATTTTCTACCTAAAGGGTTTATAAAAAAATCACATTGAGATTCAGATTTTAACAGGGAAATTGGTTTAGCATCAATTTCTCCGAATGGAACTGTTGAAATAAAAACACGTTGTTTTTTATTATCCTCGTGATTCTGACTATTTATCGGAAATGTGGTAATGGTCTCATTATTATTCTCATCATATGGAGTTTTGTTCTGAGAAAAACCACAATTTAAAAGCCACCTTTCAACAAGTGGAATCTGCCAAGCATAATCTATATCTGCTACTCCTTCTTCTTGAAATATTGGTGTGATATTTTTACCAAACATGCGGAACAGAGAATTCTCATTGGAATTTGAATTTTTAAGAAATTCGTCTGTTCGTATTATAAACATTCTTGCATCGATGAAAATATTGTATTCTTCTGAATCCGATTTTGGATAGACTGAAATATATCCATCGTGATTAATTTTAAAAGCATTATCAATTGCAAACTCCTTACGTTTTATAGCAGATACAACAGCACTTGAGTTGGGATTGTTCTCGAGTAGTTCGAGAGCAGAATCTATATGTTCGCTTAGAACACAGGGTGAATTTCCTAATAGAATAACAGTGAACTGTGGAGTCGATTTAAGCTCCAAAATCATTTCATTTAAAACAAGTTTGATTTCTGAACCTAAACTTTGGTTTTGGTTTTCTCGTTTTAGAAGCGTTAGTTTTTCAAACTGTGAAGTAACTTGGGCAATAGAAGGTGATGGGGTTGAAATATAAGTATTAGTAACAGATTTTGAATTAAGAGCAGCAAATATGGGGTAGTGGCAAACGGGCCTTCCAATAATAGGGAAACTACATCTTTTGAATTTATGACTTTCTTCTTTTGCAAAAACCACTGCAGCAATTTTATTTTTATTCATGATAAATTTATGATTTGTGCTACTTGAGAAGTGAGTTGTCGAGAATCAAAAATTAAAGTGTAATTTTCAGTTTTAAAATAAGCTGTCAATGTTATATTAACCGCGAATAAAGATAATATATTGCAATATAATTATAATTTAAGGTGTGTTTTATGAAAAATGTTCTTGTGACTGGAGCTGGTTCCGGAATTGGGTTGGAAATAGTGACGTCTTTATTAAAAGAAGGCTATTATGTTATTGCTCATTATAACAGAAGTAAAAAAAACCTTTTAAAATTATCAAAATCATATGAAAATTTAGAACTTGTTCAGCAAAATTTTGCCCTGAGTGAAGCTGCAAAAAAATGCTATCTTAAAATCAAAAACAAAAATATTGATGTTGTTATTAATAATGCCGGTTTACTGCCAAAAGCTTGTGCCTTTGAAAAAAGTTCTGTTAAATCTCAAACTGAGATATTCAATGTTAATTTTTTCGCACCTTACCAATTATGTCAAAAAATAATTCCAAAAATGGTAAAAAAGAAATGGGGGAGAATTATAAATATTTCTAGTATTGGAGTGAAATTCGCAGGTAATTCTCAGACATCATTATACACCTTGAGTAAAATGACTTTAGAGGGTTTAACTGAAACCATCAATAAAACTTATGCAGTGCATAATATACTATGCAATACTTTGCGTGTTGGTGTCACTGATACCGATTTACATAAAACAAGCAATCACAAAAACATGAAAGAGCGTATCGAAAAAATTCCACTAAAAAGAATGGCTAAAACATCAGAAATTGCGAATATGGTGTCTTTTTTAATTTCCAATGAAGCAAATTTTATTGCAGGTCAGAAAATTGCTATTGCCGGTGGTGAATGATTTTTTTTAGATAACTCATTCTGTGATTACTTTGTGATTATTTTTGTGGCTAGTTCTGAAATTATACCAAAGGCACAGAAAGAATGAAAACAATTGAACAATTACCCCTTTTGGATATGAATATAATATTTATTTATCAATTCAGATTACACGAAATTAGTTTGAGTATAAATATTTCCAACATGGCAGACTAGAATCGTGTCCAAGGTTTGTGAGTGAATTATTCATAAGAAGAAGCGGATAGGAGTAAGATTAATATAAGAACGAGATTTCGATGTATTATCAAAGCAACTCATCGGGGTTATAATATTGTTTCTTAAAATAGATAGGTTATTACTAAAAACTCCGAATCAGAACTGAGTTTATCATAATCCTCCGAAAAGCTGTCTTCTCTTGTTAAAAATGATTAATATTGAAACCATAAATTGATGTTTTTTTCTCCAGTTAAAAAGAAAAAAACTTTAGCTCTCGATAGGAAATTTCATTTTGAATAGGATATTCAATCTTATTGAAAGTACTCCGCTAGAGTGGCGGAGATTGGGTCGCTTAGTATTATGATCAAACCAAACATTATTGTGAATTAAAATAATCCTGTCATGCCAAAGTTCGAAACATCTGATCAGATAAGTAAGATTCGCTCTCATCGAGGAACTAGAGTATATATGGGTTCACATCCTGCGCTTCGAGCGCATATGCGAGGTGTTAATCGACCCAAACATTTCGGTGATCGAGTATGGGGTTCCGCACTGCAACTCATAGAACAACTTGAGCATACTTCAGTACGCACGGTATTAGATATTGGCTGTGGTTGGGGGTTACTTGGGATACACCTTGCGAGAACCATTGGTGCAGAGGTTACTTGTACGGATCTTGATGAGTGTCTTGAGAATATTGTGCAGGCTCATGCCAAACTTAACGAAGTGTCTATCAAGTTTTGTGCTGTAGGTTTTGACGAACTCGTCAAGACTGATTTGGTTCACGACCTAATTGTAGGGTCAGATATTTGCTTTTCCGAAGAGGTGGTGGGGCAACTCAAGGTACTAGTTGATCACGCATTTAACTGTGGGGCGGGGGAAATCATGATTGCTGATATTGGCCGACCCGATTTTAAGGATTTGGTCAAGCATTGTGAGGAAAAATACATTACCAAACTTGAGCGTGTTGAGGGTGTAGAAAAATCAAAGCCCTGTTTAATACTCAGTATAGATCTTCGAGCCAGTCGGGCGAGGAATTAATTAATGAATATTTTAGTATAGCAATCTTAGTAATAAGTGTTAGAAGTGCCTGCGATGGGATGGAAGGAATTGAAACTAGTATTAATGAGGATAAAGATTAGCCTATTTTTGGCTCTTGTACACCTTTAATGATAAATATTGACACGAGCGGTATAGCAGCACAGATATAAAGTCCTGTGGCGTAACTGTCCGATATATCTCGCAGTAATGAAAAAACTGCTGGGCCTAATGCACTCAATAAAACCATTATGGAAGTAAGACGACTGTTGATTTCTCCTAGATGTTTACGCCCAAAAAATCTGGGCATCGCAATGCTGTATAAAGGACCAAAAAAACCACTCGTTATACCCAGACTCAAGGACATCAATACCAACCCTAAAAGGTGGTTAAATTGTGTGCAAGCAAAATATGCAACTATTTGACTAAACGACATGATTAACATATAGGGCTTTAGTCTTAACTTGTCACTAGACCAAGAAGCGATAAAACCCACTGGTATTGATATTGCAGCAACATACATAAATACTGACATGGCTTCATTGCTTGAAACGGAGAGTTCTCTTGCATAGGCAGATATATGAAAGGTGAACCCTGTGATTGTAAAACCGTGTAAGCCTAGAGGTATTACGACAGCCCAGAAACATCTGGAGCGTATGGCTACTTTTGCTTCTACTCCTTCTAATGCGGAGTTATCTGTAGAATCGTCTGTTTCCTTTTTTTTGCCATCCGGATTTAATCCACAAACCTCAGGATTGTCACGATAAAATATCCAGCCCAATAATCCTAAACCAAACAGCATCCAAAGAGCTGAGTACCTCCAAGTTAATAACCAACCTAATCGCAAAACGAGTTCATTCATAACAGCAGGTGCAGCAGAAAAGGAGAGTCCTACAGCAATGCCACTAATTGAGTTAGCTCTTCCTCTATAGCGTATAAACCATCGTCCAACCATCGTCGAAGAAAGAGTAGGCAACATCCCTTGACCCCATAAGCGAATGCCAAATATACCCGTGGTCAGACAAATAAATTGAAGTAATGCTCTAGGCAGTCCAGTTACAAGGTGCAAGTGATGAGCTACTCGACATGCTTCACTTATCCACAATATAGAAATACTGTAACAAACTGCTGTCACAATAATCATTTTTCGGCAACCGATTCTATCGATCCACTGACCGACAAATGATAGTAAAGCACCACTACACAATGTGCCAATTAGGTAAGCCAAACTTAACATCGTTCGGTTCAAGCCACTCTCTTTGATCATTGGATCGGTGAATGGACTGAAGCCAGCTGTTTGTCCAGGTATACTACTAATGCTTCCGATGACGGCAACCAATAGAACGATCCAGCCATAAAAAATGGGACTGCGCTTTGGATGAAATGGAAACTGAGGGCTAAGTAAACGCTGAAACAATAGTGTGATAAAATAAAAAAGTTAAATTTCCTATTTAGTTAACTTTTTAAAGTTATCATGAGAGGACAGTAGTTAGTATGATGTTACCGTGGAGCTCCTGTCAAAGTAACAGAATATATCATTAAATACATTAGGCATTGATCAAATTAATTTTAGAATAATGGAACTGAATAGTTTTAATATCAAAAAGAAATAACTGGATCATATTATCAATAAAACCATCCCCATAAAATTAAAACTTAATATGGTTCAATTTACCTAAAGAAAAAAAGAAGGCTCAAGCTTTAACAAGATCTATATTATAAGGACGAGCTGAGAGAGATAGTAAATGGAAAAGGTCTAGATTTCACCGAAAATCTTTAGCACATCTTGGATTGAAGAATTTTGATATTGCTCTACAAGATATTGAAATTCCCATATCAACTCATTTCAAATATTTTAATCAGACAAAGATAATCCTTGTAGCAGTATGATTCATTTATTAAACACTAAAACCAAAGTCCTGGTTGCTACAGGACGATACTCTGAAGCTAGATCTATCTGCGCGGAAGCAAGTAAAGAAGCAACAAACTATCCAACGGAATACTCAAGAATACAAGGTTATAATGTGCTTTATGAAAGGTTTGAAGATAGGCTGAGTGTTGTTGCTAAGAAAATTAAGTGATTTGAAAGGAAATATTTCAGTGAAGAGGGATCTGTTTTAAATATTAATTTTTTAGATGTATGTTATAACTGAGTGACTGAGAAACCTTTTAAGTTTTAGTGTAAGCTCTTCTTCTAATTTCCATTAGAATTTAAAATATTAAACCCTAAATTACTTTTATTCATAATGAATAATCTGAATAAATTCATTTAAGTTATTGATTTATAAGATAAAAGAGTGTTATTAACCTAATCTTCATCTAATTATTAGTGTAATTAAAGTTACATTAATATAAATAAGTCTTTTATTTGGCTAATTAGTTACATAATATAATTAACTATTAGAGGTTGAGTATGAAGAAAGAATATAAAAAATTGTCGCAAACAGCGATTGTTGGCTCCTTGCTGTGCTTGAGTATGGCTTGTGGTGGAGGTAGTGTGGGGGAAGCCATTTTAGAAGCCCCTTCACTCATAGATGAAAATTTGGCTTTCGAGAAAGGAAACTCCGAAGGTTCTTTTCAAGTATTGGAAAAGGAAGTCTTTGA
>Ga0233432_10005843_pt1 | contig 10606 bp, 8 predicted proteins | sample SI_122_August201_6_FD_179870 | JGI IMG/M metagenome (GOLD analysis project Ga0233432, IMG submission 179870) | Seawater microbial communities from Saanich Inlet, British Columbia, Canada - SI_122_August2016_10_MG | ecosystem: Environmental > Aquatic > Marine > Inlet | place: Canada: British...
ATAATAAGGTAAACATGGCCAGAGTAAATTTACCCAACGGCATACTTTCAATCACCAGTGCATTGACAAATGACATGCCCTGAGTGGCAAGGATTTCTTTAACCTCAAGCGTACCCGTGGTTTCTAAATAGAGAGAGTACCCGCCCATAACGGCCATAAATAACCAGGTGCCAAGACAGCCCCAAGTTATCACGCCTAGTACCAGTTGACGGATAGTGCGGCCGCGAGAAATTCGTGCGAAAAACAGACCGATCATACCTGTGTAAGCTAACCACCATGCCCAGTAAAAACCTGTCCAGTCTTCGGGAAAGCTACCGTTATTAATGGGATCAGTCCAGGTTGCGGCGCTAACAAAATGACTGAACATTAAGCCGATACTATTGACCGTTAGATCCATGATAAAAATACCGGGCCCAGCAATCAGTACAAAGATAATAGCTATAATAGCCAGGGCAATATTGATATCGGCCAGTACCTTAATGCCTGACTTTAGGCCGCGATAAACACTGGCACCAAACAGTGCAGTCCAAAATGCCAGCACCAACATTTTGATAAGCATGCTGTCGGGCACATCAAATAATGTGGCCAGCATGGCCGAGAGTAAGGGCACACCCAAACCTAGAGAGGTGGCAACGCCGCCCACAATACCCAATACAATAAAGATATCGATCAGGGTCTTAACGCGACCGCGACCTGTTTTTGGCAGTGCACCATCACAGGCGCTACTAATACGCAGGGTGGTATAGCGCTTTACATAGAGCATATAGGCTATGGGAACGGCAGGTACCGCATAGATAGCCCAGCCTATAACACCCCAGTGAAAGAGCGGATACATATGCGCCCATTCGAAAGACTTTGCAGACCCGACCTCAATGCCCATGGGTGGGGTTTGCAAATAATAGATCGGCTCGGCAAATCCCCAGGCAATAACACCGGCGCCAATGGCAGCTGTGAACATCATCGCAACCCAGTGAATATTGGAGTACTCAGGCGGCTCATCTGGCGCACCTAACTTGACGTGTGCATAGCGGCCAAAGGCCAGCCATAGGCAAAAAACTACGGCGCTCACACCCACCGAGAGATACAGCCACAGAAAGTTACTCATGATGGCTTTGCGGCTATCGATCAGAAATTGAGCTGCTTCATCGGGGAAGATAACCAATGGAATAGCGCAGAGGAGAACCACGATAACGGAGGGGATAAATATAGCCCAATCGACTTGAGGTTCTTTTTTGGGGTCTGGCAGATTAAAGCTAGCAGGGTCGCTCATAGAATTATTATTGTGAAGGCGTGGCAGTAGAGTAACACAGTGCCATAGATAACTCAGAAATAGAGGCTATCAAGGATTCTGAGCTGATAATACTTATGGGAGGCTTGCTCTATTCGAAGCGTTAACGTAGCCTAGAAATGTACAACAAAAACAACAAAAACAACAAAAACAACAAAAACAACAAAAACAACAAAAACAACAAAAACAACAAAAACAACAAAAACAACAAAAACAACAAAAACAACAACAAATACCGACCTGGTATCTCTAGGAAAATTCTATGACTGATCAAAACACACCGAGTAAGCGCTATAGAAGCATGGTGCTGGTGCTACTGACTATTGTTTACGGCTTTAATTTTATCGATCGGCAAATTGTCGGCATTTTGGCACCGTTTATCCAAAAGGACCTGGGGCTCACTAATACAGAGCTAGGGCTGTTAATCGGCTTGGCATTTGCGGTGTTTTATACCTTGGTGGCTATTCCTATCGCCTGGCTAGCCGATCGTTATAATCGGGTTAATATTCTTTCGATAGCACTAGCCGTTTGGAGTGGTTTTACCGCCCTAACGGGGCTGGCCGGCAACTTTATGCAGATCGGTTTGGCGCGCATGGGTGTGGGCATTGGTGAAGCTGGTGGCAGTCCGCCGTCCCATTCAATAATTTCTGATCTATACCCCAAAGAAGAGCGCGCCGGTGCTCTGGGTGTTTATGCTATGGGTATTCCGCTGGGCATGATGACGGCCTATTTCGCCACTGCTTCGCTGATGGGAGCGACAGGTGAAGAAGTTGACTGGCGGCGTATCTTTATATTTTTGGGTGTTACAGGCGTTGCCTTGGCTGTGGTTGTGCGGCTGGTGCTGCGCGAGCCGGTGCGCGGGGCTGTAGAGATTGATAATCAAGCGGACATCGTACAGCCGCCATTTTTAGAATCTCTCAAGAGCCTACTCAAAATTCCGGCCTGGTGGTCGATGTGCTTTGGTATCGCCTTCGGTTCTTTTGTGAACTATGCCTTTTCTGCGTTTCAGACCAAGTACGTGGTTGCTCTGGATCCTAGTTTTGATTTTAAAACTCTGGTTATTATTCTCGGTGTTATCAATGGTACGACCTACGCAGGCGGTGCTTTTTTTGGCGCTAAACTTGCGGATAAATGGGGCGCTAAAAATATACGCGCCTATGGGTGGCTGCCTGCTATCGCGATGGGTATTTGCCTGCCCGTCTGCATAGCAAGCTTTTGGGTGACGACGGTATGGGCGCACCTGGCCCTCACGACCTTTTTATTACTGTTTTTGGGTATTTATCTAGGGCCTAGCTTTGCTATAGCTCAGACATTGGCACCCATTAATATGCGCGCCATGTCGACTGCGCTGTTCTTTTTTATTCTCAATATGATCGCTCTGGGCGGCGGTCCCACCTTTACAGGCTGGCTTATCGATGTATTTAAAGCTGGCAGTGACGAATTGCAGGCTATGCGGTATGCCATGTCAGTGACCTGCCTGATGTTTATTCCCTCGATTGTTAGCTTTTTGGTCGTTGCCCGTGTGTTACCTAAAGACTGGGCTGCTGCAGAAAAACGCAATCAGGCACTCAATAAAAGTGAGTCTTGATTAAAACTAAGACTGCTAAGATCTAGGAGCCTGTGGTCATAAACGAGTTCAGGCCCAGGAAGTCGATCTTGCCAATGGCCACGCCATTGTGGCGCAAAATGTTATAGGTGGTGCTGATATGGAAATACATATTAGGCAGTATCCATAGATTTAAATACTCCTGCCCGCTAAAGGTTAATTCATAGGAGCCTGCTGGTATCACAATGGTGGTGTCTGCCGAGCTATTAATACTCTCTTCTGATAGATCCTGTAAAAATGTTTGGGTACTTTCGATTCTGGCCTTCAGTTCGGAAAAGGTTGTCTCAACGTCCTCGTTGGTAGGGACTTCAACACCTGCCAGTCGAGCGCCGCCACGGGAAACCATATCGCAGGCAATCTGTACCTGTTTTATAAGTGGGAGCATATTGGGGAATAGGCGCGCGGTGGATAATACCGATTCGTCGATATCTTGTTCTGCAGCATAGGCGATGGCGCTATCAAGCAGGCCAGATAGATTACCTAGGTGGCGAATAAAAACGGGGATGGAACTGTTGTACATTGACATAATTTACCTCGGCCACAGGAGCCTATTCAGGTTATTGATTTAGAATTTTCGCGTCTCGCCAATATCCAATACCCAGCTGTGGCTATCGGCCAACGGAGTATTTTCAGCGGCAGCTTTAAAACGCGCTGGGGGTTCGGCAAGGGGCTCGTCGGATAGATTAAACGTACCGTAATGTATGGCCACGGCATTGTCAGCGCGCAGATCCAGCGCTGCTTGCACAGCCTCTTCAGGATTCATATGAGAGGCCTTCATCATGGCATTGGGTTTATAGGCGCCGATGGGCACCGCGGCTAGGTCAAAGGGCCCAAGTTTCTCACCGATCTTCTTAAAACCAGAGTAGTAACCCGTATCGCCGGCAAAGAAAAAGCGCCGCTGTGGTCCAGTGACGGCCCAAGATGACCACAGGGCTTTGCGAGTATCTGTGAGGCTGCGTTTACTCCAATGCTGGGTTGGCAAGCAATGGATAGTGGCAGTTTTATAGCTGACAGTATCGCCCCAGTCCATCTCCTTAACCTGATCAATACCATTTTTACGCAGCAGCTTGCCATTGCCGATAGGAACAAAGAATATGGTCTCGGGGTTGCGTTTGGCCAGCTTGCGCAATGTGGGCAGATCTAGGTGATCGTAGTGATTATGAGAAATTATAACAAAGTCGATCGCCGGTAAATCATCGAGGGCAATCCCTGGTTTTACAAAGCGATTGGGGCCGGCAAAGGGTATAGGGCTCGGCGTATTTGACCAGATCGGATCGGTCAGAAATGTCAGATGCTCCATCTGTACTAACAATGTCGCATGGCCTATCCAGGTGGTGGTTGGCTCGCTGTGCATGGCGTTGTCGCGCAGATAGGCGCCATCATTCGGAACCCGAGTTGGCGCTCCGGGCTTACTGATAAATGAGGAGGCGACACGGCGCATAATAAAGGGCGCACGCACCTTGATTGATACTTTGGACTCGTCTTTATCCATATTGATAAAACGGCCCTTGGCATCCTGTTCGGCGGGCTCGAAAAGTCGATCGGGCTGATCTGCCACTGGCTGCGCCGGGTTTAGAATAGCCAGTAAGCCTATGGTGGTAAGCTGGCGAGAGAGCGGTTTATTTATCATTATAGGACTCCTGAGAGAGTGGTTTATTGCTCATAATAAGACGTCTGTGGGCAGGGAGTTTAACTAAAAACATACTCAGAGATTTTTTTTGTTGGTGAAGACCCAGCATTATTGAATAAGCTAATTACAGAGGACTGACTGAGAGCCTATACGTTTGACAGATCATCAAACTAGCGGAGTTGCATTGGCAGTAGGTCAAATTTTGGGAGTCTTCGGGATCAACCTCAATCCGTAAACCAGTAATAATAAAATCCAAGGCCAACGAATAGAGATTAATCTCGGATGCTGTCTGAAGTGTTGTGGAAATATGATTTACTGGGCAATGATAGCCATCATTTTTTGCGCAGTTTCATGACCTGAATTTTGATTTTGACCCGTTACAAAGCGCTGCTCATCATCCACCACAACATGGGTTGCAAATAGATCTCTAAAGGCACTGCTGCTTTCGAATATAACCCCAGCTTTACGCAGCTCTGTCTCCGGATGCTGTGGCGTAATCTCAATGCCCAGCTCTTTAATCTGTTTATCGGTAACTCCGGTCATGCGACGTCCGGCAATCAATAGATTCCCGTCGCGATCTTTGGCGTTAATCAGGCCCAGTACACCATGACAGACACCACCAATAACTGGCTTGTGCTCGGCGTAAAATGCTTCGCTGATTTTTTCGCCAAGAAGCTCTGAATAGCCAAGGTCATAGGCTGCACCCCAGCCTCCTGATAAAAAGACAATATCGTATTGGGCGAAGTCTAGATCGGCGATGGATATTGAGTTTTTAACCTTGGCCTGAAATGCTGCGTCGGCCATAAAGCGGTCGTCTTCAGGGGTTTTTACAAAGCGCGTCAGAGTTTGGGGGTCTACTGGGATAACGCCCCCTCTAATGCTGGCGATATCGACCTGTATTCCGGCATCCATAAAGTTGTAATAGGGGTGACTGATCTCTGAGGCCATTACGCCAGTGGCAGCACCTGTTGTCTCACCTGGTGCAGAGAGCACTGCCTGATTAGTGGCAATGATCAGCGCGCGTTTGCCTCCGGGTACCTGAGCTATTTCACCCTGGTATTCTGGATGCAGGCCAGCTTTGTGCAGTAATGTTGGCAGCGCGAGAGCCAGTAGCCCAACAATGACAATGATTCCACCTAATGTTTTCAATACTAGTGCTCTCATAAGATTCTCCCGATTATATATTGCGCTAATAGAGCAGGCTGTATGCTTGGGCTTGATTTGCAGACCGCTGTAATGATTATATTAACACTATATGTGTCAAAAGTTAATAGACTCTTTGGTCACTGTATTTATGTTATTTTCGCAGTGATTGCTGGGACAATAGAGTGTTTGAAAATAAAAGATTACTTGCGGACGCTGGAGAGAAAACCATGTCAATTATTGTTAACCGCCGTGACCTCGACTTTGTTATGTATGAGGCCCTAGACCTAAATACGATTCTCGAATCTGAGCATTACGCAGATTATGATCGGGAATCTTTGGATGCAATGCTGGATCTCTGCCAGTCACTTGCTGAAGATCAGTTTTTACCCTTTGCCGCCAAGCTAGATGCCAATGAGCCTAAGTTTGTCGATGGCAAGGTTGAAACTATTCCCGAGGTCAAAGAGGCGATTAATGCCTACCGCGAGGCGGGCCTCTGTACCTCGGCCTATGATGCGGCTATAGGCGGTATGCAATTGCCATGGATGATGGATCAGGCGCTCAATGGCATGTTTGTCTGTGCCAATAATCCGGTGCATACCTATTTGTTTCTTACTCAGGGTGTGGCCAATATGCTCAACGCCTGTGGCTCCGATGAGCTCAAGGCTAGGTACCTGCCCAAGTTGGTAGAGGGTGAGTGGTTTGGCACCATGTGTCTGTCTGAGACTCAGGCGGGTTCATCGCTTGCGGATATTCGTACCAAGGCAGATGTGCGTGCCGACGGGGGTTACAATATTAGCGGCACCAAAATGTGGATATCTGGTGGCGAGCAAGATATTACCGACAATATTGTGCATATGGTACTGGCCAAGATTCCCGGCTCGCCTCCAGGGGTTAAAGGCATCTCATTATTTTTGGTGCCGAAAAACCGTGTTAATGACGATGGCAGTATTGGCGATAGCAACAATGTCGCACTGGCAGGCCTCAACCATAAGATGGGTTGTCGCGGCACCACAAACTGCCTGCTTAACTTTGGTGAGTCCGGTGAGTCTATCGGCTATCTAGTGGGTGAGCCCAATCAGGGTCTGGCCAATATGTTTCATATGATGAATGAAGCGCGTATTTCTGTAGGCATGGCCTCAGTGATGGCGGGTTTGGGTGGTTATCTCTACTCGCTGGATTATGCCCGCAACCGTCCACAGGGTCGTCCGCTAGTTAATCGCAATCCGGAAGATGCACAGATTATGATTAGCGAACATGCTGATATTAAACGCATGCTAATGACTCAAAAAGCCTTTGTTGAGGGCGCACAAACCTTAATTTACTACAGTGCTCAGCTGATTGATCAGCAGAAATTATCCACTGACAAAGAAGCCAATGCGCGCACTGATTTACTGTTAGGGCTGCTTACACCGATCTGTAAATCTTGGCCCTCTGAGTTCTGTCTGGAAGCTAATAAGCTGGCTATTCAGGTACTGGGTGGCTATGGCTATACCCGCGAATATCCGGTCGAGCGGCTCTATCGCGACAACCGTTTAAATCATATTCATGAGGGTACCTGGGGTATTCAGGGTATTGATATTCTGGGCCGCAAGGTACAGATGCACAATGGTGCAGCCGTTGCTGTGTTGCGTGAAGAAATCCAGGCCACAGTTGACTCCGCTGCTGGCATGTCTGGCTTAGCGGGGCATTGTACTCAGTTACAGGATGCACTGGCCCAGATTGAAGCGACGGTTAAGACGGTGAGTGAGGCGGCTGACCCATCCTTGGCACTGGCCAATGCGACCATATTCCTCGATGCTATGGGGCATGTGGTTATTGCCTGGATGTGGCTTAAACAGGCGGTTGCAGCAACCCGAGGCCTGCAGCAAGGCAATGCAGCAGATACAGCTTTCTATCAGGGTAAATTGGCGGCAACACAGTTCTTCTTCCGCTATGAACTGCCTAAAACCGATGCCAGTTTGGCACTGGTGGCGGGTTTAGATAGCACCTGTTATGACCTCAGCGCCGATCAGTTTACCGGTAGCTAAAGCTTATTAAGCGCAATATAGATGTGGCCCATTATTGGTATTTTAGTGGGCCAGATCGATTCCATTCTTACTGTAAACACTGTCTAATAATCCGGATAAAAAGAATTACAAATAAGCTGGGGTGCTCGTCTTGAAGCCTGTAAATCAAAGTATTGTCTCGCCATTGGCAGCCGCTGTAATCAGTATTGATGTGAGTGACGGTCAGACTGTCGCCAAAGACCAAATTGTTGCCATTGTTGAATCGATGAAAATGCAAACAGCACTCACTGCGCCAGTTGCGGGAATAGTTGCCAATCTCTCTATTGCACTGGGCGCCACGATTCAGGCCGGGCAACTGGTCTGTGAAATACAGCCCATTGATGCAGGTAGTGCCGCTGTGAGTGAGCCAATAATTAAGCCAGCCGGAACCGATAATAGTTTGCAGCAGCTCAATCAGCAGCTGGCCTTTACTCGTGATGATGCGCGGCTTGAAGCCGTTGCCAAGCGACATGCCAAAGCCTACCGCTCGGCGCGAGAAAACCTTTACGACCTCTGTGATGATGAGTCTTTTGTTGAATATGGTCAGCTTGCAGTGGCAGCACAGCGCGATCGTAAAACAGCTGAATCACTAAAAACGGATACGCCGGCCGATGGAGTGATTACCGGTTTGGCGACGATCAATAGCGCGGAATTCGGTCCGCAGGCGGCGCAGGTTGCGGTTATCGTCAATGACTACAGTGTTTTGGCGGGTACCCAGGGCTATTTCCACCATCGCAAAATCGACCGCATACTGGACCAAGCCAGCAAATTTGGTCTGCCAGTGGTTATGTATACCGAGGGTGGGGGTGGCCGACCTGGCGACACGGATGTTAAAACCCAGATAGCCGGATTAGACGTGCCCTCATTTGCCAATTGGGCTGGACTAAGTGGCCGGGTGCCGTTAATAGCGGTGAACAATGGCTACTGTTTTGCGGGGAATGCCGCGCTGTTTGGTTGCGCCGACATTCGTATTGCTACCAAAACATCTTGGATAGGTATGGCTGGCCCGGCGATGATTGAAGGCGGTGGTCTGGGTAGCTTTAAACCCACGGACATAGGCCCGATTGATGTGCAGGCTAGCAATGGTGTGGTTGATCTGGTGGCTGACAATGAGGCTCATGCCACTGATCTAGCGCAGTCCTGTCTAGGTTATTTTCAAGGTGACATACAAACTTGGCAGGCTGCTGATCAGCAGCAGTTGCGTGAGATGATGCCTGCCGATAGGCGCTATGCCTACGATATAAGAAACATTATTGTGCAGCTTGCTGATATGAATAGCTTTCAAGAGCTTACTCAGGCCCATGGGCAGGGCATTATTACTGGCTTTATACGTATTGAAGGGCGCGCTATGGGCCTGATAGCCAATAATTGTCGTGTTCTGGGTGGCGCTGTTGATGCTGAGGCAGCTGATAAGGCTGCACGCTTTATTACCCTCTGCGATAGCTTTTCTATTCCGGTTCTGTCCCTGTGTGACACGCCGGGCTTTATGGTTGGTCCAGAGAGTGAGGAGCAGGCGGCGGTACATCGTATGGCGCAGCTATTTATTGCCGGCGCCAAAATGACCACTCCGATGGTGACGATCTTCTTGCGCAAAGGTTATGGTCTTGGCGCTATGGCTATGGCGGGGGGTAGTTTTCATCGTCCGATTTACAGTGCCGCATGGCCCAGTGGTGAGTTTGGAGGTATGGGCCTAGAAGGTGCTGTGCAGCTTGGCTTTAAAAAGGAATTGGATGCGCAGCCAGACTCTGCAGCGCGTGAGGTGCTGTTTAATCAGCTGGTGGATACCATGTATGAAAAGGGTAGGGCCACTGAGGCAGCGGCCCACCTCGAGATAGATGCAGTTATTGATCCAGCAGATACGCGTATGGCGGTGATCACGGCGCTTAACTGCGCCTAAAAAGCCTTTGCTTAAGCAATCTCAGTCGACGTTGTGGTAGATATTCTGCACATCATCCAAGTTTTCGAGCATCGCCATAAAGCGTTCAAACATCTCTATGTCGTCCCCCGCGAGTGGCGCGCTATTTTGGGCGATAAACTGAATTTCATCGACATCGTAGTCAATCTCACCAAAGGCCTCGCTCAGTGCCTGCTTGGCTTTAAATGACTCGGTATGTGCTGCAAATACAGTTAGCATGCCCTCCTCATTTTCAATATCAATCACATCCACATCAGCCATCAGCAATGTGTCTAATACGGCTTCTTCTTCCTGCCCACCAAATTTTAGAATCGTTAGATGATCAAACATATGGCTCACAGAGCCCTGAGTGCCGATCTTGGTTTTGGTCTTGGTAAAACACAGGCGCACATCGCCAAAGGTACGGTTAGGGTTATCGGTTAAACATTCGATAATCACCATACAGTTGCCGGGGCCATAGCCCTCGTAGCGGGCCAACTCGAAGTTTTCGCCGGCACCGCCTTTGGCTTTTTCAATTGCCTTGTCGATAACATGGGTCGGTACCTGATCTTTCTTGGCGCGGTCAATCAGGCTGCGCAGGGCTAAATTACCTGTGGGATCAAGGCCGCCTGCCTTGGCGCAAACATAAATCTCGCGCCCGTATTTGCTATACACCCGTGCCTTGGCATCCGATGTTTTGGCCATGGATTCTTTGCGGTTTTGGTAAGCTCTACCCATTGTCAGTTCCAGTGAAAGGGTTAAAACTCGCAATTCTACAGCAGCCGCACCTCTATGTAACCGTTCAGTTGTTTATTGCGCCAAATCGGTAGATGATGAGGTAAAAAACAGCCTTAGTTAAAGGGAGTAGAGAATGAGTTTTTACGATAAATATATCTTGCCCAGTTTTCTAAATTGCGCCTGTGGATCAAAGCCGATTAAGTATCAACGCAGTAAGGTGGTGCCCCTGGCTGAGGGTGTGGTTTTAGAAGTGGGTATT
>Ga0233432_10005845_pt1 | contig 10603 bp, 9 predicted proteins | sample SI_122_August201_6_FD_179870 | JGI IMG/M metagenome (GOLD analysis project Ga0233432, IMG submission 179870) | Seawater microbial communities from Saanich Inlet, British Columbia, Canada - SI_122_August2016_10_MG | ecosystem: Environmental > Aquatic > Marine > Inlet | place: Canada: British...
TTCAATTTTATGAGATCCATCATCATTAGCAGGAATTAACAACTCTTTATAACCGTGATCAATATAATATTGTGAAAACTGAAACCGATCTTGACGAGTCATTTTATCCCTTACAGCAGAAAATGCCCCATCAGCACCAACAATTAAATCACACTTAATATTTATATTAGAATCTCCCAAGGTATTAGTAAGTTTTAACTCAGCACGTTCCATATTAACATCAACACACTTATGATTAAAAAATATTTGAGCACCATTTTTTTCAGCCAAATTCATTAACAAAACATTAAGTTCACCCCTTGGAACAGAATAAATGGCTTGGTCTTCATTACCATAATACTGATCTGTAAGCTTCCCCTCTAAATCATGCATTATTCTTTTTGGCATTGGAATAGAAATCTCCATTACTCTATCTTCAATACCTACTTTTTTTAAAGCTGTCCACCCTCTTTTTGACAAGGCGAGATTAATTGAGCGACCAGCAGTAATAACAGACTTACGCATATCTGATCTCCTTTCATAAACAGTTACATTATAGCCACGCTGTAGCATATATAAAGCACATAAAGAACCCGCAAGACCTGCCCCAACTATGATAATTTTTTTTTCCATTTTACAATATATCTTCTAAAATTTTATAAAACTCAAACACATCCATGTAGCTATTATAGAGAGGGACAGGGGCAACTCTAATAACATCAGGCTCTCTCCAATCAGCAATGACACCTCTTTTAGTGATTTCATCAAACAACTCTTTATTACCATTTAAAACTCTAATTGATATTTGACAACCACGCTCTTTGGGAGTAATAATACTAATTCGATTTGAGGATAAGTTGTTCAATAAAAAGACTAAATATGATGTTAATTTTTTTGATTTAAATATTAAATTCTCCATTCCAACTTCATCAAATAATGACAATGAGGCTCGAACAGCCGCAAGTGATAAAATTGGTGGATTACTTAATTGCCAACCCTCCGCGGTATTAATTGGAATAAATTTTTCTGGCATTTTAAACCTACTATTTTTTTCATGACCCCACCATCCAGCAAATCTTGGAATCTCTTTCTCATGATGGCTCTCATGTATAAATACCCCACCCACAGAGCCAGGGCCAGAATTTAAATATTTGTAAGAACACCACACAGCGAAATCAACACCCCATTTATGTAATAACAACTCAACATTACCTATTGCATGAGCTAAATCAAAACCAACTATAACTCCATTTTCTTTTGCTACGCTTGTAATTTTTTGCATATCAAAAACCTGTCCAGTATAATAATTTACACCCCCTAACATTATTAATGCAATATCTTCTGAATTATTTCTTAAATAATCAAGAATATCATCAGTTCTAAGTGCAGCCTCTCCCTTGCGAGGTTTTAATTTTATAAGAACCTTATCTGGATCTAAACCATGATGACTAATATGAGATTCAACAGCATAAATATCTGAGGGAAATGCATCGTCTTCAATTATAATTTTTGAGCGTTTTTCACTTGGCCGATAAAAAGAAACAAGCATTAAGTGTAAATTAACAGATAATGTATTCATTGCAACAACTTCGGAAGTTTTTGCTCCTATAATTTTAGAATAACTTTCCGATAAAAATTCATGATAAGGAAGCCATGGATTTCTAGCGTGAAAATGCCCCTCAACACCTAAAGTCTTCCAATCTTCTAATTCTTGATTAACAAAATCTGAAGTTTTTTTACTTTGTAGTCCAAGAGAATTTCCACATAGATAAATATGTTTTTTTCCATTACTTTGATATGGAAAATAAAATTGACCTTGATAAGATGCTAATGGGTCTTCCCTATCAAGTATTTCTGCAAATTCTTTAGTTTTTTTATAATTCATTTATACTGAAAATTATTGGACGACTTGGGGCGGCATCGGAATTAAAAGCCGGGATTTGTAAATTTGTAAAGTAAGAGCCGTCGCAAATATTGTTATTTACATAGATCATTTCTGTAATTGTAAAATGAATTGTAGCTGTATTTAATTTTTTAGATGTTGTATCCCAAAAAATATTATGACAACTAAGGTGTCCGTCATCAAACAATCTATCTACTGATGGAGTGTCTACCATTAAATGCTTAACACCCCTACTTCTTATATATTTCATAGCTTCTAAAGTGAAAAATGAAGGTGTCTGTTTCATATAATCAATAGATTTCTTTGACTCAAGATTTGGTAAAGTTCTGATAATTAAACCTTCTAAAAAAGAATCTGATACGTCATTTAATTTTTTTTCTAAACTTTCCTTTGTGATTAAAAAATCATTAGCTTCAATTTTAGGAATATATGATTCTTGATTTGATTTAGGGGTAACACTAATTAGAGTACTTGGAAATAACACTGAATTTAAGGAAGATAAAATAGAAATTCTTTCGTCAGTAATATGTCCAATACATTCTGTGTGTGTGCCATTACAGTGAGGAGTGATAGAATATGTTTCAAAATTACATGGACCTCCTTTTCTTGTATCGCCAATAAATTTACCATCTTCATAAGCAGATGATATCGCTTTATCTACTCCATAAGTGTTAGGCTGTTTACCATTAAAGTTTATTGGAATAGATAAATCATTAAAGTTTGAAAAATCAACTGAATAGCTTGTGTTGTCAATTAAAAATTTTGCATCCATTATTTTAAATCTTCTTGCTTTATATTCAGCCAATCTAATACATTTTTATGCCATATATCTTTACCTTGCTGCTCTGATAAAACACCAATTTCCACAGCATAATCCAAAACTCTTCCGGGGTAAGAAGTCCCAACACCTTCCATCTCACCTAAAGGAAAGGGATCATCTAATCCCATTATAATCTGACTAGATCCAACGCGTTTTTGTAGTAGATCTAAGGTATGGGAATCGTGTACTAAAGTATCAAAATACAAGTTCTTATGCCCCAATGTTTTTCTAGGATCTTGCAATTCTTCAAAAATATCAGGGCGTCCATCAAATCCCTGAATTCTTCTTCCATAATTAGCCATACCTAACATTCCTCCATGCGCAAAACATGTTCTTAAACTTGAATATTTATTTGGTAAATCTCTAAGAGTAAAAAGATGAAGAGTATCAGCACATTGAGCCATCATCCAAATCAAATGAAATCTCCAGTATGCATTTTTCAAAGCAATCATTTTCTCACCATCATATGGGTGAATTTGAATTGCTAATTTATATTTATTCGCTAATTCAAAAATTGGATCAACATCAGATTCGGCAACTGATAACCACTCTCCTTTTGAGTTTAAAAAATGAGTTGGTAAACAAAGTAATTTTAATCCAAGCTCATTAACACATCTATCAATTTCCTTTAAAGCGTTATCCATATATAAAGGCTGAACAACAAAACCGCATGTAAACTTTTGAGGATAATCACTTTGAATAGAAGCATTAAAATCATTTTGAAAGCGAATTGCATCAGCGCAATCTTGTTTCCCCCAGCCGTTACAGTACAACTGAGATAGGCATAACATTACAGCGTGGTCAATATTGTTCAGTTTCATCCATTCAATTTTTTCTTTTAAGAAAAAACCAGAACCATTAATAGGTCTTGACCAATCACCCTGTCTCATGAACTTTTTATCTTCATCAATCCAAAACAGTCTCTTATCCTTTAAAAACGCAGGGATTTGAGATGGCTCGGGTAGTACATGACCATGACCATTTATTCTCATATTGAAAAAAATTATTTACCTATATATCTCTCGTCAGCCTCCATCACCTCTCCTGTTTTTGGACAAGTTCTAAGCTTTTCATCTGAATAGAATCTCTTAAAAACCGGAAAAAAGTCCTTTTCCACATTAGTTAATTTAAAATACTCTTCATATAATAATTCATTGGCAGTATCTGAAAACCACATCAAACCATCTTTATCATTTTCCTTTCTTTTTCTTTCTATAACCAGTCCAATTGATCCTGCTGACCTAACAGGAGAATGTGGTACTTTTGGTGGTAAAAGGAACATTTCTCCTTCACTAATTGGATATTCTACCAATTTACCATTTTGTTGTGTTTTCACAACAATATCTCCTTCAATTTGATAAAACAACTCTTCTGTTTCATTATAGTGGTAGTCTTTTCTAGCATTAGGGCCTGCCACAATCATTACAATATAATCCTCTGACTCTACATATAAATTTTTATTTCCTACAGGAGGTTTTAATAGGTGTCTGTTATCATCAATCCATTTCTGTAGGTTAAAGGGTGTTTTTATTTTACTCATAATTTTTAAATTTTAAATTGTTGCTATTATTTTTAATTCAATTGCAATTGGAGTTGGCAGTGCATTTATCTCAATAGTCGTTCTGCAAGGCTGATTATCATTAAAGTATTCAGCATATATTTTATTATATATTTTAAAATCATCCTTCATATTTGTTAAGAAAACCTGAACATCTATAATATTGTCCCATGACGAACCAGCATCTTCTAAAATATATTTTACATTCATAAATACAGAGTGGCATTGTTTTGCTATATCATAACTTGCTATGCCACCGTCTTTATTTAATTCAACTCCGGGTATTTTTTGTTCATTTAAAACTCTAGGACCAACTCCAGAAAGAAACAAAAGATTACCAACTTTTCTAGCATGTGGATATAGGCCTACTGCTTGTGGGGCTCTTTTGCTATTATATTTTTCTCCATTCATATTTTAAATTTTAATACAAACATTTTTTGGTTCGGTAAAAAATTGTAATGATTTAAATCCTCCTTCTCTACCAACTCCAGATTGTTTCATGCCACCAAATGGAATACGTAAATCTCTTAAGAGCCAAGTATTAATCCAGACAACACCTGATTTAATAGCAGCAGCTACTCTATGACCTTTGCTTATATTTTCAGTAAATATACTAGCTGAAAGGCCATATTTTGTGGAATTTGCCATATTAATAACTTCTTCTTCATCCTTAAATGGAATCAAAGTTAGAACAGGGCCAAAAATCTCTTCTTGGTTAACTTCACAGTCAAATGGTAAATTTTCAATAACGGTTGGCTCAATATAATAACCATTTAATAAATCACCTTCTATTAATTTACGATTTCCTCCAGTTAAAATATTCCCACCTATTTTTTTTGCTTGAGTAATTTTTGATAATACTTTGTTCATATGTTCCTCGGAAACCACAGCGCCTAAATCCATGCCATCGTCTTGTGGATCACCAACTTTTAATTTTGACACCTTTTCAAGTAATGCTTTTTTAAATTTTTCATAAATTTCATCTTGAATAAACAATCTTGAACCGCATAAGCAAATTTGCCCCTGATTAGAAAAACCAGCTTTTACAGCCATTGTAACTGCTTTGTCAAAATTTGCATCAGCAAAAACAATATTGGGGTTTTTACCCCCTAGTTCTAAAGAAATTTTTTTGAACATCGGGGAGGCAATTCTCGCGATATGTCTTCCTGTTTGTGTTCCTCCTGTAAAGGAAACTATTGGAGTATCTTCATGACCCGTAAGAAAGTCTCCAATCTTACTACCTATCCCATGAACAATATTTAAGACTCCTGGCGGAAAATCTATCTCCGCACATATCTTACTTAAAATATATGCAGTCATTGGAGTGACCTCAGAGGGCTTTGCGACTACAGTATTTCCAGCTGCTAAGGCAGGAGCTATCTTCCATGTTAATAAATAAAGAGGTAAATTCCAAGGAGAAATACATGCAGCAACGCCAATAGGTTCTCTTAATGTATAATTAAGAGCTTTACCATCCATATCATGTAATTCTGAAGAAAAGTGTAAAATCGCAGTCGCAAAAAATCTGAAATTTTCTGATGCTCTTGGAATATCAACTAAGCGAGCTAAAGATTCGGGCTTTCCATTATCTCTACTTTCGGCAATAATAAGCTCCTCAGAATAATCTTCTATTTTTGATGCAAGACGCATTAAAAGATCAGATCTATATTTCTTAGATGTTTTGCTCCAACTCTGGAAAGCTGTATTAGCTGCTAATACTGCAGCGTTAATATCATCTTCATTACTGTCGGGAACTAAGGAATAAACTTTTCCTGAAGCAGGATTATAGTTATCAATATAATTTCCTGAACTGGATTCAACTAACTTTCCATTAATATAGTTTTTTATTTTTTCCATTTCTATAAACTTGCTGTTCTACCACCGTCAACAGGTAAGTTTATTCCGTTTATATAGCTTGCTTTTGTTGAACTTAGAAATACAACAGCACTAGCTACTTCATTAGAACTACCGAACCTATTCATTGGTACAGATTTTTTCATTTGAGATGCTACCTCATCAATAGGTTTTCCCTGCACCTCTGATTTCTTATTTATTAAAGAATTTAGTCTAGTAGTATTTGTAAAACCTGGCAATATATTATTTACAGTAATTCCGTAGATGCCTAATTCTAAGGAAAGTGTTTTAGCCCAGTTTGCTACTGCAGCCCTAATAGTGTTAGAAACTCCAAGACCAGGAATTGGAGCTTTTACAGAAGTAGAGATAATATTTATTATCCTACCAAAAGAATTTCTCTTCATTCCCTCAACAACTTTTTTAACTAAAATTTGATTATTTAATAAATGCATTTTAAATGCATTTTCAAAATCTTCTGGCTGAGCATCAGTAATAGGTCCAGAAGCTGGACCTCCTGTATTATTAATTAATATGTCATAATCCTGACTTAAAGAATCTATTCTTTCTGAAAAGTTATTTGCAGAAAAATCAACACATAAGAAATTATGTTTTTGCCCTAAAGACACGTCTAATGACGCTGCAACTTCTTTAAGAGCATCTTCATTTCTTGCAATTAAAGTAATACCTACACCTTCTAAAGCTAACTCCTCAGCAATAGCTTTTCCAATTCCTTGCGTACTACCACAAACAATAGCTTTCTTATTTCTTAATCCTAAATTCATATTTTTTTATTAGTAAAATTAAAGCTCAATTTTTGTTTAATATTTTTTGGTAGCTCAGGAAGGTATTCTCTAGAAATCATAAGGGTAGCAATATTTGCTATGTCCTCAAAAAGTCTATGCTGATCAACAGTTTTCTTTAAATACCCCTGCCCAGACGAGCCTCCAGTTCCAATTTTTTGGCCTAACATCTTTTCAACCATCTGAACATGTCTAAATCTCCACAATGAAATCTTATGATCGGTTTCAACAAGTTGACGTAAAAACTTATACGGCAATTGCAGTATTGGCTGTTCACGGTATAGGTTGATTAATAATGCCGACATAGTAGCCTTGTATGATAGTTTAGTTAATCCATCTTCAATTGATTTTAAATGATTCTTTTCATCAAAAATATTATCAAAATACTTCCTGTTCTCTTCAATCATTTTGATCCTAATCATTTTATCGCTTTCACTAAGTCCCGAAGCGTTAATTACAGCTATTTCATTTTTGAGCATTTCGACAACGGAAGATTTATACTGATCAACAAAATCATACCCCTCCATATTTAAAAAGGGTATTCTTTCCAACCATTTCTCAACTAAAGTGAAAAGAGGAGTATCCTTTTCAATCTCAAGTATTTCCTCTTTCTTTTCTCCAGTAAATTGATCATGATATGGGCACCCTCCAAATTGATGGCGCTTATTAATTTTAAGGCCCAACATCACTTCAATTTTTCGAAACTGATGAGATTGAAAGCCAGATGCAGGAGACAAATAATTTCTGAAATCTAAAAAATCAAGAGCGGTCATAGTCTCTAAAATATCTAACTGCTTAACCAAAACTTCTAGTATCTTATTTACCCTATCAAATCTACCAACTACCAAACCAACATTTTCCTCATCCATTTTCTGTCTACTTAGTAAAGCCATGACAGAATCTATTTCATGAATAATTTGTTTAAACCATAACTCATAAGTTTGATGAATAATAATAAAAAGCATTTCTTCATGTGCCTCATTATTTCCAGCCTTACTTAGTGGGGTTTGAGCATCAAGAATTTTATCAAGATCCAAGTAATCATTATAGTGAATAGAAGAGTTTTTTTTAGACATCTGTAGTGTTTTAACTGGAGTAAATATAGTAAGATATTTTATAACAAGATTGATGTAATTATTAAAAAAACTAAAAGTGAAACTGAACATGACTCCAACCAAAATGAGTAGTAATAATCACTTGCATTTTTATTAAGATTTTTTACAATAAAGAATGAGTATAAAAAACATAAGCTTGTAGATATTATAAAATTAAAAGCAAAATTCTGAAGATAAAAATAACACTCAATGCATAAGTAAAGAGCTAAAAAAGTTAGGGCAATTTTTTTTGCTACATCCACTCCAAAAACTAAAGGAATAGTATTGAGTTTAAGTCTGTCGTGCTTAACATCTCTTATATCAAAAGGTATTGTAATTCCAAGTATAAAGCATGTACGTGAAATAATAGAAACGTAATAATTCTGATTGAAATCTAAACTATTTTCAAAATAAATTAATGCCGCGGTAGAAAATGCCCAAGAAAAAGAAATAAGGAATATTTTTAAAAAAGGTATTTTCCTAAGTATTGGATAAAATAAAGAAACTGATGAAACTAAAACTACCATTAACTTAGTAATAGTTTTAAGCTGAAAAAAACAAAATAAAAATATTGTTGCAGCTACAACTATTAAAAAAGTTAATTTCTTATTTCCAAAAATCCACGAAATAGAATGCATTTTTTTTTGCTTAATATGAAAAATAATTCTTTGATAATTGTAAGACAAGAATGTTCCAAAAAAGATTAGAAAAAGTAAATTTAAGTTATATACTCCAATAACAAATTGAGTAGATAAGGCAAGGCAAAAAACACAAAGGGAAATAAAAATCTTACTATTTAAAAAAAAAATTATTAGATGGTTCAATTCAGAAAATTAAATAACAATATTGATTATTTTTTTTGGAACTATTATTATTCGTTTAGGTTCAGCAGATGAAAGATAGTGAATTGTCTTTTCGTGCTTTAAGATATATACTTCAATTTCTTTAATAGACATTGAAGCAGGTAAACTAACCTTAAACCTCATCTTTCCGTTAAATGATACAGGGTAATTTATTTCATTTTCAATTAGATATTCTAATTTATAATCTGGAAACTTAACAGTTGATAAAGATGAAGTGTTACCCATCTTTTGCCAAATTTCTTCAGAAAAATGAGGAGCATATGGGGATAAAAGAATTATAAATTTGGAAAATATTTCTTTGTTTTTGCATTTTTGATCTATTAATTCATTTAAACAAATCATCATAGTGCTAACAACAGTATTAAAAGAAAATCTTTGAATATCCTCGTCTACTTTTTTAATTGTTTTATGTAAAGTTTTCAAAGATTCTTCGCTGGGTAGATCAGAATCTAAAGAAATTTGATTTTCATCATTATGTATGTGCCTCCATATTTTTCTTAAAAAATTATGAACTCCACTAATTCCATTCACATCCCAAGGCTTAAACTGTTCCAGTGGGCCTAAAAACATTTCATACAATCTTAATGTATCAGCGCCGTACTTTTCAACCAACACATCCGGAGTTTGAGTGTTGTATTTTGATTTAGACATTTTTTCAACTTCAAAACCACATTTGTACTTTTCATCTTCTTCTAAAATAAATTCAGCATCCAAAAACTCATTACGCCATTTTTTAAATCTTTGAATATCTAAGTAATCATTTTCTACCAAATCAATATCTACATGCATTCTAAAAGTATCGTAATTTTTTTTTAGTGACTTCGTAACAAAAGTGTTAGACCCTTTAACTCTATAAACAAAATTAGACCTACCCAAAATCATCCCTTGATTTATTAACTTTTTAAATGGCTCTTCAAATGAAACAAACTCTCTGTCGTATAGAAATTTAGTCCAAAATCTAGAGTATAATAAATGACCAACTGCATGTTCAGCTCCACCAATATACAAATCAACCTGCTTCCAGTAATCAGATTTTTTTCTAGAAACAAATTCATTTTCATTATTTGCATCCATGAATCTCAAAAAATACCATGATGAACCAGCCCAACCAGGCATAATGTTAGTATCCATTCTGTCTCCTTCAAAAATATTCCAATCTGTTTTTTTTGCTCTTGCAAGAGGAGGGTCACCAGTTTCAGTTGGCAAATACTTATCAATTTCGGGTAAGGTTATTGGATCATTACCTTTAATAAGATGTGGGATGTTGTTTTTGTAATAAACCGGAAATGGCTCTCCCCAATATCTCTGTCTTGAAAAGACGGCGTCCCTTAATCTATAGTTTGTTTTTTCTTCACCAATTCCTAATTTTACTATTTTAGATATTGATAAATCTATTGCTTCAAGACAATTTAAACCATCTAAGAATTCAGAATTACAGATAACAGCATCTTTACCTTCGTAAGCGGCTTCAGAAATATCTGTTCCTTTGAAAATATTTAAAATTTCAATATTATAATGCTTTGCAAATAGCCAATCTCTTTGATCTCCACATGGAACGGCCATAACTGCTCCAGTACCATATGAGGCAAGTACATAATCTGCAATCCAAATTTCAACTTTAGTTTTAGTAAATGGATGAATAGCATAGCTTCCAGTAAAAACTCCACTAATTTTTTTTTCTGATTGTCGTTCTCTCTCAGATTTTAATTTTGAAATAGATAAATAATCAGCA
>Ga0233432_10005848_pt1 | contig 10601 bp, 4 predicted proteins | sample SI_122_August201_6_FD_179870 | JGI IMG/M metagenome (GOLD analysis project Ga0233432, IMG submission 179870) | Seawater microbial communities from Saanich Inlet, British Columbia, Canada - SI_122_August2016_10_MG | ecosystem: Environmental > Aquatic > Marine > Inlet | place: Canada: British...
GCACGTGCACCACCGTCGGGCGCGACTCCTGCTCTTCGCGCGCCTTCGCCTTCGCCTTCGCCGCCGCCCTGGACGGGTCCGCCGGCGGCGCCGCGGCTTGCCCGAGCGACTCGAGCACCTTGCGCGTCTCCGACACCGCCGACAGCGCCTTCTTGAGCATCACCTCGTCCACCTCCAGGCCCGCGCTCTTGCGCTCCTCGAGCGCGCGCACAGCCACAGACGCCTTGGTGTAAATCTCCTTCATCTCGCCCACCAGCTTGTGCCGCTTCTTCTCCGCCTCGGTGCGCGGCGCGCGCGGCGCCGCCGCCGCCGACGCCTTCCGCCCGGCGGACTTCTTGCGCGTGCGCACCGATTTTTTCTGCGCCGCGACGTAGTCCGGGTCGTTCCACTTCGCCTTGAGCGCCGCGGAGATGGCTGCTTTGTGCTCTTCGCTCTTCGCCACGCCGCGCGTCGTGCGCGCGGTGACCCCCTTCGCCGCCTTCTCCGCCAGGCGCGCCTCGCGCGCCGCGCGCTTCTTCTCCTCGCGCTCGATTTTCTTGAACGCGCGGAGCTCCTCCTTGCGCCGCCGCTCGCGGTCGTCCATGGCGTGCTTCCCCCACACCCCGAAGCTCAGGCGCTGCACCGAGCTCACGCGCCGCGCGTACGTCCCGATGGACACGATGCCCACCTTCCCCCGCCGCGGACCGAGCTCGGCGCTCCGCGCGAGGTTGCGCGCCTCCATCTTGCGGTGCGCGGTGTCGCGCACGGTGCGCCGGATCTTCATCTTGGTGGTGGCGCTGTGGAACGTCTTCGCCGCCGCCTCGCGCATGCGCCGCTTCACCTCCGGGTCGCGCATAGCCTTCGCCGTGTTTTCCTTGATCTTGGCGATGGTCTCGGGGGAGTGGTGTCTCCCCTTGTTCCACGCGCTCTTGCCTCTGTTGGCGGCGCCGATCTTCGCGCGGCGGTCGAGTTCACTCTGCTCGTCCAGCACGCGCTGGAAGCACTCCTCCTCGCCCACCAACGATACGAGCAGGTTTTTGTCCACGGTCACCACCTTCGCGGTGCCTTTGTCCATCCGGAACCGCATGTTGTTGCAGTTGGGGCACCGACACCCGAACACGTGGTGCTTCTGCTGCTGCTTCCCGACGACAAATCCGCCGTCAAACGCCACAAACACGGGGTCGGACGGGGTGCCGCCGCGAGGCGAGGCGCGCCCGTTTGGCCGCGCGCCGGCGCCCGAGGGCTCGGGCGCCGCCGCGACGAGCGCCCGCAGGTCGCGGCACACCGAGCATAAACACGAAGGCTCGTGGCGCTCCTTGCGCACGAAAAAGCCCGAGGAGACGGCTTGCGGTTCTCGGACCGCGCCGGCGGAGTTGGAGGCGTCCGGCGCGGCGCGCGGCGGCGACTGCGAGCGCGCGCCCGCGGTTTGGACGACCGGCTCGGACACCTGAACCAGGTCCTCGCTCAGGAGGTCGTCCCACGAGACGCGCGACCCGCCTCGGGTGGCGTTCGCGTCGCTGATGGCGCCCGTCGCCGGGTTTCGCAGGTCTTTCTCCTTGCCAGCCGCCGCCCTGACGTCGCGGCGCGCCGCGCCCAGGCGCGGCGCGGGGACGCCGCGAGAACGCGCGCGCGATGGCGCATCCGCTCTCCCGACACCCGCGCGCGCGCCTGCCGCGCGCCCGGCGGGAATCCCCGCGACGCGGGGTCCCACCGACGACGCGGCGACGGCGTGCGCGCTCATGGCGTCTCAAATCGACGCGCGACGCGTCGGCGGAGCTTCGTCCTCGCGAGCTCTTCGCGGACGACCGTCCCGCGCGACGCAGCGTCGGATGCGAGGAGACCTCTCCCGCCCGCGCCTTCGCTCTCGTCTCCCGCACGGAGTCGGGGAAACGAACGGCTCCGCTGAGGCCGCCGGAGACGCCTTCCGCGCGTCGCCGAGCGTTGTGGGGTCGCGCGATTGCCCCTCACGCATGTGGGCGCCACGACAGCCCCAGCCGCCTCTGTCCCGACAGTCGGCATACGGCGAAAGCAGACCGTCGTTCTCGAGTCGTGGACGTTCGCTTTTTCCCAACGGTTTCGGGGTCAAAAAGTGGATAAGTTTCGACGCTTTTTTCGGACGGATTTCCGGTTCGCGAACCGTCGATCGTTCTCGACTTCCGCGCGTCGCTACACTGAGCGCTCCGCCTGAACGCACGAGACACGTCTGACGTGGGATCGCCGCCGCACGAGCCATTAGTTGCGGCGGCGGCGCGCGGGCGAGCGACGAACCGCGCGCGTCAAGTCGCGAGAGGAACCTTCCGCGCGTTTCGCGAGCGTCGCGCCGGTGCGGGGTCGCGAGTCGCGCGTCTCGGGTCCGAGCCGAGCGCGGTCCGGCGCCCGGAGTCGCGGCGTTTCTCACGCGGCGGGCGTTCTCTCGAGAACGGGCATTCCGACGCGACCGGACTCGGCGCGCGGCGGTCGCGGGGCGAGCGGTCGGGGTCTGGAGGGTCGGCGGGCGCGTTCCGGGGACGATGGCGTGCGTGAGCGCGCCCGCGTCGGTGCACGTCGGCGTGCGCGTGGTCGCCAAGGCCTCCTCTAGCGCCGGGGCGCGAGGTGACGGCATCTTCGCGACGTCGCATCGGCGACGCGGTGCCGTCCGGACGCCCACGCGATGGACCGCGGCGGGGCCGTTCCGGGGCGTCCACCTCGGGGGACGCAGGGCGCCCGCGCCCGCACACGTGCTGTACGAGCCCTCGCGCGCGGACGTCGGGTCGGACGACCACCTGGACGAGGTCGCCGCGCGAGCCGCGCGCGACATCCGGAGGCGACGCGCGGCGGAGACGGCGGTTCCGGAGCGGCGCCCTGCGAGACGCGCGACGGAGAAAACCGACGCGGAGGATCGATCCGGCGCGGAAAACCTTTCCGCGTCTAAAAACGACGCCGCGTTGGCCGAGGCGAAGACCACCATGCGCGCGATGCTCCAGACGCAGGCGGTCGTGGTCCAGACGCGAACGACGAAAGCGGCCTCCCAGGAGGCGAGAGAGACGCGCGCCACGAACGCGGGCGGCGGCGCTTTGAAAACGTCGTCGTCGAAAAAGCCGCCGCCGGAGAAGAGCGTGTTCGTCGAAAAAACAAAAACCGTACCCGTCGCGCCGCGGCCCGGCCCGGCGCGCGCCGCGGACGCGCTCAAGCGTCTGTCGCTCTTAAACGGTACCAAGACCAAGAAGAGCAAGAAGCCTTTAAAGGCTTCGCTCGAGCTGAAGTCCCCGCCGGTGGACGCCGAGGCGGCCGCCGCGGTGTTCGGCGGCGGCGGCGTAAAATCTCCCGCCGCCGCGAACGGCGCCGGAGTCCTCTCTGTCTCCCCGGCGCGCGCCGGAAAAGCTCAGGAAAAGAAGAAGGACAAGAAGAAGTCGATGAGTGTCGCGAACGTGGTTCCCGCGCCCACCGGCAGCGGCGCGCACAAGCACCAGTGGGACTCGTTCGTGGACTGGAAGATGATGGAGCACCAGGATTACGAGACCATCCCGGATGCGGAGTTTGAGAAGCTGAGCGAGAAGCTGCACATCAAGGAGAAGTGGCGCCCGATGGTGTCGTACCTGGTGTCGCTCGGGCTGACGACGAAGGAGCTGGAGAAGTGCCTGGTGAACTGCGAGGAGATTTTTAAACGCCCGGTGGCGAAGGTGATGACCCGGGTGGAGTACCTGCAGAACGAGCTCGGGTTCGAGGGCGCGGAGCTCAAGAAGCTGATCCACAAGGAACCCGCCATTCTGCTGCAGCGCAACCGGCACACGGTGCCGCGCTGCCGGTACCTCACCGAGCTCGGCGTCCCCGCGGAGCGCCTCCCGACGATGCTGCGCAAGCAGCCCCAGATCCTGCATCTGTCCGTGGAGAAGGGGCTGAAGCCGCGCGTCGCCTACTTCAAGAACGAGCTCTTGATTCCCGAGGCGGACATTCCCAAGATGCTCGAGCGCAACCCCGCGGTGTTGACGTTTTCAATCGAGAACCAAGTGCAGCCGCGCGTGGATTTCCTCCGGGATCTCGGCATCTCGCGCGACGGCGTGATGAAGATGATCGTGCGCCACCCGCACGTGCTGCAGTACTCGTTCGAGGGTTTAGAGGAGCACATCAACTTCCTCTCCAGCATCGGCATGAACGAGGAGGATGTCGTGCACACGGTGACTCGCCTGTCGCAGCTTTTTTCGCTCAGCGTGAAGGATTCGCTGCGCCCCAAGTTCAAGTACATGACAGACGAGCTGGGCGGCGACCACAAGACGTGCGTCAAGTTCCCGGCGTACTTCTCCCTGAGCCTGGACCAACGCATAAAGCCGCGCCACACGTACTTGAAGCAGTACGACTGCGCGCCGGACCCGTTCCCGATGAAGTACCTCAGCGAAAACGACGCCGCCTTCGCCGCGCGCTCGGCGCCGAGCGGAGGGTCGCTCGCCGACTTTGAGGAGTACCGCGAAGTCGCCGCGGCGCGCTTCAAGGCGGAGACGCTTCAGGCGAAGGAGCGCGCGATGGAGTCTTTGCACGCGGAGCAGAGGCGCGCGCAGATGCGCGAGGCGCGCATCGCGCAGCAGAGGCGTCTGCAGGTGCAGAACCAGGGGTACTCGCAGCGCATCGTGGATGCGCGCAACAGCATGAACCGCGTGAGGATCATCGGCGCGGCGCGCAAATCGCGGTGAGACGTTTGTTTATTAACGTCTTTTTGTCGCGCGAAATTTCGCGCGCGTCGTAGTAGAGAGTACGACTTTTTGTCTTTTGTAGTAGTGTTGACGTTTTGTCGCATCGTGCGCGCGTATCGTTTCGTTCGCTGTTTGGCGTCGCGCGCGTTACTGTCGCGTTTTCGTCTCTTCGCGTGTGGCGTACGCGTACGACTCGTATCGCGTTGCAATCTCTATTTGGCGGCGGCGAGCGTCTGCAGCTTCTTCTGCAACTCGAGGATCTCCCTGTGCTTGGTCTCCTGCTTGTTCTCCATGGACTTAACCATCTTGTCCAGCCGCTCGGTCTCGTTCTGGATGAACTCCAGGCGCTTCTCCACGTTGCTCTTCGCCTCCACCAGGTCCTGCTTGATCAGCACCGGGCCGATGAGCTTGTACACGTTGGCGTCATCCTCCAGTCGCTCCAGCTCCTGCGCGCGTTTGTTTTCGAAGAAGAAAAAGACGAAACGAGCGACACGGGACGGGTCAGCGGGAGGGTCGTTTTTGAGGGTCGGCGGGAGCCTCTCGTGACGGTCGTGAGGGTCGTTCGCGCGAAGGATGCCGGTCGCGCGCGCGTACCTTGAGCACCATGTCGTTCTCGCTGAACTGCTGCACGAACTGCTGGCGGTTGCTCATGTTCCTGCTCAGATCTGCGAGGATGGGTGGGGAAAAAGGTCAGCGCGCGGCTCCCGCGTCGATCGGCGCGACGGATCGCGGCTGCTGAGCCCCGGCGTACCTTTCTGCAGAGCCTGGAAGTCATTCGCTTCGATCGCGAGCTTGTCCTGGATGGTCTTCAGGGCCGACATCGTGGCCCGTGTCCCCTTGCACGCGTGCGACGCGCGCGAAGTGAGTGGAGACCGGGCTGGTCTACCGCGAGCAAAAGCACGGCGCGAGTCAGCGCGGCGGTGATTCAAATTTTCCCTTCGAGCAACAAGCGCAAGTTCCTCCCTCGTCTCACAACTCACACACGCCTCGCGCGACCTTCGCTCGCGGGCGCGCGCGCGTGGGGGGCATGTTCTACTCCGTCGACCTGCTCTCGCCCAAGGGCGCGCTGGGTCAGATATGGGTACGCCGCGCCCGGACGATGCGCCTCGCGCCCGCGCCGCGCGCGCGTTTCCCCCTCTCCTCGTTCGTTCCCGTTCTCGACCCTCCTTCGACCGAACGCGCCTGACCAGTCCCCCCCCCCGCGCGTTCGCAGATTCTGGCGCACCAGCCGAGCCGCGCGGCTCGCCTGAATCGGGACAAGTCCGCCAAGCTCTCCGTGGCGAACGCGTGCAACATCATCATGAAGCCGCCCTCTCCGCTGGTACGTCGTCGCCCGCGCGGCGGAAAACGAGTCTCCGATACGACCCCTGACACGAGTCGTGGTCCCCCTCGCGCGACGGACGCGAGGACGCGCGCTGACCTGTCGTATCCACGCGGCGCACCACCCACCCGCATCGTCGCAGGCACTTCGACTCGCCGCGCTCCTGATGCGCGGGGTCGTGACCCTGTACTCCCGCCAGGTACGCGCGCGCCGCGATCGCCCGCCGCGACTCGTCTTTCCCCTCGTCTCGCGCGAGGCGCGAGGCTAGGCCGAGGGCTCTTTTCCCCTCCGCTTCTCTCCGATACCGTCGCCTTACGCCTTCTCGAACGCGCTCGAACATACAGCTTCACTTCCTGTTCGAGGACTGCGCTTCGTTCCGCACGCGGCTCGCGCGGTACGCGCTCGCCTCGGGTGACCGCCACACCCTGCGCGACGACGCGCGTTCGCCGGCGAGGCGGCGCGAGCCTCCGCTCGAGGACGGCGCGGCGGGTCTCTCGACGCGTCGACGCGAGACCCGGCGCCACGCCGTGACGCGCGACGTCGACTTCAACGACGCGTTCGCGTTCGACGAGGTTGAGGTACGCGAGGACGGTTTTCGGTTTTCGGACGCGCGCTTCGCCGAGATGGCGCTCGAGCACGCCGCGGGGAACGACGATGAGCACGCCTTCTTCGACGCCGCGCACGACGAAGCCGAGTGGGACGCGCGCTTCGGCGCCGCCGCGAGGGCGGCCGGGGTGGACGACGACGACCTGGCGATGGAGTTCCTCGGCGGGGACGCGCGCGGGCGTTTTCGGCGCGGCCGCGCGACGACGCGCGATGACCTGAACCTCCCCGACCAGGCCATGGAGGACCTGCTCGGCCGCGTCGCGGGCGATCAGCGGACCGATGACCGCGAGGCGCGCGGGGACGTACGTCGCGGGGGCGCCGAATTCGAATTCAACCCCTTCGACGCGCGCGACTCGCAGGCGCTGCCCGACGAGGCGCCATACGACGCGCTCCCGCCTCTGCCGCTGGACGAGAGCGAGGACGAGGACGAGGACGCGCCGTACAAGCCGGACGACACGGACGCCGAGGCGGGCACGGGAACGGGCACGGGCACCGCCTCCGGCGCGCTCAACGTGACGCACTCCTCTGTGGCGCCCTCGCCGGCGATGCTTGAGCTCCAGGCGGCGGCTCGCGCGCGAGAACGAAACGCCGTGCGCCCGCGCCGCGCGGGCAAGCCCAGGCCGGGCACGGCGAGGCACCGCATGCAGACCATCGACGCGGAGACACACCTTGGTGGCGGCGCGTACCGCATGTGGCTCAAGGATAACAGCGACACGCGCGTGCTCGGTGGGCGCCCCGTTTCTGAAGACGCCGCGGAGACGTACCTCGGCGTCGCTCCCGCGGAGGACACCGTCCGCGGTGACTTTTTCGACGCGCTCTTCATGCGCGGGCCCCGCGGCGGCGTGCTGTTCCGGGCGGCCGCGCGCGACGGCGAGGCGTGCGCCGGTCTGCGGGCGCACTTCCGCGCGCTCTTCGAGGCGAGGCGCCAGCCCTGGCCCACGTGTGCTCGCGGTCCCCGCGCGGCTCGTGAGCCGAACAAAGAGGGCGGCGGCGAGCGCCACCCGGAGGAGGCTTTGGCGCTCGAGGCGGAGGCTCTGGCGCTCGAGGCGGAGCACGAGATGGCGCTCGATCGCGACCGCGAGCGCCGCGGGCGGCTCAAGCACCTGAAGCGCAGCGAGGCGTTCGGGGATGTCTCCAGCGACGACGGGGGTGGGTACAAGCCCGGCCCCATCGCCATGGGGCACGGCGACGACGACGACGACGTCTTGCCCCCCCTCCCGATGGACGACAGCGACGACGACGCGCCGCCGCCTCCGGATGATTTCCGCGCCTCCGGGTCCGACCCCAGCGCCCGCCGGCGCCGGGGCTTGTCCCTGGCGGACCTGCTGGAGGGCTTCGTCGTTGACGAGCGCGACGCGCGCAGCTTCTCCGCGGGCGCGGCGTCGCAGGGCGCGCGGTCCGGCAGCCTCCGCTTTGGGAGCGACGCCGGGAACCCGCCGTCGTCCATCCGCCCGGCATCCTCCGGCGACACCGCCTGCGCGTCGCAGTACCGGCTTCTGGAGTCCGAGCCGAGCGCTTCTTTGTCCCTGGCGGCGCGCGGCGCGTCTGCCGGGAACGTGGGCTCCGCCGCGTACAACCTGATGCAGTTCCTGAGCCGCGGCGTGTTCACGGGCGCGACGCGCGTCGCGTCGCTCCAAACGCTGTGCGCCGAAAACGGCTTGCGCCGCGCGTCGGCGGCGCGGTGCTTTTACCAGACGCTCGTGTTGGTGTCCGGCGGGTTCCTCGACGTCGCGCAGGACCTCTCCGAGCCGTACGGGGAGATCCTGATCCGCCCGGGCGCGCGGTCCGAGGGGGAGAAGAGCGCCGAGGAGGAACCGCACCGGAAGCGCGGGGCGGACGACGGCGACGACGACGACGACGACGACGACGACGACGGCGGACGCGAATCCGAACCGTCGGAGGTGTCCGAGTCCGAGCCCGAGCCCGCGCCGGTCCCCGCGAGACGGTCCAAGCGCGCGCGTCGCGGTTAGCCGTCCCCGCTTTGGTTTTCGCGAGCGAGACGCGGCGCGAGACGAACGATACGACGCGCGATACGACGTGCGATACCACTCCGAGCGAGGTCACGGTGACTTGATTACGTACGTGTATTCGACAAAATTTTAGGACTCCCCGAAAAACGGGATCCTCTCACAGGTACACGTCGTACCTCCTGGTGGCCAGGTGTTCGTCTTCCTCCGGCGAGATCGACGTTCGCCTCCTCGTCGCGACGACCGCCGCCGCGACCGCCGCGGCGCCGGCGCCGGCGAGAAGAAGCGCGGCGGGTCGCGAGAACGCGTCGCCGCCGCCGGGCGCGGCGGCGCCCAGTCCGGCGAGTCTTTTTTCTTCCGGGAGCAGGGGTAATTCGCCCTCTCCCGCGGCGATGGCCGCGGTCGCCGCCTTCATCGCCGCCACTTCGTCTTCCCTGTGCAGCAGACGCAGCTCCTCCGCGGTGAACCCCGCCAGATCGCGAGCCACCAACAAATCCAGCGGGCCTCCGTTACCGGAACGGCTCGGCATCGTGTGGTGGTACGCGTGGCGCGGCGCGCTCGCCGTTCCAAAACCGCCCGTCCCGCGCGTCGCGCCCAGCCGCGCCTCTTCTTTTTCTTTTTTAGCGCTCGCGAGCACCACCTGCGGCGTGCCCGCCTCCTTCCGGTCTCCGCTCTTTGCCGCGGTCAAAACCTTCGAGTCGGTTCCCGATTCAGGGTCAGACTCGACGTGCGACAAGGCGAACGGCGCGAAAATCTCCGCGCCCACCCCGGAGGCGCACTGGCACAGTTTCTTGTGGCCGGGAAACGGGTCCAAGTCGCCGAACGTCGCCGCGTCGCACGTGAAGGCGCCGCGCGTCTCTTTGTTCACCCACTTGAACACGTCTTTGTTGTCGTTGAAGAACTTGGAGTTGTCCGCGTACATTGTACTTTCGCCGTGGTGCCCGAACCGAGCGACGCCCAGGCAGTTGCACACGTCGTTCTCGTCGCCGCACCAGGTCCAACGCACCTCCCAAGGCTTGGGGGTCTTCGTTTGAAGCGCCTCCGTATGGGCATTGAGTCCGGTCCGAGCCCGCGCGCTGGCGCCCGAGGAGGGCGTCGGCGAAGGCGTCGTCGTCTGCGTCGTCGTCGGCGGCGTCCACGTGGGCGCGGGCGTCGGCTGCGCGTCGCAGAGCTCGTCGTTTTTGGGAGGCAGCGCCGCGCACTGGCAGATGAACCGCTGGTTCTCCTCGCGCGTCCCCTCCGGCCAAGGGTGCGCGCCTTCGAAGGTCTCGTTGGCGCATTTGAACCGCGCGCGTCCCGTTTCCGGGATCTCCATGTACTTCCAGCGGGTCACCTCGGGGTGGTCCGCGAAGAACGTCGGGTTTGAGCCGCCGGCGTACAAGTCGGCGCTACCGGTTGACCCGAAGCGCATCAGCGCGTTGTTGCCGCACTTGCACGGCTCGCCCTCCTCCGAGCAAAACTCCCAGCTCAAAGTCGTGGGCTCGGGCAGGGGCGTCGGGATGGGCTCGGTGCACTGGCAAATCCTCCTCTCCCCGGGGTACGGGTTGGGAGCGCCGCCGAAGTGCCGAGGCGCGCAGTCCACGTTCCCGCAGTTGCGGCGGTACGCCCACTTCACGGCATCCGGGTACGCCGCGCGCGACTCGCGCGTGCCGTAGCCGCCGAACCGCACGACGCCGTTGCAGAAGCACGAGGGCTTGCCCGCGCCGCCGTTCGCGCACCACGCAAACGTGCGGTTGGTCGTGGCCGGGCCGGGCTCCACGCCGAGCAGGTCCATGAAGTCGTCGTCGAACGCCTCCGCCTTGGGCGTGGGGATGGGCTGCAACGACACCACGAAATCCGAGTTCGCGTCGCCGAGCTCCGCGCGCATTTCGTCGAGCGACGCGTAGTCGCCTGTGGGCCAAGGCTCCGCCTGCGCCGTGGAGGCGAGGAGGGCCACCACGCACGCCGCGATGACGGTGACGCGCATCTCGAATCGCGTAAGCCTCCGCGCGCACTCTCGACTGGCGCGCGCTGATCCGCGAGTGACACGTCCGACGTTTCCGCCTGCTTCTCGTTCCGAGGTAA
>Ga0233432_10005852_pt1 | contig 10598 bp, 8 predicted proteins | sample SI_122_August201_6_FD_179870 | JGI IMG/M metagenome (GOLD analysis project Ga0233432, IMG submission 179870) | Seawater microbial communities from Saanich Inlet, British Columbia, Canada - SI_122_August2016_10_MG | ecosystem: Environmental > Aquatic > Marine > Inlet | place: Canada: British...
GCCTCCTCCATGCGTTCTGTGAACGACAACCACCCGTTCTGGTCGGCCAAGTAGAGAGCGAGAAACTCCGCTGCGCCCTCCTCGAGCCATCTCGGCATGTCTAATCCGTACTCGTCGGCCCTCTCGTACAACTGGTGGGCAGCTTGGTAAACATGCACGTACTCGTGGGCGGCGATTTTCGCACCGTCAGCGGCGCCCAACTGGGCTGGGTTGCCGATCACGAAAGACTGAGTGGGGGTGCTTCTGGACCGGCTGTGCTGAGCGAAGGCGTTGGCGCCCTGGTAGTGGGCTATCTCCCAGATGGCGACACCCTGGTCGGACCGGCAATGTTCTTCAAGGTCGGGATTGTATGCCCAGGCGCAGTAGTCGTCGATTGCTGGCTCGGTGACCTCCTCGTCTGATCCAATGACGTACACCCGCATCGGCCCGTAGGTGCCGAGGTATTGCTCAGCGGCGCGAATACCGGCACGGACGATCTCAAGGTCAGACTCTCGAAGGTCGGAGGTCGCAAAGTAGGTCGCTTCGGAGTCGACGGTCGAATTCCACCCTAAATCCACAAGGCGTTGCGCCCGAGATTGAGCATCGGCGTCGATAGGACTGGTGCTCGGATCCTCCGGATCAAGCGAGACGAATGGCTTGTACACCTTGTATTGCCAGCAATAGTCATGATCGTTTGACGGACCGCAATCAGGACTATTTTCGGCTTCGCTGGTCCATTCCCAGCACATCTCCTCATCGCCGAGACACTCCCCGAATGACATCTGAGGTTCTTCGTCGCCCTGCCCTGCAGCGGCAACATCGATATTTCCCGTGCTCACACCGTTGGCGTCGGATGCTGCATCATTCGAATCGATTTCCGACTCGACGACAGGTTCGTCGGCAAATTCACCGACAGGATCTGCGGCAAGCTCTGATTCGACCGGTGCTGGTGTGGCCGCTTCGTTGCTGCTGCATGCGGCCGCAATAATGGCCGAGGAAAGTGCCACAGCTCCCATCATTGATTTTTTCACTCCTTTCAACTTACTGCCCTGCTTCCTTGGGCGAGGAATCGAGACAGCGAACATGTAGGACCTGCGAAAGCAGCGTTGAGTTCCAGAAGTTGGACACGTACGCGATCAGCAGCAACCGCTTCGGGCGCACGCAGCGCTTTTGAAATGGCGCGAGCGGAACCTATGCCTCACTGTTATGGAGGTCAGCCGGAGCCCATAAGAGAGGAGCGCCCGAAACGTCTTGAAGAGTCAATCAGCCTATGCGAAACGGCTAGTTCGAGTCGGTCGTAGCGGAGTCAACCCTGACCGGTCGGCTCAGAAGTAGGCGGAATTCTTGAGGGCAAGTGCAAGGGAGCTCCGGTTGGAGTATTTGCAGAGCTCGGGACTTTCGTCGTTCTCGACTTCGATGAACTCGATGCCGTTCTCAATCTGAGGATCCAGCGCCGGTGGTCAAGGAGGACTAGTGTCATGAGCGACTGTGCGAGCGACCGGGGTGCTCGGATGCAGCTTCAGTTGCGTACGGGATGCGGCCAGATGATTTGGTGTTTTGGCTTGATCAGTTGGAAGCGGTGACGCGAGAGAGCGGGGGCGTGCTTTGTCGTCGACACGCCGACTCGATGGTCGTGCCCCGAAGCTGGACGCTCGACGATCTTCGTGAGCCTGATCTTCATCTCTTTCGGCCGCCCGAGGCGACGGAGACGCGTCGCCGCTCCCGTCGTTCCGCAAGCATGGCCTCAGTCGACGCTTCTGATGTCGAACAGCTCGCACTCGGAGTTGAGGAAACTGCAGCTCCGAACACCACTGCGGGGCTAGCTGTCGGCGCCGCTGAGCCGATCGTTGAAGCATCTAGTTCTGTGGATCCAGCCGATTCATGGTCGCCATCGTTTGACGACGGCGACGACCTCGATGGGCTTCTCGCAGCGCGTAGTCCGCTCCTCGCCCGTGCCTTCCGCGGCGATAACCGTCCGCGATCTTGATCGCGTCGTTTACCGGGACAGGACCTCGTGGAAATTCACCGCAGCTTGTCGGCTCCATGTGGGCCCGATCGGCTTTTTGCCTGGGTCGAAGACCTTGCTGTGTACCCGCAGTGGATGCGCCTTGTGCATCACGTCGGACCGGTTACCGAGGCTGAGGGATTGCCTGCATGGCAGGTGGAGCTGCGCGCCGAGGTCGGACCGTTTGCTCGATCGAAGGTGTTGCGCATGGTCCGAACCGAGCACGACCTGCCTCACCGAGTGACGTTCGAGCGCAGGGAGCTCGACGGTCGACAACACTCACCTTGGACCCTGCGCGCCACGGTTGACGGCGAGACGGGGTCAGGTGGCGATGCGTCCACCTTGACGATGGAATTGCGGTATGGCGGAAGTCTGTGGAGCGGAGCGGTCCTCCAGCGTGTGCTCGATGATGCCGTCCGACGGGGGAGCGAACGACTGATCGGCCTCGTCAGTGACGAGCCCACGCGCTGAATCGGCCTGAGGCTCGCCGTTCCAAGGCGAGCGGGAGTCCGAAGCAGTCACTCAACGATTCGGCCGTCAGCGTCGAGGCGATTGGTCCAGACGCCAACTCGTTGCCACCTGCGAGCAGCAAGACATGGGTGATGCCCGGCGGGATCTCGTCAACGTGGTGAGTGACGATGACGAGCGGTGCTGCGGCGGCATCGGTAGCGAGCGCGCCAAGCGCCCTGACCAACTGCTCGCGACCGCCCAGGTCGAGGCGCGCCGACGGTTCATCGAGCAGCACGACAGCGGGGTCGTTCATCAGTGCGCGGGCGAGCAACACACGCTGTTGCTCACCCGATGAGAGTGTGCCGAACGTCCGGTCGGAAAACCGTTCGACGCCCATCTGAGCGAGACAGAAGCCGGCCCGATCGGTGTCCGCGTCGTCGTAGCGATGCCACCAGGGCTCGAGGGCAGCGAACTTGGCGGTTCGGACGACATCGATCACTGCGAGTTCTGGGCGCAACTGGTCAGCGAGGGCCGCAGAGGCATAGCCCACGCTGCGGCGGAGGGTTCGGACATCGGTTTGGCCTAGCCGTTGACCGAGGACGTCGACCGTTCCCGACGTCGGATGGTCGTACAGCGCCATGATGCGCATGAGGCTGGTCTTGCCCGATCCGTTCGCGCCCAGGATTACCCAACGTTGATCCCGTTCAACTCTTGAGTTGATCTTGCCGATGACATCAGTGCCATCCCGATGCAGGTGCACATCGCGCAACTCCAGAGCAGGAGGAGGTGGTGATGCCTTTGATGTCGAGTTCACGTCCTCCATGCCATCCATCATGCCCGTAACTGCATCGCACATCCGCTCCCGCCGCGGGAGATTGCGCGCTCGGGGTGCCCGTCATCAAACCGCAATGTCCAGTACAGTTGCGCCTCGTATGACCGGACGAAGGATCGCAGCGTTGCTCGCGATTGTCGTCACATCCGTTGCATCGATCGTTCCGGTGGCGGCTATGGCGCAGACCGACGAAGCTGCTGCGGAACGGGCCGCGCGGGAGATCCAAGAGGCTCGCAACCAAGCCAACGAAGCCGCCGAGGCGTTCTTCCAGGCCGAATCTGATCTCGATGTACTGCAGGACGAAGTCGGAGGGCTCGAACGAGAGACTGATCAACTGCAAGCCATTGTTGATCGGCTGCGCCGCGACGTCGAGTCGGTCGCTGTGTCGCGGTTCATCTCCAGCGGTGCGTCTGGTATTCCGTTGCTCACCGGTATTCAGGCCCCCCAAGATCAGGTACAGGCCGAAGTATTCGTTGACGTCTTGACCAACTCGGGCGCAGACGTGCTCGACGCGTACGACATCGCGCAAAAGCAACTGGTCACCAGCCAATCCGAACTGGCCGACCGCAAACGGGATATCGAGGCGCAGCAAGCGGTCTTTGTCGCCCTGCAAGAGCAAGCGGAGGACGAAGTGGCCCGCCTTCGAGCGTTCGAAGAGGAACGCTTGCAAGACGAAGCAGTGCAGCGCGCACTTGCCGCCCGGATTGCCGCTGATCGCGTTCAACTGGAGGAGCAAGCGCGCCGTGAAGCCGAAGCAGCAGCCCGCGCGATTCCCGACCCTGTCGTCGACCTGTCGACCACGACGCTGGTCGCACCGTCGCCCACGGTGCCAGGCGCACTCGCCACGAATGATGCCGAGGTGCGTGACGTCACGACAACGCCTGCCGAGACTGCGCCTTCGACCACCGAAGTCCCCACCAACGATGGCGCGTCAGGCGGCACGAGCGGTGGTCGAACGGGTGTCGGCGGGAGTGGCAGCAACGCCCGCCCCATCGACACTGGCGCTGGCTATCTCGACAACATCATCTGCCCGATGCCGGGTTCGGCATTCGCTGACACTTGGGGCGCACCCCGCTCTGGTGGGCGGAGCCACCAGGGCGTCGACATGATTGCGCCTCGTGGCATCCCGATCTATGCGGTCACCAGTGGCTTCGCCACGTTCAAGACCAATCGGCTGGGCGGCAACGCGGTGTCGCTCCTCGGCGGCAACGGCAATCGCTACTACTACGCCCACCTCGACAGCTACGTGGGCGAGAGCCGGATCGTTTTCCAGGGCGATGTCATCGGATACAACGGGGACACCGGCAATGCTCGGTTCAGTACACCCCACCTGCACTTCGAGATTCGGCCAGGCGGCGGTCTCCCCACAAATCCGTACCCCACGGTGCGCGCCGCTGGCTGCTGATCTGCCAGGCTCGCTCGGATGACGAGCGAGTCCGACGTTCTCGGTCAACTGCTGAGCAACGAGCTTGGCACACCGATCGCCGACCTGACCCGGTTGTCGGGTGGCGCCTCTCGTGAGACCTGGCGGTTCACCGCCGATGGCCAGCAGCTGGTTGTCCAGCTGCAGCGTGCTGGTGACATTCGAGACATGATGGTCGAGGCCGCAGTCGTCGCAGCAGCCGGTGCGTCCGGCGTGCCGGTGCCGGCCATGGTGGCGTCGGGTCGGCGCGATGACGGCGGAGCGTTCATGATCGTCGAGGCGATTTCCGGCGAGACGATTGCGCGCAAGATTCAGCGCGACGACGAGTTCGCCGACGCTCGAAGCAGCTTTGCTGAGCGGTGTGGTGCTGCGCTGGCCCAGATCCACTCTGTCGACCCCGACGACATCGACGGGCTTGATGATCCTGACCAAATCGAGCACTACACCGCTGTGTTCGATGAACTCGGCGAGCCGCACCCGGTGTTCGAGTTCACCCGCAACTGGCTCCTCGAACATCGACCTGCCGAGACTCGGCGCAGCCTTGTGCACGGCGACTTTCGGCTCGGCAACCTGATCGTCGGTCCCGGAGGGCTCAGCGCGATCATCGATTGGGAGCTCGCTCACATCGGAGACCCGATGGAAGATCTTGGGTGGCTGTGCGTCAAGGCGTGGCGATTCGGCGGGGCGGACCCGGTGGGTGGTATCGGCACACGCGCTGATCTGTTCGCGGCGTACGAGGCAGCGGGGGGTGGAACCGTCGACGCCGACGCCGTCCGTTGGTGGGAGGTGCTCGGCACGTGGAAGTGGGGGATCATGTGCGCACTCCAGGCCAACGCGCACCGCTCTGGCGCCGTGCGCAGCCACGAGCTGGCTGCAATTGGCCGACGCGTGTGCGAAAACGAGTTTGACCTCCTTGACCCGGGCGGCCTCGATCTGTTCGGTTTGTCAGGGATCGGGCTCAGCGTTGCCGACGTTCCGGTGCGGTCGGGCGCAACGGCGGATGGCGGACCGCACGACGTGCCGACGTCGGCGGAATTGGTCGAGGCAGTGCGCGAATGGATCGAGCGTGATGTGCTCACGTCAGTCGCAGGGCATCTCCGCTTTCACAGCAGAGTGGCGGTGAATGTGTTGTCGATGGTCGAGCGAGAGATGTTGCTGGGCGGAGCTCAGGCGGTGGCCCACGAAGAGCGACTCGACGCGCTGGGCGTACGCAGCGAGGCTGATCTTGCAGCGCTGATCCGTTCCGGTGCCGCGGCACACCGTCAAGCTGAGATCGGTGCAGTGCTCTTCGAGTCTGTTGTCGACAAGCTCCGCGTCGCCAACCCCAAGTACCTCGACTGACTGGCGCCCATCGCTTGAGTTCGCGTGCACATCTTGCGCGCCCCGGTATGCCCCGATGGTAGGGGAAGGTGTTCAGACCTTGGGGGTAATGGTGACTGGCTGGCCGGCGGCAAGTTGACCGCAGGCCGCATCGATGTCCGTGCCGCGGTTCTGCCGCACGGTGGCGTTGGCGCCAAATTCCTCGAGCGCATCACGGAACGCGTAGACCTTCTTCAATGGTGTCCCCATGGTCGGATAACCGGGCGTCGGGTTGAGCGGAATCAGATTGACGTGCGCATGTGGCTGCAGTCGGCGACACAGTGCAGCGAGTTCTCGGGCGTCGCTGGTGCGGTCGTTGACCCCATCGATCATGGCCCACTCGAAACTCACCCGACGGTTCTTGACTTGCAGGTATTCGCTGCATGCCTCGATGAGGTCGTCGATCGGATAGCGCTTGTTGATCGGCACCATCTCGGTCCGGAGTTCGTCGTTGGCTGCGTGCAACGACACGGCGAGGTTCACCGGTAGCGGCAAGTCCTTCAACGCCCGGATACCGGGGATCAAGCCAACAGTGGAGATTGTGATGTGTCGGGCCGACAAACCGATGTCGCCATGAATGCGCTCGACTGACTTCCAGACCGGCGTGAGGTTGGCCATCGGTTCGCCCATGCCCATGAACACGATGTTGCTCACGCGGCGATCGGCCTGCTTGGCTCGCTGCGCGGCCCTGACGACCTGCTCGACGATCTCGCCGACGGTCAGGTGCCGAGTGAATCCGGCCTGCCCGGTGGCGCAGAATCCGCACGCCATGGCGCAGCCGGCCTGGCTGCTCACGCAGACCGTTGCCCGGTCGGGATACAGCATGAGCACGGTCTCGACTCGGCTGCCGCCGTCGAGTTCCCACAAGAACTTCACTGTGTCGCCGGTCTCGTCGACCGACTCGGTCACCGGAGTGAGTGCGGTTGGCAACTCATCATCGAGTCGCTGGCGCAGCTTCTTGGGCAGATTGGTGATGTCGGCTGGGTCGGCGAGTTGGGTGTACAGACCGTCCCAGAGTTGATCCAGCCGGTAGCGCGGTTCACCGTCGAGGTGCTCGGCAAGCGCTTCGCGCGTTACGTCATATCGAGTCGGTCCGGGCACTCGGTCACGCTATCCGTGGTGCGACGACGAGTTGGTGCCAGGCACCCTGTCGTCTTTGAGTGCAGTTGGTCAGGTGAGATGCGGTACAGCGAGGCGCTCGTATTCCGCCATGCGGGCGCGGACGACGTCGAGGCTCGAGGTCCAGAACGCCTCGTCGGTGACGTCGAGGTCGAATGCCTCGCCGAGCTGCTCAGCGGTGTCCATGCCGACTCGAGACAGCAGGGTGTCGTAGCCGGACCGGAACCGTTCGGGGTCTGCCTGATACCGGGCAAACAGGCCGAGCCCGAAGAGGAGCCCATACGTGTAAGGCCAGTTGTAGAAGTGGGAGCCGTAGTAGTGCGGCTTGAGGAGCCACATGTATGGGTGCGCTGTGGCCCGATCGATGCCGTCGCCGTAGGCAGAGAGTTGCGCCTCGTTCATCAGTTCACAGAGTTCGGCGGCGCTCAACGTACGGCGCTGGCGGCGGGCGAATACTTCGGTCTCGAACAGGAAGCGCGAGCGGATGTCGACGACGACTTGGTTCGTCCCTTGCAGGTCGACGTCGAGCAACGCCAAACGTTCGTCGCCTTCAAGTCGGGCGAGGCCAGCTTCGACCACCAGCGTCTCGCAGAAGATGCTGGCCGTCTCGGCGAGCGCCATCGGAAGTCGGCGTTGCAGCGCTGTTCTGCCCGCAAGCGTGGAGTTGTGGTAAGCGTGGCCAAGTTCGTGGGCGGTCGTTTGTGCTGATTCCGTCGACCCTGACCAATTGAGCATCACGAGGGATCGGTCGCCCCCGAACGACATGCAGAACGCTCCGCCCTGCTTGCCGTCGCGTGGCGCAGCATCGATCCATTCATCGGTCAGCGCGCGATCGACGAGTCCGGCGAGCGATGGGCTGTACTCGGTGAAGGCGTTGCGCACGATGCCGATGCCTTCGTCCCACGTCACCGCACTCGAGACAAACGGAAGTGGAGCCACAAGGTCCCACCAGGGCAGGCCGCGCTCGGCAGTGTGGCCGTGCAGCTGTGCTTTGACGCGCATCCAGCGTTGGAAGTCAGGTAGCGACGCAGTGACCGCAGCGTGCATCGCATCGAACGTGGTCCGGCTCACGCTGTTGGCAAAACACGACGCATCGAGCGGCGACGCCCAGTTGCGTCGACGGTTGATGATGTTGGCCTCGCCCTTGATGGCGTTCATCGCCGCGGCGACGGGAACTTCAATGGTGGGCCATGCCTGCATCTCGGCGTCGTAGGCAGCCTCGCGGACGATGGGGTCGGCATCCGTGCCGAGGCCACGAACCGCTGGCATCGGCAACTTCGCAGGGCCGTCAGGGAGCGCGACCGATGCGGTGAGCTGGGAGGTGACGTCGCTTTGCAGCCGTCCCCAAGCGCTTGAGCCGGTCGTGCTCAGCGCCGCGTATAGGTGTTCTTCGGCCTCCGGCATCTGGTGTGCCGCGCGTTCGGCAAAACGTTGGAGCGGGCCGAGGTGTTCGCGTGCTTCGGCACTCACGTTGGCAATCTCGTCAGCGCCCAACGCGGCGACCCAATCTGCAAGGCGGGCGAGCAGCGGTCGCAGCGATGATCCGGTCGTGTTGATTTCGCTCATCACCGCCTGGGCATGCTCGTGGCGCGAGTCGGTCGACACGATTGAGTACACGTATGCATCGAGCAGGTTGAGTGCGTCAGACACCCGGTTGAACTCAGCGATTGCCCGGTCGGCCTTGTCGCCGTCTGCTGGCTCGATGCTGCGCTCGGTCGAGCGGATGTCGAGTTCGTCGAACAGGACCGCCAGCCGTTCGACGTCAGCGCCGACGAGTTCGAGTGCGTCTGTGAAGGATCTTGCGTCGAGCGATTCGTGCACGTCGGTGACGTTCCAACGCGGGAGTGCCTGGTTGTTGCTCGCCGTCATATCAGCGGTTGCCGCTGCTCTCGAGGACGAATTGGTTGGACGGTGCGACCTCGTTCACAAACGCTGCGTTGGTGGCCGACACCGAGAAGCCGAGCCGCTCGTACATCGACACTGCTGCAGTGTTGTCGGCATCGACGTAGAGCAGTGCGGTGCTGATGCCCATGTCGCTGAGATGTTCGAGCCCAGCGAGGGTGAGTTGCTTGCCGAGGCCACGCCCGTGAAAGTCGGGATCGACCGCAATCACGTAGATCTCGCCGACCTCTGGTTCGGTTTCGGTCGCTGGATGGACCTTCGTCCAACAGAACGCAGCCATCTGGCCGTCGACGTCGTGGACGCGGAATCCAGCCGGGTCGAACCACTCTTCGCCCTGACGTTGGCAGAACGTCTCGAGCGTCCAACCGCCTTGCTCCCCATGGCCCGCAAATGCACGGTTGTTGACCGACAGCCAACTGTCGTCGTCGATACCTGGAACAAAATCACGAGTTGCCGCCGTGACAGCGATACCGGTGGGCAACGGGCGGCGCATCTGATGGAGCGTGCGCCCGACACGCATACCGGCGTCGCCAGCAAGCTGGCGGTGCATCGACGTGGGTTCGTAAACCCACCAGTTGACGTTCCCGCCCCCGTCGGAAGCGATGACCTCGATGGCGGAGTCGATCAGCTCAGGGCCGATCGTGGCCATCTCGTATCGGTGGTGCGGATGGACCACCAGCTCGAACGCGTAGGAGTCGTTACCCCGCGACACTTGGGCGTACGCAACCGGATGATCGTGGCCTGGCTCCGATGCAAGCAGCCCGGCGAACCCGTTGTGGCCGCCATTGACGAGGTCGAGGTAGAGGTGATCGGACAGCGGCCGCCGTCCATCGGCGCGCGCTGCAGCGTCGAGCAGCTCGTTCACCGTGGCGATGTCATCATCTTCCATCTGACGTTTGATCTCAAGACATCGCACGGGGCCAGGTTACCGGTCCAGCTTCCTGCCCTTTTGCCCGGGCGGAGCCGTCCAGTTGGACCCTCGGCCCGGAGGGGAGTACGATCTTTCCTGCAAACAAGGTTCCCGCCAACCTGTTTGCCGCGAGTGTCGGGCATCCGCCGCCTGACCTCGCCGAACGACGGCCCCTTCCGAGGGGTCGTCGTTTCGTTTTCAGCTGACTTGGCGAATGGCGCGCTGCAGGGTGCGCTCGGCGGAGCGAAGTTGGCGCTCCGCTTCGTGGATTGCCCCGACGATGTCGTCGCGCTCGGTACCGACGAACGGCTCGGCGAGACCAGCTACCCGTTCGCGGTAGCGGCCGACGTTGTCGGCAATGGTCGAGAGTTCCGACGACGTGCGTTCGAGTGAGGCAGCCACGCTCCGACGCTATCGGCGGGCGAAACGACCGAAACGATCCCGAGAGCTGGGCCTCTCCGTCGGTACCCTTCAGCTGCGTGATTCCTGTTCGCGACGACCTCCGTGCCCTCGAGGGCTATCACTCGGCCCAGGTCGACGTTCGTGTCCGGTTGAACACCAACGAGTCACCGACACCGCCACCTGACGCGTTCCGCGAAGCCGTCGCCGCGGAGGTCTC
>Ga0233432_10005856_pt1 | contig 10594 bp, 16 predicted proteins | sample SI_122_August201_6_FD_179870 | JGI IMG/M metagenome (GOLD analysis project Ga0233432, IMG submission 179870) | Seawater microbial communities from Saanich Inlet, British Columbia, Canada - SI_122_August2016_10_MG | ecosystem: Environmental > Aquatic > Marine > Inlet | place: Canada: British...
AAATAGAAAGATAGAATCTTCTATGGAACAAGAAGACATATGTTCTATTTGTTTATCAGGTGAAGATTTAATACCAAATGAAAAGTGTGGTCATAAATTCCATACAGAGTGTTTAGTAAAATGGTTACAAGATAATAATAGTTGTCCAGTCTGTAGAACTAGATTGGTTGTTTGAGAGTAAATAGACGTATAATGATGAGGACAATAATATCTTCAGAAGTAATATCTAAAAAGAGATTTGGGAAGTATATAGATAGCCCTACTGCTATTGATTATATAGTGGGGAAGTTAAACTACGGAGAAAATGTAAACAAAGATTCTTTAAAAGATGATATTTTTATACTAAGGAATATTTGTGGTCCTTATAGTAAAGATACTTATGATAGATTAATGTCTTTGTTTGATGTATATGAGACTTTATTTTCTATGGAAAAATTTAAAAATGAAATGAAAGTAAAACACTATAAAAAAATAAAAAATACATTAAAAATAATTTTTTGTGATATAGGATTCCCCAAAAAAGCTGAGCAAATATGGGGTAATACTTTTTACTGGAATTCTACAAAATGTGTCAAACAAATATACAATTGTTTCACTGAACCAAATTCTTATCATTTAAGTAATGTTTTTGTAGAAAGTTGTTATTTGATGAAATTACCTGGTTTTGGATTAAAAACAGTTGCTAAAATAGTTTTTACTATGGAATATGAACATGAAATTTTACCAGATATCAAAAAAATAATTGTTTATAATTCTACAAAGGAAGTAGAGAAAGAAAATAAATTTAAACTTCTTATTAAGCAATTAGAGACCACCAAAAAAATATTGGAAGAAAAAAACTTAGAGTTGAAAAACAGTATTAATTCTTCTACTATTTCTAATAACGACTAAGAGTAGTTGTTCTGTTTTAAATTTGGATCCAGGATAGAGGTTCGATGAACGAGAATTGGGGACGTAAGATTTTCAATTTTTTTTCCCCTAAGAATGAAATGTTGTTGTTTCGATAAGGATATTTGTATCTTGTGTCAAGAATATAAATATTATAATATTTATTGTACTCGTTGTGTATCTGGTAAAATATGTTACAAATGTTCTAGTGGTATGTTAGAAAATGTTCTCATAAAATCTTGTCCTGTATGTAGATTAGAAACTACTAAAGATAACAAGTGGTACAAAATAATATACAATCCAAAAATAATAGTTCCTGTAAATACTGAACAAATTTTATTTGATCATGAAAAAGAAACAAAATTAGAAAAATGTTGTTTAGAAGCCGACGAGTTATGTAGAAAAATACTTATATTATACAAGTATTCAGTATTAATAATAGGTTGTATAATGATGAATTATGTAATAGGGTTAGCTTTATTATTCATGTTTACTGATGCTGAAAAAGAAGAAAAAAAGAGTGTTCTATATTTAATATTAGTTCCTAATGTATTTGGTTTTTTGTTTTTTGTATTGATAGGTTTATGTTTTAAGGCATGTTGTACATGTAATTTTGATCAATATTAGACGTAAAATGACTTTAACTGATTTAGAACTTAAACTATTTTTTAAATTTTGGAAATGTTTAGCTATTACAGTAATACTAGCTGTATGTGGAACTATTTATCATAATTATGTGAATACATATACTTATAATAAAGAATATTGGAGATTTCAAAACAATTCTTTTAAGACACTTCTAAAAGGTTCTAATAAAGATAAATTGTATATAATTAATTATTTATTAGAAAATAATGATTATAGATCTGAAATGATGATAGGAATATACATAATTACTTATATTATAGCTATGATTCATAACAATACTGTGTATGTAAATGCTCCACGATGTATAGGATTTTTAAATTATAAATTAAATTATACTGAATTATACGACTATTTAATATATAATTTATTATTTAATTCTATGTTAACATTTCCAATTTTAATTATAACTATACAACTAGCGCATTCTATAATACCCTATATACCAGTTTATACATTAATATCTTTAACAATATTTTTAAATGTTGTTGAAAAAATTTTTAAAATTATGTTTCTCAAAGAAAATAAAGAAAAATGGAATGTGTTCTTAAAAAAAACAGAGTAAGAGAATAGACGTAAAATGGAATGTAAAAATGTGATTATACACTTTGAAGACTTACATCAACATGTACAATTCAGAATAGCAAAAGCTCATGGAGTCAATAATCCTATTGATTTCAAAAACTTTTTAAGTTAAATCCTATAATCTTTACACATTTTTGTGAAGAAAATAATAAAAGTAAAGAGTATGGAAAAAGTAAGATTTTGGATGGTAAATCCTCTATTCAAAACGGGTAAAATAAAAGATACTAATCTTGAATTTGTTCTCGTTTATTCTGAACGGGATAAAGTCTATCGACGATATATAATACGACAAAAAGAAGAGTAAGATACATGTAATACCTACTCCTTTCATTTTCAGGTACGAAACTTACTCCTTGTATATTTATAAACCTTACTATATTATATAATAAAATTGAAAGAAACAAAATGTTATTTATTTGACCTGCTGTTTCTCTTGATTTTATTTCTTGTCCAAAAGGTTTAATAACTTTATTAACGAAAGGTCTAAAAAATTCCGGAGCATTTTCATCATTACTATTACCTGGAGTCCAAGTACCTCTTAGTTTAGCTTCTAGACTTGTAAGAGAACATTGTTTATCATTATCTTTCCAATCTAACATTACTATCGGTATTAGAATAATAATATACTTTAACCAGTCTCCAGGTTTAAAGAATACGCTACTTACAATAACAATTATTAGAAGAACGTGTAAAGAGTAAACAATATCAGCTAACATTTATTTTAATACAATATAAAAATGTTTAAAAATTTTGTAAAAAGATTTAATAGAAAACCCCCTTTACTTGGAAGATGGGGAAGAAAAACTGAACATTTTAAAAAAGAAAATTATTATGATAACTGTTTAGGAAAACCTAGGGTTATTATAAAAAGAAGAATAGCAAAAATAAGAATGCCAAAACATAATAATTAACAAATTTTTTTTATGTTGGTATTAATTAAATGGATTTTACAATTAATTATCATTCTTACGATGGTGATATCCAATACGTGAGAATACCTTTTAAATTCCTAGACAGATGTCCTAATAAATGCTACTTAATGTGTTTGTTAAAATACAAAAACATGTATGGGTATAATGTAGTGGATGACTATTTACTAGCATGGTTTAATGATAACTTGACAGAAGAATGCGGAACACTTTCTAATAGTCTCGAAAGTAATGGAAACTATGTTGGATTATGGAAAATACAAAACATTTTATGTATGGGTGTTCGTTCAGATTTAGTCAATAAAGCAACTCGTTTACCTCGTGGATGGGAATGGATTAAAAGTCCCAATAATCCACAATTTAAAATTCTTAATTTTCGTTTTATAGATGAAAAATTTTACAAAATAGATAACGATGATGTTGGTATAGTTACTACATTTAATTTTTACAATAATTATTTTCAAAAAATATGTGAAATAAAAGAAAAAGAACCTAGAAAACCTTTTAGAGAATCTATAGCAGATGCATTATTATTAGATGAAAAGGATAAACAAGTAACCAAGATCATTAATAAATCTATTAGAAAATCTAAGCAGACTTTTAATAGGTTGAAGGCTTTTGGACAAGAAAAAGTTAGACCTGAGGATTGTTTATTGTGGGTACAAAAAGAAAGGAAAATAAATTTTATAAGAAAAATAAATACAACTGAAGGATTTTGGGAAGTGTATTTGGATAATGAAAAAATACCTTCTAGGGTTTTTAACATTGAAGGTTACAGATTGTTTTGTACAGGTTTCCCTAGACCTTTTATTCCTCCATCAATTGAAAACAATAGATGGGTAAGATTATTCACATCTGTAGAAACAGTAAGTTGTACACAAGCATATGATATGTGGATATTACAAAGTGAATTAAAAGATTTTTATAAACACATGATAAGTATAGGTAAGGGTAGACCTTTAGTAGAATGTTTAGGTCTAGAGGTTGATAATACTCCAGAAAGAGTAAGAGCTGCTAATATCATACAACAATTTTACAAGAAAAGACGTAATAAAAATTTTGATTATGTTGGATTCATTAAAAGAATGACTTCTCCTTTTCGAAAAGAAGAAGAAGAATCTGATGAAGAATCAGAGGATGATTGGGAAAAAAATTTCGAGAGTCATTTAGAAGATGCAGATGGGTTTTGTACAGTAATTTCTAATAAGTTAAAAAAGGAACAATCAGAAGAAGAAAAACAATTGAAAGAAGATATTGAAAATGCTATTAATAATAATAAAAACATTATAAATCTAAAAAGAGATTTACAAGGTATTAATGAAAGATACAATACAATATCAAATAGAAACAACAAGATAAAAAAATATATTACAGCCTGGAAAAGTAAAAAATTAAGTATAAAAGAAGAAAGATATTTTCACATATGGTGGTTTTTATCTTTTGGACAAAATTTTTTCACATATTATAGAGGTGATGTTGTAGGTGGCGGTGGAAATAAAGCATCTTTTTATAATAAAGAAACCGCTAAATATCTGGCGAAAGGAGACATGGAATTTATATTCAAAGACACAAATTTACGAGAATGCTTAAATCGCTTTCAAAGTCTTGTAAGTATTATAAAAAATACTTTGGAACTGTATAAGAATAAACAAGTAGCGGAAAAAGTAGGATTCGATGATTTATCAAGAAAACAAAAAAACAAAGCAAGAAAAAATCAATTGTTTAACAATAAAGATACACTTAAAAATGACCATGCTTATGAAGAACTGGGAAGTGTAATGTCTGACTCTAAAATAGATATAGACAATTATATAAACGCATCGTTTGTCAGTGGTTCATATGCAGATGCTTTAAAACTTCTTAAAAATCCTCCAGATATAAGAAATCTTTGTTGTATAAAGATTATGAAAGGGTTAAAAAAGATTGTTGAAGAAAATGATAGTGAAATCAAATTTCATTTAAAAAATATTAACCAAATAGAAAATAACATAATTACCCAAAAAGAATTTATAAGAAATGAGTACGGACAAAAATAGACGTAAAATGAATTCACAAAGATTTATATTAGACACTTTTTGTATGTTATTGGAAAACATACCACAAAATGAAGAGGATCATAAACAAAGTTTTCAAAATATAGGAAATAGTATTGTTCATACTGCTCCAGAAATTATCCATATAGCATGGAAAAAAATGTTTAATTATTGTTCAAAAAATTTTAATGATGATACATGCGAATGGCATTCAAAAATGTGTGAACTTTATAATTCTAGATATGAAGAATGGGTTCGGTTAGAATCAAAGTAACTTAGAGAACGTAACATGGATGAATTAATAAAATGCATGCAAGAATGCGAACTCAATGACAATACTAAACAGAAATTAATCAAAGATATTAATTGTATTATAGATCATATTGCTTTCTATATACAGATAGAATTCCCAACTGATAATTATTACGAACCTGAAGAAATACCAAAAGTTAAAAAGATTCTTAAAGAAAGAGGTTATGAAATAATTTATAAAGAAATCGCGAAGAAAGATTATATGATTAATAGTATAGATATAGAATCTATACTAGATTACTATATCAGTCTATTAGAAATCCTAGACGTACAAAAAAGATAAAATGGCTAATAGACAACAACTTAACAAAATCATAACCACTATCTCTGAGAGATACAACATAAACATTGACAAATTGGAAGCGATTGTTGCTAACAATGGTTCAAAAATTATTAGTAAATTTGCAAGTCCAATTGCAAAACAAAAATGGGAAGAGAGTGGAAAGGAAAATTCAAAATTATTTTCTTTTCCACCTAGTCACAAAAAGGGTTACACTCTAAAGGATGTTAACATAGCTTTAGGTATAGAAGATCCTATCAAAAAAGTTTCAGTATGGGCTTCTAAAGCAGCAAAGGCAGAAGCAGAAAAAAATGATTTAGCTGAAAATGATTTTAGTCAAATTTTAGAATCCATGAAGAAGATTAGTATTTCTGATGTTAGAAAAGTATTAGGTCAAGAAGATGAAAATGCACCAAAGAAATTCGCTAGTCCTTGGGCTGAGAAATTAGCACAAGAAAACGGTCTTATTGGAAATGAAGATTTTGAAAATTTAAAAGGAAGTAGTAAAAAAGGAAAGTACAATGTAGAAGATGTTAAAAACTTTTTAAAAACAAATCAAGATTAAGTAGATAATAGACGTATATAAACTAAACATGGCATCACAACAACAACTAGAAAACATTATCAAACAAATCTGTAGTTCATTTTCTATCGAAGAAAGTGAACTCAAACAAATAGCTACCGAATGCGGAGCAAAGTTCAAAAGTGTCTTTGCAAGTTCTGCTGCAAAAAAGTATTGGGAATCTAAAGGAAAACCCATGGAAAATCTTTTTGGAGATGCACCTAGTCATGAAAAGGGTTATACTCTCAATGATGTGAAAAAAGCTTTAGGAGAAAAAGTTAAAGAAAAAACTGTTTCTGCTTGGGCTTCAAAGGTAGCAAAAAAATTAGCTTCGGATAACAATTTATCAGAAGATGATTTCTCAATAGAATCAAGAAGTGGTAAAAAGAAAGCAAAAGGAAAGATTACACTTAGTGATGTAAAAATAAAATTAGGATTAAAAGAAAATGATAAAATTCCTTTCGCTAGTAAAAATGCAGAAGCTTTTGCAAAAAATAAAGGTATTAATGAAGAAGTTTTAAGGGGTATAGAAGGTACGGGTCACAACAATAGAATTACTATTGGAGATTTAAGAAAATTAGAAGAAGATTCTTCAAACACTTCAGAAAAAGAAGGAGTCAAAACAGAACCATTTGAAAATTTTTTTAATTAGAGAAAAGAGTCGTGAGACGTAAAAGGTATTAAAAAAAAAGACATGGATAATATTAAGAATCAATGGAGTCTGATGTGACTAGTCCCACGAGTACTTGTGCTTCAGATGTTTCATTTTCTACAAGTGACAGTTGTATAATATGTTTTTGTAGTGATGAGGAAACTGAATCACATGAATGTGATATTTGTAGACAAGGAGCTTGGAAAGTATGTACTGGATGTAAAAAAAAATTGAAAAGATTAAAAAAATGTCCTGTATGTGCTAGTGAGAATATTAATTATATTTCTGAGAGTGAAACAGATGAAACTTTTGGTGAAGAAGAGGAAAGACGAGATGGAGTTGCTATAGTAAGAAGAAATAGAAGTATAAGAACAAAAAAATTATGTTCGGTAATTATTTCTTGTATAGCTTTTTCCTTTTTAGGAGTTTTTTCTGTGTTATCACTTAGTGATTTTTATGGTAATAATAGATGTTTTATAATTTATATGCTTTCAATAATGAATGGTGGATTGTCACTACTTGTAGTGCTAACTAATTTATCAGGAAGGGATATAGGTGAATGTTATACTAGATATATTTGGCCTATAATATCTTCATTAATACTATTTCTAACTACTCTTTTAAATGGTTATTGTCGTATTATTTTTACAAATGAAAATGTATTACCCTTGATAATACTAGTATTTATTATAGTTATTTGTGTACTGCATATGATTATTAAATATTGTGATTTATAAAAAATGTTAAGACGTAAAATGTATAGATTTAATAAAATAAGCTTCGAACAAGGTTTAGAAGCCATTAAACATGATTTTACTGCGGAAACAGTTGTTTATTTAACAACTGGTGCTTTCAAACCAGGGGAATTGAGTATTTCAAAACTCATAGAAAGTATGTTATCTTCTAGAACAACATATCCCGAATATAAACATTATTTTGAATTTACCACAGCATGGGTAACTTATAAATTTCTTAAAATGAAAAATGTCCCAGAAGAAAAACTTGTTAAGTGCAAAGAAACTTACGCTAAAGAATGGAGGTTAATATTGGAATCAAGAGAACATCGTGAAGCACCGTAAGTGAATAGACGTACAATGGATAGATTAGCACCAAAAGTTCAAAGTCAAACAACTCTTTTAGAAAGTATTAATGATAAATTGGATAAGATCATCCAACTTCTCGGTAATACAGACATGTTAGTAGTACCTGAAGATGTTTATTGGAGTAGTTACAAGAAAAGTATAGTAGTTTATGGAAATACTCGTCCTATTAAGGAACATATTAAAAAAGCATGTGGGAAATGGAATACTAAATTAAAAGGGTGGATTTTTTATAAACCTAAATTTGATTCTTGGAACCCAGGTATTAAAAATGTTGAAAAAGAATTTTCGAGTTCCGATTCAGAATAAATTTTATTTCGTACTAATAATGGAATATTTAAAACTTCCAGATGATGTTAAAGAATATGATTGGAGTAACCCTGAGTTTCAAAAATTTACTAAGCCTGTTGTTATACGTGGAGGATGTACAGAAATGCCTGCATTTAAAAAATGGAATCTTAAATATATGAAAGAAGTATTTGGCAATGAAAGAGTAGAATCAGATTTTTTTCAGAACCTAAATGAAATGCAAACTACTAACGGCAAAAGATCAGGATTTATCGGTAATTTTTTAGAATTATCCAGACTAATTTTTAATAAAGAACCACCTTTTTATTACCCATCTAATTGGTATTTGAATTCTAACAGAGAATCAAACTGTAAACTTATACAAGACGTAAAACATCCTTCTGATGAATATAGAAGTGTAAAGAATGATAAGAAATCAGCTATCAGCTTTTTTATGGGAAACAATACTTACACTGGTTCTCATATCCACATATTCAGTGATTTCTTAGTAAGTGTTTTAGTTGGTAAAAAAATATTCTATATGTGGAGTTTTATTGATAATCCAGAAGTTAATCGTGAAGAATTTCATTCTTGTCACTATCATACGAAAAACTTTTGGGAAAGAGACCACTCTAAAATGAAAATTTATAAAGTAGAGTTAAACGCAGGAGACTCGATGTTGTTACCTCCTTGGTGGTATCACGCAGTTTACAGTCCTGGGTTTTGTATCGGTATAGCTAAAGTTTATATTAGACCAGGTGTTCCTGATAAGGATTCTCTTTGCGATAAAGACATGGTATATTATCGACAAAATTTAGACAAAATATTCAATTTGAAAGAAATAGAAAACTTTACAGACGAAACTACTGAACACAGTCCAATGATTATAGTAATAGTCTTAATGTTTTTGATAGTAGCACTTTTAAAATTAAAAAGAGTGTTTTAATCCTGAATAAAAAATATTTAGTATTATCATAATGAGTAATACTAAAATAGAGACAGCTCAAGTTATTCTTACTGATTGTGATGATGCTATCGAAGAAGTTAAAGCAGCTATGAGGAGATTAACTACAGTGAGACTTCAATTAGAAGCTCAAAAATCTTATGTTGCTTCTCTTGTATCAGAGAAATTGGATGCTACTGCTAGTTCTGTACAAATTCAGTCTGTTCTTATTCACGACAGTGCTGTAAAATACAGACACAATCAAGGTAGTACCGCAACTAGTAAAAGATACAGAGGTTTTCACTCTGCCGGTGTAGGTGCTGATACAACCATTAGTTCAGGTACTAGGGGAGAAATCATGCCAACTACAAGTACACTAAGAGGGTCAGCTACTGAAGAAACTGGAGGTATGGATGTTTCTGAAGTTAAAGGATTTCTTATAGGTCTAAATTCATTACTTACTAATGCTAATAGTGCGACAACCCACAATACAGCAGCTAAAGAAGCTATCGTAGGTAATGCTACGACTGGTGACAATACAGCAGGTACATTCTCACAAAATTATGTACCAGGTGGTATTCATAGATTGAATGATAAAGTTCTAAAAGCTTTATTAATTGGAGCTACAACGAATGCTAACACCGCTAGTATCCCAGACCAAAGTACAACTTGGGGAGCAACTACTGCTAATACTGGTATTGAAATTAAAGGTTTTGGTCTTGCTTAGACGTATAACCAACCATGAGTAAAATAAGTTTAGACGATTACGAAAAAATTGAAAAAATCAATCTTGAGCAACAAAAAGCCATTAAGGATAACGCTAAGGCTGTTGTGATGAAAGAGATTCAAGAAAAGAATGAAGAAGATTCTTATAATGCTCATATAATGTATATTGAAAATCTTAAAGATAACAAAGATGTAAATGATAGAAAAATAACTAATTTTATAAAGTTACATAAGATTTTAGGAAAACGCTATCAAGATAAATTGGAATATTATAAAGGGTTAGCTGAAGATAATAAAGAATCAATGGAGGAGTATGAAGAAGAAATTCAAGATTTAGAAAAAGAACATACAAAAGAGTTGAGACAAAAAAATCAAACTTACAACAAGTTGAGTCATAGAGTATTGAAACTTCGTACAAAGTGTAAAGACAGAAACTTTAAGATCAAAGTGTTGTACTTCTTGATATTGTTAAGTAATATCATAACATTTGATATTACTTATCATTATCAGATTTCCGAGTATAGTTATACTCAAACACTGTTTATTATTTTTTTTACTGGATTGACATCACTATGTTATATGTCTTATTTTATCATCAGTGACCTTTTTGTGGGAGTATTTAGAGCTTTTGTTGCTAATTAATTTATTGTT
>Ga0233432_10005861_pt1 | contig 10586 bp, 9 predicted proteins | sample SI_122_August201_6_FD_179870 | JGI IMG/M metagenome (GOLD analysis project Ga0233432, IMG submission 179870) | Seawater microbial communities from Saanich Inlet, British Columbia, Canada - SI_122_August2016_10_MG | ecosystem: Environmental > Aquatic > Marine > Inlet | place: Canada: British...
GAAGTTTTCTCTATTACTCTTGCGTTAGTTGTAACTGAATAGTTTGAGCCTGCAATATCGCTTTCAAAATTTATAAAATAAGAGCTTGTTGTAATATTTGATACATTAAACGCTAATGGTGGTTCTCCGGCACTATTTTCTAGTCCTACATGCAATGTGGGTACTGTTCCAAATGTTTTTGGGAATTCAATTTCATATATACTTCTTCCAGGATTTATATTTGTGGAAAACTGCATTGACTCGTCATAGCTTTTTGCGTATAGTTTTTCAAATTCTCCCGCAGAGCCTGTAACGTAAACGTTTTCAATGTATGCGTCTCCTGCTACAGTCAGTTGGCCGGAATTTTCTATAGTGTTAATCGCGATTTCCCCGAATTCATTAATAGAGAATTTATTTTCTCCGCTTATGATTAAGTCGAGGCCTGAATTTTCTTCTTTATTTAAATGAATATAATTCTCTGCATCTGCAGAAATTTTTAAAGAACTGCCCGAGAGTTCTATATAGCTTTCAGGGTTATTAACTTGAGCGATTTTATTTGAAATATTTAAGTCTCCAGAGACATTGACTGAGCCTGTAATCGTCGTATCTCCAGATGCGGTAAATCCGCTTTTCATAAAGACATGTTCGTGAGCAGTAAGGGTTCCTGAAACTGTAACGTTATTAAATCGGGAATCTCCGTTAAATACTAAATCTCCTTCAGATGCAAATGTTCCTTCTATATTTATATCTCCTTCTACATGAACATCATACTCTGGTGATCTAGTTTTATTTGCGAAGTTTGGGCCAATTCCGATTGCATCAAATCTTCCTGTTTCTGCGAGAAAATTATAACCACTTATATCTCCTTCATAATTTGTATCAATTACTTCATTTAAAAATACAGTATCTTCAAAAATGCATGTATCTGCGAATGTTTTTTCTCCGCTAATTAATTGATCACCTGTTAGTGAAACAGTGTTTGCAACAATAGAACTTTTAAGTGATTTAAATTTTATTTTTTCATTCTTAACTCCAGACCTTGTTATAAGAAATAGTACATCGTCATCGTCTTGTCCTGCGGGTGGAGCAGGTGGAACTATATCTATATCAGAATATAGAACATTAATCTCTGGCATTGTTGAAATTCTATTGTCCGCTGGCATTTTAACTGATTCTTTGTTTAGGTTTTTCTGTTAAGATTGTATTTGATGTGAAATTATTTGATGGCGCTGTTTCAAAAATTAATTTATATCCTTCAGTATTTACACCAGATATTGCATAAGGGATTGTCTCATTTAATCCATTAAGTGTAGCATTCACGAACGGAGACTCATTTTGTTGGTCTGGAAAAGTTATATCGTAGACCGTTTCTCCTGCTGCGTGGTCAGATGTGAAGCGAGATATATTCTTTGCGTTGGAAGAATATTCTGATTCAGACTTCGACATAATTGAATTGTGTATTTTTGATTCGCCGTGTTTTAATTTTCTATCAAATGTTATTTTATAATCTGTTGTAGTTATATTTGATATATTAAATGGATTTATATCGTTTTGATATTTAATTAAAGATATTGTATCTGATTCTAATTCAAAGGCTTGAGATGGAACAGTAATGGTTTCGTTAGATCGTCCATATTTATCTGCTTCTGTGATTTTCATTGAATCAATAAGTATATTTCCTGTGCGGATTCCTGCGCTATCCTCTGTTCCCGCCAATTTTCCAACTCTCAGCCTATTGATGTTGTTTGTGTTGTATATGGAAGAAGTTCCAGGAAACCATTTATGTATGATTCTAGAGCCATTCCTCCACATTGTTATAGAGCCTCCTGTAAAATTTATATCATCTCTGCATAAATAGATTGCAAAATGATGCCATTGTGCTTCTTCGGGTAAGCCTGCAACAGGTACATTCCCAAAGAAATTTACTGTTCCCCGTGCCTGTATCTCAATTTCAAAATCGTCTTCAAGTAAAAAATCTAAGCCTCGCCCAAAACTACCAAGTTCATTATATAAAACCCAATATTCTATAGTAACTCCTCCTATTCCATCTTGATTGTCGTCTAAGTTATTGAATCCATCAAATGTTCTTTCTCCGCTCCAATCAATGGATGGTAATTCTACTGTTAGTTGATTTTCGTGATCTCCAAACAAACTTTTTTCACTAAAAATTCCAGAACCAGTTATATTTATATCTTCTATTGGCATAATAATATCTCGTTCTAAATCTTGAATATATTCTTGAGGATCGCCACTGTATAAATCAAATCCATTTTCTATGTTTGTTGAAATTACAGGTGTTTCGTGAAAAGTTTTTGGAAAAGATATTGTATATTCTTTTTGTCCTGATTTTAATAAATTATTAAATACTACAGATTCTTCATTTCCACCTAAAAATTGTCCTACTTCAGAAGATATTGAATTGATATAACCTGTGCCATCGGATGAAAGCTGTCCTGAGTTTACTCCGTTTGATGCAATGATATTTGACCCCGCGGATAATCTATCTCCAAGTTTTATATAATTGTCGTTATTTATTTCAATGAATGGGTTCTCGTTGCCAAATGCAGTGATCCCTGTGTCGTAAAAATTAAAATCTAACCCGCTTGAAAAATTAATATTTCCTGTGATATTTATATCTCCAGATTCATTATGAAAAGAACCAGAGGTTGTGAAATCTCCAGATAGATTTACTCCCGATTCAAAGATCGCGAATCCAAAGCCCGTCATTTCATTGCATTCAAAGTCCTGAAGGTTTGTAAACGATTCAGAAGATTTAAATCCTTCTGCGATAATAATATCTCCTTCTGCATATAAAGTATTTGCTTGTAGATAATAATCGCTTCCACTTAAATTACCTGTGTTGCCCGCGATTAAGTATTCAAAGTACCCTGTCTGTCCTACAAAATTATACCCGCTAATGTCCCCAGAGCGAGAAGGATCTTCAATGGAAGTTACATATGTTCTGCTTTTTAATGTACATGGATCTTTAAAGGTTTTGGTTCCGCTTATTTTTTGATTGCCTTGGAGGTTGACTGAGTCTGTCAATATTGATCTTCTGAAATTAGAAAAAGATATTTTTTCATTACTAATTTTCGGCTTAGCCACCATGAAGTACCACTCTTGCCCAGGCGTATATTCATCTGGTTGTGTTTGCGAATAATTGAATCCCACATTGGTTGAATAGAGGGGTCCGCTTTCGTCTAATTCTGATATTCTTTTATTGGGCATAACAAGCAAGGTTTATTACACTAAAACGCCATAAATTGTGTAATAACTTTAATGGCGCAAGGTGTAATTAGTCGTTTGACTTATGAAAGGTTAGGAATTTTACTGACTGATGCTCCTGCATACAAGGAAAGCGGATCAACATATGGAGATCTTATTAGGGTTCAAAGTTTAGATTATGGATTCGAGCAGCAGTCTGTAGATATTAAAGCTGTTGGCTCAGATAAACTTGTTACACGAAATGGTCAAAGCCCTGTAGTTCGAGAGCCAAATGTTAATTGCAATATTAATTATTTATTTTCTGAAGGTCAAAATGAAATCCAAGCAGGTCTTCATGTAGGTAAAGACGCTAGTATTTTAAGTAATTTTTTAGGCAACTCTTCTACTGATGATGTAAATGTTATTGTCGTCGCTTCAAACGAAAACCAACACAAAGATTTAAATTTTTTATCCAGCGAATCAGATTTTCAAAATTATAATGTTATTGGAATAGGTAATGCATTTTTAACAAATTATGAATATAATGCATCGGTAGGTGAGATTCCAACTAGCTCGCTTTCGTACTCTGGTAGTAATATGAAGCTAGACTTTTATGATTCTAATAATAAGCCTACTTTACCTGCTATAAAATTAGGTTTAGATAATATAGAGTCTTCCGAAGCTTTGTCTTTAGATGGAAACTTATTTGATGAAGAATTTGATCCAGAAATATCCGTTATAAAACCTGGGGAAATTAATGTTGCAATTACTAAAAAATCAGGAGATCAATTCGGCGCGCCAGTTGATCACGTTGAGGCCGCAATACAAGCAATAACTATTTCCGTACCCTTGACTCGTCAAGATATATATGGCTTTGGTAGTAATCATGTATTTAATAGAAAATTAAAGCTTCCTATTATTGGCGCGATTTCTATGGATTTAATCGTTAGAGGTTTTGATGAAGGATCTACTCAATCTTTCTTTGATCAATCTGCGGTTTATGATATGATTATAGATCATCCAATTTCAGAAAGACTTATCGGTGTTGCTAGAGAGCATTTTGTAGATGAAAATTATTATTATATTGCCATCGATCAAGACGATTGGAGAAGAACCGCGTTTCAAAGAATAACTCGCGCAGTTTCAGGAATACAAGGTGATAGAGAGTTATCTACGGATGAAAACTATTATCATGTCTGTGTTGGCGGAAATAGTTGGGGGTCAATTCCATTAACTAATTCGAGTAAAGCTACGATTGGTAATGAATCTGTTGGCGATACAGAAGAGGATAGTAATTATGGTTATGTTTTTACTTCTTCTGGATGGAAGCATTTTGCGGTTACAACAGTTAATTTTGATTTAATTGATTTAGATTTATCTTATAGACTAGCTAGTAAATTAACCTTTGATATAAGAGGGGCGCAGTTAAAAGCTCAAAGCTATCAGCAGACCTTGGGTGACAACATGAGCGTCAATACATCATTTATATTTGCCATTTCTAAATTTGATGGCATGCAATTATATTTCTCATAAAAAAACCCTGACCGAATAAACGATCAGGGCTTTATTTAATATGTTTATATTAAAATATTATGCAAATAAATCGTCAATTGTTGTAGCATTTCTTGATCCAGAGATAAACAATCCATTAAGGGTGTCTTCTGGGCCACCAACCTGCGCTGTAAAGGTTAAATCTACCGATTTGTTGTCTCCGATCGAAGAACTAAATGATTCTCCCTCTAGCTGGGCACCTTTAACTGTATAAATGGTAGCAATATTTCCTGTTCCAAATTGATCTGGTTCACGTAATGTAAATTCTAGATCATGCTTTTCGTTTGCAAAAAGTAAATCTGTAACATTTCCTTCTTTAAGATCTGAAAGAATTGCGTTAACAGAAACAGAAATATTAACTGGAAAATCTGTAGCTCTTGTATAGCCGTATGGATTGCCGAGTCTTTGAATTGTGCTTCTGCCAATTGGCAAATCAATACTAAAGCTTTGAATATGCGCTGTACCTGCATCGTAATCTTCTTTAGGATCAGAATGAGGAAGGTTTTCAAATAAACCTGCGCGACCATTGGTTCCAAGGCTCATGGAAATATCTCCTGGACGCAAGCAAGAAACACCTTCTTCTCCATAATCAATGTCATCGTCTTGCTCGTTAACACCGCTAATCGCATCAGGAAGTGAGAATTCTTCTCCTTCAACCGGAGTTCCATATTGAGTGTTAACTGCAGGAACGTCTAAGTTTTGAGTTCCTGTATAACTTCTTAAATTTAATCCATCAATTGTAACACTTGCAGTTGGCATTCCCCCAACGGAAGCTTCCATTGAGTAGTTTGAAACAAAACCATTTCCTAGGGCAATAACACTTTTTTCGCTTTCTGCGCTGGCATTACCTACCGCATCTTTACCTTGAGGAGTTGTTAATATAAAGAAGTTCTTTCCGTCTGGATTAGCTGTTTCTGTAGCTGTACCTAAAAGAACATCATTTGCAAGAGCTGACGTTTGTCCATCAACATTAAATCCTAAAATTCTTTCGTTGATTCCATTTGTTAAGTAGTATGAAAAATCAAGCGTAACTGTAGGTGGGTCAATGGCAACCGAATCAATTCTTGCGAGTTGACCAAATTGGTTAACGTCTTGACGGTTTACTGTAAAACTATAATTTGCGCTTTGCACTCTGCGAAGCTGCATAATTCCTGTGCGAACTTCACTTCCAGCTGCGTCCGCATCAGCTTGTGTCGCGTGATAAGTTCTGTTCGCAAAACCGTCTGATGATGCACTAAAATGATGTCCCGTGGCGTCTACTGTTCCAGCATACAACGCCTCGCTCTGATAAATTACTCTTGCTCTATTTGCCATAATATTTTTAAAGGATGAAGTTAAATTCTGTTTCTAATTACATTTTTTATAATATAAAGGGAAATTTATGTTCTAGGGAAGCGTAAATTAGTAATTTCAAAATCAATAAATCCAACAAAAAGAGACGGATCTATGTTCTTGCTGACGCGATCACTAAGCTTAGATGCCCTTGCTTCTTCGACATGAAAAAAGTTACTGTTTTTAGTGTTAGATAATTCAACATAATTAAATCCTGTAATGTCTCCATATTCTGTAAGAGGATAATCTGAGTAATCTAATTTTTTGAAAACTTCGTTTTTAGAATCGGTAAACAAGGATAAAGCTCCGTCAAGTTGGTATGTATTTTCCGCGAAAACTACGCATCTTATGTTTGTAGTTGTTTTATCTTCTCCGCCAAATGCAAAAGGTTGGTTTTCAATAAGTTCTGGATTAACAAAAATTGCAGGAACAACTTGTTTATGCGGAGCAATTCCGGAAAGTTCTTGCTTGAATCTTCCATTTGAATCAAATTTACTTTCTATTATTAATTGTTCTTCTGTTTGATTTGTGATATAAAAATTGAAATCTTTTACCGAATACTCTCCGCTTAATGTATTATTACTTGCACCAAAAGAGGCATCTAATATGACACGCCCATCATCAAAATCAATAATTAGGCCGTCTTCTCCTCTTTCCATGAAAGTTCCATTGTTATAAATTCCGCTTGGAATATTTGCCCCTTCAACACTTTCGTCAAAAACCCACTGTTTATGAGGACTACTGTAGGTCACAAAGCCGTCTCCGAGTTGATCGTCTGTACCCATTGGGTAAAGAGGGGATACATAATTTTGATAAGCTTCTGCTTTTTGGGTGATAAAATGATCCGCCCAAAGCATAAAGCTTGTTGTTAGTTCGTGTTGGAATTGGGGTTTCATATTAGAAATTTGCGCGAGAAACTCTTGACGCTTGGATTGAGTTTAACTTGTTTTCGAAGTCCATAAGGATTTGTTTGACATATGGAATGCTTACTCTGCCTCCAGAGCTTCTTCGTGAATTTTGGAATCCTGCCCCTGAGCGGCTAGATGGAATTCTTTTGTGCATATATTGGCCTAAATTTGCTATACCTCTACCTTCTAACTCTCTTAACCAGCTTGCACCATTTGCCCAGGGAAGTGGGGTAGCACTATATAAATCTTTCAAGGATGGCGATGTAATTAAATAAGTCCATATAAATCCAAATTGCCCCATCTTTCTTCTTTTTATATAAATCTCTGTGCCAGAAAGTAATTTTCGTATACCTGAAACTGGATCTACTCCCGAGTCAAATCCAATGAATCCAAAAAGATTTCCTTCAGGTAAAGAGTTTGTAGCATTGGAGGCTGATGGGCCGCCAGATAATTCTCTTGTTACTGCATGCGTTTCAAAATCACTTAACATTTTATCTCTAATTACTTTGAATTGTTTTTCTATAATTTGTCGAGCTTGCAAATTTAATTTCTTATCGTTATTTACTTGACGACGAATTGATGCTTTGATAGATCTATTTAGTGGACTGCCCATTTGCTTCGATTGGCCTTAAGAATAAAGTTGTAAATTGAATTGTGTCAAATAAACCGTGTGGACGAGGATCTGATTCTACATGAAACATTCTACCGTCGAGCTCTATTCTCTTTGCCTCTTTTATATATTCGTAATCTTCGACTTTTAATTTTATGCGAACTGTGCTATTTGGGTCGGGTCTATTTACTTTGATCTGGGCATCTGTTTCTCCAAAATACTCTAAGTTTCTGTCTGTATCATATCTAATTCTTGCCTTAAAAACTTTTCGAACAGGAACATTTTGAACATTAGATGTTGACTTTCCTGCGTTTCCATAAAGGTAATTATAGCCTGGATCTGTATTTATGATTACTTTTTTTGCTTCTTTATATACAACAATATCTCTTCCGAATGTATCGTGAAGATTTAATAAGTTGGCTGCAATTGCCGCTCGATCATCTGGAGATAAGAACTCTGCCATAGTTTGTTTTACACTAAAGAAAATTTTTTGTGTATATCCTATCAGGTATAAGGTTTAATGAACGCAGAAGACATTTTTAAAAAGTCTTGTCAAAGGAATACGGTTTCCCTTTTTAAGGGTTTCCTTGTTATGCTTGAGGACTTACATAAAGAGCATCAAATTAATTTCGATAAATTAAGAAATAATTTGCCAGAAGGCTGTGTGCCTGTTGTTGATCAGGCCGATTACTTTAGCGAAGAAAAATTACAACACCTTCGCAAACGAACCCTTGATATTGGTAACGAAACAATTAGAAATATCGAAGGGGAATTAGATAATTATACTATAGGCTTTATATTTAAATAATCATGACAGAATCAACAAAACAAGAAAAACTTCCCACTATAAATGATACGCGCAAAAAAATGCGTGAAATTTACAGCTTCATCTTTGAAAAAGAAGAAAAAGTTAAGCGCACCGAAATAAGTCAAGTCAAGAATCCAGAGACCGGAGAAGAAGAAGAGGTGTCTGTAACCAAAGAAGTTAGTGAAAAGATGCCTTATCGAGTGATTATGAAGCAACCTACTCGGCGACAAATTGAAGAGGCTGAGTTGGAGTTTAGTGTTGAGATGAGTCAATGCATTAAAAGAGGAATTTTAACGAAAGCTATGCTCGCAAAAAAATATAGCGACACAGGAGGACTCTTGGCCGAAGAAGATGCCAAAGCTCTTACTAAAATGTATGTGAAATACGGCGAGCTCTCTCAGGAAAGTGAACGTAAAAATCTCAAAAGCGAGCAGGGAGAGGAAGATATGGCTCGACTAAAAGAAATTAATGGAGAAATTGCTGAACTAAGAAAAGACATTATTAATGTTGAAACTTCATATTCTAATTTATTTAATCATACTGCCGATGTTCGTGCAGAAAATAAAGTTATTCAATGGTATATTTTGAATCTTACATACTTGCAAAAAGGAGATGAAGAAAAAACAACTCCTCTTTTTGAAGGTCATGATTTTGAGCAAAAGTTACAAGGTTATTACGAGATGGAAGAAGAGGGTGATGAATTGTATGATATTGTTGGCGGAAAAATTGCCGCATTATATAGCTTCTGGTATTATAGTTCTGGCGCGGTAATTCGCGAAGATTTCGAGAAACTCGATAAAGATATCGAAGAAGGAAATGTATAATGCGTGGAAACTACAAGGCGCAGAAGAATATTTAGAGATGTTGTTCGAGGTTATTCCTCTGTCGTAATAGACGATCAAGAATTATATATAAAACATCTTACTCCTCACGATCAGGTGGAGCTAGAAGAGATCGAGGAAAGATATTATAAGTCCGCATTGAAGCGCGGAGTGCCAACCGAAAAAGATATGCTTGAATATCTAGAGAAGGAAGGCCAGTGGACTGATAAAGATGAGAAGGCAATCTTGGAGAAAACTTTATATGTTGAAAATTTAAAAAAAGCACTAGCCAAATTAGTTTTAAAACAAGATATTGATCGACAAAAATCGGTTATTGAAAAAGAAGAAAAAATATTAAACGAAAAAAATATACAAAAAATAAATCTTGTTGGTAATACTTGCGAGAGATATGCGAAAGATAGATTGAATGATTTTTATATGATTCATTCTTTTTATAAAGATAAAGAGTTGACCGAAAAAATGTATACCGAAAGTGAATTTGATGATCTAGAAAATGCAGATATTAAAAATGTAGTATATAAATACAATGAAATATTCGAAAGTTTTAGTGAAGAAAATATACAATATACTATACTAGAGGACTTTTATAATGCTTATTTAAGTTTCGCCGAAGATAGTATACAATTTTATGGAAAACCATTTTGCGAATTAACATACAATCAAATAAGATTAATTGTTTATACTAGAGTATTTAAAAATATATTTGATACAAATGAAAATATACCAGAAAATATAATGAAAGATCCTGTTAAATTATTAGAATTTGGTAGCAGCTCAAAAGAGGAAAGAGATAAAGTAAAAGATAAATTATCTCAAGGTGATGGAGGTACAATTGTTGGCGCGAAAGATGAAGATTACGAGCGTCTTGGGGTCAAGAAACCTACTGGAGCTGTCGACCTTCATGAGGAAGCGAAGAAGAAAGGCGGCACTCTAAATATGGAAGATTTAATGAAATTACATGGTGTGACATAATTTTGGTGTATATTTACCTTATCTAAGGAATAAGGAAATATGGCTATTGATCTTGATGTACATGGTAATACTCAGCCGCTTGAAGCGGCGGTGCAAGCGGCTGTAAACAGAATTCGCCGAACCCCTATAAAAATAACTGTTGACGACAGGGGCGCTACTCAGCCCCTCGGTAATATGAAGCGAGGAGCTGACGAATTTACCAAGTCAATGGAGGCTGCGAACGCTCGTATTCTTGCATTCGGAGCTAGTATGGCAATTATTAATGGCGTTGCCGATTCATTTAAGGCTATGGTTCGAAACATGGTCGAGGTTGAAAAAGCCATGGCCGACATTAACGTCGTTATGGGTTTAAGCTCTCAAAGTTTAGAGAAGTTTGGGGA
>Ga0233432_10005862_pt1 | contig 10586 bp, 8 predicted proteins | sample SI_122_August201_6_FD_179870 | JGI IMG/M metagenome (GOLD analysis project Ga0233432, IMG submission 179870) | Seawater microbial communities from Saanich Inlet, British Columbia, Canada - SI_122_August2016_10_MG | ecosystem: Environmental > Aquatic > Marine > Inlet | place: Canada: British...
CTTATTAAATGCTTCAAGGACGAATGGTAGCCGCTCTGTCAAAAACACATGACTGATTTCCATCGGATGACCAGACGCATTTACTTCCACAAATGACTGGGCAGCAAACTCGCAAAATACAACCATTGCTTCATATCGCTCGTCATACGAAAGTGTCGTACTTGGCCAGGCCCAGGTGACCGAGAGTGGAGTTTCTCCCCAACCTTCTGCACGATGCCCCTCTGAGTTCACCACCTCTGCTGATACTCGCAGACAATTAACGTGCGACACAGATTCACTGCCAAACTTCAGTGGCATTCGCATCTCGACTGGAAGGAAGTAGTACCGGAAAGACTCTAGTTGGACGTTTTTTAATGAAGTACTTGTAGCCATGGAATCTGCAAATATGGATTGGGTTTAGAATTTCTTTGCGATCGAGGGGATTTTGTCTTTCACACCCTCTTAGGCAGTTTTGATCACGACGTGTCATGCATTCACCCACCGGATTGCAGACGGCCTGAAATATCGCCGCTCCATTGTCACCTAAATTCAGCCAAAAGTGAGCACCGTTCGAAATAATAGTGCGATACAACCCACTCCCAAATACTAGGCTGTTGTTTCCCGGATTCAGAATAACAACGCGTTTCACCTCCTTTTCACTACTTTTTTGCAAAAAAATGACGAATGCCGATTTTCAGATTGGAATGAACACGCTACACTCAGGCACTAGTTGAGATTGAGTCTCAGTATCGACAAGGAGGTTTGTCTAATGGCTGATTTTGATTTGACATGGGCCAAGAGCGTTCGCTCTCTACTGAAACAGGGGCTTTTTGCGGAAGCGGTTGCTCATACCGAGCATGCATTGCACTGCCCAGGCAACGACACAAACGGCCGGCTTGTACAGCTTCACGGATTGACTCTTTACGTCAACGGTGACCACGACGCGGCTCGCAATGCGTACGAATCCGCCCTGCTTCTTTCTCCACTCACAGCCGAATCTTTGCTGGCTCTCGCAGACCTCTACGTTAAAAATAGCCAACAAAAAGACGCACGTGTCTCACTCAACATACTCGTTGAAGACATTGATACTGTCCCCGCCGAGCTTCTACCTCGTATCGCGGGCTTGCTTGGCAAAGTTAATGAAACACGAAAAGCCCTCTTTGTGTGCTATCGCATTGTTGATAACGATTCTGATTGTGATGAGGCTATTTTCGCAGCCGCTCATTACATGCGCAAACTCGGTTACTCGCCGAAAGCCGTCATCGGCATGATGCGTCGAGCTGTCTCGCTCGCTCCTGATAACTGTAATTATCGCCGCTCACTCGCCGCGACACTCAGTATCAATGGTGACATTAAAGCAGCGTATTCTCTATTCACAACAATCTCAACAGATGACATCTGCTGCAGAAACTGCCTGCGATTGATGGCAAATGTATTCAAAGAATTTGGAGACTCAGAACGACTCACTGAGTGCAAAGAAAGACTTTTCGAAATAGACAGCAGTGCCTCATAACAAAGGTGAGTTGAAATGAATATGGTATCACTTGTTTTCACACACCTCGTTGTAGGAGTACTCATATCTGCCGCTGTTGCTTTGGGAATGGCGATTCCCCCCGCAATATTTTGGTTCCTCCACCACTTACGCCTCTAGATGATATTGTGGTATTTCAGCTGCCCCACGCACCTAACACACCGAAGGAAATATAACCCGATACCTTGATAAGGTTTCTGCAAGGCAGTCCACACAACACCAGAATATGCGACACCAACAGTAACAACCTGCAATTCTTTTCTTTCCCGAATACAATGAGATGTCTACCATTGTTTTGATGAATTACTTCTTTTTGAGACTTCACAATGCAAAAACGGTTCATGACTCTCAGCCGCCCTGATCTCGATCGAATCATCATGATGGCATGGGAAGATAGAACTAGTTTTGATGCAATCCGCGAACAGTTTGGGCTTTTTCCTGGAGAAGTCATCAAACTGATGCGACAGGAACTGAAACCAAGTTCTTTCAAACTATGGCGTCGAAGAACTCAGGGCCGTTTCACCAAACACGAGGCCAAATTTATAAATTCCCCCTCGGGTGGTGAACCTAGACGGTTCCGTTCGAAATCACAGCGAGGCTAATCTTGCCTGCTGTGGACCCTCACAAGCCCTCTCCTCACAAGCCCTCTAATGTATTCCGAATTTTGATCCGTACTCATGGCATATCGAGCCGATCATGAAGCCGAATCATCATTTCCTGTACCACTCCCGGATGAGCATCGGCAACGTTTTTAGTTTCTCCTTGATTCTTGTGATCGTAGAGTTCGGCATATCCATTGGCATGAACGATAAGCCGGTATTGATCAGTTCTTATGGTCTGCCCTTTGCTCGAATATGCAACGGCCACATCTCCAATTTTTTCTGGTTGTTTCAAGAATGGCTGCAATGATTTGCCTTGTACGAATTCCGGAACAGAAACGTTTGTAAGTTCGCACAACGTTGGGAAAACATCGAGCGTCTCCACTATTGCCTCAGTAGCTTCACCAGGCATCTCAATTTTTGGATGAGCAATGATCAAAGGCGACCGCAGTGATTCCTCAAAAAGGGTATGTTTGCCCCACACAGCATGCTCACCCAAATGCCAACCGTGATCGCCCCACAAAACAATGACCGTATTGTTCTCAACACCGACTTCGTGGAGCGTCTTGATAATTCGTCCAACAGATGCATCTGCATACGTTACACAGGCTGCGTAATGCTTTCTGACATCCGTTGCAAAATCAGAATCATCTATCGGATTTCGCTCCCAGCGGTTGTATTTCATGAACTCACCTGAGCCATGCCATGTTGTTTTCCCGGTGGGTTTTTTAGGATGAGGAATCTCGGGGAGTTTCACGTTGGCGTACGGCCTCAGATACTTTGCTGGTGCACCAAAGGGCAAGTGTGGCCGTAGAACACCAATTGCCAGAAAAAATGGCTTTTCTGCTTCTGCAAGTTTTTGCAGTTGCCGGACGCCTTCAGTCACAGAAACACCATCTGGATAAATTGCGTCCAAACCCTCAACCGACTGAAAAACATCCATGTTTTTTGCATCGCTACGAATCTCACCGTTGGCGAGGCCGTGCATCCAACCCCGCGGGTGCTGCCAATCGCCTGGTGGCAACACATGTTGATCCCATGACTTTGGCATTTCAAGCTCGCTCGAATCGTTCCAGTCTTTTCCCCCACAACCTCCCGGGTGATGCGATACCTTACCGACGGATACTGTTGTGTATCCGTGCTGTCGAAACCATGCGGGCATCGATGCCGGCACACTGCCTGGCTGATTCTGTATCTGCTTTGCTCGCTGAAACAACGCATGATTACTCACAGGACCATATCGCCCGGTAAGAAGAGTATACCGTGAGGCTCCGCACGTAGGAGCTTGCACGTAATGACGACGAAAAATTCGTCCCCGAGAAGCGAGTGCATCAATGTTTGGTGAATGAATATAGTCAACGCCAAAACACTGAAGCTCTGGACGCAAGTCATCCACACAGATCATGAGAATGTTTGGTGGTGGGAAAGCTGCGGTACTGACACTGCAAAAGACTAGTGTGAGGAGAAAAGGAGAGATCGCTCGCATGAAATACCTCGTATCACTCAGACTTGATAAACAGGCGGAAGAGGACGTCCCCTACCAAAAAATACTCGCGTATCCTGACCACAATGGTTTTACTCAAGCACAGTAAAAGTACTCATTGCGGATGAACCAAACTAACATAGAACCTTTCTGAAAAAGAATCCATTCACTGCTTTCCCTGAACCCAACCAGTGATTCTTATGAAGAATTGAATACTCGTCTTGTTGTTTCAGCCTACGTAGTAAACCGGGCGAATCGTCGCACGTGTGGCTGGAGGAGCACTGTAAGCAATACGATTCCAGTACCGATGTAAAAGAGAGGTGTCAAATCCTCATATTCTTTGAACAAGACAGCAGCCAGAAGTATTGCATACACGGGCTCCAGATTAAGCATCAGGAGCGTACTGAATGCGCTGACGTATCGTAATGATTGAATCCACATCACAAAAGGAAGCAGCGTACAAGCTACAGCCAAAACAAGAAGCCAGACTGCATCCATCGGAGTCGGCATGGTTAGGCCACTGAGAATAGCCGGTATACCAAGCACAACAACGCCAGCAGCCATCTCAATACAGGTGATCGAAAATGGATCATTGTTCGTGGCAAATCGTTTATTCAGAGTGGTAAAAATTGCACTCAACAATGCAGCGACCACACCGATGACTATGCCAAGCCTCATCTGCAGTGGTACCCCACCGACGATCAATACGACTCCTGGTACGGCGAGAACCCCAAGAAAAAGTTCGGCTCGCTCATGAGGTCTCCGCATGAGAACTGGCTCTATTATCGCCGCAAATATTGAACCCAACCCAAGGCACGACACCGCAACCGAAGCATTTGAAATTTTTATAGACGTATAGAAAGCGTACCAGTGCCCCGCAACAACACAGCCTATTCCTAAAAATATAACAATAGAACGCAATGACATGGCACGTAGGCCACCCCACGTCCTTCGCACCACGAGAAGTACGCCTACAACAAGAGCCATCCTCCACGCAACAAGTTGCAAGGCTGGCAAAGAGATCAGGCGTCCAAGAATCGCTGTCACTCCCCAAAGGATTACGCAGGCATGAAGACGAAGATATGCTTGTCGTTGTAGTACCGCATGTGTTGGGTAGCCTGAGCTACCACGCTCAGTTTGTCGCATGCTAAACTTCATTTAAGATATCTTGTCTCGCCATGGCTCGTCGCATCATGATACTAGCGGCGGATGAATGGCGGGTCATGCTTCCGGATGGAGCGTATATTGTTGGGTGCATATTCTTTGGGTAATTCGTGGCGATGTATGTTGGAAGAGATGTAGCGTGGAAGAATAGCGTATTGGCACCCACAACGCATTGTTGTCGTAAATTTACCATCGGAAAGGAGAACTGCCTTATGTTACGGCGATTACTCTGGCTCACTCCAACTTACTTTCTGCTTTTCCAATCTTTTGTACGACCACAGGGAACTGCTGATGATTACCGGCGAGCTCAAGAAATCCGTTCGAGTTTCCCAAAGGCTTTTAGGGAATCTACGTTTAAATATCATTGGTCTGAAAAAGGATTAATTTTTGAAGACAAAAGCCATGGGGAACCTCGATATCGTGTTATTCATTTCAACCCTAGTGACCTATCGAGCGCTACACCACAAAAGATATTCATTGATCACCATGATCACTCCGAACTTGAGCCAAAAAAACTATGGTCCAAAAGTTCTGGACATAAAATTCCAGTCACGATTACATTCCAAAACACATTTGATCGGTCAGTCAGAATTTTCTGGGTCACATTCGACGGAAAACTGAAACCTTACGGCGACGTACCAGCTGGCGAACGCCGCTCAATTTCCACCTATGATGGCCATCAATGGGTACTAGATTTTAGTGCAAACAAACTGGCTGGAATTTTCTCAACCCTTGAATGGGACTGTATTGCAACGCTAAACCCAAAATCACAGCAGTACGCCATGGATGGGTTTCGTGGCGTGACTACGCAAGCAAACAAAGACAAAATCCAACCAATAGAAAAACTCTTTGTAAAAAATCATAACGTTTGGTTACGAAGTGATAACCAAGAAAATCAACTCACAAAAGATGGGCATCAGGGTGACGTATTCCTGAATAATTTTCACTACTCACCAAACAAAGAATACGCACTTGGATTTCAAGAAACCCAGATCAAAAAGCGTCGGATCCCACTTCTTACGTCAGCACCTGAGGATCAGGTGCAGCCAACCATGCGGTGGATTAACTACGCGAAGCCCGGAGACTCCGTCCCGCAGCGCCGTCCAAGACTATTTCATCTTGTTAAAAAACAAGCAGTGCCTTGTGACGACCATGCCTTTCTGGATTCGTGGAGTGTCCGGTTCCTGCGATGGGCACCAGACAGCAGTCGAGCATACGTCCTCTTCAATAAAAGGGGACATCAACAGCTCACGCTTCGATCAATCGATCCCAAAACAGGCCGTCTTCAAGATATCGTTCATGAGACATCAAAAACATTCATTGACTACTCACAGAAAACAATGATTCGCTGGATTGACTCCTTGAACGAAGTTATTTGGGCAAGCGAACGAGACGGCTGGAACCACCTCTATCGATATGACGCCATAACGGGGCAGCAACTATGTCAGGTCACACAAGGTGAGTGGGTCGTCCGAAGCATTGAACATGTGGATGAGCGGCGTGGTGTCATCTGGTTTGCCGCAATGGGTATTCATCCAGACCAGGACCCGTACCACGTTCATCTGGCTCGAGTCAATCTTGACGGAACAGATCTCCGCATAATGACAAGTGGTGACGGCACGCACCGTTGGGAATTTAATGCCGATCGCTCACTTTTTGTTGACCGCTGGTCTCGGGTGGACTTCCCTGAAGTCGTGCAACTTCGCGAAAGTGAAAAAGGCTCTGTTGTAGCTGAACTATTTTCCCAGGACATCTCTGAGCTAAGACAACAGAAATTCACGACACCGATACGCTTTGCAAGCACAGGCCGAGACGGTAAGACCATGATTCATGGGACACTCATCCTGCCATCACATTTTGATTCAGAGAAGTCATATCCTCTCATTGAACATATTTACGCTGGCCCACAAGATTTTCATGTACCAAAGCAATTTGGTATCCAAGTCTCAGAGCGAAGGCTCGCTGAACTTGGGTTTGTCATTGCACGAATAGACGGCATGGGGACAAACTGGCGGTCAAAAAAATTTCATGACGTGTGCTGGAAAAACCTTTCTGACGCTGGCCTGCCAGACCGTATTGCCTGGCTCAAAGCTGCAGCAGAGCAATACTCATGGATCGACTTGTCTCGTGTTGGCATCTACGGTGGGAGCGCCGGCGGCCAAAATGCTCTTGCTGCACTTTTACACCATGGCCACTTCTACAAAGCTGCAGCTAGTGACTGTGGTTGCCATGACAACAGAATGGATAAGATCTGGTGGAATGAGGCATGGATGGGAAAGCTCGGGCCTCACTACAAGCAGAACTCAAACGTCACTCACGCCAACAAGCTTCAAGGTGACCTTTTCCTCACCGTGGGAGAAGTTGACACGAACGTAGACCCTGCATCAACATTGCAGGTGGTTGATGCGTTAATTCAAGCCAAGAAAGATTTTGTATTTATGCTTGTTCCCAATGGCGAGCATGGCGTTGGCGAGAGCAATTACCTTTTTCGACGACGGCAGGATTTTTTTGTTCGATCACTTCTTGGCGTTGAGCCGCGCAAGTAATCATCTCATGATATATCCACTTGAGGGCCGATTTTTGCATAGTAAGTCATTTGAAATTCTCCGTACTTTTTGAATACAGATAGCCACAACAAAGAAGTCGTTATGAGTCGCTTATATTTTTTTATTCTGTACATCCTTCTTGCCACCACGCCAACCACTCGTGGTGAGGATCGACCCCCGACACAACCAGCCCATGAGTGGGTTTCACTCTTCAACGGAAAAGACCTCGCTGGCTGGACAGTCAAGATTACGGGGCATCCTCTTGGCACGAATTTCGCCAATACATTTCGTGTCGAAAATGGAATCATGAAGGTGTCGTACGACGGCTACACGCAATTCAACAATCAGTATGGGCATATCTACACAAACATCCCGTACTCTAAATATCGTCTCCGCATGGAATATCGATTTACTGGCACGATGATGCCTGATGCCCCAAAGTACGTGAACCTTAATAGCGGTGTGATGATTCATTCACAATCACCGCAAAGCATGGGACTGCACCAACATTTTCCTGTCAGTCTCGAATTCCAGTTCCTTGCTGATGAAGGCAATGGAAAACGGCAAACCGGCAATGTATGTACACCCGGCACGAATCTAGAAATTGATGGGAAGTTGATCACGCAGCATATTGTCAAATCGACTTCACCTACCTTTCCAGCTGATCAATGGGTTGCCATTGAAATTGAGGTCCAAGGAAACGAACACGTGATTCATAGAGTTCATGGAAAAGAAGTGCTTCGGTATCAGCATCCACAGCTTGACCCAGAAGGACGGGTTGAGTCAGCTGAACCTCTTTTACAGGCAGGATCTCCCCTGCAGCTCAATTGTGGATTCATTGCCTTACAAGCGGAGGGACAGCCCGTATGGTTCAGAAAGATTGAACTGCAACAGCTTGATTAGGTTCTGAACCTGCTTTTTATAACAGGCAATCGGCTCCAGACATAAACAGGCAATTCCGTTGCTAAAAAACCAAAAAGAAGCCAGCATTCATAGCATCACACCACCTGCTGCTTATCCTCGTTTGCTTCTATTTTCCCGACACCTACAGAGCACGAAACCAGCCTGACCTGTTTTCGATCATTTTTACTATCATTGTTTATATGAAGACTCAAAGTTCCTCTTCTCAATTAGATACTCGCACAGGCTCGGCCAATAGCACAGGCTCAGCCAATCCGCACTCAGTGAATGTCACTAACAACTGGTCGCCGCACCAGGACCAATCTGCACTGACCTTATCTGCTGACAAACTCGCACTTCTGTCGACCGCCGAGGCTCTTCTTGGCAAACAAAAAGATATCAGTGACGACGAACGTCAAGTTAGGCTTCAGGTTGTACGAGCAGTCATCACCGGCACGGTGATTCGACCTTCAGATGATTCACCAGAAATGCGCAACCCAGCTTATTGGGTTCTTAAAAACGACAGCTTTGTTATTGCCCCAGGAGTTGATCCGGTCGACGCCATTGAAGACCTCTGGAAACTCCATGGTGCTGATGGCGTTCCTGTCCCTCGCATTCGTTGCCTGAAATACACAACACTTATACTAATCCAGGGCATTATTCAGCACTTTCGCACAACAGGAAATTATGCTGGCATTGACGCCATGAATCATTTCCTTGCCAACAAGGTTATTCCTGACGACCTTCCGAATAAAGGATATGACATTCTTTGGAAGCGTCATTATGAAACCGATCGGCTACTTCCTGGCGACCAGGTATGGTTTGATAATCCATTCTTTGAACGTGGACGCGATTTATTTCGAGAGCAATTCCAGCAGGATGCCCTGCATGCCGGAAAAGATCCTGAACATGCTGCGACGTGGGCGAGACTTCGTGCCAAAGCCGTCACTGCGGGCGAGGAAGGCAGCAACGCGTTCTATGTTGGCAACGATCAATTTATGCTCGGAGCTGATTCACTCGTCACAGCGTTTCGGGGACCACTTCCGTCTGAGAACTCAAGCCCGCTGGTAGCACATGAGCAGGTGTTCACACAGAAACTTTTTAGCCTGGAACGTTTTCGTGAACATATGATGGAAGACAACTTTTCTGTACAGGCTGTCATCCGAGCAGACTCCGAAAGTGTGCACCCGGGGTGCTTTTCTATTGAGCGAGTGCGAACACCGCTGGAATCCAAATATTTCCTTCAACACCAGGCATCGCATCCTCCCGTCAACGAAATCAATAGCCTGATTTCCAGCATCACCAGCTCCAACTCACCACCTCATATACATCTTGAAAACGAAATACTCCAGGCCACATTCTCGCCAGACTATGACTGGCATGAGCAGGAACGAGTCCGACTTGCTCTCGATGCTGTTATAAGGACAGATGCTGATGCTACCTGGTGGTCTCTTCACAACAACCGGAACGATGATCGGTATGTGCTCACCGCGACTCGAGGCACGGACGTACGGAATTTTACTCTGGGCATGATATCGGGCGATCTTGCGCACTCAAGGCTGTGTCTCCCCTTTACTCGCCGCCTACCGCTTGTCCCGGGACGCCTCCCTGAGGGCTTTCACCCAGAACGTGAGTTTCTTCGCCATGAAAAACAGTGGTCTCGTGAATGCATGCCGCTGTTTGCAATGCAGTCGGCACTGTGCACGATTGCAATGAAACAATGGGAACAAGTTGTGGCGACTGAGCCTGGCGAGGATGGCAGAAGCCACCAGTTTTTACATGAAGAGAAAACAAACTACGTGAAAGCTCTTACTGAAGAGATTGATGAGCTTGCTCGTACCCATCGCGCTGCACGTGAAGCGACAATTTTACTATGCCGTCCCGCACCAGTGGGCTGGGAAGGTTTTGATAACACTTCTATCAAGTGAGTCGTAATAGCACGAAATCCAACGATTATTCATCTGCTCCTCCATCAGCTCATGATCAAAGTGCGTTCTGAAAAGATATATGTGCAAAAGAAGATCAATGAAACTTGGCAGAATCTTTGGTGACTTACTTTCCAGACTCCCGGTACTCGGCCTGTTTTTTAGGGACATACAATCCCGGTACCGACAATTTCGCTTACCTAATCAGGAGCAAAAAGATCATCACTGCCGTGACACAACCGCAAGGCACAAGCGACCATTTTCTCTTTTTTTCTACTACGATCTACTTTCGCAATCTCCAGTCACAATGGTGACAGCGTCTTCAGCCGAAACACGATCTGATAGGAATCTTGTAGAACGAATTATTGCGGCTTATGCTCGTAGCTCTGCTGAGACAAAAGATCTTGGAGGGCCTATCTGGTCAAGTATCACCACAAAGTCTAAGGACGTGCATGATGC
>Ga0233432_10005874_pt1 | contig 10574 bp, 25 predicted proteins | sample SI_122_August201_6_FD_179870 | JGI IMG/M metagenome (GOLD analysis project Ga0233432, IMG submission 179870) | Seawater microbial communities from Saanich Inlet, British Columbia, Canada - SI_122_August2016_10_MG | ecosystem: Environmental > Aquatic > Marine > Inlet | place: Canada: British...
GATCTGACTCGCAACAAACAGAAGCGACCAAAGGTTCGGGTTCGCAAAGAAGATCGTCATTATCTTCAAGCCATTCGGTTAATTCTTCATTATCCATCTCAAGAAGCTCTGGATACATTTCCTCTTCTGCAATCTTCTCTAGGTCAAGTTTGTAAAGTTTGCCGTAAGAAGAGCGAACGCATTCCCATTTTTCTATATATATTGTTTTCATAATTTTATTATATTAGTGTTCCTTTATCCTTTATGCTGAGACTTCCTCAGTTCGCTTGAGCCTTGAGGAAACACTTGCGGGATGAGCTCTCCTAGTTCTTCAAACCAACCGCCATCAACCCCCTTGTTTGCATCATCATACCTCGAAATAGCCCTAACTAATTCATAACACCTTTTCTGCTTCCAGATCAATTCTGGCTCTATCCCTAGTGGTGGTTTTATTGGCCTGTCATGTTCAGTATTCTCTCGCATAACAACACTCTGCCTCGAATCACCCTCAGCTTGCTGCGTGTTCTCTTCGTCTGTTCCTGTATCGTCTGTTTGCATACTATTATTATATCAGTGTTCCTTATGTTATTCGCCGTGACATCGCTTGCTGTTAGCTATTAAATTCATCACAGTGTTGTAGGTGCTTGTTTAATTTGTTTTGTTTTGTTAATTTTCTTCTTTCTGCCAGTATCTGCAATAGAAGTGATCACCTAGGTTGTCGATTTCTGCCTGTGGGTAGCCCTGCTCTACCAACCACTCCAGCACATTACCTTCTTTCTCTACTTTATCAGGTAAAGGCTTGGGAAAGCCATACTTCCATCCACTTGGCGGGTCGCACATCATCATATCCTTATGTCCAAAGTCTTTGGTGATACTTTACTATAATTTGCATAGCCTCTATATCCTTCTTTAGCTTAATCGCTTCTAGTCTATTAACTTCTTTATAAGCTTCCTTTCTCTCGTCACTGGATACCATCTCATAGTCACCATCCTCTGTTTTTAAGAATATTTCATCAAAGTTTGTCTCTGGGTACGCTTCGTCAATCTGCTTATCTATATTTCGTCTGCCATTTTTAATCCAGCTATATGCTTTAATCAAATCTTTATCGACTTTTTGATACCTATCAACTTCTTCTTGCGATATATAACCCTTCTCTAGTTCCTCTTCCCATGCATATCCGAATGAGCGCACATGCGGTTGTTGGCGTTCGACCTCAACATAATGCTCTAGACACTTAAACAAAAGCCTAGGAATAAGTTCTGCCTTATCACAGTATGTATCTGGGATTACATCCGTCAACCATTCCTGCCTAGGATTAAACAAACACTTGATTTTGTGGTGTAAGTCACGCCAAAATTGACAGTAAAATAATGTTTTAATCTTCATATTTAAAATCTGGATGGTCTCCAAGACCAAAAGCTATTGGCCCTGATTTAATTGTTTGTTTTGATTTTTGGTGAATATTCAACAGTATATTATATAGATCTTTAAGTTCTTGTTTAGTTACTATTATTGTGTTTTCCGCACCGATTATCGGCCATTTTTTAACGATTTTGTATCTGCCATCTTTTGTTTCTTTTATTTTCATTGTTTTTGAAATGGTACACTCGGCAGGATTCGAACCTGCGACCCACGCATTAGAAGTGCGTCGCTCTTTCCACTGAGCTACGAGTGCTTATTTAGGTTGATTATATAATCTTATAAATTTCAACGCGATTTTAAATCTCTTATTTCTTTAGAAAGTTCTTCTACAGACTCGTTATGAATCTTAATTAGCTTATTGTAATCGTCCACAAGAGTCCAAAAGTTTTCTTCTGTTAACTCTGGAACCTCCTGTTCTGCCCCATTGATATCTACTTTTTGTGTATTGGGGAAGTCCCACCAACCTAGATTCTTTTTCTTCTTGATGACCATGTTTTAGATCATACAGTATATTAGAAACAAGTCAAGAACTAAAAGTCAAGAATATCCTTATTTTCTATAAGCCAGGGTATTAAAAGGCTTTCTATACAACGAACATAAGCTTCTTCGTCATTATGCTCCATATAAGCGACACCAGACATCTCAAATATCATATGAGTAACTTCATGAATTAAAGTAGAACTATGATCCTGTGTGTGTTTTAAGCACCTAGAAGAAAGAGTTATTGTTTTTCTGTCTATATCACACCTACCCCAATCTTCCATGGAATCGCAATAAACTATCTCTATGGTTTGACCGAGTAGAGATACTTGTGAAAGTTTTGTAGGTTTTTTCTTTTTAGCCACCAATATATATACACCATCAATCCATCAAATCTTCGTCCCAACTATCCAAAACTTGGTTTTTTGTACAACCTTCAGCCAAACAACAAAGCATATCGCCAAGAAACACACACAAACCAGCATCATCTGGATGCATTCTGGGGGTTTTGTCTATCATTCCTTCTTTTGTTTCGCTATTTATAGCCCCTACAAATACTTCTCCATCATTTGTCATCGACATATAAAGCCTGTTGTTCTTAACGTCTCCTAAAACAGTATAAACACAATCACCTTGAGTATCCTGTGTTACATATGGAATATAAACACCACCATCACTCATCATTTGGCGCATTTGCTCCATAGGATAAAAACCTACTTCACCCTTTAACTTCTTCCACGTAGCAGAATTCATTTTTCTGTGTGTTTGCGTTAATTATTAAAACAATAGACTATAACACCTATCATAAAAGCTATTAATATTAACTGAAATATTATTTCGGGGGACATAATTGCACAAAGCTAAAATCATTTTTATTCTTTTGTGAAGAATTGCTTAAGATTAACTGGACCGTCAGTAAAATCAACCTTTGATTCAAGCTCTTTGTACTTCTTATTTGTTAGGATTTCGGATCTTTTAACTAATGTTCCGTTATTGTCTGCATATTGACATACATAATCAAGAAAAGCGTCTCCACTATCCCCAATAGTAACGTAACCGTTTTCAAATTCAACTATTGATACACTCATTATCGTGCTTTCTCCATGTTAATGATTTCTTCTGTACTTTTGTCATACCAGCTAGGCTTATTCTGCTTCCAGTTAGCAATGTGACTTTTGTCCATCTTGTAATACAAACGATACTTGGTGATATCTGACATCTGCTCGAAACCATCAATCTCTCTACATGTCATCTCATCTGAGATAGCGATAGCAAAAGGCTTTAGCTCTCCTTCTGGCACATAACGAACTAAGCCACACATCATCTTAATCTGCTGTTCACAAGCATGAACCTTACCATAGCGCTCAGTATACTCATCGCAAAGAGCCAAACCAAGAGAACAAAGCCACAAGAAGTTAGCCCTTGTATCTCCAGCCCAAATACTGCTTGGGTGATGATGATACCCACCTTTGACTGGTGTACCTTTCTTAGTGAGAGGAAGCAGACTTGTTGGAGTCTTATGTCTAATCAATGCACAGGCGAGGCACTGAGATGTTTCGGTGACCATCTTAACTACATGCTTATCAGAGTGCCACTTTGCTGCTGTAGTAGGATCTTGGTCTAATGCGAATATGTTCATGCGCTAATTATGTGCATTGTTCACCGTAAAGTCAAGAAATTATTTGGAACTTTTGTCAATTATTTCTATCTTTGATTTCTTCATGATTAATCTTCTTCAAGCTCGTCAAGAATATCAATGGCTTTTTGTTGTATCATAGATCTAGAATGCAAATACTCGCCATCTGAGCGCTCTCCTGCACAACAGGTACGCACGAAGTCTAAAAGGATTCTCCTGTCGCTAGAAAGCTTTATGGCTAAAGCTCCAAGCTCTGTGTCTTTGAATGGGACAAATGGTTGTTTACTCATCGTTCTTTTTTTCTAGTGGGTGCAAAACAAAGTCTTCTCCATGAATTTTAATTACATTAAAACCCATATCTTCTAATCTTTCATCTTTAGGTTCTTCAGTAACAAGTTCTTCTGGAACAGAAGAAACAACCATAAAATCTCCATAGTCATCTCTCATGTAAATCTCTGCAAATTCTTCAATCTGCATTATTGTCGTTGTGTCCTCGTTTGAGTATTTAAGCCATCCATTTCTAATTTGCATAACTCTAACTGAATCAGTATCTACTGCCCAAGGGCAACCTGCAGACATCCTCGGATACCAAATCTCCCCTGCTTGTGGTTTTCTGACGAAGGGTTTAACCTCATTGAAACAGTCGTCTTGTTCATCTTCATGCTCTTGGTATTCCAAGATGCTCGATAGTTTACTGATTTGTATGGAACTAAGGAATGCCACAAACAGGACGGTAACAAAGGTCAAAGGACCTACTATCTCTGGGGTCATGTATTGTTGTATGTTCATAATTGTGAATATACCCGATGTTAAACAAGGAGTCAATACTTATTTTGAGAATATTTTACAACTTCAAAGAAGCAATTTGATCTGTATGAAGTTATAAAAGTGAGTGTCTAATTCCGACATCTTATAAACCCTTTCTTCTCCTCCCAGAAAAGACAACAACACCTCTTCTTCTTTCAACCTAACTGAAACTATTAGGTCTATATTAACAAATTCTTCTTCTGTTATTTTATAGAATTTTCTACTTGCCATAAACTTCAGCGTAACCCTCTGAAAGCAACAAGTCATTGATGTTTATCCAAACGCCATCATCACTTAAATCCCAAATTGTTACCAACCATCTACCATACTTCCCTGTCTTATCTTTGTGGGTTGTTATTGCAACCTGTTTACCAAGTATCAATTCGCACAATCTTGTTCTTGCTTTTAATCCATTAAGCCTCTCGCTTCCCCTGAGTTCTGGGGTGTCTATGCCAATTAATCTGCATTTTTGACCTTTCGACCAAACACCAAGCCCTAAATCTATATCTAAGGTAACAGAATCTCCATCATATATCCCTACTACGGTGGCTCTGTAATTATAAAGAGAAAAAGTATCGTTCATTTAATTTATTATAAATTTATCAAAAATATTTAAAGCAATAGAAGCGGCTATAGTTTTGCCACGCATACATGGGACGAAACAAATTGTCCACCTACCCTCATCCGTAGGGTTGTATGTGGAGTGGAGCTCACCCGCATTGATTAAACTGGGAAAATTTGTATTAGCTTCGTAAACCATTTTTGAATCTTCCTCTTTAGCACAAAGAGTTAACCTGCTAAGACACTCTTTGGTAGCATCTTTAACAAAAAAGGTCTTATCGCTTTGCCACCATCTTGTGGTAGCTTCGTCTGGCCCAAAGGTTATGTTAACCTTAACGTGATCATCTGCTTTTTCACGCTTTTTATTGTAATCGTCTGCATGTATTGGGACAGAGCCATGAGGAGGCGTATAAAAAACTTCGTATTTACAGCATGTCAAACCTAAACTAGAGAACCAAGATTCCACATCTGGATTTCTATATTTAAAATTTAAATCTATATTATCCCATTCGGGTTTAACAGTAAAATCAATAGGAGGCCTTTCTATATCAAAAGGTAAATCTAGGTATTTGTGGTAAAATGCTGCTTTATTCTTCATTTTAGTAATTGTAAAGTTTACCATCTTTCATAAATGGTTTACACGAAAAAGGAACAGAAAACAACTTAGAAATCCAACAAGAAAATCCTGTACCCCAATAGTAAGAACTATAACCTGTTACTTTAGACGCCATACTCAACAGTTTTAAATCAAAAGCCGTATAAAATTCAGAGTTTTCACCAACCTCAAGAGACTCAAGACCAGTATTTTTCTGCGTATGACTACTTTTGGAATGCGGTACGAAGATTGGAAGTGATATTTTGTCTCGGTTTTTTATAAAAAAACTCTTTAATTGATTGTTATCTGAAATTATTATAGTGTTTTTCTTTTCTTGTCTATTAATAATAGATAAAAAGTATTCTTCATCAATCAAAAAATCAGTTTTATTCTCGCAGAAAGAATTTGTATCACCAAGTCTAAAGTGAATAACATTAAAATCTTTAAAATTCAAATAGCTATCCACCGCATCTTCAATAGCATCAGAAAAATAAATATTTTTTTTAAACCAATTGGACACATCTTCACTAAGTTCTATTGAATTAATGTGGTTCATTAAACTAATGGGAGGGATATTCATTATTTCATGATAATTAGAAAAAATAAATTTCTTACCGCCTTGCATGCCACTTAAGAAATCGAATGTTTTATCTAGCTCTAAAGCAGAAAATTTAGAAAGACCCAAACTCCTATCAGAATTAGAAAAATTAATAGGGATATCATGTATTGAAGAGCTATCGCAGGTATCTTCAAACCTAAATTTTATGTGCTTACTTATTGGGTGATCACACAAAGACAAAGAAAATCTTATTCCCGAATCTTTACATCTATAATACAAGTATATAGAACCCCTAAAGAAGTCACCTATACCACTAAAAGATTGTTTATGATAGGTGTTAACTATCTTAGGTCTAGTCATTTTAAATCTTTAAGTAGCCATCAATAGGCTTATTTTTTTCTGATTTTTTACCTTCGAAAACATACTTGAATGTATCTATATCCTCTTCGAAAACCTCAGAAATTATGCGTATAGTTTCTGGGTTATAATAAGAAGAGTAATGTTCGTGTTTTGTTTTGTTTTTATGCGGGAGCTTTGGTTCAATGCCTATAAAGTTTAATTCTTTAACCATTTCGGCAAAATCACTAGCAAGAGATTCAAAACGGATTATTTTATTTGGAGGGTTTTGAGGGTCTATCCATTCGTTTTGTTTGTTAGAGCCTATAAAGAATTTATCAAATTGCCTTTCTTTTATCAGATTACAAAAAGAATAAAAATCTTTATTCTTTAAGCCATAGCATTCCTCGAAAACCTTTTTGTTTAAAAGAGAAAAGTTATACATAGAGACTATTCTGTCCCAAGGATTCCTTACTATCACAAAAGAAAAGTAATCTTTAACATCACACAAGTTGAAAGATTTAAATTCTTTAGGCTTTACATGTGAGGTTTCAAATATATTTTTATAGATTCTTTGATCTGCTCTTTCATTAACCTCTTTTTCATACAACCCAATTACATTCTTCTTTCCAAGATGTTTGTAAACAGATGTACTTGCATTTTTAGGTATTCTGTAAAAAATAACTTTAGTTGTAAATCTTTCAAACTCAGGAAAAATCATATTAATTTAAACGTTTGACACGCTTCATGAATTCTTTGTATGAGATCTTTTCTAAATCTTCGAGGCCAGATTCATCAAACTGTATATTTTTGAGATCAAAACCATCCCAAACAGCCCAAAACTGCCAAGATTTTCTGCCATAAATCCTTTCCATACCATGTTGGTATTTCTTGGAATCTGACACTCTTGACTTATCACCCTTGCCTCCGTGCCATTTATCGCTCATCGTCCTTGCCCTCGGTATGGTTTTTTCCAATTCTTAGACTGCTTGAGATAAGATGTCTTAGTTTTAGAATGAACGCCTTTGCGTTTACCTTTTTTTCTTTCTTCTTTTATTTGTGTATTTTTAGCCATAATTTTTATAGGTTAGATTCTTTTACAAACAGACCATCTACCATTTTACCTTTCCTACCCTTAATCTCGTCGTAAGCCACGCCAAGGCAGTGCTGTGAATCAACACCGCATAGTTCAGCCAAGATAATAATAGTGACAAGCATGTCTCCAATACCATCAATAACCTCATCATTGTACTGGTCAAGAAGCGCTTGCTTGTTACCAACATCAATTAAAGACGGTTGATTAGGATCGTGAAGGTCTTTTATCTTAACAAGGGCATCCATAGTCTCGTCAAGCTCTTCTTGTGTTTTTGTAAGTTGCTTGATTGGGTTGGAGGCATCTAAGATACCTTTTTCCTGGGCCCAATCAATTACTCTTGCATTTAGTTCTTCGAATCTCATAATTATAATTTTACGTATTTAGGTGCAATCTCTTCAAGTTCTTCGCAGATGCGTAATATTTCTGAACCACTCATATCTTTAGATTTTGATCTAAGCAATGAAACCTGTTTGCTGAATATTAAAAAGTTGTCTTCTTGTTCGATTGTTTCTTTTGTTTTGTTGTTGTAAATAAATTCATCAAAAACTTCGTACGATTTACAATCAATACATATTTCAATTGGATCATAGTTGGAAATACCAACTACATAATCAAATATATCTTCTGTGCTGACCTTGATGTTTTTAATTTCTGGCGCTGTCATATGTTATATATATACGATAATATGCGATTAAGTCAAGAAGTTTATTGAAAAACTTAGTGTAATAATAAAAAGATGAGAAAAAAGATCACATTAAAAAATGCACCAACGGGGGTAAACTTTTTAATAGATGATATTGTGGGAGATCACTGCCTAAAGCTAAGAGAAAAAGGGTTTTGCGAAGGTTTGTGCATATGTAAATTAAAAGACAATAAAAATATTTTATGCAATGTATGTGGCACAAAATATGCCATTAGTCAGGATTTAAGCTCTGATATAAAACTTATCGAAAACCAATCTGAAGACCACGACCAATCATCCTCTTCAGAATAGAACAAACCCCAAGCTGTTTATCTATAGCTGTAGATGAATACTTTCCGTCTGCAACGTATTTGCCTTTGTTGTAATGATTTGTCCCCGACCAAAGATATGGTGAGTTTATAGGTCTGTATTTAAGGTAACCTAACCCATTGTATTTTTCTATGTTATACAAAGAGTCATTACACTCTGACCAATCAACCTTGTTCTCCAGGTCCTTAAGCTTATACAAAGCGTCTTCTGCGCTTTCCTCAAATGTGTAAGCGCTTCCGTTAGCTGGTGGAGATTTGGGGCGACCCTTGGGAACCCACTTTGTCCTACCAGTTAAAGGAGAACCTTCATGTAGATGCTCACTGAAATTCCATGTGCTTTCCCTGCCATGTAAAACAAAAACAACGGCAGAAGGAACACCTCCATTACGCATATTCTCTATACCATCATACCTGCTTTTATTGTCTAGGTATAAGGAGATAGCCTTATCTATCCTGAAAACCTGAGATGCTTTTATTTCAGCCGAATCCCAAAGCTTTTCGTGATGTGTTTTAGGAGAATGTCTGAACGGTTCATTGGCAACATTAGAAGCATCTGGGTTATGCTTTAACCCAGACGCCAAAAGCGTTAAAACTGCCAATAATGAACCAAATTTAAACATTAATAATTATAACTAAACCAGCGGCAATTACACAGCCACCAGCAAAATAAACAAGGAACTCTGCTTTGGTAATCAATATTCTTTGCAAAGGCGTTAATTCGTCCCAGTCTGTTTTGATCTTGTCTTCATCATCCGCATATCTGTCAGTGGTTTTGCGATTGTAGACGTTTCTAAGCAACAACCCAGAAGCTCCAGCAATAAGTGTGAAGATCGGTATCAAAAGCGCTCCACGCATCGTTACGGCTAAAGTACCAGACGTATAAGCCCAGATTAAGACTGCAATAACTAAAAGTAGAATCCAGTACCTTTTTATATAATTAATAATAGGTGATTTTACTGACGGTAATTTAATTTTTGGTAGTTTCATTTTATTTAAGTGGTTTGTTTTAAATATATACACTATGAAATTAATGTTGATAAGTTAGTTCTGCTTTATGATAAACAGAATCACTATATAAGCCTGGCCGACAACGAGGCTACAGAAAAGTAAATGGTGCAATCCTTTTAGTGTTTTCTTTGGGTTGGTTAAAGGAACAAAGGCCCTTAAGTAACAGTATCCAGAAAAAGTAAAGAAAAGTTGCCTGAAAATAAGATTAAAGAAAACACCAACACCGTGAAGAGTTTTCCAGTCGGGCAGGTTTAAATAGTCAGCGGTCCAAGGAATCAACCACCAAGCGGACTCGATTACCTTACCAAGAAATGATATAGAAAGACCAGTAAGAATCCAGCACATTTGACCTTCTTTTTTGCTAGATACATTAGAGCAAGACTTGTAGGTTGGTTTTCTTATTTCCCATAGCACCGCAAAACAAAGAGCTAGCATTGGAAATGTCCATGCTAGCGATTGTAATTGAGTAAGGGTTCGAATCGCTTCGTAAGTCATTAATTAAGTCTATCTGATATGGTTTGAAGGGTTCTTTGTACGTCCCTTATGTCTTGTTGAACGTCTCTTACGTTCTGTTCTACGCCTTTAACGTTTTGTTTTATGGATGTTAAATCCTCTCTTATTGGGGAAACCTCTTTAATTATTTTAAGCTCTATATCAACATCTGTTTGATGTTGAGCGTTGTCATCAATATGTTCTGCATGATTAGATTGAATTTGCTCCATGATTTCAACTGTACCAGCATGATAATCCTCCTCTTGATGCCTTGCTATGTCATTTAAAAACACTATCGAAGTCCAACAAAAACCGACAATGGTGGCAACACCCAATGTTATGTAGACCCAACCTTGAAATGTTTTTGGCTTCTTGAACTGTACTGCGCCCTCCTGCTTTTGGAGCTGGATTATAGTTTTGCTTATAATCTCTTCGACTTCACTAGTAGACATGTTAATCTGATTTTAAAATATTTATCGAAGCGACTAAAGATACAGCGCCAGAAATAATATGTTCTGCATGAGTTGGTGCTATTTGAACGCCCAAAAGCGCAACAATAGATATGATACCTCGCCAAGTGCTTTCTTGCTG
>Ga0233432_10005875_pt1 | contig 10573 bp, 10 predicted proteins | sample SI_122_August201_6_FD_179870 | JGI IMG/M metagenome (GOLD analysis project Ga0233432, IMG submission 179870) | Seawater microbial communities from Saanich Inlet, British Columbia, Canada - SI_122_August2016_10_MG | ecosystem: Environmental > Aquatic > Marine > Inlet | place: Canada: British...
AAGGTCGCCGGCACAGGAGCGCAGAAGGTCATCCGTTTCCCCGAATAAGGATGATCAAAGCTCAGCTCCTGCGCATGCAAGGCGAGGCGCTTGTTATCACGAATCTTACGACCATATTTTCCATCACCCACGATAGGCCACCCTTCATCGGCAAGGTGCACCCGGATCTGATTCTTGCGGCCAGTCAGTAAATGAATCTCAAGCAAAGCTCGTTCCCCTACTATTTTGATCACTTTATACTTGGTTTTCGAAAGCTTCCCCTTTCGCTTATCGGTCGATGAAAAAACGCGGCGCGCGTCATTCTCGACCAAATAACTTTCGATCATTCCCTCATCGGGATCTGGGTGGCCCTCAACAAATGCGAGGTATGTTTTGGCAGCCTCCTGCCAATTTTTCTGAAGCGTCAACTTGGCTTTTTCGGTCCGCGCAAAAACCAAGACACCCGAAGTATCACGATCGAGACGATGCACGACAAAGATTCGCTCACGCGACTTATAGTTTCCCTTCTTAACGTATTCATCCAGCGCCGCGTGCGCAGTACGCCCGCCATCACGCCCAGTTCCAATCGTGAGAAGCCCGGCAGTTTTATTCACCACGATTATGTCACGATCCTCATGAATAATATCGAGCCCCATCGGTTGGTGCTTACGTTTGCCACGTTTCTTTTTCTCTCCAGCCACGCTGTATCATGTTCAAATTTATTGAAGTGGAAAAGAGAAAGATATCACAACACTACGGAAAATCTTCATTGCATTAATGATGGGTAAAGTCGGTTTGAAAAAGGATGAATCTCTGCCGGACCCCAAGAGCGAAACGAGCCTTCCGCTTAGACCACCAACTTCTTTTGCTGATTCGTTTGATAGTTCAGAGTAGGTAGTTTGAAAGATACACTTTCCAGACTTTTGCCTTTTTAATTGAAGACTGCACAGGCAGAAACTTACTTCATCGGTTTAAACGGAGCTTTTGGATCCCTTCCATGCACTGGGTCCAAGACAACCTTATCGGGCCCACACGAAAGAAGGAACCCGTCAAGGTAAACTAGCTTCCACTTTCGATATCAAGACGTAGGTAAGGTATCGGCGACATGAACTTATTAGCATCTTCGGATATCAGTCCGGCGAGAAAATACCCACTGAAACCCACCCGTTCTCGATTAGAAGAATCGACAGAGGTACAACTTTTTTCCCTTTGAGGCCGAAGCGAAAAATGAACTCGATCAAAGCCCCCCGGTAAGGTCTTCCAAAATATTAGGCATCGAATAGGAGCTGTTCTTATACTGCTTGCTCACGATGCCTGCAATTGCAGAAGCATCGGTCCCTAGCGGCACCTTCAGCATCGCGGAGCGCTAGCGGGTTGGCATTTGCCTCATTTTGTCTTGGGATTGGAAAGCTCAGCTACCTTGACCTTGAAGAATATATTTTTCTGCAGAGTGACAATCACATCCTTGGGTTTGGCATAGCCAGTGTATTGAATGATCTGCCCTTTTGCCTTCACATCTGGATTCTGGAATTTTTGTCCAGGAACTTTGAGGTTAGAAACTCCAGGAGTATTCGCGAGTGCAGACCGCACCGCTTCAAATCGGCCACCCACTCATCCCATACCGTCCACACTTAGGTAAACAGTTCGTTCTTTTGGGTTGGTTCGTTCTGCACAGACGGCTTCTTCGGCGGGTGCTAACCAAGCGAAGGACGATAGTGTGATTGCGCACGCTACAAATATTTTATTGATCATGATCTTCTTCTTTAAATTTTGAGGATATGTTGAAGCAGTCAACTCTCTTTTCATATTCTAACTTTCTACACAAAATGCGAGTGAAGCGTCGGTATGCATACACTTGTTCGGTGCCGTTCCTATAAAGAGACCTGGGAAAAAATTACTCGATCTTCGTCAATGGTGAGAACCACCATTCCATTCATTGACGTTACGTAACCCACATCTTCTCTGCGAGTTCCGTCGATCGTAACTCCAATCGATCCTTCGCCTGTCTCGTCAACCCCAAATCGAAAAGAATTTCCTGCCTCCAGATCAACTTCCATCACTTCACCTGCCGGAAATGCGAATCTTATCGTATGATCTACGGCTGTCGCGTTCACGACAACCACTTGGCCCTCCAGAAAGAATAATCTGTCATAGAATCCTCGAACAAGCCAGGTCACAGCAACAACGATGAGAAGAAGGATCACCAAGGCAATCGTGCCTGTTCTTGGTTGTGAGTTCGTTTTGCTCATGATGATAAAGTTATAAAAGGCTATGAGAGTTATATGGAGGACGGGTGAAATTTCGATGAATTATTTTTCTCAACCCCGCCATTCCACGTCTAGGTCAAGTCACGCGCGACCAAGAGCGCGTTCTGACTTTTGGATTGATGGTTGAACAGATAAAGTGAGTTAGACTCGCGGCAGGTTAAGCGCTAGGATTGACGTCTTGTTCTGCAAATCGCAATTCTAGCGGTGGCCACTGAATGATCTGAGCCCGCTCCTACTCAACAGCCCACTTTACGTCCGATCGCAAAACATAAACTTTAAGGTGCGATCTAAAATCTTTCGTCCGGCCACGCTTGTGAGAGAACACAATCTGCTCAGGGAAAGATTCTTTCACTACATATTGAAGGCGATCCTGCCCAGAACCTTTCCACGCGAAAAGAAGAACACTCTGTTTCTCGAAATCAACAGCTCTGAAAATCTTGGCAAGTGCTTCTTTACCAAAATACTTGGCCCCATTCTTTAGGGACTTCAGCACGACTGGTTTTGTCCTGGACGCACCCTTAAACAAAGCTTCCTTAGCACTTAGATCCTTCAGCTCCGTAATTGGGTCATGATTGGCAGGAGCTGCAAAAAGCCCACCCCCCAGGGCGTAAAACGAAACGAGAGCTATCAAATATGTTTTCATCATTGCTAGGACACTTCAGTTTGAGAGTCGTTAGAATTTTCTGCGAAACGTCTGAGCCAGGCTATCCTGCTACTGAGACCGTGCCTTCTTTTTAGGTTTAAGTTTCTCATGATTCTTCGACTTTGGCGCGGTAGCGGATTGGTTATCTCCGGCTTGTTCACTTTCGGACTTTCCGGCCTGGTCGGGCAACCAAGTGAATCGACCCCAATTCCTCCGGCTTGGTACAATTGGTAATTCTTTTTCCCCCGATTTGGTTTCGATCACGATCTTTGGGCCTCCCCTTTTAGGATCTGGGAAGGCCCGTGTCACGAATCCATCGGGAGACCAAGAGGGATCATCACCAGGTCCGATTCTTTTTCGGTTCTTCCCATTGCTGCCTACCACCCAGACATGAAAAGTCTCTGAGATCAACCGATCTCGTTGCGGGTTTGGGACGCCCGTGAACTTGCTCATGTAAACCATCTCAACTCCCTCCCAATGCGCAATCCACTTACCATCCGGAGACCAAGCGGGGACTTTTTGCTCAATGGGCGCCTCGATCGCTTCGTGGAAATCCATCTCTGGAACGGAAACCAGCTTGGCGTTGCTTCCATCCAGAGCGCTGACCCAGATACGCATCTCGCCGCTTCGGTTTGAGACGAAGGCGATCAGATCTCCTCTGGGTGAAACAACCGGCATAGAATTACTGAAGTCTAGCTGCTCAGGAGAAGAAAACAGTCTTCTCGATTCACCAGTATCCGTGTTCATGAGATGGATCTGGCTCTTCCGCGAAGGATCTTTCCCAGGCTGAGTTTTCATCCAGACGATATGCCGGGAGTCAGGCAACCAAGACGGTAACAAGTTCATTCCCTCATCGATAAGGGCGCGGGCGTTCCCACCATCAATATCGGAAATCCAGAGAGCTAAGCTATGGTCGACCTGTTGCGTATATATTAATTTTTTCCCGTCTGGGGAACATGCGGGCATACGGCAACTGCGATTGGAATGAGTAAGCTGCTGGCGGTCTGTGCCGTCTTCATTCATACGGTAAAGCTGGAGGATGCCCTTCTCGTCAGAATGGCTAACAATAACTTCACGTAATTGGGTCCCTGTTACGGCGGCAGGAGCAGTAAAGAGCCCACTCACTAGGGTGAAAAAGGAAACGAAAGCTACCAAATATGTTTTCATCATTGCTAGGATACTTCAAGCTCCGGATTAGGCGCGACTATTTACCATCGCCTGTATCCGGCTTCTTATGCTTCGCTCCAATAAACTCCACAATGACAGGATAGTGATCCGAGATTGTCTCAATTTCCTTCGCTAGTGAGATTGTCCCGGAATGAGATTGTTCTGCAAATATCCTATTTGCGAATACGAAGTCGATTCGATAGCGCTTCAACTTCAATTCTTCCAGATCTTTAGTCCATCTTGGGATGGTGATGGGTGAGGGCTGGGATATCTTGGCTTTCGGATCGTGCTTATGCACGATATCGACAAACCCTTTGGCTTCGACTTTATCAACAAACGTATAGTCTCTCTTTCTCAACGTCGCGTTAGCAATCAGAAAGTCCTCGTCCTTGCGGGAATTGCCATTGAAGTCGCCAAGAATAATCACTTTCTCACCTCTCTCAATCAGTGGCACTGCCTTGTCGAGAATCCAATCTGCTTCCTGGTATTTTCCAGGCCAGAAATGGACGACAAAGAAATGAATTCCATGTGTCTTGCAGTGAAGGTAACCATGGTGGAAGCCTTTGACTCTGCGCTCAATAACTTCAACTGGCTGACTGGATGTCAATCCAACAGGAAAGCCCTCTTTCTTCAGAATCGCGGCATGATCGTGTCCCCATTCTGCCGCCACTTCCTCAAGCCTCGCCTGGTTGTGCCCATTCAGTTCCTGCAATGCAACGACATCTGCTGCTTGCTTCTTGATCCAGTTGGCACCTTGCTTAACGGATTTCTGATGATTGAACCCATATAACACATTCCAATTCACTACCTTCAAGGTCTCTGTCTCCTCTGCAAAGGCACTGCAGCCGAGCAAGCTGGCCACGATGACCATCCATACAACGACAATCATTGCCGGGTTGTTCCTAGGTATTCTTTCTCTCATCTTGTCTCCTTGCCGAACCTTTAGACTCACTCACCCCTGACCTGAGAGCGAGCATGGATTTGGGGATGACGTTGAACTGTTGCAGCACTTTCAACTTCGCGGCGGGTCAAGAGTGGTCATGCAACCGCTTGTTAGGCCCCCTTTCACATACCCATGTTCTTTAGCTCTTGAAAAAGACTACTTATCGGCCGCGTGTCCGCCCCCTCAAATCGCAAGCGCACCTCGCGTTCATCCAGGGTGCGAACCGTGATGTAGAAATCTTCGAGCTCCATATCTCGATGCAGGGTAGTCCGAATGACTTCAAGCTCCGGATTACCCTCGATCTGTCCGAGGACTTGGTTGAACTTTCCGTAATACCCGAACGGGAGGCCTAGGTTCGGCCCAAAGCCAATAGCACTCAAGGAGCCGAGGAGTAGGATTGAAAGCGAAGCAACAAGCGTTGCGAGACCGAGCCAAAGTTTCATTTTTCTTTTCATATCATTTTCCAAGCCAACGTCAAAGTCCTCCTACACCTGCCCGAGGGCGAGGCTTCGACTGGGAGTTAAGGGGTTAATGGTCATGGAAAATTGAACTCGCGGCGGGTAGCCGGTTGTCCACCACCGCCTTGTTAGACGCTTCTTCAGTTAATCCCACCACCAGTAGTAGAACTCGGAAGGGGCGAGCATCATTGCTGCGAAGCAGATTGAACAGGATACGGCGAAGATCCCTAAGTAGGGGGTTGCTGGCCTGCAACGTTTTATCAATAGGGTGACAATGGCAGCGACTGGCCACAGAAATATGCATGCGATAAACAGGCTTCCGAAAAGCCATGACGCAATATCTGCGTGGGCAGATAGCCCCACTGGGAAGCCTTCCCTTCCGATCGATTCCGGCCATCCGCCGAGACTGGAATGCATGTGAACTGCCAGGGTGTAGAATAGTCCCAGTGCCGCAAGGCTTGGCAACAGAGCAAGCACCATAATGGGGCGGGAAAGCAATGTTGCGCCCCTGTGTCTTCCATAGAAGATCGCGGCCGCTCCGAAAGCTCCAGTGAACAATATAGTCAGTAAGAAAATCGGCGGTGAGCTATTCATGGTGTTATTTTCGTCTAACGTCCAAGTACACCTGCCCGAGGGCGAGGCTTTGACTGCAGGTTAAGGGGTGAATGGTCATGGAAAATTGAACTCGCGGCGGGGCAGGTGTTAGTGAGCGACGCCTTGTTCGCCGATTTCATTTCTACCAGTCCTCGGCGTAATAGAGAACCTCATTCCTTTGCAGGCTGACGACCATCCCCATGCTCTTGCCGTGGTTCCAGTCGCCTGACCCCGCAGCATCAAGGATGAAAATCCGGTAGTCGCTTGGGAACTCGTATGTGCCCTTCGCCAGAGTGTGCGGGTGCGTGCTCCATAATCCATCATCTCGCTCATTGACGAGAGTTACAGAATTCCCTCCGTCCTGATGCTGCTTTGCGGACTTCGTGGCGTGATCGTAGAGCACCTTCACCTCCGCTGCGGGAAGCTCCATTCTGAGCTGAGCGTGTCCACCTCCCTGGAGAAAACCTGGGGACGAAGAAAACTTTACGTTACGAGCATTCGCAGGCACCGAACTAGGAAAATGATCGATCAGTCCACTTGCCTTCCAATCCGCCAACACTTCTTCGTACTTGCTTACCGATTCAATCGGCTCCAGCGCCTTATTGAAGCTGTAAACCATCCAGGCAAACCCCAAGACAGCCACGAGTACCAAGGCTCCTAGAATTCCGCCGATCCACTTGAGAGCACGTTTCATTTCTCAGGCGAACTTATAAAATTCGTTACTTTTATCATGCATAAAACTAAAAGTTTTAAAAGGAAGTGTAGCAATAAATATCAAGCCAAAAGGCATGAAAAAATAAATACAAATGTCAGATATTAACCTAATAAAACCATTAATTGAATCGTGGTCTATGTATTCGAGTTCGAAGAAATGATTCTTCTATTTATCGATTCGGATAAGTGATGTGCTTGATTCATGATTGATTAAAATTCTGTGTGCATTTCATTGTGAACCCATTTGTTCGCATTGGGTTAGAGAGTCTTGATCAGTTTCACTCCGTTTTTCGGTGCAGGCAAAGTGAATTCGCCCTGAATGAGTCCATGTTTCTTCAAAAACTGGTCAGCGGCAATAATTGTCAGATCTTTCCATGGCTGCTTATTGAAGAATGCGTGGCTCTGCCCCTGGGCAGTCCACCACTCAATGGACTCGTTTTCGAGCGATTGCATCTTCTCGCAGGCACTCTTCCAGCCTGTCAGCCAGTTATCCTGAGTACCCCAGAAAGCAATCATGGGGGGGCATCGCCGCTTTGATGTGGTTTTCAAAGGTGACCTCCATATCTTTTTTGGGTTTGAGTGCCGGATTAAATAGCAGGTAAGCCACAACAGAAGTATCGTACTCTTTGGAATCACTGGGATCATTCAAACCGGGGTTTGTGGTTGCCAACAAAGCGATATGCCCGCCTGCCGAGCCTCCGCCGGCGATAATGCGTTTTGGGTCTACGCCCAGTTTGACCGCACTCTGTTTATACCACCGAGTTGCACTCTTAGCGTCAGTGATGCAGAGGCGTTTACCCTTACCCAACCTGTAGTTTGCTGTGGCGGCCACGAGCCCACGACTCGCGAAGTAGTGGCACAGATAGCGGAATGAAATCCGGTCTCCTCTGCTCCAACCGCCGCCGTGGAACATGATGATTCCGGGCACCGGCTTGCTGCGGTCATGATCCTTTGGAAAATGAATCTCTATTTCATGAGCAACACCACCTTCCTTCTTATAGGAGTAGACTTCTCCTTCAGTGGCACCATCACTCAGGTCACCAGTCGCACTCAGGCAAGAGAAGACCATTCCCACGAAAACAACAAATATCACTCTTCTCATTTTACGCCCATCAGTGCTTCGCCCGTCACTCCTCAGGCGCGGCCTTTTGGACATCGCCCGCAGGAGATGGTTCGGTTCGTCCCATGTAGGCGGTGTTTGCCCTGGTTGAATGTTGCATGCCTCCTGAAGCGATCGCTTTCCTCCTCTTCGCAGCGATCTGCGTTTTGCTTTCGCCCGGGTTCACATACCACTCGCTGTACGTGTGGGCCTCAGTAAAGATCTGTGTGATTCTGTCAATTACGTCCGGATGATCTTTTGCCACATCGTTCCGGGAGGCTATGTCCTGGGAAATGTCATACAACATTATCGGCTTGGAGGGATGCTCACAGTATGCCCACCATTGGTTCATGCGGACGCTTTGCGCGTGTGGCGAAAATGTTCCGTTTTCCCAATACAGATATTCGTGTGTCGGCTGCTCGTTTGGCCTTGCGAGCAATGTTGGAGCAAAACTGATGCCGTCTGTTTCCGGGGGCATGACACCGGCAAGATCGGCCGCCGTTGCCAAAACATCATACAGCGCACAGAGGTGGTCATTTTCTCCTGCCTTAATCTTGTCCTTCCAATAGACGAAGAAGGGAACTCGCACACCACCTTCATGGGTGGAGGTGAACTTCCCTTTCGGCCTTGGACCTTTGTTTTTGAACAAAGGGTCATCCTCATGTAGAGGTCTGCCGAAGTACCCCCACTGGCTGTATCCATTGTCACCGGCAAAGAAGATTACAGTGTTATCGAGGATCTCAAGCTGCTCCATCAGGTCAACCATCCTTCCAACGCCGCTGTCCAGGTGACCGAGCATGGCTGCCCATTCCTTGTGTTTCAGGTCCCAAGGCTTGTCTTTGAAGGCTCCAAGGTCGGGTGTGATACAGGGGCCGTGGGGAAGTTGGGTTGCGTAGTAGAGGAAGAAAGGTTTGTCCCGGTTCTTTTTAATAAACGAAAGAGCCTCATCCTGGAACAGGTCTTCGGAATATTTTGCCGAGGCGGCGACGGGGACACCGTCGGGGACGAGGTGCCCATGCACATCGTATATGTTCTTCACATCTTCGAGTCGATCTACCGGACGCCCATTGTAGGTGTTAACACGCTTCATGTTGAATCCGTAATTCTCAGGAATCGGCTCCGGCTTCCCGTTTCTCATCAGGTAGTGGGGGAAGAAGCCATGAGCCCGCGCCTGATCGTAGTATCCGTACGAAAAGTCGAATCCCTGCTTGTCAGGAGCTCCCTCGGTGCCGGGCAAACCAATGCCCCACTTGCCGATAAAACCTGTAGTGTACCCACCCTGTTTAAGCACCTCGGCCACCGTGACATCCCCACTCAACAGGTGATCCTGTCCCCGGACTGAAGTATTTGCTCGAATACGGCAATGTCCCATGTGCATTCCGGTCATCAGGCTTCCCCGGGATGGGGCACATTCCGGCGAACCGCTATATGCCTGAGTGAACCGGATGCCATTCATTGCCAGCCTATCGAGATTGGGAGTCCGAAACTGCTCTTGTCCGTAGCTGCTCAAATCGCGGTATGACAGGTCGTCTGAGAAGATGAAGAGTATATTGGGCTTGCGCTCGTGTTCTTTTGCGAGCGTCGAGCAACAGAGCATCGCCACCGTAATCATACCCAAACCAAGTTGTGTCAGGGTATGCCATTCTCCAAAAGCTCGATTAGTACTTGTCATTCTGTCGTAGCCGCCTGTGCCGAACGGCAAGCATGAGGCACGGCTGACCGGGAGCGCGTGCTCGAGGCAGGACTGGGGCTGTGTTTGCGATGAATCATTCGAAGTCGGGGTGGGTCAGTTGTTGCTCTCCATGTGCTTGTTCGAATCCTATTTTCGCCCCTCCTGTACTCCAAGAAAACGCTGATGAAGCCGCCAGTTGTTTCGCAGCACCGTCTCCACCAGCTCTTGATACGGAGTTCCATCAACCTGAAGCAGCCCCTGCTTGAGGATCCTCGGGTCGACTTTATAACGGTCGATATATTGGCATCGGTTGTATCCAATCAGGTAACGAGTAGCGAACCCGTACTGCAAGAACTTAGCGTGTGCCTTCCCCACGCTGGCGATATCAGGCAACGTCTTCCACATGACATTGGAGTGTTCAGGCGTTTTGAAACTAACTTGGTGGTCGCAGATCATCAACGGTTTCTTTGTCTCCCGATAGGCCCGCTCAAAGTCCGTTTCAGAGAACAAGGATCCGCCTGGCTGAACGGATAGAACATCAATCCACGGTAGCGCTTCCTGTATGACCCGCCAAGGCATCGCAGCTCCAGAGTAGCGCTCTCCGAATACCAATGTATTCGAAGCTAGTTTCCTGGTGAGGGGGCCGATGTGGGAATAGACCTCACGGGCGATGAGCACCAGGAAGTCCTCGTCAGAAGCGTCTGCGCCGTTCTCACGGAGAAACCGCTCGTAACGCCTTTTGCCGGGCGCACCATCTGGCAGTTCGCGAATGGCATCCACCCAAGTCTTCCCGGCAGCACGCTTCGCTTGCTTGAGATCCCAGGCGGGCATGTCTGTCCAGTAGATGCCGATACGGTTCGGATGATCTGGGAATTGCTTTGCCATCTGCTCAAGTTCGTTGCGGGCCGATTGCTTCCAACTATCGCCGAACACATCCGGGAATCTAATCCGCTTACCCTGCCATGCGCTGACCTTGCTCGTCGGGTAACAGGAGGCAAAGTGAGGTAGCAACTTCCGGGTGCTGGGATGCGAGTCAT
>Ga0233432_10005877_pt1 | contig 10571 bp, 6 predicted proteins | sample SI_122_August201_6_FD_179870 | JGI IMG/M metagenome (GOLD analysis project Ga0233432, IMG submission 179870) | Seawater microbial communities from Saanich Inlet, British Columbia, Canada - SI_122_August2016_10_MG | ecosystem: Environmental > Aquatic > Marine > Inlet | place: Canada: British...
TTCTTCTAACTCCTTCAAAGTAACACTCACCTCATGCAGTGCCTTTTCAAAGTCAGCAAGTTCTTTAATTAGCGCCAACACTTCTGGCAAATCAGACCGTAGTCCCTGTCTAATAATAACGTCCATAATCTAGCGCTCAAAGTTAATTATTTTTGAATGCATTTATTGACTTAAAAATTCGATATTTGTGCTATAAATTAAGCAACATAAAGATGGCAAAAATCACCACCCTAGCAGAATTTATCACTGAACAACAAGTTTTAAAACCTGAAGCTACAGGCGACTTAACTAGATTGCTATACGATATATCCATTGCCGCAAAAATTGTAAATCGTGAGATTAACAAGGCAGGCTTGGTAGATATATTAGGGGAAGCTGGCGAAGATAATGTTCAGGGTGAACCGGTAAAAAAATTAGATATTTATGCTAATGATGCTTTTATTTCAGCCCTTAACTCCGGTGGACAGTGCGCAGCCATTGCCTCTGAAGAAAATGAAGACATTATCGTTTTGGATGGGCTGAAATCCAAAGAAGGAAAATACTTGGTATGTATGGACCCTTTAGATGGTTCATCGAATATTGATGTCAATGTCTCGGTAGGTACTATTTTCAATGTTTTGAAAAGAAAAAAGACCAATAAAAAAGTAACCACAGAGGAGTTTTTTGTGAAAGGCACTGAACAAGTCGCTGCAGGCTATGTTATTTATGGCTCTTCTACCATGCTAGTTTATACTACTGGGAATGGAGTCAATGGATTTACTCTCGACCCTTCAATTGGAGAGTTTTGTCTTTCACACCCCAACATTAAAACACCACTTAATGGTGAGATTTATTCCATAAATGAAGCCAATGAAAATATAGCGCCAGAGGGCGTTAGAAAATACACTCAATATTGTCACCAAACAAAAGATGGAAAGCGAACACATACTGCTCGTTTTATGGGCTCATTAGTTGCTGATTTTCATAGAAATATGCTGAAAGGAGGAATATATATTTATCCCAATACTGACGCAGCACCAACCGGACGATTAAGACTTTTATATGAGTGTGCGCCACTCGCTTGGATAATTGAAGAGGCTGGCGGAAAAGCCACCGATGGCTTTCAACGTATTATGGAAATCGAAGCCAATGATCTACACCAACGGGTTCCCTTTTTTATCGGCTCAACAGAGATGGTTGATAAAGCAGAATCTTTTATGCAGGAAAAATAATTGAAACCTCTAAGCCTTTCAAACCATTATAAAGAACATCCGTGTTTAACGGCATTAGCAGATTGCTTTAGAGAAAACAATACCGCTAAATTTCATCTTAAAAATTTAGTGGGTGCGCAGACTGCTCTTATCGCTTCACATAGCATTCAAAAAATTAGAAGACCTCAACTTTTTATCTTTAACGATAAAGAAGAAGCCGCTTACTTTTTAAACGATTTGGAAACCCTTTTGCAAAAAAAAGTGCTGTTTTATCCGAGCTCTTACAGAAGGCCTTATCAGCTGGAAGAGACTGACAATGCCAACGTCTTGTTGCGCACCGAAGTTTTAAATAGTTTAAACCACCACAACCTACCAATTATTGTCAGTTATCCTGAGGCAATTTTTGAAAAGGTAGTTAGTCAAGAGCAACTAAAAAATAATTCTTTTGACATCAATGTTGGCGATAAACTATCGATTGATTTTCTTAACGATTGTCTTCAAGAATATAATTTCGAACGGGTTGACTTCGTCATAGAGCCTGGGCAATATTCTGTTCGTGGTGGATTAGTAGATGTCTTTTCTTTTTCCAATGAATCGCCATTCAGAATTGAATTTTTTGACGAAGAAATTGAAAGCATTAGAACGTTTGACATCAATAGCCAACGATCTAAAGAAAAGCAAAAACAAATAAGTATAGTACCCCTATTTCCTGTGGTTAGCGATAATGCTTATGAGAGTATTTTGGAGTTTCTGCCAAAAAACTCTAAAGTATGGCTTATCGATTGTGATCACACCAAAAGTAAACTAAATGAGCTTTTTGAAAAAGCGGAGCTTCATTTTGAAAAGCTAAAGGACAGTCCTGTTAAACATCTTGACCCTAATAATATTTTCATCAATGGCGATACTTTTCTAGAGCAAGTCATCCATTTCCCTTTAATTGAATTCGGTCAGCATCACTATTTTGAGGCTAATGCTAGCTACGAGTTTCGTTCGACTCCTCAGCCCGTCTTTAACAAACAATTTGATTTGCTTGTTGATGATTTACAAGACGCACATGACAAAGGCTATCAAAACTATATTTTATGCAATGGCAAAGAACAAATCAACCGTTTTGAAAGTTTATTGAAAGATCATGACGAAGAGGTGCATTTTAAGCCTATTTTACTCAGTCTAAGCCAAGGCTTTGTTGACCATCAGCTGAAACTATGTTGTTATACCGATCATCAAATCTTCGAACGCTACCACAAATTTCATCTCAAAACAAGCTTTGCAGATAACCAGGCCATCAGTTTACAACAACTCAACAGTTTGCAAGCAGGCGATTATGTCACACATATTGATCACGGTATCGGACGTTTTGCGGGTCTTCACACCATTGAGATAAATAACAAAAAACAAGAGGCCATAAAGCTTCTTTACAAAGATAATGACACTCTTTTCATAAGCATTCATTCCCTACACAAAATCGCTAAATATAGTGGTAAAGATGGAGCAGAGCCCAAAACCAACAAGCTAGGGTCGGGGGCATGGCAGAAGAAAAAAGCAAAAACAAAAAGTAGAGTTAAGACCATAGCATATGACCTCATTCAGTTGTATGCTAAAAGAAAAGAACAAAAAGGCTTTGAATTTTCACCCGATAGCTTTTTACAATATGAGCTAGAGGCCTCATTTATGTATGAAGATACTCCAGATCAGCATAAAGCTACAATAGACGTCAAGAAAGACATGGAAAGTCAAATGCCTATGGATCGATTGATTTGTGGAGATGTGGGCTTTGGCAAAACAGAAGTAGCGATAAGAGCAGCATTCAAAGCGGTAGCAGACAATAAGCAGGTGGTAGTTTTGGTGCCCACGACCATATTGGCAATGCAACACGCCAAAACCTTCAAAAAAAGACTGGAAGGTTTGCCCTGTAAAGTTGATTACATCAATAGGTTTCGAACGACTAAAGAACAAAGAGAAACTCTAAAGTCAGTCGCTGAGGGCGAAGTAGATATTCTAATTGGCACACACAGAATTGTAGGTAAAGATGTCAGCTTTAAAGATTTAGGGCTTCTTATCATTGACGAGGAGCAGAAATTTGGAGTTGCCGTAAAAGACAAACTCAAAACCTTTAAAGCCAATGTAGATACCCTTACCTTAACTGCCACACCCATACCCCGTACACTTCAGTTTTCTCTAATGGGAGCACGAGATTTATCCGTTATAAACACCCCTCCTCCAAACAGATATCCTGTTGAAACAGAAGTTTGTACTTTCGATGAAGAAACCATTCGTGACGCCATAAGTTATGAAATCGCTCGTGGTGGACAAGTTTACTTTGTGCATAACAGAATAGAAAACATCAAAGAGGTAGCAGGACTAATACAACGTCTGTGTCCAGACGCAAAAATTGGAACAGCTCACGGACAGATGGACGGAAAAAAGCTCGAAGAACTCATGCTGTCCTTTATGGATAATCAGTTTGATGTACTCGTTTCCACTACTATAATTGAAAGTGGCTTGGATATACCAAACGCCAACACCATAATTATCAATAATGCCAATAACTTTGGACTTAGCGATTTACACCAAATGCGTGGACGTGTTGGGCGTTCTAACAAGAAATCATTCTGTTATTTGCTAGCTCCACCAACCTATTCACTAACGGCAGATGCAAGAAAGCGCCTTAACGCCTTAGAGCAGTTTTCAGAATTAGGTAGTGGATTCAATATTTCTATGCGCGACTTAGATATCCGTGGGGCTGGTGATTTACTTGGAGCAGAACAAAGCGGATTTATTAGTGATATCGGCTTTGAGATGTATCAAAAAATATTAGATGAAGCGCTCAATGAGTTAAAAGAAGAAGAATTCAAAGAACTCTATGCCGATGAAAATGAAACAAAAGAGTTCGTCGCAGAATGTCAGCTAGACACCGATATGGAAATACTAATCCCTAACGATTATGTCAATAGTATTAGTGAAAGACTCAAACTATATAATGAACTCAGCGGTCTGGCAGACAAAGATCAACTGGCAGAGTATGAAGCCAAGCTCATTGATAGGTTTGGACCTACACCTATTCAAGTAGAAGAACTTATTTTGTCATTAAAATTGAGATGGAAAGGTAAAGCTATTGGCTTTCAACGTATATCTCTAAAAAATAATCATTTGACAGGCTATTTCCCTCCACAACAAAGCCCTTACTTCCAATCGCCAACATTCGGCAAAGTCTTAGAGTTTTTTAAGAAAAATCATCAGCATTGCGAAATGAAAGAACTTAAAGGGAAGTTAATATTTAGAATAAAAAATGTAAATAGCATCCATCAAGCAATCATTAAGACAACTTCTATTTTAGCAGATTAATTGCAATTAAGTCTGTAAATTTGTACTTTCTAATCTAATCCTTGTCATACTCAATGAAGAAAATTCTATTTTTTTTATTTATTTCCTCTGCTGCATTTGCTCAATATTTACCTAAGGGATTTGCGCCCAACGAAAGAGAAAAAGGTTTTTTAAAGGGAATTGGAATTACTAATGACCCTTACCAAATCCATTCGCTAGCAGTAGATATTAGTACCGAACCTCCAACAGAAGATGTACGCGCTATGGCAGAATGGGAAGAAATACAAGCACTGAGCATTACTTGGAGTACTGGCTACAACATTCAAGAAGAAGTCATTCTATCTCAAATTGTAGCTAATGCAGTCGATCAAGCTGAGGTAGTTATCATTTGTGAAGATGAGAATATCGTAGAAGCTTTCCTTACTAACCAAGGAATCAACACCGAAAATGTAAACTATATAAAAACCGAATTCAATAATATATGGATTAGGGATTATGGGCAAAATACAGTGTATAAAAACGATGTGGATGAACCCATTCTTGTGGATTGGATTTACAACAGGAACAGACCATATGACGATCTTATTCCTGAAAAAATAGCTGAATATTTTGAGATGAATATGCACAACACCACTCAAGCTCCTTGGGACTTAATGGCGACAGGCGGAAATTTTATGAGTGATGGTATGGGCACAGCCTTTTCATCCGAATTAATTCTTGATGAAAACAGTGGCGGTTATGCCTGGGAAGGCCCGTCCGAAAATGTATTTTACCCCAACCATACAGCCCAAGAAATAAACACTATTCTTCAAGAATTTATGGGGATAGAGGAATATATCATTATGGAGAATTTGCCTTTCGATGGTATTCACCATATTGACATGCACATGAAACTTTTAGATGAAGAAACCCTATTAATAGCTGAATATCCTGAAGGAGTAGCCGATGGCCCTCAAATTGAGGCTAATTTACAGTATGTCTTAGATAATTATAATTCATCCTTTGGCACTCCTTATAAAATTATTCGCATACCTAGTCCACCAAGCTCATCAGGAAATTATCCCGACAACAACGGATATTATAGAACCTACACTAATTCAGTATTTGTCAATAACACCCTACTTGTTCCTTTTTACCGTACAGAATACGACACAATAGCCCAACGCATTTATGAAGAAGCATTACCCGGCTATAACATTATTGGAATAGATGTTGACAATCAAGGTGAGAATTTGATTTCTTTCAGTGGGGCTATTCACTGTATTACTCACTCTGTGGGCGTCGATGAGCCACTTCTCATTCAACATCAATCACTGCAAGATACCTACCCACTAGAGGACTATATCATTAATGCTAATATACAACACCAAAGTGGCATCGCTGCTGCTTCTCTATTTTGGACGACAAACCTCAATGAGGACTATCTAGAAATTGAAATGACAAATACAGAGTCAAATAATTGGCAAGGCAATATTCCGGGCAATATTATAGCACCAAATAGCGTGTATTATTACATTCAAGCTACTGCAGTATCGGGTAAAAGTTTAGCCCGTCCGTTACCAGCTCCACAAGGCTATTTTAACTTTAATATTTTGAAAGATAATATAAGTGATTTGCCTACCAATACCGAAATACCGACCATTGAAATGGATGTATTTCCTAATCCGGCTAATGCCATAACCTGCATACCAATACGCTCTGACTATCTGATTAAAGGACGACTTAGCTTACAAAATGTTTTGGGTCAAGAGGTTGCTCTAATTCATGATGGCGAATTTATTAGCGGTCAAAAAAACTACTTCATACAAGCAAATAACTTTAGTCAAGGATTGTATTTTATAGTCTTGGAAAGCGAGCGTAAGTCACTGAAAGAAAAATTAATTATTCAATAACTCATCTAGAATAAAAGAGTTATTCTTGAAAAAGCGCTACTAACTAAGGTCTAGGTTCTTCTCGTATTTGTTATGTATAGTTATGATAGCCAAACCAAATAAGACAGCAACAAGAATTAGAACTGTACTCAAAAGACCACTTACACCAAACGACATTCTCAATAAAATTGTAGAAATGATAAAGCCAGAATTTCGAATAATCTTATAAAATTGATCGGTATAAAAAAATGAGATGAGTAACAAAATTACATCCACCAAAATAAGGACAGTAAAAAACTCATCAAAAAATAAGTTATTGACTCCTACATACGATTCCATATTAGACTCAGAAAAAATCGTCATACACCAACTCCCAAAGGTATAAATCGCTAAAGAGAAAAACACAGGCACTAACACCAAAGCTATGACCTTCTTTTTTTGAATAAAACGCTGAATACTAGGTTCAATAGTAGAAATGTTTTTCTTCATCTTATAAGTTTGTTTGATGAAAAGATATATCAAAAAGTACAACAATATAGAGGCTATTAAATCATAGGTAAATTCAAGATCAGCTTTTATAGCAAACCAATTGGATGACAATTCTATATTAGAAAAGTCTTTAAATAATCGTCTAATAATTATCAGAGTTATGATTTCATATTGCTTAGTAAGATAAGTTGTAAAAGACCTAGGCAAATGAAAGATAAGAAGGTACACCTCATAAATCAGTATAAAAGAAAAAGGGGTGTAAATTGCCGATATTGGATTAGATAACAGTTCAGAATTCGAAGATAAGGTGATGACATCAAGCTTCAGCAAATAGATTAATGCAAGATGAATGAAAAAGCTCAATAGAGCTAGTACTAAAAACGTATTTTCAATTTTTTTTCGTGTTTTATCAGAAAAAAATTGCTCAAAAAGTCTAGACACTAAATTAGTTTGGACGGACATAAACAAGAGTTAAGGCGTTAAAAAAATGACATATAATTCTAGTTATATGTCCTAAATGTAGTCATTTTTAGACAAACTACCTTCTAATAGCCTCTACTGGATCTAATTTTGAAGCCGATAATGCAGGAACAATACCAGAGACAATTCCTATTATAGCAGATACACCCAAGCCTAAAACAATATTTTCTAAGGTTAAATCAATACTAAAATCTAGAAAATTGGTGACGAATTGCGTGAGGACAAAGACTAAAGTCAGACCCAATACACCACCTATCAAACACAAAAAAACAGATTCAAATAAGAATTGATACAAAATAAAATTATTCTTTGCCCCTAAGGATTTTTGAATGCCTATCTGCTTCGTTCTTTCTTTAACTGAAACAAACATGATGTTGGCAATGCCAAAACCTCCTACTAAAATTGAAAACCCTCCAATTATCCAACCTGCCAAACCTATCACAGAAAACAAACTATCTAGCTGACTACTTATCAGACTGATTTCATTCATTGCAAAATTGTTCGACATTTTGGGCTTAAGCCTCCTTATCGATCGCATTATTCCAGTTAACTCATATTTAAGCTCTTCATTAGATATGCCATCTTTTGCTTTGGCAATTATGGTAGGGTTACTTCTTCGCTTATTCATCAGCTTCTGACCAAAACTAACAGGTACCACAACAGCATCATCCAAAGAATTTCCTGTAATATCTTCACCCTCTTTAGAAAAAACACCAATCACAACAGCCTTTTCTCCCCTTATTTTTATGACCTCGCCAATGTTATCTAAATTATTAAGGAGAGCTAATGCAACGGTATGACCCAAAATGACATAATTTTTTGCGCCTACAATTTCTTGCTCAGTAAAATATCGCCCGAAGTCTAAATCAAAATTACGTATGGACTTCCACTCGTAAGAAACAGCCATCACACCTACCCCCTCAATACTATTATTGGCATACTTAAGCGTTCTGTTGGCACTATTCATAAAAGCTACAGCATCAGCCTTCTTGGTTTTGGAGGCTAACTTACTCATCTCATCAATTTTAACCTGAGGACGACTCATGAAATCCCACCATTTGTATTCACCACCATCACTAGCACCCCAAGGCCATTTTTGAATGTACAACACATCGCTACCCAGTTTATTTATGCTATCCCGAACATTTTTTTCTAAAGAATCTACAATAGTAAAAACAGTAATGACAGCCAAAATACCAATGGTGACACCAAGTAATGACAAAAAGGTTCTAAGCTTATTGCTAACTATAGCATGCCAAGCAAAACGGAAACTTTCTAATAAAATACGGAGTAAAATCATACCTCAAAATGGATGCATAAAGATAGGACTTTTTAAACGACTTGAAAGTTATCAACAAACAAGGAAAAGCTTTTAATAGTGGTTGATAGTAAGTGAGTAATTAGGTAATATTGCAAGGAAACACATCAAATTCATGAATCAGCACATTCAACCCAAGAACGCCTTAATTTCTGTTTTTCATAAAGACGGTTTGACACCCATCGTAGAACAACTCAACCGATTAGGAGTTAATATTTACTCCACCGGGGGTACGCAGTCTTTTATAGAGGACTTAGGGGTTAAAGTCAACAGAGTTGAGGACTTAACCTCGTACCCATCCATACTAGGAGGCAGAGTAAAAACTTTACATCCAAAGGTATTTGGAGGAATCTTAAGTCGCCGTTCTTTACAATCGGATAAAGACCAACTTTCGGAATATGATATTCCTGAATTTGATATTGTAATAGTAGATTTATATCCTTTTGAAGAAACCGTTGCTTCTGGTGCTGATGAACAATCAATTATTGAAAAAATAGATATTGGCGGAATATCACTCATTCGAGCTGCTGCCAAAAACTTCAAAGATGTTATTGTAATATCATCAAGAAATGACTACCAAGAATTTTATGATTTATTGGTAGAGAAAGAAGGCACTGAATTAGACGATAGAAAAAAGTTTGCTTCCAAGGCGTTTAATATTTCATCCCACTACGACTCCGCTATATTCTCCTATTTTGACGAGGATAAAACGGCCTTTAAATACAGCATTTCAAATGCAAATTCCTTAAGGTATGGCGAAAACCCACACCAGCAAGGCACTTTCTATGGTGATCTGAACAGCTTTTTCGATCAGCTCAATGGCAAAGCACTTTCTTACAATAATTTACTGGATGTTGATGCTGCAACACACCTTATTTCTGAATTTGAAGAGACTACCTTCGCAATCCTAAAACACAATAACGCCTGTGGTATCTCCTCTAGAAAAACGCTAAAAGAAGCTTACCTGGCAGCATTGGCAGGCGATCCTATATCTGCCTTTGGTGGTATCTTGGTTTGCAATGCTAAACTAGATGAAGAAACCGCTCAAGAAATCAATAGTTTATTTTGCGAAATTATAATTGCGCCATCTTACGAAAAAGAAGCTGTAGAAATCTTGAAATCCAAAAAAAATCGCATTATATTAGTGCAAAAGGAAAGCACCTTGCCAAATAGACAATTCCGAAGCATTCTAAATGGTGTTTTAGAACAAGATAAAGATCTGGCCATTGACAAAACTGAATCAATGAAAACAGTAACGACAGAGCAGCCTACTTATCAGCATTTATCGGATTTAGAATTTGCTAGTAAGGTGTGTAAAAACACCAAATCTAATGCCATCGTATTAGTGAAGGATAAGCAGTTGCTAGCGAGTGGTGTTGGTCAAACATCTCGAGTAGATGCCTTAAATCAAGCCATTGAAAAGGCTAAGCATTTCAACTTTGATTTAGATGAATGTGTTATGGCATCGGACGCATTCTTTCCTTTTGCTGATTGTGTAGAGATTGCACACCAAGCAGGTATTAAAGCAGTTATTCAACCTGGCGGTTCAATAAAAGATCAATTATCAATTGATTACTGCGATGAAAACAATATGGTCATGGTAATGACTGGAACAAGACATTTTAAACACTAAAAAAAACAAAATATGGGTTTTTTCGATTTTATGACACAAGAGATTGCTATTGATTTAGGAACAGCAAACACTCTAATCATTCACAACGATAAAGTAGTCGTTGATGAACCCTCTATAGTTGCTAAAGATATTATTCTCAATAAAGTAGTAGCAATTGGTAAGAAAGCACAACAGATGCACGGTAAAACGCATAAAACAATAGAAACCATAAGACCTCTAAAAGATGGTGTTATTGCCGATTTCTCTGCCGCCGAACAGATGATTCA
>Ga0233432_10005888_pt1 | contig 10555 bp, 6 predicted proteins | sample SI_122_August201_6_FD_179870 | JGI IMG/M metagenome (GOLD analysis project Ga0233432, IMG submission 179870) | Seawater microbial communities from Saanich Inlet, British Columbia, Canada - SI_122_August2016_10_MG | ecosystem: Environmental > Aquatic > Marine > Inlet | place: Canada: British...
CTACCTCCAGACAATACTAAAGGCGCGTCTAGTTGTTCCTCATCCTCGAAGTCTAAGTTAAACATCCATATACAGCCTGCCCTTCTTGCACAGTCTGCAGCCACACAACCTGCAGCAGCTGTCCCAACATATCCAAAGTCACCATTGATTACCAGGGATGAAAACGTACTGAATCGACCTTGTCTCGAGTCCAAAACTCCTTCGCATTCCACCGGAACGGTGACAGGCCACCTTGCCGCATCACTGTTGTTGGCGCCGTTGAAGTATATCTCCTCCCCAGCACCATTGAAACTGCTCTCCATGGCATCCAACTTGAAAATCGACGGAAAATATGTGAACTCGCCGCCTTCTTCAATTCTTATTCTTGAAGACCCAACGAAAATAGCGGTATCGTGGTCTGCGCTGAACGCAGCAGCGGTGAACCGGAACGCATCATTGAAATTCAAGCAGCTTTCGCAAGTCTCCAACATCAGGTCTGCAGAAATTTCAAACGACTTGACGGATGCAAGAGTTCCGCTTTGCTCGTCATACTTAAGAATCCCGACGACTGATTTCGTCCCAGCATCTTTCGGGGTCATCTTGTACAGTAGCGTGCCTTCGTTTTGGTTGACTGTGATTGCATCCAACGTCCAGTTACCGTTACCACTCGGAGCATAGCTAGAGCTCACGTCTCTATCATTGTCTGCTGCAAGTGTTGTCGCAGCGCCATCCCAGCGAAAAATCCGGAAGTGAAACTCATAGTCTGATTCGACGGGTCTCCACATGTTTAAAGCTGCATACACATGCGTGTAGCTTCCAGATGTGTCTAAAGCGAGTGAGCGATATCCACCCGGCCCAACCCATCCGTGCGCAGTCTGCTCGACGGAATTCCAGCCGTGCATGGACTGACCACCTGGATGACTTTGGTTAGCACAACTTGCAAAGTTGCTGTTTAGCCCGCTTCCACACCAAGATTCATCATCGGGATACATGGGAAAGGGCTGGTCGGTTTTCCCGGGTCGCGAAGGACCCGTATCGCTCCAACCGGGAGCCGTGTTATCGGCATCTGCTATTGATGTGATTTCGACAACGGAGTCATAGCCTTGCTCATCGTAAACCAAAGCGTACACAGTTCCAGGTTTGTTTGTGTCGTGGGCAACGTCCGCGGCCAAACGATCGCCTTCAACACCGGATGAAGTGGTGTAAACATAGCCGTATGTATCATCGCGCCTCTTTTGAAGACTAAGCCCTGATCGAGTCTGGGTACGTTCGGATACATGCATGAAAGAGAAACTCACTTGTTAGTATGTGCTGCAGGGCAGGAAGACATGTTTAGTGAGAGAAAGAAAGAGTGTCGATTTCAAGGGAGCGGACCAGAGAGCAATCGACGCCTGCACGGTCGTGTTTGCACGAACACGTTCCGTCAACCTGCAAGAAATAGTAAGCAACGAGTTTATGCGTTAGATGGGCGAACGTTCTCGAAATCATGCATGGTGATGTCGCGGCCATGACATCGCAAGCGTATCGAGGAGTCCGTTGAATCAAAAGCAACTTCGGAAACGACCAAGAAAGCGCACCTCGCAGACACCGTAACCGCTCTCTACGCCGCATTCGTTCGGACAGAAGTCGTATGTGTGGAGAGCCACAAGCTGATGAGCAAGCAACTGCACAACTAGTAGTCGGCCGATGAAACGTCCTGCTCTCATCTCACCGGTCGTGCGTTTGTGCCATCCAAGCGGGCGCTCAATGAAACTGTGTTATTTGTTTTCAAATATGCACACACTACAGTACGAAAACGAAACGAATTTTCTAAAAACGTTCTATTTTTTTCTTAGAATTAAAACGTTTTTAGAACGTTCGAAATAAAGTATAAAATACTACTGTAGATAGATAGAAATAGCAAAAAAAAGTAGGTAGATAATAGCTAGCTAGCTAGAGCTAGCTCGCTCTAGACTAACTACTACTTTTATTTTGTGGCTGCCCGATTTTTCAGTCGCCCGGCCAAACCCGCCCGGCCATTTCTACGACTGCAGGTGCGTCTTTCGCGGTGGTTAGGAACAGCAGAAGAGACGCTGCCGCATGATCGAACAGAGCACGTGCGTGTGATCTAACTTGAAATTCATTATCAGTGAGACCGACATCATCGGTCGGACTCGATACGATTCGCACAAGCTTATTCTTTTGCGTCGGTCGATTTGTTCAGAGCCTCTATCGATCTGGCTGAAGCACTGGATGATATGTCGCGCGCATCAGCTGGTGCGGGTATAAACGTGGGTATGGAGACAATAGGTGTTGTGTCTTCTCACAATGATCTTCACGACGTTCTCGATCCCGCCCAACTCGGAAAGGGGACTTGCTGGGAGGCGAAGGAGGAAGCTCCCCAGTTCAACGTCGAGCAAGCATCTGAACAGTCTGTAAGGACTTCACAAGAACCAAGACCAGCAATAAACCCCCTGGAGCCTGGTTGGATGGGAATCTGCGAAGACGACTTTAACAACGGATTTCATGGTGCGCGCGAAGGAAGGTTTGTTTCTGCTGGTTCATCATCACCGCAAGATGTTCTGCAAGGTCGAGAAGGCCACGGTGGATCCCTGGCCACTTTGCGTCGCCAGGGTGCCATGAAGATAAAGTGTGACAGTGTCTGGGATGAGTCACGAGAGTGCAGTACTCTCTTAGACCTGAGATGGATGGAGGACAACAACACGCAAGTTAAATCATTGAATGGTCACTTTGCTTTGCTGCAGCAAACGCTTCCACATGGCAACCAGCTGAGCGTTACGATGACAGAAGAAAATCTCCAAAATCTGGGCGACGTAACGTTTGGACAAATGCTTTTGGATGTTGATAAGTCGTTCAAGGGTTCATGTGCACCCTACCAAGAACTCGGTTCTTCACAGCGCGAGCGTCTCTTTCTACGAACATTGCGCTCGCGCGTACCATTGCGAACGTCTTACCTTTCTTCTGTCGCTCTTGATGCACTGAGTGAACACGCAAGTTCGGGGTTTCGACGTTCAGAACATCCCCCCCCTGCACACTTGTGGGAGCCTTCTTCTGTTGCGTGTAGCGAGGGATCGATACTACGGGAGCTGCTTGGCACCTGTGAACGCCACTGTACTCCAAAAGATCAGCTGACGAAAGTGATGTCAAGTAAAACTAGGGAGTCTGATGAGCAGTCTAATCTACCTCAGCGCATCCGTAGTTTGCTCTGGGGCGCAGGTATCATCTCTCCGTGGCTTTACTTAATGAACCCAGGATCAGTGTTCTGCTGTCACATAGAGGATTATGCGTTCGGTTCCGCGAATGTCATAATTGCACCTCCTGGATCCCACACATGGGCAGCATGGTATTCTGTACCTCGTCATGACATAGGTTATCTTCATGAGTATCTGCGTGAAATGCTCGGCGACGAGTACACTATTGATTGCTTGGAGCAGCGAAAGATTTGGCTTGATCCAGCTTCTGTTTCTGCATGGACGAGCAAAGAAGGAAAGCGCATTCATGTATATCGTCATCTTCAAGGACCCTCTGAGTATATCGCTACGGACTACGGTTCCGTTCACTGGGGTGTTAATCTCGGTATCGGCTGGAAGGCGGCGGTAAACTTTGCGTTTCCAGACTGGCGGGAAGCAGCACAAGGTATCCATCTTGAGTACAAGAAGTTGGAAAAGGCAACGGGTCAAAAGCGGAGTTACAGGTCTGTGCCAGATTTCGACTCTAAGAAGTGGGACACGACAACAAGTGCTGACGAGATTGATGGCACGTGCTGAACAAACTTGAGCGTGCATGTGTGATTTCCTGTTCAAACTCGTTACAATCAAGTCGCTAAGAGCTACGTACGATTTTTGTGACGCTGCAGCTTTTTACGGGGAGAGAAAGTGTGCATGAGCAAAGAGGTGAGCAAAGATCCTGCAATAAAAGCCAAGACGATACTCTCGCGAAATGATAACTTGGAATGTAGTCCCGCGGCTGCGCGTAATTCAACCTGGACACCCTCACCCTCGGCATGTACTCCAAAGAGCTCCTGAACTGCTGCGTCAACAAACTGTGTTTCGGTTTCGATCTCCTCCTGTTTTGGCACCGATGAAGGCGACTGCTCAATACTATGGGCAGCAGGTGTGTTTGGAGGACAACAGTCTTCTTGACAGCTGACACTACATAAGTTGCATGACTTCTGGCACTTTTCGAGCATGAATCCTGGATTGTTGTCACATTCCCCAGTCGCAGCCCAACCGCAACAGTCGTTAGAGATCTCTGTGCAACTCTCGTGACTCTCGTGCTTTTTCTGTGAACCTCCCCCTCTAAGTCGTTGTAACATCAATTCTTCAGCTTGCTTGCCCTTAAGCTCTTGACATGAGACTACACCGTTAGATACGTCCTTACTACAGCTGTATGCTTGCTTCGGAGGATCAGGGAGGGTTTCACCACAAAAGCTTCCCGACCACCACTTTGTAGCTTCGTATAGACTCTGCGCCACGGTGAGAGCTACTGTTTTCCTTCGATGTTCCACAGTTCCCGGCTCTTCACTCAACTCCTCTGGTAGCATCGGTTTGTTAAAGACTCTGCCGGGACATGTCGTGAAATCACTTCGACCCATGTACCAATGCTTATCAAATGCGTATTCATCCACGTTGTATGTGATTCCATAGTGTAAAACGGCAGGCCATGGTTCAGGTGGTGGTGAATATCCTGGATATAACATGACGTCGTTTGAAACTTTGAAGTTCACGCCAACTTCCGCACATGCAAATACGTAACCGTACATCTCAGATATCCATGGTGGTCCAGACTTGCCATTTGCGTTGAAAATATCACCAGTATTGCTCCAACTTTGTGGGTCCTGGCGCACTTCCTCAGTCCAGTAAAGCCAACGGGGAGCGACTTGCTCAAGATCTTCGCGGTGCATGACCGTGAAACCACCAACTTGTTGTGCTTTGTTAACGTTTGGCACCCTTTCTTTCACCTTCATGAAATTCTCCTTAAAGATACCTATGAGATACCCGTAATGTGCAGACACAGGACGTCCCTTCTCCACACCAAGCATAGCTGCGGTAATCGCCTTACGAAATACCATGTCCGCATCGAGTACGATGATGTAATCTGCAGTGGGTTTCACGTTTTGCAACCAGTGCATGATGGAATAAGGTTTATTATAAGGCGAGTATGAGTCCTTCGTCCGGGGATGGACAGCGTAGTTAGGATGTACATGCGTGTCAGGAACGATGTGGACGCCAGGAGGCGGATTCTTGTCGCACGCCATCAGCCGGGTAAAACCTCCCATTTGCTGTACCTTACGGTGGCTGTACATCAGACCAAGTGATTGCCAATCGAAGTAAGGATTGCACTCTGTAGAGAACACCGTATGAAGTGTTGGCATAGGCGCCTCATCCGACGAGACAGGCCACGCCCATAACACCGCGCCAATAATGAGCGAGGTTTTCATCTCTCTTGGCATCGTCCTCCCCGAAGCACGGAATGGAATCTGGCGTGCACTCGTGTTCCTTCGTCGATACCGAGTTCCTCGGTTCTCTTCCATCCTTTCCGAGCGATGCAGGGTGTTTGCGTGTTGCGTACCTCCGGAAGCGCTAGCTACTGGCTATGTACCCCACGCATCACGAGAAGAAAACCGTACACCAGGTCCCAAAAAAGGTGTCAGTGCCCATGGCTTGTACGAGGTCTCACTCAACAGGAGGGGCATTATTACGATGTCATCAGTTTGCTCTTGTATTTTTTGTGCGCAGCGAAAAAAAAGAAGACCGACCGACCGACGAACAGAAATCATACAATTACGTATTATTGATTTCGCGCGCGCGCTCGGGTTTCGCTCCATTCTTGGCGGCGGCGCCGTCCCCCGGCATCAAGCTTTGGTGTCCTGTCCATGACAGACTCAGTCAGCAGCGGACGCCTTTACCAGGGCGTCGAGAGAGATGGGTTCGGAATGCGCATGCTCGCCTCAATGGGATGGCAAGAAGGAAAGGGCATCGGGAAGAACGGCTCCGGACTCGTGAAACACATACACGCCAAAAAGCGAGCGGTGAACTCAGGCATCGGAGCGGATGCAAGGTCTGACTCTTCCGGGAAAATCGACTGGACTTTGAACGCGGTATCCTTCGAAACTATACTGAAGGGATTGAATCAAACGTACACTACACTTGATACCTCGAAGGAGTCGAACGAAGGCACGAACAACAAGCAGGCTCACGTGCGTTCCGACGTTGTCCGACAGGGGGTAAAAAAGAAAACACCTCGAGCGGGCAGTACGTCAGTGGCACATCAGGGTAGATACCAGAAGAGAGAGTCGCAGAAAATGGTTAAAAACTATTCTTCAACGGACTTAAACGCTATTTTGGGCGGTATCGGAGGATTCTCAGCCGCTCCTACACCCATGTACAGCAGTGGAGAACATAACGCTGTAGAAGCCAAAGCGGTCGAAAGCAACCCTGAGCAGAGGCAAAGCAAAGAAGAGAAGAAGCGGAAACGCGAAAAACGCGAGGAAAAGAGAAAGAAGATATTGTCGCCGACGTTGCCACCCAAGACTACAGATCTCGTTACAAAGTCACCTCACACGATCCCTCCACCCCCTCAAGATTGGTGGGGATGGGCAGTCGGATTCATCCCATCGGGATACCATGGAAATGGGACGCAAGAAAAGGACGCCGAAGCGGACAGGCGCAAACGAGGCTTTGACGAAGCTGATCAAGAGCGACTCGCACTTGCAGCCCATGATGGGGCGAACCGGGGAAAAAGGGGTCTCGGCGTGGGTACCACGACTGTGAACTCTTTGAAGAGCGAATTCGCGGGGAAAAAGTTCAAGTTTTCTGATAGGTTGGAGGGTGAAGTTTGCACAGAGATGGCCAAGGAATCGCTTGATGGTCCGACAACAGTGAAGGTTGCTAAGAAGATCATCAAGAAAGCCGGTGGTTCTATGGTTTTTTCTGAACTACTCAAAAAAGTTATGAGGAAGATGTCTCTGACTGATGGTGGACATGCACAAGGGATGCAAGAGTACGAGGCAAAAGTGAAATCACACCTGGAGGACTGCGGCGTCTTTTCGGTCGCAGATGGAAAAAGCAAGGCCGCCGTCGTAACACTCAAGGAAGCGCGCGACAGGAATCCAAAATGAAATAAAACGCATCTTTAAGTTTCACAAGCACTACAACTTGTACTCGCTCGCTTATTACAGCACGCGTAGGTGATTCTAGAAAGCGCGAACGTTATTGAAGATCGGAAGGCAATTCATCAGCCAAGAGATCATACTTCGGTCGCTCGGTCATTTTGCGCAGAGCGTGTTTCTCGTGTACGTCCTTTCTCTTCTGGATGGACTGAGTACGCACCATGTCCACAACCTCAAATCTAACTTCGCTCGTATGCTTCGTTTCTGGCTCAATTCTGATCAGTTTACCAATGGCGCCGATTGCGAGACCCGCATACCAGCGATAATTATCCTTATCATCATCTTTCCACGGGTTGAAAACTGCACGATCACTGAAGCCGGTGACCCCAAGAGGAGACATGTCGCGCAAGAAGACCGTACAGCCAGTGCCAACCTCTACACCGGTATCATTGTGGGTGTTAATGTATACTCGATCGGTTGGACCTTTAAGTTGAAGCCATTCCTGGTCTTCGGTCTCGTCAGTGAAGCGCACTCTCGGCTTTGTCGGATGAAGCGTGTTGTCTAAGTAGACGCAGTCTTCTAGTCCGATGTAGCTGGTCGTCGGCTCCTCAATGTCTGCAACTGCGATGTGTGACTTCAACGCAGCGGCACATTCAAATGATTCGCTTCCTGTATTTTTCACATTCAAAGACACATTAATGGCAGTGTGTTCCAACGAGATATCCATAATGAGGTGAAAGCTGTGGTTCCACATTGCCCGTGTAGCTTCTGTATCAAATACCTCGATAGTTACGTAGGGGAATTCTCCGTGTTTGTCCTCGTGAAGGCCAGTCTGGACGATGGACCACTTCATTCCCTTAACAAAGCCGTCAACAGGAATAGAGTTTTCACCAAGAGGAGAGCCCGCACGCTCGCCTCCCACGCCGAACTGTGGAAAGCAAAACGGATTGCCCCATTCAATAGCAGATAAATCCGTGAAATCTGTACCGTCGGGTGTGTAAAACACTTCTCCTCCGTTAGCCAGGACCCAAGACAAGATGTTTGCACCGTGAAGATAAACGTCACAGCAGCTTCCGCTTGGATGCGTCAGAATGACCTTGGGCAGTCCACCGCGTCCATCTGTCACACGAACAAACCCAGGGATCGCATGCTCACGGTTTAAAGCCATCGTTTCTGTACTGTCTACAATGCCGATGTCCCTGTGATCATCCAAAGTCGTTGGAGGAAAAAGGAAAAGGTCAGGACAAAAAAGAAAAACGACTTGGAATGTTTGGCATGTTTGGGACGAACGGGAAAAAGAGGCGGCGGTGGTAGTAAGAGGCGGCTTTTGCGTGTCGACGCGGGGGGCTCGAACCTGCTCAGCTCATCCACATCAACGCCGATATCTTCTAATCCGAGAGCATGAATCGAAACGGACTTATCATTCACGGAGTCACCGTCGCTTTCGTTCGCTTTTCCGCCTGTGGCGATGGCCGTCACTGTTGAGGTGCGCGTTCTGCGGCGGCGGCGGTGGGGGGGGTTCCAAAAAAACCTCTGATGCAGCTTTTGGCTCGTATCACCCGCAGCAGCAGAAGCCTCAGGAAGGCGTTTGGCCCTGCTCGGTATGACACAAAATCTGGACGCCAACATTGCGCCTAGAGCACCCTGGTTCCGTGGGTTTAGGCCTCGAGGAATGAGAGCAGCACGGTTGGGGGGCGACGAAAACTCCGCTCCAATTTCGGTGGGGGCACGGCCGGGCGAAAAAAGAAATCACTCCGAACGAGGAACCTGGTGCGCTTCGCGTGCACGTCCAAATCACTTTTTTTTGGTTTGTTTCCCAGGCGTTTTCGGCGCGCCAATAACGCCCGCTTGTCTTGCGCGACTCGGCGCGCGCGCGGCGATTCGAACGTGCGCGACGGTTGCGAGACCTCATCCAACGTCCAAAGCCACCGTGTCGCATTGAAAACGCGTGCTTGGAAGTCTCTGTCGCTCGTTTGGCGCGTAACACCGCGCGGATGCGGTCATGATGAGTTTGCACCCGCAGTTTAAGCTATGACCGCCGCTTGTTGGGCGTGTCTCGGCGCGCACACGGCGATTTGAACGTGCGCGTTGGTTGCGAGACAACGTCTAACGTGTGACGTCGCCGTCCCGCCTTTAAAATGTGTGCTTCGAAGCCGGCGTCGCTCGTTTGGCGCGGCGAATGCTGAGAAGCGCCGTGCTGACGTGGAGCGCTGTGGAGAGAGCGGTTTCCCCAACGGCTAGTCTCAAATCGCTCTCGTGCGAGAAAGAGTTGTAAAATTTGTTGTTTAGAATCGCGGGAAAGTTGTTTTCTTTCCTATCCGTAATTAGTCGCAAAAAAGGGGAATCCAAAACGCGTCGTTCTCGCGATAACGCGTAAGTTAGATCCATGTTCCAGGTTGTCTTTTAGTCGCAAACATTTGCATTTCAAAAAAAAGGGTTTGTTGAGTGAGCGAAAAACGGGGCCAACGCCGACCGCACCGACGGGTTGCGCGCCGCCCGCGCCACACCCGCGCGCGCGCACCACCGCGTGGGTAGTCGACATCTCGTTCGACGGCTCGCTCGTCTCGCGCGGAGGCGGAGCGAGGCCGCGAGTGAGAGGTCGGGGACCCGCGAAGTCCCGGTCGTCTCCAAATCCCAGAGACTCGTCAGCACAACTCACCGAGATCGACCGCGTCAGCATGGCGCCGTCCCCCTTCCGATAGCGGCAGCGAAGGGCGGGGTACTGAACTAGGACGGTAGAGCGAAAGGCGAACGACGCGAGCGTTCTCCTCCGCTAACCGTCGCGTCGCGTGACCCGTGCGCGTCGTGGTCATCTCGAGCCACCACCGGCTGGGTCGCCGCTAGGCAATTCCGAGAAAAGTCGACGTCGACGACGGCGTGATCGACGACGGTGTGATCGACGCGAACGATGGGCGCTGACGGCGACGACCTCTTGGGCGCCACGCAGACGGCTGCGCCGGCGACGCTCGCGCCCGCGCCCGTCCCCGCGATTCCCGACTCGTGGATGCCGCACCCCTCCGATCCCCTTCGGTTCGTCAAGACTGAGATCCGGCAGCTTCTGCTCCGCCGGGGGCCGCTCAGCATCGCGCAGCTCCCCGAGGAGTACCTCAAGTTCTACCGCCGCCCGCTCACGCAGGCGCTGAAGATGGTGGACTCGCAGTACACGCCGGAGAGCGCGCGTGGGGGTAAGCCCAGCGGGCGCGCGCGCAAAGCCACGCTCGGTGCTTTTCTCCGCGAGCACCTCGCGGATGCCGTCGAGGTGCGTCAGCGGCCGCACGGCCAGCACGAGATCGTCGCCTCCGGCACGCCCCCCGACGCGCCCGTCTCCGGGCTCGACGGCGTGTCTTCGGGCGCTTTCGGCTTCGGCGGTCTGATGGGCGGCTCGAGCAGCGGCTCGAGCGGGAGCGACGGCGCGTCGCCCGAGTTATCTCGCCGCTCGTCGCGCGACGCGGAGGACGTCAACGC